>Ga0209415_10009161_pt1 | contig 17043 bp, 16 predicted proteins | sample PeaSoiSIISIP2007_FD_187696 | JGI IMG/M metagenome (GOLD analysis project Ga0209415, IMG submission 187696) | Peat soil microbial communities from Weissenstadt, Germany - SII-SIP-2007 (SPAdes) (version 2) | ecosystem: Environmental > Terrestrial > Soil > Wetlands > Peat | place: Germany... | reverse complement strand
CAGCTCGGGCTCGGGGATGTCTTCGAGCCATAAACCTGGCTCGCGTTTGCTCTTTACAAGTGCTTTCATGCGGATTTGAAGGGCGGCCGAAGAATCGCGGCCGCGCGTTCCCATTGCAGCACAACGCGGGTGAAAGGTTGCCGGGCCGAAGATCCTGTTAGAATCCCGGAGATCCAGCTAGCATAGAGACACCTGCGCGTCCTCGGAATTGAAGCCGGTTGAGAGAGCCAGCCGAGCGGTCTCGCCACGCTGGAGTTCTTGCAGAGCCGCGCGACTCAACTAGACGACCGGTTGCAATACTCACGCCAACCGGACGGCCGGTAGGTGATCGACCGCTCGGCGCCGTGATCGGGCGGTCAGTGCGCGCCGTTGCCGCCGGCCTTCCAGGAGTCGACCAGCTTCTGAATGGAATCTTCCAGTCGCCCCAGCTTTTCCTCTGTGCGCTCCTGGGTGTCCGCCAGGCGCGCCAATTTCTCGTCCGTTCGCTGCTGCGACTCGGCCAGACGCGCCAACCTCTTATCGGTCATCTGCTGCGACTCGGCCATGCGCGCCAACCTCTCATCGACTTGCTGCAAGTGCAAGTACAGCCGGGCGTCGGAATCGATCAATGCGTCCATTCGCATCTGCTGGTCACCATCGGGAGGCCGGCCGGCACCAAGTTCGCTGTCGTCAAGAGCTGTTTTCAGCTTCGGCCAGACGCCGGCTAAGCTGCTCCCATTGTTCTTGCTAGTAAGGCTCCGGCGCTCTGATTCCACCGCCGTTCGCCGATTCCCAGCCGCTATTCGCCGATCTTGGATCGAATAGGAGCCGCGCCGCTGATACGCTCGAAGCATGGATACGGATCGCTGGGAAGAACAACGGCAACGATGGGAACAGAAGATGGAGGCGCGCCGGGCCCGCTGGGAACAGCGCATAGCCAGGCATCGTTATCGCTCCGGCAGCCACGGCATTTTCTTCGGCGCCATCGTCGTCGCCATCGGGGTTCTGCTGCTGCTGGACAATCTGGGCATCGTCCGGTTCCATGACATCTGGCAATACTGGCCCGCGCTGCTGGTCGCTTGGGGAGTGTCCAGGCTGGTGGATAGTAATTCGCCCTCCGGCTATGTTTGGGGTGGCGTGGTTACCCTGGTCGGCTCTTTCCTGCTGCTGGATAAGCTGGACATCATTCCGCCGATTAATTACGAACTAATATGGCCGCTCCTTTTGATCGCCTTCGGCGTAAGCGTTCTGGTGCGGGCCTTGGAACGCAATCGAATCCGAGCGGGCGGCCCGCAATTCCCCACATCGCCCGTGATCGACACACATGCGATCTTCGCCGAGAACAAAGGCGGCACCGATGCGAAGGATTTTCAGGGAGGGCAGGCTACGGCCGTCTTTGGCGCCGCACGCTTCGACCTGCGGAACGCCTCCATGACAGTGGATGAAGCGCACATTGACGTCAACGTCGTGTTCGGTGAAGCGGAGGTCCGTGTCCCCGAAACGTGGAACGTAACCAATCGCGCCAGTATCATCTTCGCGGGCGTGGACGACAAAACCATTCACCCTAAGACTGATCCCACCGTCAAAACTCCCCGGCTAATCATTACCGGCTCGGTTCTGTTCGGCGGTCTCACACTGCGCAACTAACCCGGGACAAATCCTCCCATGCATCCGCTCATTGCCGGACGAGGCAGGCTATCGCTTTATTTGCTGGGGTGGACGTCGCTGGCGTTGACGCTGGCCTATCTGGCGGCGACGATGGGAGGCCTCGGGTGGCTGGAAGCAGTATTGCTGAGCCTCCCGCTGGCCCTGTTCTACTCACTCGTCTGCCTGGCGCCATGGTACATGTGCCGCGCCCTGCCGATCGGTTCCTCGCCCACCTACAAGATTCTAGGTAAGCACCTGGCTGCGGCGATCGTCGCGGGGCTGATCTGGATCGTGGCCGCCAAGGGGCTGGGCCTTGCGCTCGGGCACTACTTCTTCCCACGGCTGAACGAACGCGTCAGCCCGCAGCTTCCGTTGTTGTTCGATATCGGTGTGCTCTTGTACCTGCTTTCGGTGGCACGGCACTACGTGTTGCTCTCGATAGAATTGTCCAAAGAAGCCGAGACACGCGCGCAGGAGGCCCTAACGTTGGCGCGCGAATCGGAATTGAAGGCTCTCAAGGCGCAGATCAATCCGCATTTTCTTTTCAACAGTCTGAACTCCATCAGCGCGCTCGCAACCGTGGATGGCCAGCGCGCCAGAGACATGTGCATCAAGCTGTCCGACTTTTTGCGCACCACGCTGAAACTCGGCGAGAAGCAGCGCATTACGCTGGCCGACGAACTGATGCTTGCCAAGGCGTATTTGGAAGTGGAGCAGGTTCGTTTCGGCGCCCGGCTGCGTGTCGAGATCGACGCCGATGCCGACTGCGAGCGCTGCGTGGTGCCGTCGTTGCTGCTGCAGCCGCTGGTGGAGAACGCCGTGAAGCATGGGATCGCCGGATTGGTGGACGGTGGAACCATTCGGCTGGCGGCCCGCTGCCGGGATGGCTACCTGCACCTGAAGATCGAGAACGAATTTGATCCAGAATCTCCCGCAACGAGCCGCCACGGGCTGGGCCTAAGAAACGTGCGCGACCGGCTGCGCGCGATCTACGAAAACAGCGCGCGCGTGGACACCACGGCTACCGCCGATCATTTCGTTGTGGAAATGGAGCTACCCTGTCCGGAGCACTCGTAAAAGAATGAACCCGTGCAATCATGAGGTCATGGCTGACCCTCTCGCGCCGGGCGCCAGCATCGCTCATTACCGCGTGGTCTCGCGTCTGGGCGAGGGTGGCATGGGCGCTGTCTATTTGGCCGATGACACCCGCTTAGGTCGGCGCGTCGCTCTCAAGGTGTTGCCCGCGAATGTGGCTGCCGATCCCGACCGCATGCATCGTTTTGTACAAGAGGCGAAACTCGCTTCCGCGCTTACCCATCCGAATATCGCGTATATCTACGAAATTGGAGAAGAGTCGGGGCTCCGGTTTCTCGCCATGGAATACGTGGAGGGAGAGCCGTTGAGCGTTCGCCTGAGCCGCGGCCCGCTCGGATTTTCCGAGCTGCTCTCGGTCGGCGCCCAAGTGGCCGACGCGCTGGACGACGCGCATTCCAAAGGCATCGTGCATCGCGATATAAAACCGTCCAACCTGATGCTGACGCCGCGCGGCTATGTCAAGGTGCTGGATTTCGGGCTCGCCAAGCTGGAAACACCCAGGAACCTGGAAGACACGCAGGTAATGACCAGTGCCGGCGTGGTAATGGGCACGGTCGCCTACATGAGTCCCGAGCAGGCGCTGGGCCGCGACGTCGACCATCGCACCGATCTGTTCAGCCTGGGCATCGTGCTGTATGAGATGGCCACAGCGCGGCTTCCCTTCGCTGGAAGCACCCCGTCGGAAACCATGGCACGCATTCTGGGCTCGCAACCCGATGCGATCGCGCGTTTCAATTACGACGTTCCCGAAGGCCTCGATCGCTTGGTGCGGAAATGCCTGGAGAAGGATCGTGACAGGCGCTATCAATCGGCGCGCGAGTTGCTGGTGGATTTGAAGAACCTGGAGCGCGATTCCGCCCCAGCCCCGGCCGCCGTCGCCGCGCCGCGCAAGCTGACTGCCGTCATTGTCGATGATGAAGAACTGGCCCGCGCGTTATTGCGTGAGTATCTCGGAGCCAGCGCGGACATCGAGATTGTGGCTGAATGCGCCAATGGTTTCGAAGCGGTCAAGGTGATCAGCGAGAAAAAGCCCGACCTGGTGTTCCTGGATGTTCAAATGCCGAAGCTGGACGGGTTCGAAGTTCTGCAACTGATCGGGCCGGACGTCGCCGTCATCTTCGTCACCGCATACGATCAGTACGCGATGCGCGCATTTGACGAACACGCGGTGGATTATCTGTTGAAGCCTTTCACCCTGGAACGATTTCAAAAGGCCCTGGAACGCGCCCGCCGGCGTTTAGGTGAAAAGGGGGCCGTGCAACCAACCATCGCCAAGTCTTCCCCGGTGGATCTGGCACGCGCCGCGCGGCCTCCGCGAGAATTTCTCCAGCGCATCGTGGTGAAAGACGGGGCGCGCGTCCACATCATTCCCGTGGAGCGGCTGGATTACGCCGAATCACAGGACGATTATGTCTCGCTGCACAGCCAAGGGAAGAGCTATTTGAAAGAACAGACCATTTCGAGCCTGGAAGCCGCGCTCGATCCGGAGCGCTTCGTGCGGATACATCGCTCCGTCATCGTCAATTTGGAACGCGTCGTGAAGATCGAACCCTATGCGAAAGACAGCCGCGTCGCGGTGCTGTCGGATGGCTCGCAGCTTCCGGTCAGCCGGGCGGGCTTTGAGAGATTGCGTACCTTGCTGGGAGATTAACCGTTGAGCTTCAGCCCTAAACGTTAACCGTGGACAACGATGCGCGGCTTCTTTGGCGCCGGGAGTTCCACCCCCGCGTGGCGTAACGCCGCGCTTCCGGCGGCGATGATCACGGTGCCACTGAAGACGCCTTGGAGCGAGCGGATCGGCGACGTCCAGACAGCGGCCTCGATAAATCTGCCGTTCTTGCCCAGCACTGGGCCGTTGGCATCGAAGGGGAGCTCGTGGCCCACCAGTTCAGCGCGCGTCCAGCCAATCAGGCTCTCGGCGGCGGCATTCCAGTACGTGACCATGCCGTGAGCGTCGATGGCAAAGATGGCCAGCGGCGAAGAGTCCAGCAACGGATGGCCCAATTCCGGCACTGCGGCCATCACCGCGCCGGTCAAATCCAGCGGTTTCTCATCGGCTTCCACCAGCCGCAGATGAACTTTGGTCGCGGCACGATCGGTGCTGGAAGTCTTCAGGATGAGCGCCGCCCCCAGGTACAGGCAGGCGCTGACCAGGTCCACCAAACCTTCCACAGTTCGGAAGCGCGCGAAAGCGAAGCCTGAATCTTTCAGAATGCGCAGGGCATCGTACACCGCGAGCAACCCAAGCAAGCTGGTGAGAACTTTGTCCAGACCGTGGCGCTGCCGGCGAATTAAGAGGATGCACCAGAGAATCGTGGCGAGGCAAATGAGAAGGGCGAGCGCCATGAGTGGATTGGTGCGAAGTAGTTGTGCCAGATACAAGGCGTACTCCCCGGCATTTGCTGCCGCACCAGTAGAATCGGTTGCAGGCGGGATGGCGATTAGCCTGTAACTGCTTACTTGACGGTAGCGGTTCTGCTTAGGAAGCTCTGCGGAAGAGCCCTAAACAGTAAGGGGTTTGGGACGGTGGGAGTCGGGGGAATACCTGCGGTGCGGTTGGCCCACCGGCGCACCCGGCATACGCGCAACACTGAAAATCCGGCCGCTGCCCGTGGACCCCTGCGGTAGAATGAGGGCATGTCTGACGTACTTCGCATCGCGGATCGCGAGTTTCATTCGCGGTTGTTCGTGGGCACGGGGAAATACCGTAGTTTTCAGGAAATGGCTCGCTGCCACACGGCCTCCGGCGCCGAGGTGGTAACAGTCGCGGTCCGGCGCGTTAACCTCACCGACAAATCCAAAGAATCTCTGCTCGATTACATCGACCGTTCCAAAGTGTTCATTCTTCCGAACACGGCCGGCTGTTACAACGCCGATGAGGCCATTCGCACCGCGCGGCTGGGCCGCGAGGTCGGGCTTTCCAATTGGGTGAAGCTGGAAGTGATCGGTGATCAGAAGACGCTGTTTCCCGACAACGAAGGTTTAGTGGAAGCCACCCGGGTGCTGGCGCGCGAAGGCTTCGTGGTGCTTCCGTACACGAATGACGACCTGGTGAACGCCCGCAAGCTGATTGACGCCGGCGCCGCCGCGGTGATGCCTCTGGGCGCGCCCATCGGATCGGGACTCGGCATTCAGAACACCACGAATTTGCGAATTCTCCGGGAAACCATCACCGAAGTGCCGCTGATCGTGGACGCGGGCGTGGGCACCGCCTCCGACGCCGCCATCGCGATGGAACTGGGCTTTGAAGGCGTGCTGATGAATACGGCGATCGCCGAAGCCGAAGAGTCCGAGAAGATGGCCGAGGCCATGAAGCTGGCGGTTCAAGCCGGCCGTCTGGCTTATCTGGCAGGCCGCATGCCGAAGAAGTTGTACGCCAGCGCAAGCAGTCCGCTGGCAGGCGTCGTCCGATAGCGCCGCAATCGTCCTGAGCCGTGACCCTGCTGAGCCGCAACCGAAACCAGCGGTGGCCACATTTCTCGAAAGACGCCTTGCTATCGCGCGCCGGCCGGTGTGGCAGCTACCATGGGATACATCTTGCCCGATGCAGTAAGCGCTGAGCACTGTCATGAAATCACCAGTAAAAGTCGAAGAGAGCCTCCTGGCAGTAATCGCCAACCGTCTATTCGTCTTCGATATGGACGGCGCCTTGCTGATCAGAACGACGGCATGTATCGAAATCGCAAAAGTATCAGGCACTCTTGACCAGCTTCATATCCTGGAACAGAAGTTTGCGGCCGGTGAAATAGACGCATTCTATTTCGCCCAAAACATAGGCGCGCTGTGGGGAATGGTCGACGAACAACTGGTGAGAACGGCGTTCGAAGGCACGCCGAAGCTCGCAAACATAAAAGCCGTCACTGCTCTGATACGGAGAGGCGGAGGGAAATCTTGTCTGATCACCATGTCTCCTGATTTCTATGCAAATTTGTTCTATGAGTACGGTTTCGATTTCATCGGCGCCTCTCAATTTCCAAGAAACTCCCATGCGCAGGTAAAACGTGAAAATATTCTGAATCCTAAGGATAAAGCTATCATCGCGCAGCGGTGGTGCAATCACCTCGGTTTTGAGTTAAACGAGTGCGTTGCTTTTGGCGATTCCGTGTCTGACTACTTGCTATTTAAAGAGCTGGAGCACACCGTTTCGATCAATGGCGACCGGACACTCCAAGACTTGGCTCGGTACCGTTATGAGGGGTCGGATCTGCACGCTGCGTTTTTGACGATCTGTGACGCTCTTGCGAAGTCGCCGGCAATGTCTCAACGTCCGGACATCAGAAAGACCAGGTAACGCGGGCATACGCGCCCCGCTTGACTTCGGTTGAGTTTACGACTTGCAGTGAGCCGTTAAATTCCTGGTGATGGTCATTGAGCAGGTTCTGGCCCACCAGAGCGAATCGCAGCCTCTCTCCCAGCGGCCAGGCCAACTGCGTATCCAGCCTGGTATAGGAGGGCAGCGATTGATCGGGAAGGCGCCCCACGAAATAAGCGTTCGAATCAAATGTAATGCGGCGAAGGAGTTCGAGACGGGACCGGAGCTGTGCCTGGTGACCCGGATTCGAACCCTGGGCGTCTGTCACACTGTTAGCGTCGGTATGGAGATCCATTGCCAGGAAGGAATAGCCGGGGCTCAGCGTCCACCGTTTGGTGGCTTTCCAATTGGCAGAGACCTCGACGCCGCCGGAGCTGCCGCCACCGTCGTTGCCGATCTGGGCTTGATAAACAACCACCGGCGGGTTCGAGTTTGAGGCGATATAAGGCGGGAGCAGGTTTATGCTTTCTAGACGTGAATAGGTGTTGAAGAACACCGACACGTCGGCGGACAGGCGGCGCGATAGCTGCGATCTGTAACCTGCTTCGTAAGCCAGGACGTGCTCGTTTTTCATGTCCGGGTCTCCGTACAGGATGACTTCGGCGGGCCCAGGCATCGCTGCCAGGACCGCATCCAAATTCGCATCGCGCCGGGAAGGAATGCGGTCGGCGGAGGATAGGGAGGCCCAGAGCATATGCCGGGAGTTGAGAGTCCATGCCACGCGAACGGATGGCTGAATATCGAACCCGCTGAAATTGTTCTGTTCCAGTTTTGTTCCTAGCGTCAGGAACACACGCTGGGGCTTGAGCGCGATCTCGTCTTGAACAAATGCGCTGAAGAGATTGAATGCGCGGTCGGCGGGAACCCAAGATTGGTCGATCGTGCCGACGGTGTGGTCCGGACTGCTGCGAAAACCGGTACCCCACATCAGATCTTGACGATCGCCCAGGGCAAGATGGTGCTGGAAATCGAAATCGATTGTATGGCGCACCTCGAGCGATTCTGGCCCCGACCTGGTGTAGGAATCGAAATAGAATTGCACTGCCATATCGGAGCGGCTTGAGAAAGTGTGCTCCCATCGTCCTAGAAGATTTCCTCCGGACAGCTCCGCAAGTCTCGTTACGTTGACGTTTTGCCATGTCGAGAGATCGGAATGCACCAGCGTCGCGCCTTCGCTGCCGGTGTAGAGATCTCCCTCGACGGTAAGGGAATCTCGTTCCGACAATTCAGAGTCTGCGCGAAATCCACCATGTAATAAGTGCCAGCCGTCATCGCCGTTCTGGCCGCTCGGATCGGGGAAATGGTTATCGTTCTGGTATTTTGCGAAGGCGCGGTAGTCAATACCGCGGACCTTCCCGCCAAATTGAGCCATGCCAGATTCCAAACTTTGTGTTCCTCCTCCCGCCGTCAGTACACCCCCCGGGGTATCGGAGGCTTTTTTCGTGATGACGTTAATCACGCCATTTACGGCATTAGCGCCCCAGATTGCCCCGCCGGGCCCGCGGATCACTTCGATCCTGTCGATGTCCTCCAGAGGCACATCCAAGGTGTCCCAAGAGACTCCCCCAAGCAGAGGGGTATAAACCGCCCGGCCGTCAACCAGCACCAGCAGCTTATTGGCAAATTGCGAATTGAAGCCGCGCGCGGAGATCGCCCATGTGTTGGCGTTGATCTGTGCCACGTTCAAACCGGGCACCATCCGCAAAAGATCCGGTATATTTGTCGCCCCGGAACGTTGGATGTCTTCCTGCGTGATAACAGAAATCGCGGCCGCGGCTTGGGACATCTTCTGCTCCTTCTTGGAGACGGATGTCACCTCGATGTTCATCAGATCTTCGAGTCGCAATTGCGTCAAGTCTTGCGCTGGTGTCTGGCCAGGCAACTCCGGACTGCCAATCGCGAGAAGCACTAGCGCCAAGAGCGCCCGGTGTAAACACTTCAATCCCATTTCGCCTTCCAGCATGAGGACCCGCTAACTCCAACCATCCCTCGCCGCCCGTGGCATGAAGTCATCTCATCGTCCAAAAATTGCTCCTTTCCTTCATATCGCCGACGCTGCGGATTTCTTCGATAGTTTGTTGCATTCCCCGGTTGCTGAAGCGCTTCGGGGCGTACGGCCCCCGGTCGCCGGCCGTTGGCCTGTTTGTTGCCGCCGCCGCCGGCGAACGCACGGTCTCCAAGCTGGCCCGCTCCTTCTCATCGAGGATGGGAGCCTGGATGTCCTGGTTCTCGGTCTCGGCCATGCAGTGGCGCGCCAACGGGACTGGGCCCAAGCCGCCTAAAGCGTCCGCGTCACCTTATGCAGCGCCCGCGGCTGATCCGGATTGAGCCCCTTCTCCTCGGCCAGCGACGCCGCGAACAACTGCGCGGGAATAATATAGGGGATCGGTGTAAATAGCTCGTCCAGCGCCACCGGCACGATCACCGAACGGCGATCGCGCGCCGCCTCCACGTTGCTCACGTCGGTGACGATCAGGGTCTCCGCCTTCAGCTCGTGGAGCGTCGCCATGATCTCGCGCGTCCCCGGCCAGGTAACACCGGCGGGCGCGAAAAGAAACGCGGGAAACGACGCCTCCAGCATGGCGATCGGGCCGTGCAGCAGGTCGGCGCTCGAAAAGCGCTCGGCCACCACGTAGCAGGTCTCCATCAGCTTCAGCGCAAACTCGAACGCGCTGGCGTAATTCAACCCGCGGCCCAGCACGACGGCGTGCTCCATGAAGCGATAGCGCTCGGCCCGGCGGGCCATTTCCAGTTCGAGCGTCAGCGCGCGCCGGGTCCATTCGGGCAGGCACGCCAGATCGTCCAGCGCAATATTCGCGCCCAGCGCATAGGCCAGCAGATACAGCAGCAGCAACTGCCCGGTATAGGTTTTCGTCGCCGCGACGCTCCGTTCGCGCCCGGCATGCACCAGGAACAGGTGCTCCGCAATCCTCGACAGCGCGCTCGATCCTTCCGTCGTGATTCCGATGGTGCGTGCGCCCTGCTCGCGAGCCCGCTCCAACACGACGTTGGTGTCGGTGGATTCACCGGACTGCGAAATCGCCACTACCAGGACGCCGTCGAAGCGGAACGGCGCGTTGTAGAGCGTGAAGATGGACGGCGCGGCCAACGTCACCGGAATGCCGGTGGTCATCTCGAGCAGGTAGCGCCCAAATTGCGCTGCATTGTCGGAAGTGCCGCGCGCGGCCAGCATGATCAGGCGCGGCGGATCGCGCTCCAAAACTTGGCGCAATTCCTCGATCGGCCCGCGCTCGGCCTGTAATGTCCTCTCGAGCACGGCGGGCTGCTCGCGGATCTCTTCTCGCATTTGTGACATTTAGCTATGGGAAGTACGGACACCCAGCTTGGCCTCGAACGCGCCAATCAACGGCGCGCCCAGGGGCCACCCGGCACATCTACCATCATGCCATCTAGAACTCGCCTGCCAGGCGCGTCTCGCTCCCCGCCCATGCCCTCCAAGACGCGCTGGCCGATGGCGGAGCAACGGTCACGTGCGGCTTCAGCACGATCAGCGTCGCGCCCTGATCCTTGGTGATGGTGGTGTTTCTGAGTAGCGGAATATAGCTCAGAAGCGGAAGGCCGGTGATGGTCTTGGCTTCTTGTGAGGTCATCAGACCCGATAGCACGGCCCATTCGCCAGTCATCACGTCCACCTTGGATTGATATTGGGTGTTTGCCACCACGGGAATCCCGTTGGTTGTTGTAGCGCCGAGCAGCTTGAACTCGGCATCCAGATCCAGCGTCACCTGGTCGACGCTCGCGACATGCGGCGTTACCTTGATCACCAGCCCCAGGTCTTCGAAGCTCACTGTCGGTGGCGGCGTATAGACCGTTCCGCTTCCGGACGTGTTTCCAAAATAGCCGCTGGTTATGATGGGATATTTTTCGCCCACATGCAGCGTCGCGGGTTGGCCCTCCACCGCCACCACCTGCGCTTCAAAAATACTTTGCGAGCTGGATTTGGAGACCGTGGCGAAAAGCTGCGCGTCGGTGATGCCCAGGCCCAGCAGGCTGGCGCCGCCACCGAATGCCAGAAAATTCGTGAAGCCCGACGGAAAATAGTTGATGAGATTCGCCCGTTTCACGAAGCTCGCGACGCCAAAGGAGGTGGGAAGTGACAATCCGTAATTCAGCGACGACGATAGATCCGTGGTCAGGATCTCCACTTCGATCATCACTTGCGCCCGCGGGCGCAGCAAATCCGCGAGCAGCTTTTCCGCCAGCCGTACTTTTGCGACTCTGTCGCGGATCAGAATCAGGTGCCGCGTCGTGTCCACCAGCAGTTTCTGCGAATCCAGCACGCCACGGATGGCGGTGGCTACTTCCTGCAGCTCCTGGACAGTAATCGTTTCCGGAAACGGCACTGCGACCGCCGCCGTCCGCTCGAACTCCGTGCGCTTCTGCTGGCTGTCGTTGGCGACGAAAATCAATCGCTCGCTGATCGGAACCAGGAACGAATCGGTGGCGGACTCGAGCGCGTGAAGCGCATCGCGATAGTCGGCATTGGCCAATTCGAAGCGGAACGGTCGCGTCGGCTTGTAATCGCCATCGAACAGTACTTTGAGGCGCAATAGGGCGGCCACCTGTTCCCAAAGGGCTTGGGAATCGCCCTGCAGGTTGTAATCGCGATGGCCGGGCTCGACGCGCAGTTGGGGCGGCGGCAAAGGCTTTTGCGCCTCTTCCAGATCGCCACTGGTGATGGTCCCGAACAAAGTCCGGTCCATCTTATCGCTCGGGAATTCGGGCGGCTTGGGCGGGCTGGCATCCATCAGGCTGGCGGCGGGCCGCAGTGCCTGCGCGCGCGCCCAATAGTCGGTGTTGGTCGGATCGGCCGCCGCGGCTTCCGCATAAAGAAGGTAGGCCTTGACGATGGCGCCGTCGCGCTCGGCCTTCTGCGCCTGTTTAAAAAGCTGCGCCGCCGTTAGACCGGTATTTGGTGCCGCCGCAGCACAGGGCAAGCAAGCCCACCAAACCACCATCAGGAAAACCAGGGACCGGCACACCTTCACATGAGGATAGACGACAGCGGCGAGGCAAGCGTGCAAGCGCCCTGAGCCTGTAAGCACCCCAGAGCATGTAAATTAGCGCCGCGAGCCAGTAAACAAATATCGCGATCCTGCCGATGAAATGAGTGAGGCTCACTATCTTTCATGGCTGCAACACTTGCTCCGGTCCATAGCGGGTTCAGTCCCGCGATTCCGCAAACCTTTGAAGACTTAGGCATTTCCCAGTCGCTGGTGCTCGATCTTGTTCTGCGTCGCCTGCTGCTCGAAGGATTCAGCAACCTGCAGAGCCTGAGCGCCACTCTGAAGCTGTCCGTTCCCATTCTCAACATCGTCTTCAATCACATGCGCCAGCAGCAACTGGTGGAAGTGAAGGGAATGCTCGGCAACGACTATAACTTCACCCTTTCGCAGTCGGGCAAAATGCTGGCCGGCGAGCGCTTTCAGATCAGTCAATACGCCGGCGCCGCGCCTGTCTCCTTGAAGGATTACCACAGCGCTACCAAGGCCCAGGCCGCGCAGATCCGCATCGACCGCAAAATCCTCCGTTCGGCGTTTTCGGACCTGGTAGTAAGCGATCAGCTCCTCGATCAGCTCGGACCGGCGCTGATCTCGCAAAACTCCATCTTCGTCTACGGGCCCACCGGTAACGGGAAGACCAGCCTGGCCGAGAGAATGCTGCGCGTCTATCAGGACGCCGTGCTGATGCCCTACGCGGTGGAAGTGGACAACCAGGTGATCAGCTTGTACGACCCGGTGGTACATCAAAAGATGGGCATGGACGACTCGGACGTGGATCCGCGTTGGGTCTTGTGCCGCCGGCCTTGCATCGTGGTGGGGGGCGAACTGATTCCCAGCATGCTGGATCTGCGTTTGGACGAGTCGTCGGGTATTTACGCTGCCCCGCTGCAGATGAAGGCCAATAACGGCATCTTCATCATCGACGACTTTGGCCGCCAGTTGATGTCGCCGCGCGACCTGCTGAATCGCTGGATTGTTCCGTTGGACCGCCGCGTGGACTATTTGATGCTGCGCTATGGCGTGAAATTCCAGATCCCGTTCGAGCTGATGGTGGTGTTCTCCACCAACCTGGAGCCGAGTGACCTGGCCGACGAAGCGTTCCTTCGACGCATTCACAATAAGATCTTCGTCGATGCGGTGGACGACAAGTCCTTCGACCAGATTTTCCATCGCGTCGTGACCAAGTTCAACATTCCCTGCGAGCCCGACAGCTCCGAGTATCTGCGCAAGCTGTGTCTTCGTGAAGGGCGTACGGAGCTGCGCGCCTGCTATCCGGCCGATATCTGCACTATTCTTACTTCCATCGGCAAGTACGAAGGACGCCCGCCGTTCATGAGCAAGTCGGAACTGGAACGCGCGACCGCGCTGTATTTCGCCAAGAGCTAGTCGTCCCACGATCGTGCGATGATCGGGACGAGTACCGATGCAGCGCTCGTATTTCGCTTGGCCTATTCTTCTTGGGCTCTGTTCCAGTTCCCTTTGGGCTGGCTTTCCGGGCCTACGATATCTCGGCGACATCGGCGATCTGGGACACCCTGGAATCCACGGACGCACCTCCGTTTCGGTCGGGTGCAAGTGGTTTTATCCGGCGACGATATCCTCTTCCGAGGGCGCGATGATGCCGGCAAACGTTGGCAGGCGGCCCTGCCTGTCTCGCGAGGAATAGCGCACACGGCAGTTTGGCAGGCTGACTTCGATCACAACTCGCGCCAGGATCTTCTGGTAGCCGCGTATTCTTTTTCAAATGGCCGCTGCATCGACGAGATCACGTTGTCGTTCATTCTCTTTAATAACCACGGCCAGCCTGTTCCCTGGGTGGTCCAAACGCGCTCGCCTTCCTCGAACATGCCTGCCATTTTCGCCGACTTGAATCACAATGGTCGCGCAGAACTCGTCGTGACGGACTGCACGTACGGTGATTCTCCCCGGTTCGGCGAGGATCGACGCATCACCGGAGTGTATGAGGCGAAGGATGCAGCATGGAGTCTCGTGAAGTCGGCTAACCTGGCTCCCTACACTTCTCTCGTGCGGCAAAGTCATCGATTCGACCGGACTGATGTACTGCTGCCATCGATTCCTGTTGAATGGACAGACCAAGGCAATCGGTTCAACCCATCCGGGTCGCCCTCCGTTCATGTCGTTGCACTCAAGGCGCCCTCTGAAAACTGTCGTGGGCCGATCCACCTTCCTCCCGTCGTCGATGGCCGATTGCAAGTCGAAGGCTGGCATGACCCATGCGACGTACAGGGACACAATCGGCTGGAACTATCGAACGGCACGGTCTGCTACGACTGGCCTACCGTGATCCTGGATGATGAAAGCGGGCGCGAGATCGTTGCCGGATCGGAACATCCGGAACGCGTGCTTGAAGCAATCCTCGACCGTCATCTACCGGTCTCTCTGGCCGGGCAAAGAGATTCAAAACGATGCAGTCCCGTTGTGCTTTGGGCCTTCCCGCCGCGCTTGCCCTAGTAAGAGAACGGCCATCCACCCGCCGAACAGCAGCAACAGCGGCGCGGTCCCAACCCCGGGAAAATAGCCGTGTCGCCAATAAGCCATCGCGGAATGGCTGACGCCGTTGCCCAGTTCCAGAATCGTCCAAAACCACGCCAACCCGCGGGCAGCCCGCCATCCGCGCTGCACCGGAACGGCCCAGCACCACAAGCCAAACGCGACCAGCACCGCATTGCCCGCCGCAAAACCAACGGCGAGATTGTTGCTGATTAGGCCGGCCACGAAATGGGCTGGCGCGAAAACTTCGTACAGTTTCGTCCAGCATTCTTCGACCGAATGCCCCGCTTGAGCGAGAATCAGGAGCAAGAAGACGACTTGAGCGCGCCTCTCGAAGGGCAAGGTGTAAGTGGCGATAATGAAATCGTCGCATGAAAGTCCTGCTGGTCTCCACCTACGAGCTTGGCCACCAGCCGTTCGGCCTCGCTTCCCCCGCCGCCTGGCTTGCCGAGCGTGGCCACCAGGTCGCCTGCCTCGACCTGTGCGTGGAGTCGCTGGATGCGAATACAGTTCGTGAAGCCGATCTCGTCGCCTTCTACTTGCCCATGCACACGGCCACGCGTCTCGCGGCCAAGGTGATCGAAAAGGTTCGCGCGCTGAATCCGGCCGCGCACCTCTGTTGTTACGGCCTCTACGCGCCGCTCAACGAATCCTATCTGCGGACCCTCGGAGCCGCGACAATTCTGGGCGGCGAGTTCGAGGCTGACTTGGCCTCGCTGGCCGACCGCTTGGCAAGCCGGCAACCTGCTATTCAAATCGAGCCATTGATTTCCCTCCACCGGCTTCAATTCCAAGTCCCCCTTCGATCCGTGCTCCCTCCCCTGGAAAAATACGCACGACTGCGGCACGGCGATTCCGCCAGGCCTGCCGGCTACACCGAAGCCAGCCGAGGCTGCAAGCATCTGTGCCGCCATTGCCCGATTGTTCCCGTGTATCAGGGCAGCTTTCGAGTTGTGCAACCGGATGTCGTACTCGCCGATATTCGCCAGCAGGTAGCCGCGGGCGCGGAGCACATCACCTTCGGCGATCCCGACTTCTTCAACGGACCCACGCACGCCATGCGCATCGTGGGCGCGCTGCATCGCGAGTGGCCGGCGCTGACCTATGACGCCACCATCAAGATCGAGCATTTGCTCGAGCAGCGCCATCTGCTGTTGCGCCTGCGCGAAACCGGCTGCCTGTTCGTCACCAGCGCCGTGGAATCGGTGGATGACGCAGTGCTCGCAAAGCTCGATAAGGGCCACACGCGCGCCGACTTCATCGAAGTGGTGCGAGAGTTTCGATCCGCTGGTCTGACACTGGCGCCGACCTTCATTCCGTTCACGCCCTGGACTACGCGCGAGTCCTATCGCGAGCTGTTGGAATTGTTAGTCGAGTTGGATCTGGTAGACTACGTCGCGCCTGTACAATTGGCGCTCCGTCTGCTGATCCCCCGTGGATCGCGCCTGCTCGAGCTCGCCGACGTTCAGGACGTGGTCCGCGCTTTCGACGAACCCGCGCTGCTCTATCGCTGGCAGCATCCCGATTCCGAAGTAGACGCGCTCGCCGCCCAGGCCCTTCGCATCGCGGCATCCCGCGGATCGCGACGCGAAATCTTCGGCCATCTTTGGAACCTGGTCGCCGACCGCCCGCTCTTCGAAGACCTCGACCTACTGCCCCGCGCCACCATCCCCTACCTCGACGAGCCCTGGTTCTGTTGAGCGGAGCCCACCGAAGAGCAGGTTGCTCTTGTATAATGTTTGTAACATACTGAAAATAAGCTAGTTACAAGAACACTTCCCAAACTGGTACAGTTCTCATTCAGCCTCACGGGCCGGACTGTAAGCGCATGGCCTATCGTATGTGGGAATCCACCGAACACTTAGAGCGCTTGGCGGGTTCCATAGCGAATCCAGGCGTCATGTTCAGAACGCTCTGCTCTGAGCTTTTCGACGAGTCGGCTGAGGGCGTGTCGGAATGGTTGAGCGAAGAAAGTCAGACTGACTCAATATTTGGGGGGTCACCCGAAGCACTGAAGGACACATTCCTGCTGTGCGGCCCTTTTTTTTGCGCCACATGTTCTGATACCGTCTAAGACTGTCGTTCTCGGCAAATGAATCCGTCAGGTCCCTTGTGAGCTTCTTTGGTGTACTTTCCGAAGTCACCGTACCAAGTCTGAGTTTCGGCCTCACCTTCCTGCGTTAAACAAACGGTGAAACGGCGCGCCGTCGATAGGTTGTAAAGATCAAAGTCCGTTGCATCGTATTCGCCCGATGCAGTCCAATGTTCGACGTATGCGAGACGACGATTTCCTTCGTCGTGTAAGTAGACCAAAGTCATTCCCGTGGGGACGACGACATGACCTTCGTGCAGTTTCACCTCAATTGGTCTTAGAAAACGTTCCATACTTAGTCCTTCTCTACTTTCTTGGTTGCACACATCCGACGCACCTACCCGCTGCGGCTTTCCGTTGTGCTGCGCTAAAACACGTTATTT
>Ga0209415_10009160_pt1 | contig 17046 bp, 11 predicted proteins | sample PeaSoiSIISIP2007_FD_187696 | JGI IMG/M metagenome (GOLD analysis project Ga0209415, IMG submission 187696) | Peat soil microbial communities from Weissenstadt, Germany - SII-SIP-2007 (SPAdes) (version 2) | ecosystem: Environmental > Terrestrial > Soil > Wetlands > Peat | place: Germany... | reverse complement strand
CCGATATGCGTTCGCAGGCCTTGCCCGCTCGCGATCGCTTGCGCGCGTTCGCGCAGCAGCGGCGCGTACGCATCGAGCAGGTCGACGAACGCCTCGCCGCGTCTGGCGCGGCTCGTTGCGGCCAGCGGATTGGCTCCGAGCAAGTTGACGTGGTCGGCGATAAACATGAAATCACCGGGCGCATAGTCGCCGTTGAGCGCACCGGCGGCGTTCGTCAGGACGATCGTGCGGGCGCCGGCTTCGGCGGCGATCTCGACCGGCGCGACGACGTCTTCGGGATCGTACCCTTGATAGAGATGAAAGCGGCCCGCGAAGGCGACGACGCGGCGCGCCTGCATCATCCCGATGAGCGCCATGCCCGGTTGGCCGAAGACCATCTTGCTCGGCATCCCCGCGATCTTCGCGTAGGGTAGCGGATCGACGGCGATCTTCGTGCTCAGCGCCTCACCGAGTCCCGTCCCGAGGACGATCGCGCAATCGATCTTGCCGCCGGCCCGCTCGCGCAAGAGCGCGCCGGCAGCGCGGACGTGTTTGCGTCTCACGCGCGCAGCAGGTTGACGCCGGTCATCGCGGCAGGCGTTGGGAGACCCATAAGCGGGAGCAATGTCGGCGCGACGTCGCCGAGCTTGCCGGGTGCGAGCGTTCCCGGCGCTTCGTTTGAGACGATGATGAAGGGGACGGGATTGGTCGTGTGGGCGGTCAACGGGTTGCCCTGCGGATCGATCTTGTCTTCCGCGTTGCCGTGATCCGAGGTGATGACGAGCAAGCCGTCGACGTCGAGGACCGCCTGTTCGAGACGCCCGAGCGCGACGTCGAGCGATTCGACCGCCGAGACCGTCGGCTCCCACTTCCCGGTATGGCCGACCATGTCGGCGTTGGCGTAGTTCATCACGATGAAATCGTGATGCCGGTTCGTGATGTCTTCGAGAGCGGCGGTCGTGATCTCCGCGGAGCGCATCTCCGGCGCGAGATCGTACGTCGCGACGCTGCGGTTCGAGGGGATCAGGATCCGATCTTCACCCTCGAACACTTCTTCGCGCCCGCCGTTGAAGAAATACGTGACGTGCGCGTATTTTTCGGTCTCGGCCAGCCTCAGCTGACGCAGCCCGGCGCCGGCGACGATCTCGCCGAACGTCTCGGATTGCGGCCGCGGTCCGAAGAGGACCGGATTGGGGAAATCCTCTTCATATTTGGTCATCGTTGCAAAGATGAAATCGGTAAACGGATGTACGGGAAATTCCGAGAAGCCGGGTTGTGAGAACGCCAAAGTCAATTGCCGCGCGCGATCGGGGCGGTAGTTGAAAAAGATGCTCGCGTCACCGTCTTTCGGCCGTAGCGTCCCGATGAGGGTCGGCTGGACGAACTCGTCGTCCTCGCCGCGCTCGTACGCCTGCTCGAGCGCTTCGAACGGGCCCGCGAAATGAAAAGGTGCTTTGCCGAAGACGAGCGCGTCGTAGGCGCGCTGGGTGCGATCCCACCGTTTGTCGCGATCCATCGCGTAGTAGCGGCCGGTAATCGAGGAGATCGCGGCCGGGTGCCTGACCTTTTGCAGATGCGCCGTGAGCCGCTCGAGATAGGTGCGGGCCGAGCGCGGCGGCGTGTCGCGGCCGTCAAGGAATGCGTGGACCGTGAAAGGCGCGCCGGCGGCAACCGCTGCGTCGATCAAGGCGTGCAGATGATCTTGCGAGCTATGGACTTTGCCGTCGGAAAGCAGACCGAAGAAGTGCACCGTCCCGCCGGTTCGCTTGACGTGCGCCAAGGTGTCGGCCAGGACGGGATTGCGCGCGAACGCGCCGCTCGCGATGTCTTCGTCGATGATGACGACGCCTTGCGGGACGACCCGGCCGCTCCCGATGTTGATGTGGCCGACCTCGCTGTTCCCCATCACGCCGTGCGGAAGGCCGACGGCTTCGCCGCTCGCCTCGAGATGGGTCCAAGGATAGGTTGCGACGATGTGCTTCCAGTGCGGCACGTCAGCCGCGGTGATCGCGTTCCCGTGCGTTTCGGTCCGGATCCCCCAGCCGTCGAGGATCGCGAGGACGAGCGGTCTTCGCTTCAACGGGCCTCCACGACGTTTCGGGACTCCTTGATCAGAGCTGCAAAGGAAAGCGCGCTCAGACTCGCGCCCCCGACGAGCGCGCCGTCGACGTTCGGCGTTTTCACGAACGCGGCGATGTTTTCCGGGTTGACGCTTCCGCCGTAGAGGATGCGGACGTCGCGCAACGCCGGCAGCGTCGCGCGAATCTCGCCCATGACGGCATCGGCTTCACGCGGGTCGCAAGCGAGGCCCGTCCCGATCGCCCAAACCGGTTCGTACGCGAGGACGCAGCGCTCGATCGCTTGCTCGGCGATCCCGGCGAATGCGCCGCGGACTTGCGCGGTAACGAGCGGGATCGTCTTGCCGGCCACGTGTTCGATGTGCGTCTCTCCGACGGCAACGATCGGCGTGATGCCGGATTCGATCGCCGCTTTGACCTTGCGGTTGACGGTCTCATCTGTCTCCGCCGCGTACGCGCGCCGCTCCGAATGTCCGATGATGACGTACCGGACGCCGTGTTCGATCAGCATCGGCGCCGAGATCTCGCCGGTGAACGCGCCGCTGGGTTGGTCGTGCATCGTCTGCGCGCCCAATCCGAGCTTGCGTTGATCGCCCAAGAGCTTGGAGACGGCCGGGATCGCGGTGAACGGCGGGCAGACGATCGCCTCGACGTCGTCCGAATAGAGATCGTCCATCGCAAGCAGGTGATTCACGAGCGCGGTCGCTTCGGCGACCGTCTTGTGCATCTTCCAATTGCCCGCGATGAGCGGCCGTCTCATCGCTTCGCTTCGGCAGCTTGTTCGAGTGCGGCGACGCCGGGGAGCGTCTTGCCCTCCAAAAATTCGAGCGTCGCGCCGCCGCCGGTGCTGACATGCGTGACGGCACCGTCGAAGCCGAGCATGTGCGCGGCCGCAGCCGCATCGCCGCCGCCGACGACGCTGATCGCGCCGTTTTTCGTCGCCTCGGCGATCGCTTCGAGGATCGCGCGCGTCCCGGCTTGGTATTTGCCCTTCTCGTACACGCCCATAGGCCCGTTGAAGACGATCGTCTTCGCACCCAGGATCACGCCCGCGTAGTTCTTCCCGGTCTGCGGGCCGATGTCGAGGATCATCCGCTCGCCGACTTGGTCGAGGGCGACGGTCTGGGCCGTGTCGTCGGCGTCGAACCCGTCGGCGACGACGATGTCTTCAGGCAAGTGCAGCGGGACGCCGCGCTGCGAAGCGACCGTGATGATGTTCTTGGCATGCGAGAGATCCGAATCGTGCAGCGATTTTCCGATGTCGATCCCCTTGGCTGCTAAAAACGTATTCGCCATGCCGCCGCCGATGACGAAAGCGGAGACGCGCTCGAGCAAACAGTCGAAAACACCGACCTTGTCCGCGACCTTGGCGCCGCCGATTGCGCACACATACGGCTGGACCGGATCGTCGACGAGGCGCGCAAGCGCGTCGAGCTCCTTCTGCATGAGAAAGCCCGCGACCGCGGGCATCAGGTGCGCGACCCCCTCCGTCGACGCGTGCGCGCGGTGCGCCGTCCCAAAGGCGTCGTTGACGTAGATATCACCATTTTTCGCGAGCGCGCGCGCGAACATCGAATCGTTGGCTTCCTCTTCGGGATGGAAGCGCAGATTCTCGAGCAGCATGACCTCGCCGTCCTTGAGCGCTTGCGTCTGCGCTTCGACCGGCCTGCCGATGCAGTCGTCCGCGAATTGCACCGCGACGCCCAGCTTCGCGCTCAAACGCTCGGCGACGGGTTTGAGCGAGAGCTTCGGGTCGCGCTTCCCATCGGGGCGCCCGAGGTGCGACATCAGGACGATCCGCGCGTCGTTGCGCCGCAGATGGCGCAGCGTCTCGAGCGACGCGTCGATGCGCGTTTCGTCGGCGACCTTCCCGTCCTTGAGCGGGACGTTGAAGTCCTCGCGCACCAAGACGCGTTTGCTCGTGACGTCGATGTCGCGCAGGGTCAGGAAGCGCAATGAGCTGTCCTAGACGCGTGCCGGGAGCTTTTCGAGGACGATGTTCGCGAGATCGCCGAGACGGCACGAGTAGCCCCACTCGTTGTCGTACCACGCACCGATTTGGACGAGATCGCCGTTGGCGTTCGTCAAGCCGGCATCGACGATGGAGCTGTACGACGAGCGCTTGAGGTCGCTCGAGACGATCTCTTCCTCGGTGAAGAGAACGTACTCTTTGAGCGCGCCGCCGGCAGCTTTTTTGATCGCCGCGTTGACCTCGTCTTTCGTCGTCTCGCGCTTGACCTGCGCTACCAAATAGACCATCGAGACGGTCGGCGTCGGGACGCGCAGCGCGAAGCCGTCGAAGGTCCCTTTGACCTCGGGAATCGTGAGATAGAGCGCTTTGGCGGCACCGGTCGAGGTCGGTATGATGTTGGTCGCGGCATTGCGCGCACGGCGCAGATCGCTGTGCGGAGCGTCGAGCAGCCGTTGGTCGCCCGTGTACGAGTGGACCGTCGTCATGAAGCCTTTCTTCCACCCGAAGGTGTCGACGAGCGGCTTGACCGCGGTCGCGAGGCAATTCGTCGTACACGATGCGTTCGAAATGACGTGGTGCTTGTCGGGATCGTACTGATCGCCGTTGACGCCCAGAACGAGGGTGACGTCTTCGCCCTTGGCCGGGGCGGAGATGATGACTTTCTTCGCGCCTCCCGCATCGATGTGGGCGCGCGCCTTGGCGGCGTCGGTAAAGAAGCCCGTCGATTCGACGACGACGTCGACGCCGCTTTGCTTCCAAGGCAATTTTGCCGGATCGCGCTCCGCGAAGACTTTGATCGTGCGCCCGTCGATCGTGATCGAGTCCGAGCCCGATGTGACGACGCCGGGATGTTGACCGTAATTGGAGTCGTATTTGAAGAGGTGCGCGAGTTCTTTGGGGCTCGTGATGTCGTTGACCGCAACCACCTCGACATTCGGGTGGCGCTCTAAGAGCGTCTTGAGGAAGATGCGTCCAATCCGGCCGAAGCCGTTGATCCCCAGTCGCATGGTCGTACAAACTCCTACGTATGAAAGCGCGTGTGGGCTAGGCCCACGGTCTACCCGGCCGCTGTTTGGGAGCCCTCTCGTCTGGTACCCGAACGCAGGCGCTTCGCCAAGCGCACGAGGGCCGCGACCCGGCCGTTAAACGTCGCCTTCCCCACCGGCGGACGGCAGCGGCGTCCGAGCTCGGCTAGCGTTTCCTCCGGATGCGAGAGGCGCAGCTGCGCGGCTTCGCGCAACGCCGGTCGCAGATTGCGCAAACCGTACGCATCGGCGAGGTACGAGATCACTTCACGCTGCGCGGCCGCCGCGCTCGCCGCGCGATCGACGTTTGCCGCTTCCGTGTTCACCAAGCGATGAATGCGGTTCTTGGTCTCTTTCATCGCGCGCACGTCCTCGATGTGCAGCACGGCACCGAACGCGCCGATCAGCGTGAGGACGCCGGAGATCGCGTCGACGTCCTTATAGTAGAGGAGCAGCTTGCCTTTGCGCCGCGCCGCTTTCGGTGCGAAGCCCATCGAGCGCAACAGCGATCCGACGCGCGCGCTCCGCTTCTCGTCCGTAAAGACGAACTCCAAATGATAGCCGTGGGACGGCGTCGAGAGCGAGCCGCAGCAAAGGAACGCGGCCCGGAGCTCCATGCGCCGGTCGCAGCGCGCCGCCGGCCGTCGCGGAACCGCATGAAGCCGGTGCGGGAGCTCGATCTCGAACTGCGGCGTGCGATAAAGCCGCGCGCCCGGTTTCTTGTGGATCGCGGCACCGCGATCGCCGAAGAGCGAGCGGAACAGACGTGCGACCGCGGGGCGCCGCGTCCGGAAGACGAGCTCGCCGTCCGCTTCGACCCCGCCGTAGTACGCAAGGCCGGCGAGCAGCGCGGCACGGCAATGGGTCGCTTGCGGGAGGTCGCGTGCCAACGCATCTTTCGCGTCGCCCGAGACGGTGACGTTCACGTGGTCATCCAATCGACGGGATCGTCGCGGCGCTCGCCGACGATCTCGTAGAGATCCACCGGCTTGGTCGACGGCAGCATGCGCAGCGGGACCTGCAGAACGCGCACGGTGAGGAACTTCGTCGCGTAGTGGATCTCGAGGACGTCGCCTGACTTGACGTCGTAGCCCGGCTTGAGCGTGCGGCCGTCCTTCGTGATGCGCCCCGCGACCAGCGCGTCGTGCGCCTCGGTCCGGCGCTTCGCCAGCCGCGCGACCTTCATGAACTTATCTAACCGCGTCGTTCTCGGTCCTTATGCCGCTTCGAGTTTTGCGAGTTGCCACAGCTCTTCGAGCTCGTCCATCGAGAGATCGTTGAGCGCGCGGCCCCCGGCGGTTGCGCGGCGTTCCATGAAGGTGAAGCGGCGATAGAACTTGTCGTTGGCCTCGCGCAGCGCGCCTTCGGCGTCGATTCCCAGCGCCCGTGCGAAGTTAACGATCGAGAAGAGCACGTCGCCGAGTTCCTCGCGCAGGTGTGGATCCTCCGATGACTTGCCAACCGACTGACGCTGCGCGACGGTCAGCTCGGCGAGCTCTTCGGCGATCTTCTCGGTCACCGAGCGCGCGTCGGGCCAATCGAAGCCGACGCGCGAGGCTTTGTCCTGCATCTTCTGTGCGCGCTGCAGCGAGCCGAGCCCCGGCGGCGCTCCGTCGAGTAAGCTCTTGCGGTCTTGGGCAGAGGCCTCTTTGCTCTTGAGCACCTCCCAGTTCTGCCACACTTCGGCGACGCCGGCGACCGCTTGATCGCCGAAGACGTGCGGATGGCGGCGGATCATCTTGTTCGCGAGCCCGTCGATGACGTCGGCGATCGAAAAGCGTCCCGTCTCCGTCGCAAGCTGCGCGTGGAAGACGACTTGCAGCAGCAGATCGCCCAACTCTTCGCAGAGCGCCGCCTCGTGATCTTTCTCGATCGCTTCGACGAGCTCGTAGGTCTCTTCGATTAAATACGGGATGAGCGTGCGGTGCGTCTGCTCGCGATCCCACGGACAGGAGCGGCGCAAACGCGCCATGACCTCGACCAGGTCGTCCCACGTGTGATGCGCCGAGCCGGGCGGGAGCGGGACGAGCGGCATTGCGATCGCTGCCTGTAAGGTCGCGCGCGGCATGCCGGGTACGATCTGCGTGCGGATCCGGCGCGCGTCGAGCGCGCGCAGCAAGATGGGCAGCCCGGCGAAATCGGAGAGCGGATTGCCTAGGATTCCTAGGCCCAAATCCCGTTCGTCGAGCTGCTCGACGAAGCCGTCGATGACCTCGGTCGAGCCGCGCATGAACAAGTTCGCGTCGCTGATCTTGCCCCGCTCGATCCGCAAACCTTCGCTTTCGAGGAAAAGGACAAGCTCAGGCGGCGCGAGGACCGTCACGGCGCGTCCGACCACGCGCAACGCTTCGAGGCTCCCGAGCGTCAGCAAATCGGGGTCGCCGGGCCCGAGCCCAACGATGCGAATCATGGGGGTGGAGTATTCGGCGCCGGAGCGGCGCTCGGCCCCCTATCTCCCTACTTCGTCGAGGGTGCCGGAGCCGGCGTCGGGATCGGCGGCGGGAAGACGTCGGAGAAGCGCTGGTCGTAGACGACGATATTCGCTTTCTGACGCAAGCCTTGGAGGAACGCGGGGACTTGCTGCGCCTGCTGCTGCTGTTTGAGCGAATCCATGACCTGCGGCTTCACGGATTCGAACGTCGCCTTCGTCGCCGGTTTGTGTTCCTCGACTTGGATGATGTGGTAGCCGAACGGCGACTTCACGGGATCGCTCGTCTTTCCGACCGGAAGCGCAAAAGCGGCGTTCTGAAACGCCGGGACCATCGCGCCCTTTGCGAAGAGGCCGAGCTCGCCGCCCTTGTCTTTTGAGGCCGGATCGGTCGAGTATTGCTTGGCAAGCGTGGCGAAATCGCCGCCCGCCTTGAGCTTGGCCTCGACGTCGTTGGCCGTCTTGAGATCGGGGACGAGGATGTGACGAGCGCGCACCTGCTCGGGCTTGTCGTATGCCGGGTGATTCTTGTCGAAATAGGCCTTCGCGTCGGCGTCCGTGATGGTGACGTTCTTGCCGACCGCCTGCTCGATCACGATCTGCTGACGCAAGATCTTCTTGACGTCGTCTTCGCTGAGGCCTTGATTCTTGAGAATCTGCTCGAACTGACCGGGCGGATACTTCGAGCGGATCTCATCTTCTTTCTTGGTGACGTCGGCGTCGCTCACCGAGATGTTGTTCGCTTTGGCGTACTGGTCGATGAGATCGCCTTGAACGATCTGCGAGAGCGTCTGCTTGGCGACCGGACTCGCCTCGAGGCGCTTATCGAGCTCCGCCTTGGAGACGTTGGTCCCGTTGACGGAGACGATTTGTCCGTTGCCCCCGGTGCACGCCGTGAGCGCCATGCCCATCGCCAGCGCGACGATTGTGAGGTAAAGACGGGAATCGATGGACATGCAAGCTCCAAACGGCTCTAAAGAAAGGAACGTCAGCAGACGAGTGCGCAAACCCCCGGGGGTTCAATTGTGATTCAATTTTTCCTGCGCCACCCGATCTTTGCATCGGTCTGCTCGATCGTCATCGTGCTCGCCGGCGCGGTCGCAATTCCGGCGCTTCCCGTGGCCCAGTTCCCGCAGGTAGCTCCGCCGGTCGTCACGGTGAGCGCAACGTACACCGGGGCCAGCGCGCAAACGGTCGAGGCCTCGGTGACGACTCCGCTGGAGGAGGCGATCAACGGGGTCGCGGGCCTGCGCTATATCTCGTCGACGAGCACGAACCAAGGCGTTAGCACGATCACGTGCACGTTCGATCTCGAACGCAATCTGGACTTGGCCTCGACCGACGTGCAGACGGCGGTGAACAACACGACCGGACTTCTGCCCGCTGCGGTGCGTAACACCGGCGTCAGCGTCAGCAAGAACTCGGGCCAGTTCTTGATCGGTATCGCGCTCACGTCCGACGATCCGAACGTCGACGCGCTTGCCCTCGGCAACTACGCGACGCTCAACATCGTCGATCCGCTCAAACGCATCAAGGGGGTCAACGATGCTCGCCTTTTCGGCGTCAGCAAGTACGCGATGCGGTTGTGGCTCGATCCGAAAAAGTTGGCGGACTATGGTCTGAGCGCGGACGACGTCGTCGCTGCCCTGCAAGAGCAGAACGTCGACGTCGCTTCAGGTGCGATCGGCTCACCGCCGGTCCCGCAAGATCAGCCCTATCAGATCAGCACCGCGACGATCGGCCGGCTGACCACGCCGGAGCAGTTCCAAAACCTGATCTTGCGCGTTGCACCGAACAACAGCATCGTGCGCCTCGCCGACGTCGGGCGCGTCGAGCTGGGTGCGCAGGACTACAGCACCGATTTCCGCCTGAGCGGAAAAGAAGCGATCGGCATCGCGATCCTGATCCTGCCCGACGCGAACGCGACCGACGTTTCGCGCGGGGTGTTCGGCGAGATGGATGAACTACAAAAGCATTTCCCGGCGGGAGTGCACTATTCGGTCGGGTTCGACGGAACGACGTTCGTCACCGATTCCATCAAGGAAGTCATCAAGACGCTGGGCATTGCGATCGTCCTCGTCGTCATCGTCATCTTCTTGTTTCTGCAGGATTGGCGGACGACGCTGATCCCCGCCGTGACGATTCCGGTTTCGCTCGTCGGGACGTTCGCCTTGATGAAAGTTCTCGGTTTTTCGATCAACACGCTGACGCTCTTCGGCTTGACGCTGGCGACGGGCCTCGTCGTCGACGACGCGATCGTCGTTATCGAAAACATCGCGCGCTACGTGCAAGAGAAACGAATGGATCCCTTCGAGGGCGCTTCGATTGCGATGCGTGAGATCGTGGGAGCGGTCATCGCGAGCTCGATCGTCTTGCTCGCCGTCTTCGTCCCGGTCGCGTTCTTTCCGGGGACGACGGGCCAGCTCTACAAGCAGTTCGCCCTGACCATCGGGTGCACGATCACGATTTCGCTCTTCAATGCGCTCACGCTGACGCCCACGCTTTCGGCATTGTTGTTGCGGCCGGAGGAGCCTAGGCACGGTCGCTTCTTCGAAATCGTCAATCGCGTCATATACGGGACGCGCGCGTGGTACGGCGCCGTCCTGCCGCAGCTGATCGCCGGGCGGCGTTTCGTCGTCGCCCTATTCGTCGTCGGTCTGATTGCCACGGTGTTTGCGTACCGCGCGATTCCGACCGGCTTTCTCCCCGACGAAGATCAAGGCTACTTCTTCGTGACGGTTCAGCTTCCCGAAGGCTCGCCGCTGAACCAGACCCTGGCCGCCACAAAGAAGATCGAGGGGATTCTGGGTGCGTTTCCCGAGGTGAAGACGTTGTACGAGATCAACGGATTCAGCTTCACCGGACAGGAGACGAACCGCGCGCTGATCGTCGTCCGGCTGCGAGCCTTCGATGAGCGCACGCGCAGCGAACAATCCGCCGACGGAATCATTCGGCGCCTGCAGCCTCGCCTCGCAAGCATCGCCGACGCGCAAGTCTTTGCGTTCGATCCGCCCGCGATCCGCGGCATCGGCAACTTTGCCGGCTTCCAGTTCGAGCTGACCGACCCCGGGAATCTTCCGATACCGCAGCTCTACCAGACGGCGCGTGACATCATCGGTCAAGGCAACGCCGGGAACGTGCTGCGCAGCGTTTCGACGCAGTATCGCGTAGACAACCCGCAGCTCGTCATCGACGTCGATCGAGCGAAGGCAAAGGCTCTCGGCGTCCCGCTTTCGGCGCTCTTCGACACGCTCAACGTCATGGTCGGCTCTCAGTACGTGAATGACTTCGACTACTTGAACAGATCGTATCGCGTCTACGTGCAGGCTGATCCGGCGTTCCGCGACAGGCTGTCGGATTTTCAGTCGATCTACGTTCGCAGCAGCCTCGGCGGTGTTATCCCGCTCTCGTCGCTGATACAGACGCATTTGGTCCGCGTCCCGCCGCAGATCACGCACTACAATCTCTATCGCTCGATCGAGATCAACGGTATCCCGGCGCCGGGTTACGGCTCGGGTGACGCGATCAACGCGGTGCAGGCGATCGCGCAGCGCGTTATCCCCGGCGGCATCGCCTATGAGTGGTCGGGCATCTCGCTCGAGCAGATTCAGTTCGGCGGTCAGGCGATCTTCATTTTCGGTCTCGGCGTCGTCTTCGTCTTTCTGACCCTGGCGGCGAAGTACGAGAGCTGGACCGATCCGTTGATCATCCTCCTGTCGGTCCCGCTTGCGATTTTGGGCGCGATCCTCGCCCTGGACATGCGCGGCTTGCCGAGCGACTTGTACGCGCAAGTCGGATTCTTGATGCTGATCGCGCTCGCAAGCAAGAACGCGATCTTGATCGTCGAGTTCGCGAACCAGCGGCGCGCCGCCGGGGTCGAGACGCGCGCTGCGGTGCGCGAGGCGGCGCAGACGCGCTTCCGGCCGATCGTCATGACGTCGCTCGCCTTCATCCTAGCCGTGATGCCGATGGTCTTTGCGACGGGTGCGGGAGCCGCAAGCCGCCATTCGCTGGGCACGGCGGTCTCCGGCGGGATGATCCTCTCGACGGTCCTCAACCTGTTCCTGATCCCGGCCTTTTACGTCGTCGTCGTCAACACGCGCGAGCGTCTGGGCGGAGGGCGGCGCGCTGCGTACGCGACCGACGGCGGTGCCGTCGCCGCACCGGGTCCGTCGAACGGCGGCGCGGAAGACGCGGCCGATGCGGAAAGATACGGTTCTCGCCCATAGCGGGCGCTCGAGCGAACGCCCCGGACCGGTCAACGTCCCGGTCTATCGCGCTTCGACGGTCGTGTTCGAATCGGTCGAGGCGACCGAACGCGCGACGCAGTCACGCTTCGAGGGCCTCTATTACGGACGCTACGGGACGCCGACGACGTTCGCGCTCGAAGAGACCGTCGCGCAGCTCGAGGGCGGATATCGCGCGATCGCGGTCTCGTCGGGACTCGCCGCGATCACCGCGACGATCCAAGCCTTTGCGAAGAGCGGCGATCACATCCTCGTCCCGGATTCCGTCTACGGACCGGTGCGGCATCTGTGCGACAGCGTCCTCGACGGCCTCGGCATTACGACGGCGTACTACGATCCGCTCGCCGGGGCGCGGATCGAGGCACAGTTGCGGCCCAACACGCGGCTCCTCTACCTCGAGTCGCCCGGCTCGCTGACGTTCGAAGTGCAAGACGTCCCCGCGATGCTCGCGGTCGCTCGCAAGCGTGCGATCCCGACGGCGATCGACAACACCTGGGCGACGCCGTACTACTATAGCGCGGTCGCCGCGGGCGTCGACGTTTCGCTGCACTCCGGGACGAAATACATCGGCGGACACTCCGACCTGCTGCTCGGGATGATCGTGACGAACGAAGCGGTCTACGAGAAAGTGCGCGCGACCGTGGTCGCGCTCGGCTTTTCGTGCTCCGCCGATGAGGCGTATCTCGCGCTGCGCGGCTTGCGCACGCTGGGCGTCCGGCTCGAGCGCCATTACGCGAGCGGGCTGGCCGTCGCGAAATGGCTCGAGCGACGGCCGGAAGTCGCGCGGATCCTGCATCCGGCGTTTGCGTCGTGTCCGGGACACGAGCTGTGGAAGCGCGACTTCAGCGGCGCGTCCGGACTGTTCTCGTTCGTCCTGCGGCCGGGGTTCACGCGCGACTCGATCCGCGCGATGATCGACGGGCTCGAGTTCTTCTCCATCGGCTACAGCTGGGGCGGCTTCGAAAGTCTCGCGCTGCTCGCGCACCCCGAAAAAGTCCGCACCGCGACGCCCTGGACGGAACCCGGCGCGGTCATTCGCCTGCACATCGGCCTTGAAGACCCGCACGATCTCATCGCCGATCTCGAACGGGGCTTTTCGCGACTCGTTACCGGGCCGTCCCGGACGCGATAGGAAAGAACGACTGCGAGCCGTCGGCGCTGACCATCGGCGAACGGCCGAGCCGTTCCGCGAGGGCGCTTTCGATGTCGCTGCCGCGGGCCGGTAAACCATCGCGAAAGATCAGGATGCCGTTGAAGCCGACATGCGCCGCTTCAGGAAGCATGCGTTCGGGCGGCAATGCTGCGAGCCGCTTTTCGAATTCCGCTTCTTTGCTTCCCGAAATCGCGCCGACGGAGCTGCGCAGAGAAGCGGAAAATAAGTACGGAACGACTTCGACGTGGCCGATGGGGGGCGTGTCCGGAAACTCGACATAGGGAAGCTCGAGGATCATGGCTCCGAGAGGGAGTGCACCCTCGAGTTGACGCACCCACGCAGCGTCGAGCGCGTATCGCGCGCGGGATGCCGCGAAATCGGCCGAATGTACCGGAGATTGGTCAAAAATCCCGTAGCCGGTGACGAGCACCGCAAGCCCGGCGTACAGCGCGACTCTTTTTTGCCTGCGGAGAGACGTCCACCACGACTCCAGCACGCATGCGATTGCGAGCAGCGCAAAGAAGGCGATGAACACGCTGATTCTGTTGTAGGCGCGGATCTGCGCCGTGATCGCCACGTTGAAGACGGCTCCGAGGCCGCCGACGGTGCCGAGGGCGATGGCGCTCATCGCGAGGAGCGAGGCATTGTGGAGATAGCGCGGCACGCTGCGAGTCGCGCTCGCGATCGTCGCCGCGACGAGGAGGATGAGGCCGATCGTCGCGACGAGGCCCAAGGTCGCGGACGCGTTTTCGTTGATTAGCGACGGCTTTGCGGCATCGCTTACGATCGCATCGTAGACGCTCCGGCCGAATGCGAACGCCGGGATGCGATGGTCGGGGATCGGCAAGATCATCTGTCCGATGGAGAGCGCAAAGGTGATCGCCTCTTCGGCCCGGCGCGTCGTCGCATAGGAGTTGCTCCCGTGCGCGATCTGCCAGATCAACGAAGGAGCGAGGCTCAGAAGAAAGCTCACGCTGCAGACTGCGCCGAAGAGCAGGCTCGCGATCACCGGGCGCCACGATCGCAGTTGAATCGAGCCGATGATCGCGGCAGCGACGGCCAGCGCCCCCGCGAAGAATGCCTCGTAGTGGCTCTGCAGGCCCACGACGATCGCGGGCACGACGACGTCGAGGCCGCGCTGCCCCTCGCAGATTCGCAAGAGAGCGAGGCACGCGAGTGGGGCCGCGTAGTAGGCGGCTATGAACGGATGGCCGTTCCGCCAAAAAACCTCGAAGAGGTTCCCGTAGAGCACAGCACAGGGGATGGCCGCGGCGTAGATTATGCCAATGCGCCTGAGCGCGTAGAGAGCCGCCAATGCGTTGGCGACCGGGCACAGAAGATAAAACAGATTGTAGGTGAGAAACGGGTTCCTAGTGAGGTGAACGAGCGCGTATTGTACGCCGTAGTCGATGGCGTACAGTGCGGGGACGTCGTGCGCATCTTGGCCGAACGGCGCCGCCAGTAAAGGATTCCAATAGACGGAGCCGCTTTCGAGCAGCTGTTTGATCATTCGCACGCTGCCGACCAAACTGACGGCGTCGCCGTAGTTCCCGTAGACGAAGGGGATCGTGAGGTCTGCGCGCCAGAGGCCGCCGGCGAGGAAAAATGCGATGAACGACAGGGCGGCGCAGAGCGCGTAAGCCCAAGCCCTCACATCGCCTCGAGCAAAGCGCGCAGGAGCGGAATCCACGTCGGGTTGGCGCGCGTGTTGCCGCGTGTGACGGTCGAAGGAATGTCGACGGTGATCTTCCCGTCGCCGAAGCGGAAGCGGTTCTTCGTCAGCGACTGAAGCTGCGGGATCGCATCGGGCGAGAGCGCGAATTCGCTCCCGACGCCGAGCGTGAGGCGCGTCTCCTCGACGACGACCCGTGTGACGTTCTTCGCGAGCGCGATCGTCCGCAGCTTCATGACCGCTACGAGATTTTCGAGCGGCGGCGGCAGCGGACCGAAGCGGTCGCGGACGCCGGCGACGATCTCGTCGACCGCCTCTTCGGAGCGGGCGCTCGCGAGCTGCTGATAGACCGCGATCTTTTGCGAGACTTGGGGGATGTAGTCGTTGGGGATGAAGGCGTCGATCTTGACGTCGATCACCGCCTCGCGCATCGCCTCGGCCTCGCGTTTCTTGCCGCGCCGTGCCGCGATCGCATCAGCGAGGAGCTGCGCGTACGTATCGAAACCGACCGCACCGATGAAGCCCGACTGCGCGGCGCCGAGCAGATTGCCCGCGCCCCGAATCTCGAGGTCGCGCATTGCGACTTGGAGGCCACTTCCGAGATGTGTGAACTCGCGAATCGCTTCGAGCCGCGCCTTCGCCTCTTCGGTCAGCGCCTTGTGAGCCTGGTAGAGCAGATACGCGTAGGCTTGATGGTTCGAGCGGCCGACTCGTCCGCGCAGTTGGTAGAGCTGCGCGAGGCCGAAACGATCGGCGTCGTTGACGACGATCGTGTTCACGTTGGGGATGTCGATCCCGTTCTCGATGATCGTCGTCGAGACGAAGACGTCGATCTCGCCGTCGATGAACTTTGCCATGACGGGCTCGAGCTCGTGGTCCTTCATCTGTCCGTGACCGACGGCGACGCGCGCCTTCGGGACGAGCTTTTCCAAAGCACGGGCGATCGCGTAGATCGTCTCGATCCGGTTGTGGACGTAGTAGACCTGGCCGCCGCGATCGAGCTCGGCGAGGATCGCCTTCTGCACGATGGCGTCGCCTGCCGGGACGACGACCGTCTTGATCGACATCCGGTTCTTGGGCGCGGTTTGGATGAGCGAGAGGTCGCGCACGCCCATCAGCGACATCTGCAGGGTCCGCGGGATCGGCGTCGCCGAGAGCGTCAGAACGTCGACCGACGAGCGCAGCTGCTTGAGGCGCTCCTTGTGCATCACGCCGAAACGCTGCTCTTCGTCGACGACGATGAGCCCGAGATCGCGAAACACGACGTCTTTCTGCAAGAGTCGGTGCGTCCCGACGACGACGTCGACTTTCCCGTCGGCGAGGTCGCGCAGGATCGCCTGCTGCTCCTTCTTGCTCTTGAAGCGCGAGAGCTCTTCGATGCGGACGGGAAAGCTGGCGAAGCGCGCGCTGAACGTCCGGTAGTGCTGCGCGGCGAGCAAGGTCGTCGGGACGAGGATCGCGACTTGCTTCCGGTCCTGCAGCGCTTTGAACGTCGCGCGGATCGCGACTTCGGTTTTTCCGTAGCCGACATCGCCGCAGATGAGCCGGTCCATCGGGCGCGGGCGCTCCATGTCGTCTTTCGTCTCGACGATCGCTTTGTATTGATCGGGCGTCGGCTCGTACGGGAACGACTCTTCGAGCTCGGCTTGCCACGGCGTGTCGGGCGGGAAGGCGTGACCTTGCGCCAGTTCGCGCTCGGCGTAGAGCTCGACCAGCCCTTCGGCGATTTTGGCGAGCGCTTCGCTGACTCTGGTCTTCGTCCGCGCCCAATCGGCGCCGCCCATGCGCGACAACCGCGGCGCCGTGCCTTCGCTCGCCGCGTACTTCGTGACCTGATGCATCTGCTGCACCGGGACGAGCATCCGGTCGGTCCCGGCGAACTTGAGATCGAGATAGTCGCTGGTCGCGCCGAGAATCGTCTCGGTGCGCAGACCCAGATACTGGCCGATCCCGTGAACGGCGTGCACGACGTAGTCGCCGACTTTGAGATCGGCGAGCGTAACCGGGACGCCTTCCTTGACCGCGCGCAGTTTGACGCGTCTCGGCGGTTGTCCGAAGATCTCGCGGTCGCCGAGCAGGCGCATGCGAACGCTGGGGATCGCGAAGCCCGCTTCGACGCTCCCGTGGTCGACGAAGACGGTCCCCTGGCCTAGCAACGCCGACGGGACCCCGCGCTCGACGGGGAGACCGGCGGCTTGCAACATCTCGACCAGGCGCGAGGTGCCGGAGGTGACCAGCCACACCGTCTCGCCGTTGCGCACCCACTCTTTGACGCTCGAGAGAAAGAGCTCGACGCGGCGATTGAAGTGTTCGGCGGGCTGCGTGCTCAACACGAAGTCGTCCAGCGAGCGCGGGGCCCAGTCCGCCGCCGCACCTTCGATCCCACCGGTGATCGTGACGCACAGGCGCGACTCGAGGACCGCGCCGAGTTCGCGCAGCCGCGGATACGGCGCGCTCACCTCCGCGAGCAGCGCTTCACCGACGTCGTCGTC
>Ga0209415_10009159_pt1 | contig 17046 bp, 15 predicted proteins | sample PeaSoiSIISIP2007_FD_187696 | JGI IMG/M metagenome (GOLD analysis project Ga0209415, IMG submission 187696) | Peat soil microbial communities from Weissenstadt, Germany - SII-SIP-2007 (SPAdes) (version 2) | ecosystem: Environmental > Terrestrial > Soil > Wetlands > Peat | place: Germany... | reverse complement strand
GACCCGCCGTACTGCCGGCGAATGACGGATAGGTCATCGACGTGTAGACCGACCCACTCAGCGGAGCCGCCACGACCGCGCAGCCGGACAGCGCCAATAGCCCGATTCCGATACCTGCCAACCGAATTACGTTTCGCATGTTCCCCCCCTTTTTTTCTCGCCGTCTTGGCGGCGGTTCGTCACAAGCAGTTATTTCCCGCGCGTTGCTACTACGGAGCGTGTCAAGTGAACAAGACTTGCCCCCAAGTTTCGCGTGCAGAATAGCGACATTGAACGTGCCGGTTTTGCATCGCACCTCCGACGGCGCGTGGCGGTGGATGCCGCCGGGGCGAAGAGCTTCCCTTGCGGCGGCCAAGCCAAACGGTTAAGAACCGTGGCATGCAGACCATCCGGCTCGTCACGACCGTCGGCTCCGACGGCCGGGTACGTATCGACGCGCCCAGCAGCCTCCCTCCAGGCCCGGCCGAGGTCATCGTCCGTCCGATCACCGAGCCGGCTCGGCCCACCCTGCACTGGCGCGACCTACGCGGCCTCGGCAAGGAAATCTGGCGCGGCATCGATGCGCAAGCGTACGTCAACGAGCTCCGCGACAAATGGGAACGGTGAGCCTGCTTACCAACGACGTGCGGCTGCGCCGGCTTACCGAGTTGAACGTCGTTATCCTGGACGACTACCTGCACCGTTAGCCCCAATCCGAAAATACTCCAACGCAAAGTCGCAAAGACGCAAAGGCGCGGAGAGAGTGATTCTGTGAAGGGGGTCCATTCACTGAAAGCCATTCCAGTGGCATCCGTTGATGGCCTTCGCAATCGGACTGAACCCTTTGCGCCTTGGCACCTTGGCGACTTTGCGTTGAATCCTTTTCTTCGGATCACCGTTAGCCCTCTTCACAGCTCCGCCGGCGCGTGACGGTGGATGCCACTGGGGCGAAATGTGACCAGTGGGCCATCGCCTACCGCCAACTCGTCGGCCTCGCACATCCGGCTGACCGTGAACCGCCGGGCGGAGCGCACCAGGAAGTCCACGGCGCGACCGTCGATCCAGGTTTTGATGCGAACGGTGCGTGCACCGGAAGCCAGCGGTGCGGCATCGGCACGGTGCGTCCAAAACTCGTGGGCGACGACCCGCTCCGGCTGGATGTGCACGTCGCCGTAGTCGATGAAGACCGGCGGCCGATTCAGGAGACGATACGCCAGGATGACATCGGTCCCGATCAGCGCGGAAAGCGGCTGCTCGAAGGTCAACTCCATCACCCGGTACGCCGCACAGTCGGCCTCGGGACGCGTCAGGTGGCGCTCTGGTCTCTCAGTGTCCGAAACGAAACCGAAGTGCACGTGGCGCAAGACGATCTCGAAGGCCTCGAGCACCTGCATCACCTGCGTGCGATACCGCCTGGTGTAGAGCACCTGCTTCAGCCAGGCGACCGTCGGCCGCGCGTAGCCGCGGCTGAATCCGACCACCGCTTCGTCCAGCGGCGTGCGCAGCGCGCTGGCCAACCGCCGCGCCGTGCGTACCGTCGGCGCCACGCGGCCACGCGCATACCGTGACACCGAGCTGGGATCGAGCCGCTGTCGCGGTTCCTTGGCACGCGGCGATTCCACCGCAGCTGCGATGCTCACGCGCTTTTCGTCCGCGAGTTCCTGACGAAACCCCGGCGCCAACTCGACGCGTAGTTTGGGATCATCCGGCAAGCGGACGCGCTGATTGCCCGGCTGATCTTCTGCGAGCTCATCATTTGCGACCAGCGTCGCCCGCTCCCGCGATTCCATGGTACGCAGATCCCCCCGGTTCTGCTTCCGTCAAGCGCAAGGCCTTGCACGGTGCCGCTCGCGGCCCCGTGCATCACAACCTGATTGTCTTCGCGCAAAAAAATGAAAGCGCGCTGGCCTTTGTACCGAACGTCGAAACCAAATGTCAAGAACTTTGCGTATCCGTAGAACTACGGATGTCAAAAATGCAGGTGGTTCCAATTGCGACCCGCGAACCTTGTATTCGCCAGGCCGCTGGTTCGCGAGGCTGCAAGAAGGCGATCACAAGGATCGCCCCTACGCGGAGGATCTTGGGCGTGTCGTAGGGGCGAATCTCGTATTCGCCCGTCCGCTACCGCGTCAGCAGCAGGCAGCCCGCCACCGGGCCGCCGCCGACGCCGACCACGGCCACCTCGCAGTTCGGCACCTGGCGCTCGCCGCACTCGCCGCGCAGCTGGCGCACCGCCTCGGCGACGAAGCCGAAGCCGTGCAGCCGCCCGCCGGAGAGCTGACCGCCCCAGGTGTTGAGCGGCAACTCGCCGCCCAATGCGATGCGGCCGTTCTCAACGAACGGGCCGCTCTCGCCGTGCTTGCAGAAGCCGAGCGCCTCGATCCAGGCGAGCGTCAGGAACGAAAAGCCGTCGTAGAGCTGCGCCGTATCGACGTCCGTCGGTTTCAGATCGGTGCGCGACCACATGTGCGCCGCGGCGTCGCGCGCCGCCATGGTGGTGATGTCTTCCCACTGATCCCACAGCGGCCGCTTGCGCATCGCCGTGCCGACAGCGTTGAAGCGCACCGCCGGGTGCGGCAGATCGCGCACCACGTCGGCGCTCGACACGACCACCGCCGTGGAGCCGTCCACCGGCGCATCGCAGTCGTAGAGACCGAACGGCTCGGTCACCATGCGCACGTTCAGATACTCCTGCATCGTCATCGGCTCGCGGTACACGGCCTTCGGGTTGAAGGCGGCGTGCCGCCGTGCGGTGGTGGCAATGATCCCGAGATGCTCCTTCTTCGTGCCGAACTCGTGCATGTGCCGCCGCGCGTACAGCGCCAGCCAGTTGGCCGCGGACATCGCGCCGAACGGAATGAAGAACGCGCCGAACCCGCCGATCTCCGCCGATCCCGCGCCGATGCCGCGACGCCCTGTATCGGCGGCGGCGCTCGCTTCGGTCACGGTGCGATAGACCAACGCATGCCGGCACAACCCGGCGGCCACGGCCAGCGTCGCGTGGATGATCGGCGAGATCTGGGCGGGGCCTTCGAGCCCTGAGACGTGCCAATGGACGTCGATGCCGAGCGCGTCTTGCACCTCGTAGATGCCCGGCCCGGCAAACCCCGGTCCGCCTTGCACCGGTCCCGGATAGGCGGCGATGCCGTCGATGTCGTCCGGCTTGAGGCCGGCATCAGCGATGGCTTCCAGCGCTGCCTCGCACGTGAGGTCGAGATCGTCGCGAAACAAGCGCCGCCCGATGGCCGACTGTCCGACGCCGGAGATGATGGCGCGGCGTTCCAACGGTTCGGTCATGGCTGCTCCTCGGGTTCGAACAACGGCAACGCCACGTCATCACTGACGGTCTCGAAGACGACCCGCAGCGGCATGCCGATCTGCACGCGCTCGATCGGGCAGTTGATGATGTTGGTCATCAGCCGCAGGTTCGGTTGCTCGACCAGCTCGACCAGGCCGATCACATACGGCACCTCTTGGCCCGGATACCAGCGCTGATGGTTGACGGTGTAGCTGTGCAACCGGGCGCGGCCGCTGACCGTGGCGACGTCGAGGTTGCGGCCGCGGCACTTCGGGCAGATCGGCCGTGAGGGATGAATGAGATGGTGGCACGGCACACAGCGCGTGAACTCCAAGCGCCCGGCACGGCAGGCGCGCCAAAACGCTTCCGTGCGCGGCTCCAGCGCGGGAATCGGTCGGAAGAATGTCGTCATGGCGCGCGACTGTACAACGAAGGCGCGCCGTTGTCAGCACCGCGAAGCAACACCCAGGCCCTTGGAAAATGGTGGCGGTGGGCCTCTGTGCCCGCCGCACGAGTGCAGGCACAGAGGCCTGCACTCACCGTCTTTCTGTGACCTGTTGGCCATGCCATCGGCTTGAAGTAAAGTCCGCCCATGCCCTCACCGCCACTCGCACACCTTCGCGTCGTTGACCTGACAGATCTGCGCGGCGCGCTCGCCGGACGGTTGCTCGCCGATCTGGGCGCCGACGTCGTCAAGATCGAGCCGCCCGGCGGCGATCCAAGTCGCAGGCGGCCGCCGTTCGCCGGAGACGTCGTCGCAGCCGATCGGTCTCTGCCGTTCCTGTACCGCAACGCCAACAAGCGCGGCGCCGTGATCGACCTGCACGAAGCGAACGGACGCCGGCGCTTCGAGGAGCTGTGTGCGGGCGCGGACATCCTCCTGGAAAACCTCGGTCCGGAGGAGCAGTGCCATTGGGGACTCTCACCGGCCGAAGTGCGGGCGCGGCATCCGTACCTCATCCACGTCGCGATCGCCGACTTCGGTCTTTCCGGACCGCGTGCCGCCTGGCACGCCGAGCCGTTGGTGGCCTTGGCTGCGTCGGGTGCACTGCATGCGTCCGGCTTTCCGGATCGCCCGCCGTGCTCGCTGCCCGGATTCCTGGCGCACGACTGTGCGGCGATATTCGGTGTGGCGGGCGCGCTCGCCGCCGTTCTCGATCGCGCCCGCCACGGCGCAGGCCAGACCATCGAGGTGTCGGTGCAAGAGGCGGCATTACACGGGCTTAACCCGTGGTCGATCCCGTTGGCCGACTATGGCCGCCTGTATCCGCTGCTGCCGGTATCGCCGCCACGCAACGCCGACGGAACCTATCTGGTGCTGCGCACGGCGGACGGCTACGTGCGCGTGCTGGCCGGCACGGTGCGTCACTGGCGCGCCTTCGTCCGACTCCTCGGCAACCCCGAAGGACTCTCGGGTGCCGAATGGGAGAATCCGATCTTCCGCCTGCTCAACGGCGATGTAATCCGCCTCGTCGCGGCCGACGGGTTGCAAGCACGGCAGCGCGCCGACGTCTTCGCCGAAGCGCAGCGGCTCGGGTTGCCGCTGGCGCCGGTCAACACGCCGGACGAATTCGTCCAAGAAGAGCAGACACGCGTCCGCGGCTACTTCCGCCGCACCGGCTTTCCGCACGTCGGCGACGTGCCGTTCGCTCCGGCGCCGGTCAACTTTTCAGTGACGCCTGCCGTGCTGCAACGACCGGCGCCGATGCTCGGCGAGGATGATGTCGCCGGATTCCCTCAACGCGCACCCGAGGCCGCCACCGGCGACGATGGCCGGCCGCTGCTCACCGGCATGCGCGTGATCGACCTCGGTGTCGGCGCGGTCGGGCCGGAGATCGGCTGGCTGCTCGCCGAACTGGGCGCCGAGGTCATCAAGATCGAATCGCGCGCCAATCTCGATTTCCTGCGCGCCGTAACCATCGAGCCGGATATGCCCAACCGGGCATGGACGTTCAACGACGAATGCCGCGGACAGAAGAGCGTCTGCCTCGACCTGCGCACCGCACGCGGACGCGAGTTGGCCTTGCAGCTGTGCGCGACGGCCGAGGTCATCATCGAAAACAACCGAGGTGGGGTCGCCGAAAAGTGGGGGCTCGACTACGAGCATGTCCGGCGTGTGCGTCCGGACGTCATCTACATTGCTTCACAAGGCTTCGGCCGCGGCGGACCGCTCGGGGAAGCGCAGGCGTTCGGTCCGCTCAACTCGTCGTTCGCCGGCGTCAACTGGCTGTGGAACCACCCCGACCCGCCCTACCCCGCCGGCGTGTCCCTCAACCACCCGGACCACATCGCCAGCAAGCTGGCCGCCGTCGCGGTCCTGGCGGCGCTCGAGCATCGCCGGCGCACGGGTGAAGGGCAGTTGATCGAGATGGCGCAGACCGAGGCGGCGGCCTATTTCCTCGGCGAGGCCTACCTCGAGGGACCGTGTACGGGCCGGCCGGCCGCGCAGTGCGGCAACGCCGTCGATCATGCCGTGCCGCACGGGGTGTATCCGTGCGCCGGCGAGGACCGCTGGTGCGCGATCGCGGTCGTCGGTGATGACGCGTGGCGCCGATTGGTTCGGTGCGTCGGCTGGCCTGCCGACACGCGGCTCGACACGCTGGAGGCACGCATGGCGGCGCGCGCCGACATCGACGCGCGGGTTGCCGAGTGGACGCGGACGCGCAGCGCCGAAGAGATTGCGGTGGCGCTGCAAGCCTCCGGCGTATCGGCGATGGCCGTCCAGAGCCCCGACGACAGCCGCGCCGATCCACACCTCGCCGCGCGCGCAGCGATCGTCACCGTCGAGCATCCGGAGATCGGAGCCGAGCGACACGCCGGCAATCCGATACGGATGAGCCGGACCCCGCTGGTGACCGCGGGACCCGCGCCGCTCCTGGGCGCGGACACGGAAGACGTGCTCGGCCGCGTGCTCGGGCTCGCCCGCGACGAGATCGCGCGCTTGGTCGAGACTGGCGTGTGCCGATGAATCGTCCTCACGTAGCGGGAACGTCGCGAAAGAAATAACGGCGGTAGAACCGCAGCTCGTCGATCGACTCGCGGATGTCGTCGAGCGCAAGGTGGGCGTGCTGCTTCTCGGGCGGCTGCGGGCCCTGTGGGTACCAGCGGCGCACCAGCTCCTTCACCGTGCTGACGTCGATGTTGCGGTAGTGCAGATAGGCCTCCAGCGTCGGCATGTAGCGCGCGAGGAAGCGGCGGTCCTGGTAGATCGAGTTGCCGCACAGCGGCGAGATACGCTCCGGGCAGAAGCGCTTCACGAACGCCAGCGTCTGCGCTTCGGCGTCACCCATCATGACAGCCGACGCCGACACGCGCTCGGTCAAGCCGGACTTGGCGTGATGCTCCCGATTCCACTCGTCCATCGCCGCCAACGTTTCCGCGGGATGGTGGATGGCGAGCACCGGGCCTTCGGCGACCAGATCGAGGGCGTCAGTGCTAATCAGCGTGGCGATTTCGAGGATGGTGTCCCGGTCCGGATCGAGCCCGGTCATCTCCAGATCCATCCACACCAAGTGGGCGTCGCTCCGTTGACTCATGCGCGCATCAGGCCCGCCACGGCTCGACGAGGATCTTCGCATGCGCGTCGGGCTTGGCGAGCGCATCGAACGCGCCGGCAACGCCTTCCACGCCGACCTTGCCGGTCACCAGCGGCGCGACGTCGATGCGTCCCGCGGCGATTTCCTGGAGCGTCTGCGCGAACTCATCGGGCGTGTAGCCGAGGACGAACTGCACGGACAGCTCTTTGTTGATGCCGACCATCGGCTTGATGACGTCGTCCTCCATGCACACCCCGGCAACCACCACGCGGCCGCCGATGGGCGCGTCGCGCATGGCCTGCCGCAGCAGACCGGGCACGCCGACGCACTCGAAGATCACCGCCGGACGCATGCCGGCCACCTCACGCCAGGCTTCGACGGTGGGCCGCTCGGCCGGATCGATGACCACGTGCGCGCCCATGCGCGCGGCGAGCGCGCGGCGCATCGGCGAGAAGTCGGCGGCGACGATGGGCTCGGCGCCCTTGAGCTTGAGCGCCGCGATCACGGCCAGGCCCACCGGCCCGCAGCCGATCACCAGCGGCGCGTCGGCAGGCTCGAGGCGCGCCTTGGCGACGGCGTGCACGCCAACGGCCATCGGTTCGGTTAACGCCGCGTGCTCCGTCGCCAAGCCGTTCGGCACCGGCAGCACGAGCGCCGCCGACAAGGTCATCAGCTCGCCGTAGCCGCCCGGCACCTCGTTGGAGTAGCCGACGCCTTCGATGCGGCCGTCGCGGAACAGCAGCGGCATCGAGACCACCCGCTCTCCCGGCGACGCCGGTCCGTTGGTGTTTGGACCGTAGTCCACCACCTCAGCGCAGAACTCGTGCCCCATCACGACGTCGCGGGTCACATCGAGGCTGAACGGGGCACCGGTTTCACGCGCCGCCTCGACCATTTTGTCGGCGTGCTTCAGAGCGTGCAGGTCGGAGCCGCAGATCCCGCAGGCGAGCGTTTTCACCAGCGCCTCCCCGTCGCGCGGCGTCGGATCGGGGAGCGTGTCGACCACGAGTTGGCCTCTTCGCATCACGGTGGCGCGCATGGCAAGACGGCATAGCACCGCGCGACGCGCGGTGACAAGTTGAAGATGGAGCGCCACGCGGCGCGGCGATCAGGCGATGCGCAGGTTGCGGCGCGGCACGTCGTCGGTGAGCACCTTGGAGGCTTCCTCGCTGTCCTCGTCGCGCAGCCGCTCCACGCCGGCGCGCACCTGGCGCCGGGTCATGAGGATGCCGTAGGTTTCCAGGATCTGCTTGATCAAATCGTAGTTCTGCTGAATCGACTCGGTGACCGAGAGGTAGCCGTATTGACCGGCGCGCAGGCGCTGCCAGTAGGCCATCGCGCTTAGCTGGAAGATGCGCAGATCGGTTTCCTTCGGCTCGATGACCACGATGTCGCCGCGGAAGTTCGGATCGTCCTGATACTGCCGCAGGCCGTACTGCAGCCGCGAGTGCAGCAGCGTGCGGAAGACCTGATTGATCACCGTGAGGATGCCGGACTCGGCAAGCGGGCGGCCTTCGACTGCGTAGCCGCCGTTCTTGGTGCGGCGCACGCGGTTGGAGAACGGGCGGAACGGGTTGTAGCAGATGACCAGGTCGGCGCCGTGCTCGATCGCCACGTCGATGTTGGCCGTGCGGCGCACGCCGCCGTCGACGTAATCGACGCCGTTGATCCGCGCCGGCTTGTAGAAGCCGGGCAACGCCGTCGACGCCTGCACCGCCTCGGACACCGTCACCGAGGTGTCCTCGTCGTGACCGAACACCACGCGCTCGGCGGTGTCGAGGTTCATCGCGCCGATGTACAGCTCCTTTTTGGTGGCGCGGTACATCTCACGGAAATCGTTGGGAACGTCGGCCTTCTCGAAGTTGCTCCGCAGATAGTGCTCGATACTGGAGTTGTCAAACAGGCCTGAAGGCAGATAGTCAAGCGGTGACGGGAAGCCGCGGCGCTTGGTGAGCGCTTCGCCGATGGGCGCCAGCACCGTTTGCAGGTTGTGCACGTCCGGCTGCTGCAGCGTGTGCGCCACCGGCTCTCGCAACCGCTGCGCCAGCTCGGGCAGCTGACCCAGCAGATCGCCCACCGTACCGGGCAGATACGTGAGCACGTCGAACGCGAACTGCGCCGGCCGGGTGACGAAGTCACGCAGATTCGGCCGATACACCACGTCCGGCCCAAAACGGCCGAACTGCGAGGATTTGCCTTCCAAGCTCTTGAGCATTTCGGCGGGGCTCACGCCCGCCGCCAGCGGCGCCGCCAAGACCGCGCCGGCGCTCAGGCCGACGTAGGTGTCGAACTCGGTGGTCTTTCGATTGACGAGGAAATCGTCGAGCGCCTTCAAGCCGCCGAGCTTGAACGCCCCACCGGTCACCGCCCCGCCCGCGAGCACCAACGCGATCTTCGGGTTCTTCTTGCGGACGGTCAGATCACTCTTTTGCACGATGGTGATGCCCATCGCCGCTCCTCAATCAATTGATTGACCTCATACGCGCCCATGACGCAGTTTGTCAAGAGAATGTTCCGGCAGCCAGCTCGCGTCGTCCGGCAGCCAGATCGTCCGGCGTATCCAGCACGCGCCAATAGCCCCGATGCACGTATCCATACAGCGGCTCGCCGGCGTCGAGCAGACGCGGATACACGTCGCGCGTGATGCTGTAAACGCCGCGTGGGAGATAGTCGAACACGCGCGGCTCGAAGATGATGACGCCGGCGTACATCAGGCGGCCGGCCGGAAAGCCCCCAGGTTCGATGCCGGCCGGGTGACCCAGGATACAGCGCAGTCGATGCGCCGCGTCGACGCCGATCGCGTCCTTACGCAGCGCGTCATGATCGGGTCGCACCACCATGGTCGCCATCGCCCGCTGCCGCCGATGGAAGGCGATGACGTCCTGCAACGCGAGATCGATGACCGTATCGGCGTTGAGCACCGCAAACGTGTCGCCCGACAGGAGCTCACGCGCCGCCGCGAGCGCGCCGCCGGTATCGAGAATCGGCTCCTCCTCCGAGTACGTGATGCGCACGCCGTAATCGCTGCCGTCGCCCAGACCGTCACGGATCTGCGTGCCCAGGTGATGCAAGTTGATGACGACCTCCTGAATCCCCGCCGCACACAGCACCGCCAACGGGAACGCGATCATTGGCCGGCCGGCGACCTCGAGCAGCGGCTTCGGTACCGTATCGGTCACTGGACGCAGGCGAGTCCCTTTTCCGGCTGCCAAGATCATGGCGCGCATTCACCCACTCCAGGCAAGTAACGCAGCAACAACGCTGCCATGTCGGCCAGTTCAGGGAAACGGGGCAGAATGCGGACGATCTGCCGCACCGTCGACGGGATATAGCGGAAATAGCCGGACTTGTTCTTCACAAGTTCGAGAAAATAGAAACGTCCGACGACTTTGAGCGCCTTCTGCAAAGCGCACAGGAAGTACACTTCTTCGAGCTCGGGTGCATCGAGGGCGGAGCCGGCGCGCCGCTCCCAACTGCGGCGGTAGTAGGCGAGCAGCGCGCGCTCGATTTCCGGACTGACAACCTGCGGCGTGTCCCGATCACCGAGCAAGGTGGCCAGATCATACGGCGCGGGCGCCAGCAACGCGTCCTGAAAGTCGATGACCCGGATCGCATCGCCTTGCACGAACAGATTCCAGCTGTGGAAGTCGCGGTGGTTCAAATAGCGCGGCTGCGCGGCGAGCCGGCGTGCGATGGCGGCGAAATGCGTGCGCAACATAGCGGCGTCGGTCGATGGCAACGGGCGACCCAGGCGACGCTCGATGCCGTACTCGATGAAGTGCTCGAACTCCCACGCGAACAGCCGCTCGTCGAACGCCTGCTGAAAGGCGATGCACGCGTCATCGCGTCGGCGAGTCCCGTCGATCTCAATGATCAGCAGCTGGTCGATGGCACGCTCGTACAGACGCGCGACGCGATCGGCCGGCTGCTGCTGTGCGGCGTCCCAGAGTGTCGTGTCACCGATGTCCTCGAGCAACAGCACGCCGCGGTCGGCGGCGTCGGCGTACAGTTGCGGGACGGCAACGCCGAGCGCTGCGAAAAACCGGTACACATTGAGGTAGGGCAGCTCGGTCGGCGCGTCCTTGAAAACCGCGAGCTCCTCCGACGCCAGCGCGATGCCGCGGTCCGCCAGGATCATGGCCACCGCCGACGCCGGTGCATTCGGCCCCTCGATCCACAGGCGCAGATAGCGCCGCGTCGATGCATCACCCGCTAACGGCACCGCCCGCTGCACAACGGTTGCCGAGCCGAAGCAGCGGCGCACCAGCTCATCGAACAGCAGAGCGAGGTCCGATTCCACCACTGCGCCAGTAACAATCGCGGGCGCGCTTGTCAAAATCGCGCGGCGCTGGCCAAACCGGCGCGCAGCGTCGTAGAGTAGGCGCAATGCTCTCAGAGAGACCACAGCCGCGCGCCTTCGTCGGCGGCCGCATTCTCACGATGGACCCGGCGCACCATGCGCCTGAGACCGTCTTGATCGAAAACGGCCGCATCGCCGCCGTCGGTGAACGCGGCGTGCTCGCCGCCTATCCCAACGCGTCGATCGAAGATCTGCGCGGACGCACGTTGCTGCCCGGCTTCATCGACGCGCACAACCATTTGTCGATCGCGGCCCTGCATCCGCTGTGGGCCGACCTCTCGCAGGTACGGAGCATGGAGGAGCTGGGCGCCGCGTTGCGGGAGCAAGCGGCGCGTGAGCCCGAAGCCGACTGGGTCCGTGGCACCGGATGGAATGAAGTGACCACCGGCGTGTTGCCGGAGCGCCATGCGCTCGACGCGCTCGGCTTCGATCGGCCGGTGATCGTCGCGCACTACAGCCTGCATCAATGCGTGGTCAGCTCGCGCGGCCTCGACCTGCTCGAAATCGGCCGCACGACCCCCGATCCGCCGGGCGGCGTGATCGCGCGCGGCATGGACGGCGCGCCGAGCGGTCTGCTGATCGAGCGGGCCTGGAGCGCGGCGCACGCGCGTTCCGTGGGCGCGTATCACAACCCGGAGCGCTGGGCTTCTCTGTTCGCGACGCGCGCCCGGCAGCTGCTGCGCGAGGGCATCACGTGCGTCCACGATGCAGCGTGCGCACCGTCGGCGGAGGCTGTGTATCGGGCGATGCGCACGGCGGGCACGCTGCCCATCTCGGTGCTGATGATGCCGCACGGCGAAGCGATCCTCACCGCGCCGCCCGCCGAGCGGCTCAACGGACCGCCGACCGGCGAGGGCGACGAGCAACTGCGCGTCGGGCCGATCAAGCTGTTCGCCGACGGCGGCATCGCGCCGGCGATGGACGTGAGCGTTGGCGGCGTGCGCAGCAGCTTCGGCATTGCCTTTCCCGATCTGGCGGAGCACATGGCGGCGGCCGTCCGTCGCGGCTTCCGTGTCGCGGTGCACGCGCTCGGCAACGTCGGGCTGCAAAATGCGCTCGACGCGTTCGTCGGCGCCGCCCGTGTGCGCAAGGACGATGACCATCGCTTCCGGGTCGAGCATGCGTCGCTGGCGGGGCGCTCGCAGATCGCCGAGATGGCGGCGCTCGGCGTCATCGGCGTCGTGCAACCGGGGTTCGTCCATCACGTCGGCCGGGCGGTGGAAGGCGTGCCGTTCGACGAGGAAATCTGGTTGCCCTTCGGCGACATGGCACGCGCCAACATTCCGCTGGCGGCGTCCTCCGACGACCCGTGCGCCTTCTGGGAACCGTTGCGCACGGCATCGCACGGAACGACGCGGCGCACCGGTTCGGGCGGCATTCTCGGGCCGGAGCAGGCGCTCGGGTACGAAGAGTGGTTGCGCGCCTACACGGCGGGCGCCGCCTACGCCGGCGGACAGGAACACGAGCGCGGCACGCTCACCCCCGGGAAGCGCGCCGATTTGGTCATCGTCGAAGGCACGCTCGATGCGGAGCACCCGCCGCGCGTGGTCGAGACCTGGGTGGCCGGCGAGCGCGTCTACGCGGCTTCGTAACCTACTATATCGTACGACGACCAAATGCCGCGCGCAGCACGCTACGTTCGTGTAACGTAATTTGAATCGGCCCACCCCGGCTGCTATGAGATCGGCGCCGAGCCGCCCGTAAAATGGACTACAAGCAGACCTTGAACCTGCCGAAGACCGACTTTCCGATGCGCGCCAACCTGCCGGCGCGCGAGCCGGCAATCGTGGCGCGCTGGAACGCGATCGGTTTGTACGAGCGGCTTCTCGAGGTCAACGCCGGCAAACCGAAGTACGTCCTGCACGACGGTCCGCCGTACGCCAACGGTCACGTGCACCTGGGCACGGCGCTGAACAAGATCATCAAGGACATCGTGGTGAAGTCGAAGGCGATGGCGGGGTTCGACACGCCGTACGTGCCGGGGTGGGACTGTCACGGCATGCCGATCGAACATCAGGTGACGAAGGAGCTGGGCGGCAAGGCCCGCGCGATGACGCGGCTCGACATCCGCCGCCGCTGCCGCGCCTATGCCGAGAAGTTCTTCGCCATCCAACGTGAGGAGTTTCGCCGCCTCGGCGTGTTGGGAGATTGGGAGCATCCGTACCTGACCATGGCCCCGGAGTACGAGTCGGCGATCATCAGGGTGTTCCGCCAGCTGGTCGAAGGCGGCTTCATCTATCGCGGCTTGCGTCCCGTGCACTGGTGCCCGGTATGCGCCACGGCGCTGGCGGAAGCCGAGGTCGAGTATACCGATCACACCTCGCCGTCCATCTACGTCAAGTTTCCGTTCATCGGCTCGGCGGACGACGCCGGAGCGATCGCCGTACAGCCCGGTGACGCGTCGGAGCTCGCCCACCATCATCGCGAGTTGGCGGCGGTCATCTGGACGACGACGCCGTGGACCCTGCCGGCGAACCTGGCGGTGTGCCTGAATCCGCATCTCGATTACGTCGCGGTGCCGGTGAACGGCGCGTACTACATCGTCGCGGCGCGTCTTGCTGACGCCTTCCTCGCCGCGATCGGCCGCCAGGATCGCGGCCGGCGCATCCCGGTGAACCTCGCGCCGCTCGACGGGCGTGACGTCTTTCGGCACCCGTTCATTGATCGTGCGGCGCGGCTGGTGTTCGAATCGCACGTCACGGCGGACGTCGGCACCGGTTGCGTGCATACCGCGCCCGGTCACGGCTACGAAGACTTTGCGGTCGGCCAGAAGTACGGCCTGCCGGTGCTCACGCCCGTAGATGCGGCGGGAAAATTCACCGCCGAGGCCGGTGCATATGCGGGCAAGCCGGTGTTCGAAACCAACGAAGCGATCGTCGATGACTTACGCACGCGCGGCGCGCTCCTGCAGGTCGAGCGGTTGCAGCACTCGTATCCGCATTGCTGGCGTTGCAAAAGCCCGTTGATCTTCCGCGCAACCGAGCAGTGGTTTCTGCGCGTCGACCACGCCGGGCTGCGCGACAATGCGCTGCGCGAGATCGATCGGGTCAACTGGGTGCCGAGTTGGGGGCATGACCGCATTCATCACATGATGGAAACGCGCCCTGACTGGTGCCTGTCGCGCCAGCGTGCCTGGGGCGTGCCGATCCCCGCGTTCCGCTGCCGCGGCTGCGGCACGTTCGCCTACGAGCCGGCGGTCATTCGGCACGTCGAGGACGTGTTCGCGCAGCGCGGCTCCGATGCGTGGTACGAGTTGCCGGCCCGTGAGTTGTTGCCGCCGGGCTTCCGCTGCGCGTGCGGTGGCACCGAGCTCGACACAGACGACAACATTCTCGACGTGTGGTTCGACTCGGGCTGTTCGCACGAAGCGGTGCTGCGCCAACGTGACGGCCTCACCTGGCCGGCCGATCTCTACGTCGAAGCGGTCGACCAGCACCGCGGCTGGTTTCAGGTGTCCTTGATCACTGCGGTGGCGGCGCGCGGCCAGGCGCCGTATCGCGGCGTGCTCACGCACGGCTTGATCCTCGACGAAGCCGCGAAGAAGATGTCCAAGTCGTTGGGCAACGCCATCGCGCCGGAAGAAGTGATCAAGGCGCACGGCGCGGAGATCTTGCGGCTGCTGTTCGCGTCGGTCGACTACACCGCGGACACCTGTTTCTCGAAGAACCTGGTGACGCCGTTGCTCGAGTCGTACCGCAAGATCCGCAACACCTGCCGCTTTCTGCTCGGCAATCTGTACGACTTCGATCCGGCACGCGATCGGGTGGCGCATGCGGCGCTGCCCGAGATCGACCGTTGGATTCTGCATCGCACGGCGGAGCTGGCGGAGCGCGCCGGCAAAGCGTACGAGGCGTTCAGCTTCCATCACGTCGTGCAGCAGCTCGTCAACTTCTGCGCCGTCGATCTGAGCGCGCTCTACCTGGACATCGCCAAAGACCGTCTGTACTGCTCCGGCGCCGTGGCACCCGGGCGCCGCGCGGCACAGACCGCGGTATCGGACATCCTCGACGCTTTGGTGCGTCTGATGGCGCCGATCCTGTCGTTCACGGCGGAGGAAATCTGGTCGGCCTTGCCGGGCGGCGAGCGGCCGCCGAGCGTCCTGCTGGCGGGCCTGCCGGAGGCGGCGTGGCGCGACGACGCTCTCGCCGCGAATTGGGATCGCCTGTTGGCCGTGCGCGCCGCGGTAACCAAGGCGCTCGAAGAGACCCGGCAATCGGGTTTGATCGGTCATTCGCTGGACGCGAGCGTTCTGCTGCACGCCCAAGACGGTCTGAGCGCCCTGCTCGCACGGCACAGCGGTGAGCTGCCGGCGCTGTTCATCGTGTCGCAAGTGGAGCTGACCGGGCATCTCGGTCCAGACGCCAGCAGCCCGCTACTGCCCGAGCTGCAGCTGCGCGTCGAGCGCGCGCGCGGCGGCAAGTGCGAGCGCTGTTGGAACTACAGCGAAGCGGTGGGTCGTGACGCGACGCATCCGGGGTTGTGCGACCGCTGCCTGCCGATCATCCAGGCCCTCGCTGCATGAAGAAGTATCTGTTCGTGCTGAGCGTCGCCGCCGTCGTCGTGCTGCTGGACCAGGCGACGAAGTGGTACATCCGGCACACGGTCAGCCTGTACGAGTCGATCGCCGTGATCGATTCGCTCTTCCACATCACCTACGTGCGCAACTCCGGCGGTGCGTTCGGCCTGCTCGCCGGCAGCAGCCAGGCGTTGCGGCTGCCGTTCTTCTTGCTGGTCTCACTGATTGCCGTCGTGGTCCTGCTGTTCTTCGTGCGCCGCGTCGAGCCGGGGCACCGCTGGCTGCTATTCGCGTTGGGAGCCATCCTCGGCGGCGCACTCGGCAACCTCGTCGACCGCATGGCGTCCGGCGCGGTGACCGACTTCCTCGACTTCCACTGGCACGGCTACCACTGGCCGGCGTTCAACGTCGCCGACTCGTGCATCACCACCGGGATGGTGATTCTGCTGCTGTACTCGCTACTGGTGCACGACGAGGCGGCTGAGCGGCCGCGGGCGTAAGCAAGACAGCTTCTCTTCACTCTCGGTGGAGTGCGGCCGCCGTCTCTCCGTCACTGCGGCCCGACTGGGCAATCGGTGCGAGACCAACCCTCGCGGGGGATGGCCATCAACGCAGCTTCGCGCCTCCCGTGGCGTCCTTCATCGCGCCGAACAGGCGGGCCAAATCATCGACCTGATAGTGCGCGTTCAACCCGCTCGGATTCGGCAGCACCCACAGCATGACGCCGTCGAGCGTTTCGTCCTGGCGCCCGATCTGCGCATCGGGCCGGCCGAAGGCAATGCGATACGCTGCCACACCGAGAACGGCGAGGCATCGGGGGCGGTAACGCCGCAGCTTGCGCGCCAGGCGGCGCCTGCCGGCTCGCAACTCGTCCGCCGACAGCTCGGCGGCGCCGGCAGTGGCTCGCGCCACGACGTTGGTAATCCCGTAGCCGTAGCCGAGCAACGCGCGCTCCTCGCGCGGCAGCAGCACGCGCTCGGTGAATCCCGCTCGGTGCAACGTGCGCCAGAAGCGGTTCCCCGGCCGCGCGAAGTGATGGCCGGTCGCCGCCGAGTACAGTCCCGGGTTGATGCCGCAAAACAGCACCCGCAGCCCCGGCGCAACGACGTCCGCAACCGTCTTGCCGGCGGCAGCCCGGAGCTCTTCCTTGGTCGGTCGCGATTCGAGCATCGGAGCTTCGTTGTACTCCTTGCTCGTGCACGACGAAACGGACAACCGGCCATGCGCCCCCGCTACCCCAGCATACTGCGAAAGCGCAAGCGCTACCAAGAGGTAATCACCAGTCGAGTAGAGGATGAGGCGACACCGCGATAGATCGAGGCACGACCTCATCCCCCCTCATCGAACCGGACGTGCA
>Ga0209415_10009157_pt1 | contig 17048 bp, 16 predicted proteins | sample PeaSoiSIISIP2007_FD_187696 | JGI IMG/M metagenome (GOLD analysis project Ga0209415, IMG submission 187696) | Peat soil microbial communities from Weissenstadt, Germany - SII-SIP-2007 (SPAdes) (version 2) | ecosystem: Environmental > Terrestrial > Soil > Wetlands > Peat | place: Germany... | reverse complement strand
TCGCCGAGAAGGTCGGCGAGCGCACCGGCCGGTTCTTCCCGAGCTATTTCGACCGCAAGATCGGCGACGGCATCGTCAACGGCGTCGAGAAGTGGCTCCTCGCCGTGCGCACGGCCGGGAGCGCCGAGCGGCTTCGGCTCGACGCGTGGATGCGGGCGCGGCTCGCGGAGCTGCGGGCATCGCCCGACTATGCCGGGCTGATGGAACGCGCGCAGGCGGCGATCGTGACGCACCCGGCGCTCCTGCACGCGCTCGCGACCATCTGGGACGAGATCAAGCGCGAACTGACCGAGGACGCGCGCTCGTCCAATCCCCGGGCAGGCAAGGTCGCGGGAGAGATCGCCCGCACCATCGGCCGGCTCGTACAAGAGACGCCCGAGCTCCAGCGGCTCCTCAATGCCGCGATCGAAGGCGTCGTCGTGGGCTACATCACGCCGTGGCGCGCGCAGATCGCCGACTACATCGCGAGCGTCGTCGCGGGCTGGGACGGCCGCAAGGTCGCCGAGGTGATCGAGCTCCAAGTGGGTCGAGATCTGCAATACGTCCGGATCAACGGAACCCTGGTCGGCGCGCTCATCGGCAGCGCCCTCTTCCTCATGAGAGCGGGATTGCCGAGCCTGCTGACCGCGATGTCGGCCATCAAATTTTGACCTGCGCGGCGATCACTCCGCGGCTTGCCGGCTCTCCGCGTAAGCGGTGAGCTTCGGCATCACTTGCTCGACGAGGAGGCGCATCGACGTCTTGTGCAGCGCCTTGTCGTCCCAGTCCTTCTGCGTGACCAGCAATGTGCCGAAATAGCCGAGCCGATCGATCAGCGCGACGAGCTGGTCGAGCACGCGCTTTGGGCTACCGGAGACCACCATGAGCTCGAGGCACCTCTGCCAGGTGAGCTCGGCGTCGAGCATATCGGAATCGGGCTTGAAGATGCTGAGCAGCTTGTAGGTCGCGAGGTTGTCGCGCAGATACTTGTAGTACCAGGCCGGGCTGCAAGTCTCGTTGGCGAGGTAGTCGCGCGCCTCGGCGTCGGTCTCGGTCACGACGATCGAGCGGGCCACCCGCCAGTTGCGCCGGTCCGGCTTGCGGCCAGCGGCCGCCGCGCCGTCGCGATAGACTTCCCAATGGGTCTTCACATTGGCCGCCGGCGTGAAGTTCGCGGAGATCATGCCCCAGCCGCGCTCGCCCGCGTAGCGCGCCGTCCCCGAGCGCGGGCTCATCACCGACATCGCCAGCGGCGGATAGGGTTTCTGGTAAGGTTTCAGCATGGGGCCGATGCCGAGATGCGTCTGCATTTGCTGGTCGACCACGATGTTCCAGTATTTCCCGTGCAGCCGATAGGGCGGATCGGAGGCCCAGATCCGATGAATCATGTCGATGGATTCCGCCATCATCTCGGCGCGGTTCTTGTCGAAGGTCTCGAACAGCTCGAAATCGGAGCCGAGTCCACCGGGGCCGACGCCCATGATGAAGCGCCCCTCGGAGAGATGATCGAATTGCGCGGCGTTGCCCGCGACTTGCGCGGGATTGTGCTGCGGCAGATTGAGGACGGCGGTGCCGAACTTGATCCGCTTGGTGACGGAAATCAGCGTCGCCATGAATTGCAGCGGATCGGGAATGGGCTCGGTCTTGCAGGCATAGTGCTCGCCCACCCATGCCTCGTCGTAGCCGAGCGCCTCGGCGTGGAGGATCGATTCCCGATCCTCCTTGAACACATCGGTGTAGTCCCGCGCGGGATTGTGGATAGGCATCATGAAGAGGCCGAGGCGCATCGTGGTCTCCCGATTCAGCTCGCTCGAGCCAAGGATAGGGTCCTTAGAAAACTGGAGGCGGCCCTTCGTTCGGCAACGGACAGCCCCCCAGGTTACTCGCAATCAAAAATCGGCGGCCATTTTCGCTATTGTTTCTCCACAGGAAACATTTGTTCTCGAATTGTTGACAGTGTCGAGCGCGACATGCGAGCATTTTTCGCCGACTAGGCAAAACACAAACGAAGGGAGACACGCATGAACGCGTCGATGGTGGGAGGAGGCGCGGCTTGGCGCGCAAGAATGGTGTTGGGGGCGGCCAGCGCCTTGCTGCTCGCGTTCGCGGTCCCGGCGGCTCACGCCGCGCCCAAGACGCTGGAGCCGGGCGTGCTCAATGTGGGGTTGAACGGCGACATGCCGATGACCAGCGTGAAGGACGACAAGCTCATCGGCGCCGACGGCGAGATCATGACGCTGGTCGCCGAGCGGCTCGGCCTAAAGGTCAAGACGAACTTGATGGAATGGTCGGCGCTCATTCAATCGACGAAGCAGGGCAAGCTCGACGTCATGCATGGCGCCATGGGCTGGATCAAGCCGCGCACGGAGATCATGCTGCTGAGCGATCCGGTCTATTACTTCGGCACCACGCTCGCGCAGAAGAAGGCGACGAATTACAGCACCTTCGCGGACATGAAGGGCAAGAAGGTCGGCACGGTGACCGGCTTCACGCTGGTGCCGGAGCTGAAGACCGTCGACGGCATCGGCGAGGTGAAGCTCTACGACACCTCTGACGGGGCTTTGCAGGATCTGATCGCGGGCCGCGTCGATATCGTCATCCTCGATCCGCCGCTCATCGATTACGCCGCGCTGCAGCATCCTGAGTGGGGTATCCACCAGGTCGAGCTGAAGCCCGACATGGCGAAGTATCCGATCATGTCGACCAAGTACAATGTGATCTTCGGCGTCAACAAGGATGAGAAAGAGCTCGCCGACGCCATGAATGCGGAGATCCGCAAGATCTGGGCGAACTGCGAGAACGTGAAGATCATGGCGAAGTACGGCATGCAGGACGCGTCCTGGTTCACGCCGCCGGATCCGAATCCGCGCGTCGGCGTCGACCGCGACGCGAGCTGGAAATCACCCACCGGCGCCAGCTGCTTGAAGACGAACTGAGCGCGAAGGCCCCGCCCGGTCGAGGCCGGGCGGGGCCTCTCTTGTAAGGTCGCGCGCTCGGGGGAAGGCGTCGCCATTTCATGGACCCGCTGCTGAGAATCGTCGATTTGCACAAGCGTTTCGGCGAGACCGAGGTGCTGTGCGGCATCGATCTCGAGGTGCCGCGCACCCAGAAGGTCGCGATCATCGGACCCAGCGGCTCCGGCAAGACCACCTTGCTCCGGTGCGTCAATTACCTGGAGAAGCCGACCTCGGGGCACGTCTATATCGACGGCACGCTGATCGGCGAGAAGCACAAGAACGGCGCCTACGTGCACCTGAGCGATCGCGAGCTCGCCAAGGAGCGCGCCGAGATCGGCTTCGTCTTCCAGCGGTTCAATCTGTTCCCGCACCTGACCGCGCTCGCCAACGTAGCGATCGCGCCCCGCCGGGTGCTCGGCCTCGGCCTGCAGGAGGCGGAGGCGCGCGCCCGCGAGATGCTCACCAAGGTCGGCCTCGGGCACAAATTCGATGCGTTCCCCGAGCGGCTCTCGGGCGGCCAGCAGCAGCGGGTCGCGATCGCCCGCGTGCTGGCGATGCAGCCCAAGCTCATGCTGTTCGACGAGGCGACCTCGGCCCTGGATCCTGAATTGATCGGCGAGGTCCTCCGCGTGATCCGACAGCTCGCCGAGGAGGGCCGGACCATGATCATGGTCACCCACGAGATCCAGTTCGCGACCGAGGTCGCCGATCGCGTCATCTTCATGGATGGCGGCCGCATCGTGGAGGAGGGTCCGCCGGACGCAGTGATCCGCAACCCGAGCCAAGCGAGGACGCGGGCGTTCCTGACGCGGCTCTCGGAGCGCTAGGCATGCCCGCGGCGGCGCCGAATTTCTGGGTCGTCTTCTGGGCCAAGCTTCCTTATTTCCTCTCGGTGCTGCTGGGCGCCGCCGGCACCACCATCAAGGTGATGCTGGGCGCGCTCGCGGTGGCGCTCACGCTCGGCCTGATCGTGGCGCTTTTGAAGCTGGCGCGGCTCGTGCCGCTGCGCTGGATCGCCAACGTCTACATCGAGGTCATGCGGGGCACGCCGGCGCTGACGCAGCTCTTCATCATCTATTTCGGGCTTTCGGATCTCGGCATCGACATTCCGCCGGTGCCCGCGGCGATCATCGGTCTCGGCATGAACGGCGCCGCCTATGTCGCAGAGATCTATCGCGCGGGGATCCTCGCCATTCACGAGGGGCAGGTCGAGGCTGCGCTCTCCCTCGGCATGACCCCCATCAATGCCATGCGCTTCATCATCCTGCCCCAGGCGATACGGTTGATGCTGCCGCCGCTCTGCAACTATGCGGTCAGCCTGCTCAAGGACACCTCGCTCGCCTCGGTGGTGGCGGCACCTGAGATCATGTTCTTCGCGCGGCAGCTGGTGACGGAGACGCTGCTCAGCATGGACATCTATCTCGTCGTCGCCGTCCTCTATCTCTGTATGAGCATTCCCATGAGCCGCCTGGTCGCCTATCTCGAGCGGGCCCGCCGCGCATGGCAATAGCGGCTGCCCCTCGATGATCGAGTTCCTCGATGTCTATCGCCAGCATTTCGGCGAGTGGGTGCCGGAGCTGTTGGTCGCCTGCATCGGCACGCTCCAGCTCATGGCGCTCTCTTTCATGCTGGCCGCGATCATCGGCCTCGCGATCGCGCTGATGCGGGTCTCGCGCTCGCGCCTGCTCCAGGCTATCGCGGTGGTTTATGTCGAGGTGATGCGCGGGATGCCGGCGCTGGTCATCCTGTTCCTCATTTATTTCGGCCTCGGCGGGCTCGGCATCGAGTGGCTGAAGTTCACCTCCTATCAGGCGGCGGTGCTCGGTTTGGGCCTTCAGGGCGGCGCGGTGCTCGGCGAGGTGTTCCGCTCGGGCATCGAGGCGCTCCATAGCGGCCAGATGGAGGCCGCGCTCTCGCTGGGCATGGCTCCCGCCACCGCGATGCGCTGGATCATCCTGCCCCAGGCGGGCCGGATCGTGCTGCCGCCGGTGGCGAACTACGCGATCGGCCTCCTCAAGGACACCGCGATTTGCGCGATCATCGCCGCGCCCGAGTTGATGCTTCGCGCCAAGGACATCGCCTCCTCGAGCTTCCGCCCCATGCATTTGTTCGTGCTGGCGGCGATCCTGTATTTCATCATGAGCTATCCCCTCTCGATCATGGCGCGTCGCCTCGAGGCGAGGCTCGCCCGCGACCGATGACCCAGGTGCCGACATGAAAATCGTCAAGTTCGAGTCGTTTCCGGTCCGTGTGCCCTACCGGCACGTGGAGAAGAGCTCGGTGATCGCGCGCAGCGGCGTCACCGACGTCATCGTGAAGCTCACCGCCGACAACGGCCTGGTCGGCTGGGGCGAGACCACGCGCGCCGCGGATGCGGCGGGCATCGAGAGCGCGGTCAAGGCGATGGCGCCGGTGGTCCTGGGCCGCGATCCCTGGGACCGCGAGGCGATCCAGCGGGATCTCTACGTCTCGGGTCTCTGGAACTTCCAGGCCATGACCGGCAATTTCGCCTATGCCGGGATCGACATGGCCATGTGGGATCTCTGCGGCAAGCAAGCGGGCGAGCCGCTCTATCGGCTGCTCGGCGGCGCGCTCCGCGAGGAGGTCGACTACTTCTATTATCTCAGCTGGGGCGATGCAGCGGAGATCGAAGCGCAGGCGAAAGCCGGCGTGGCGCGCGGCTACGGCGTCTTCTACCTAAAGGTCGGCGTGGATACGGCGGCGGAGACGGCCATGCTCGCCGCGCTCAGGCAGGCCATCGGGCCCTCGCGCAAGATCCGCATCGATGCCAACATGGCGTGGTCCGTAGCGGAAGCCGCGCGGATCCTCGAGGACTGGCACGACCGTTTCGATATCGATTTCGTCGAGGCGCCCGTCGAGATCGATCCGGTCGAGATCATGCTCGAGCTCCAGCGCCGCGTTTCGGTACCGCTCTGCGCCAACGAAGGACTCTGGCGCGCCGCGGACGCATACCGGGTGATCAAGAGCCGCTGCTGCGACTATCTCTGCTTCAGTCCCTATTGGGTGGGTTCCATCGGGCGGTTTCAGGCGCTCGCCTGGACGGCTCACCTCGAGGGCCTGCTGGTTTGCAAGCACACCCATGGCGAGCTCGGCCTCGCCGCGGCGGCGGGTCAGCACCTCATGCTCGCGGCTCCCAATGCCACCACCGGCCATCAGCAGACCGCGCAGATGATGGAGGACGACATCCTCGTGGAGCGCGTGCCCATCATCGACGGTCCGCGCTGGGGCCGGATCGACCGCCCCGGTCTCGGCGTCACCATCGACGAGGCGAAGCTCGCACGCTATCACGAGGCCTATCGCGCTCACGGCGAGTTTCCGCCCTATGGCGACCGCTTCCCTGTGGATCGCTCGCGTTAAGCGCGCTCAGAAACGATCGAAGGCGAAATCGCGGAGGTCGATCTCCGGCGGCTTGCCGTCCATCTCCGCCGCGACCGCCCGGGCCGAGCCGAAGGAGAGCGTCCAGCCGAGCTGGCCGTGCCCGGTGTCCACGAACAGATTCCGCACGGGCGTGGCGCCGAGCACCGGCCGCCCGTCCGGCACGACCGGCCGCAGGCCCGCCCAGTGCTGCGGCGGACTGGTCCGGGGATAATCCGGATAGTGCTCGTCGAGCGCGTCCAAAAGCATCTGGCCGCGGCGCGCGTTCAGGCTGAGGTCGAAGCCCGCGAACTCCGCGGTGCCGGCGAGTCGCAGCCGCGCGCCGAAACTCGTGATCGCCATCTTGCGGTAGGTGATCACCAGGGGCACATGCGGCGCATTGTTCCACCCCTCGATATCGATGGTTGCGGAATAGCCTTTGACCGGGTTGACCGGCAGCCGCCAAGCCAGAGACCGCGCCGTCCCGGCGGAATGCGGACCCAGCGCGAGCAGGAAGCGGTCGCCGGCGACGCGGCCCTTGTCGGTCAGCACCGCCGTTGCCGCGCCCGCACTTGTCTCGATGCCCTGAATGGTGGTTCCAAACCGGAAATCCACGCCAAGCTTGCGCGCGTGCTCGGCGAGTCCTTTGGCGAACGCGTGACAGTCGCCGCTCCGGTCCGCGGCGATGTGGATGCCGCCGACGAACCGGCTCGCCGCCGTGGCCAGGCTTGGCTCCAGCGCGACGCATTGCTGCCTCGTCAGCAGCTCGTAGGTGAGGCCGAGGTCTCGGTAGGGCTCGAACTCGGCCTTGCCCGCGGCAAGTGCGGCCTCGTCGCTGTAGAGCCTGAGCGTGCCCTTGTCGCCGCGCCCATGCTCGATGCCGGTCTCGCGCGCCAGGGCGTCGTAGGCGTCGCGGCTGTAGATGGCGAGCCGGAACACGGCGGCGGTATTGCGATGCCAGCGCTCGCGCCGACAATTCGCCAGGAATTCGAGGCCCCACCGCATCATGCCCGGCACCGCCGAGAGGCGCAGCAAAAGCGGCGCGTCCTCGCGCCCGAGCCATTTCAGCAGCTTCATGGGTGCGTCCGGCGAGGCCCACGGTTCCGATTGGCTCGGCACGACGAGTCCGCCGTTGGCAAAGCTCGTCTCCAAGGCGGCACCGGGTTGCCGGTCGATCACCGTCACCTCATGCCCGCGCCGGGCGAGCTCATAGGCGGCGGTGACGCCGGCGATGCCGGCTCCCAGGACGATGCTGCGCATGGAGCGTCGCTGCCTAGGAGGGCTTGCCCGTCAATGCTTGCCCTTGCCGATATGTGCGTAGGCGACGATCTCGATCAGCGCGCCCTTCACCATGAGACCCGCCACCACCGTCGCTCGATTGGGATAAGGCTTGCGGAAGTATTTCTCATAGACCGCGTTCATGCCGGGGAACGAATCCGGCGAGGTCAGGTAGACCAGTACCTGCGTCACGTCGTCCATGGTGCCGCCCGCCGCCTCGACCGTGCGCTTGAGATTGTCGAGCGTCAGCGTTGCCTGCTTCGTGATGTCGCCGGTCTCGATCGAGCCGTCCTCGCGGATCGGGATCTGCGCTGTGTAGAGGATACCGTCGGCGGTGGTCGCCCACTCGATCGGCACCCTCTCCGAGGGCAGGTGCGTCTTCACGGCTTGGCGCATTGGACTTCTCCCGTTTTGGATTGCAAAGCGAGCGTCGCGCTCAAATGGTGATGCGCAACGCGGTATCGGCGGAAAAGCGGTGACCCGCAATCTCGCCCGCGGGCCGCGGCCAGATCTGCGGGAAATAGGGAGAGCGCATGGGATCGCCGGGCTTCAGCCCGTGGCCCTCGAAGTGCGGACGCGGCGGCGAGGGGCGGACGCCATAGGTGGCGTCGTCGCCGAACCAGACCGTGGTCAGCACCCGGCGGTGCCGGCTCGGCTGCGGATTTCCCGGCGCGCCATGGACGGCGAGGGCGTGGAAGACGAGGCAGTCGCCGGGCTCTAGTCCCCACTGAAGCACGTCGTATTTGTCGAGCTCGGCATCGAAGTCGGGAATTGCCTCCCACGGCTTCTCGTCGGCGCCGAATGTATAGAGCTCTCGGCCGCTGGTCAGGCGCGGCCGGAACCAGCGTCCCCAGCGATGCGAGCCGCGCAGGAATCGCAGCGCGACGTCGCGCGGCACCGGGTCTATGGGGAGCCAGATGGAGCACATCTGTCGGCCATCGATGCAGAAGTATGGTTGATCCTGGTGCCAGGCTGTCGGCTTGGCGGTGCCGGGCTGCTTGATCCAGAGCACGTCCATCAGGAAATGCGCAGCCGTGGAGCGCATCAGCGTCGCGACGATCTCAGCCGCGCCGGAGTTGACGATGAAATCCTGGAACTCGGGAGTGCGCTGCGCCGCGCAGTAGTCCGTCACGAAGCGTCCCGGCAATCCCGCCGCCTGTTGCTCCACCAGGCCGTTCCCGGGAGCGGCAAGCTCCTTGTCGATGCCCTCGGCGATGCGGTCGAGCCACCGGGGATCAAAGGCGTGGCGCAGGCAGACCGCGCCGTCGCGATCGAAGGCCGCCACATCGGTTTCCGTGATGGGGGACTCGGACATTCTCCTCCCGCGCCTCTCACTTGCGAGACTACATCAGATGCGCAGCGGCTTCATCAATCCCATCGCGATCGCTCTTGTCATTGCGCCGATCGAGACACACGATAGTGCCGCGTGAATTCGGCCGGTGGGGAGATCGAGGTGAGGCGCGGGGGATCGGCAAGTGTCGGCGCGGCGAGGAATGCTCGCGGAAAGCGCAGGGGTGCCCGAACGGCAAGAGCGAGGGGATCGAAGATTCACCTCCATATAGAGAACACGAGCGCGCTCGGGCCGGTCTTCGAGGCGACGCCGGAGCGCGTGTCCGAGGCGCTGGCTCGGCATCCCCGGCTCAAGGGCAAGCTCAAGACCACGATCGGATACGACGGCGACATCCTCGAGCGTGCCATTGCGACGGCGGATGCTCTCTTTGCCTGGGAGTTCGATCGCGAGAATCTGGCCGCGCGCGCACCGAAGCTGCGCTGGATTCACGCGCACGGCGCAGGCGTCAGCCATCTCATGCCGCTCGATTGGCTGCCGCGCGGCGCCGTGTTGACCAACAGCCGGGGCGTGCATGGGCCGAAGGCGGACGAGTACACCGCCATGGCGATTCTGATGCTCAACAACAACCTGCCGCTCTCGGTTACGAACCAGCGGAAGGCCAAATGGCAGCAGCCGTTCAACACCTCGATCGCGACCAAGACGCTGCTGATCCTCGGCGTGGGTCACGTCGGCGGTGGCGCCGCGCGCTGGGCTAAGCGCTTCGGTCTGCGCATCCTGGGCATCCGCCGGACCGGCCGGCGCCACCGCGACGTCGACGAGATGTATCGGCCGGAGGCGCTCCATCGGCTGCTGCCCCGTGCCGATTTCGTGCTCGTCACGGCGCCGCTGACCGCCGAGACGCGTCACATCATCGGCGCGCGGGAGCTCGATCTGATGAAGCCCGGGGCGGGTCTCATCAACTACAGCCGGGCGAATCTCGTCGACTACAAGGCGCTGGCGGCCAGGCTGAAGGCGGGCAAGCTCAGCGCCATCCTCGACGTCTTCGATCCCGAGCCGCTGCCGAAATCATCGCCGCTCTGGAAGGTGCCCAATCTCATCATCACCCCCCATTGCTCGTCCGACGACAAAGAGCAATACACGCCGCGCACCCTCGACCTCGTGTTCCGAAATATGGAGCGGTTCATCCAGGGCAAGCCGCTGGTCAATCGGGTCGACCCGCGCCTTCAGTACTAGGATTTCGAGCCCGCCCTTCACAGGAGTCGTAGCACATGGCTGATCGCGTGAGACGGACCGACGGGAAGCGTTCGACGCGCTCTGCGCGGGTACCGTTTGCCCCCGCGGGAGTCGTGGCGACGGATGCGCCGGACTTCGCAGCTCTGCGGCGCTCGCTGGAGGAGCGCGGCGTGAAGTACTGCCTCGCGTCTTATGTCGACGTGCACGGCATCTCCAAGGCCAAGGCCGTGCCGATCGACCATTTCGAGCGCATGATGCGCGGCTCCGAGTTGTTCACCGGCGCCGCGATCGATGGCCTCGGCCAAGGGCCCAACGACGACGAGCTCGCGGTCTATCCCGACCCGAACGCGGTGACGGTGCTGCCGTGGCGGCCGGAGGTGGCGTGGGCGCCGGGCTCCTTGCATTACCACGAGGAGCCTTGGCCGATGTGCTCGCGGAGCATTCTGCGCCGGCAGATCGAGCGGCTCGCGACTCATGGCCTCAAATTCAATCTCGGCATCGAGTGCGAGATCTTCCTGGTCCGGCGGGAGGGCGATGCGCTGCGTCCGGCCAATCCTCTGGACGTGCAGCCGAAGGCTGCCTACGACGTGATCAGCTTGGTGGAGAATCTGCCATGGCTCGACCAAGTCGTCGGCTACATGAATCAGCTCGGCTGGGAAGTGCACTCCTTCGATCACGAGGACGCCAACAGCCAGTTCGAGTTCGACTTCGCCTACGCCGACGTCCTGACCATGGCCGACCGCTTCGTGCTCTGGCGCATGATGATGAAGGAGGTGTCGCGGCGGTTCGGCTGGGAAGCGACCTTCATGCCCAAGCCCTACGCCGACCGGACGGGCAGCGGCGCGCACTTCAACATGTCGATGGCCGATATCGCGACGGGCAAGAACGTGTTCGGCGACGCCACCGACCGGCGCGGCTGCGGTCTATCCAGGATCGCCTACCAGTTCCTCGCGGGCGTGCTGAGCCACGCGCCCGCGATCGTCGCGACCACCTGCCCGATCGTGAATTCGTACAAGCGCCTCATCAAGACGGGATCGATGACCGGCTACACCTGGGCGCCGATCTTCATTTCCTACGGCGGCAACAACCGCACGCACATGATGCGCGTGCCGATGGTGCGCCCGCACATCGAGGGGAAGCCCGGTGCGCACAAGGGCGTCTACCTCTCGGGCGCGCGAGTCGAGTGCCGCGCGGTCGACCCCGCGATGAATCCCTATCTGGCCGCCGCGATGATGCTGGCGGCGGGGATCGAGGGCATCGAGCAGGACCTGGACCCTGGTGAGCCCAACAACGTGAACATGTACGAGCTGAGCGAGGCCGAGCTGAAAGCGCGGGGCGTCAACAGCCTGCCGCGTACGCTCCTCGAGGCGGTCGAGGCCTTCGCTGCGGATCCGCTGACGCGCGAGGTGTTCGGCGCCGATCTTCACGCCTCCTATATCGATCTCAAGCAGCGGGAATGGTGGAGCTTTCACAACGCCGTTTCGAAATGGGAGCTCGACACCTACCTCACGAAATTCTGATCTCGCGATCGGGAGACGCCGATGACGATGACCGAGAACATCTTCGATCCCGCCCACTACGCGAAGGCTCGACTGCCGGTGCTCGAGGCCGAGACCTTGCCGCCGTGGTCCTATACCTCCCGGCAGTTCTACGACCGGGAAGTCGCCCGGGTCTTCAAGACGTCCTGGAATTTCATCGGGCGCGCGGACGAGCTGCCGAAAGCCGGCGATTACGCGGCCTATGATCTCGTCGGAGAGCCCGTGCTCATCGTCCGGGATCGCGCCGGCATGCTGCGTGCCTTTGCGAACTCGTGCCGGCACCGCGGCACGCGCCTGCTCGATGGAACGGGCAATTGCCGCGGCATCATCTGCCCCTATCACGGTTGGGCCTATGGCCTGAATGGCGATCTCGTGGGCGCCGCGGGCATGGAGGAGACCCACGCCTTCGACAAGCGCGCCTACGGTCTGCGTCCGATCCGGCTCGAGATCTGGGATGGCTACGTATTCATCAACTTCAGCGAGGACGTCGTTGGTCTGCGCGAGTATCTCGGCGATCTCCCGCAGACGCTCGAGTCCTACCATCTCGCCGACATGGTCTGCGTACGCCGGCGCGAGTACGACCTCGACTGCAATTGGAAGATCTATCTAGAGAACGCGATGGAGGATTATCACACGCCCTATGTGCATCGCCAGTCGATCGGCGCGCAGCACACCGTGCCCGAGGAGAGTCGCGGCGCCTGGGGCGGCATCCACATGGCCGCGGAGAAGACCATCGCGGTGCTGGCGGAAGATCTGGGCCATGCCCTGCCGCCCATTGCCTCTTTGAAGGGCAAGGCCGCGGCCGGAACCTATTTCCTGGTGATCTACCCCAGCACGTTCTTCGCGCTGACGCAGGATTGCATGTGGTGGCTGCAGCAATTCCCTCAGGGACCAGCTCGAACCAAGGTCGTGATCGGGTCTTGTTTTCCGCGCTCGACCGTCGCCCGCGCGGACTTCTCGGAGAAAGCCGGCTTCTATTACCGCCGGTGGGACAAATCGATACCCGAGGACAACGCGATCTCGGAGCGCCAGCAGGCCGGACTCCAATCCTCGTTCGCGAGTCCGGGGCGGCTCTCCGTGCGCGAGCCGATGGTTCGCGACATCGCGAACTGGGTCCTGGACCGGATGCTCGATCAGTGACTGTCGATGCGCGCGCTGGGCCTTGGAGTTGAGGCCCAGCTTGCGCTCGAGAAGCCCAGCTGCATCAGCTTGAGCGAGACGGCGATGCAGCTCTGCGTGAGCGCCACTGCGTGCGCGGTTTGAGTGGCCATCGCCTCGATCGGGGATTTGCATCGCGCGAGCTTGGCACCCGTCTCGAGATTCTGCCGGAAGGCCGCGCTCGCGAACCCGAGCATCGCTTCATAGGCCGCTGCGGATCCCGTGAAAGGCGCGCGCATGCGCTCGGCCGCGGCGGGCGGCGCTGCGGCCTGCTGCTGCACAGGGCGCTCCACCTCGGTCGGCGCAGCGGCCTGTTGCTGCGCTGGGCGCTCAGGCCGTGGCTCTGCCGCTGCCTTGCTCTTGGCGGGCGCCGCGCGGCGCGGCTTCGGCGTCCGAGCGGGCTCCGCCGGTGGCTTAGACGAGGCGGGCGGCTTCGCCGCGGCCTCGATCGCCTCATGGGCGGTTCCGACCAGGCTACGACGCTTTGGCATGACCTAACATCCTCCGAACGACGGCTGCGAGTGTCTGAATATCGACGTGGGCATCGCTGTTGCGGGCATAGGTGCCGATCCACTGTCCCGCGGTGAAGCAATCGACGAAGGCGGTCCTCTGTCGCACCATGGGTGCGACTGGCTCGCCGAATTCGAGCAGCACGGCCTCGATTTCCTTGCCGGCGGCGGTCCGCCGGTCGACCCGGCTCGGCACCAGGAGCGCCTTCGGGCCCTTGTCCGCGCGCTGCTCGCGCGCCTTGCGGATCAGGGCCAGCGCCTTTCCGGTCGCCATGATGTCCGCGCTGGAAGCGAGCGCCGGTATCAGGATCACGTCGGCCACGTCGACGATGGCGCGCGTGGCGTCGCCGATCTGCGGCGGCGCGTCGATCACCACCAGCTCCGCGTCGAGCGCGGCGATCTCGCTTGCCCAACCGTTGGTGTCGCTGCCCACCGCGGCGGTCTTGAGTACGATCGGGTACTCGCCCCGCTCGACCCAGTAGCTTGCGGTACCCTGCTCGTCGGCATCGACCAGCGCGACCGTGGCACCTCCGGCCGCCAATTGGCAGGCCAGGTTGACGGCGATCGTGCTCTTGCCCGTGCCGCCCTTCAGATTGGCCACCGCCGCGATCTTCGCCACCACCTCACCTGCCACGCCCAGGCGCCACTATATCGCACTGCAGCATTGCCTGAAAGGCCATGAGACAAGATGCCGGTGCGATTTGTGTGGGCTCGGCCGCGGCCGCGGCCCTCAGCTTCGCTGCCTGGGATCGAGGATGTCCCGGAGCGCGTCGCCCAGCAGGTTGGTGCCGAAGACCACGACGCTGATGGCAAGGCCGGGGAACACCACGAGCCACGGCGCGGTGCGGACGTATTCGGCGGCCGATTCCGACAGCATGCGCCCCCAGGAGGGATGCGGCTCCGGGATGCCGAGGCCGAGGAAGGAGAGCGAGGCCTCCGTGAGGATCGCGGAACCGAGTTGCGCGGTCGCCAGCACGATCAGCGGCGCCAGCGTATTCGGCAAGATATGGCGGAGGACGATTTGGAGCTCGCTGGTGCCGATCGCGCGCGCGGCATCGACGAATGGCTGCTCCTTGAGTGAGAGCGTGTTCGCCCTTGTGACCCTTGCTGCGTAAGGGATGAGCGGGATCGAGATCGCGATGATCGTGTTCTGCAGCGACGGGCCCAGCGCCGCCGCCATCACCAGCGCCAGCACCAGAAGGGGCAACGCCTGGAGCATGTCGACGAGGCGTTGGGCCGCCAGGTCGACCCACCCGCCGAGGTAGCCCGAGAAGAGCCCCAGGGCCACGCCGAGCACGCCGCCCAGGACCGTCGAGCCCAGCCCGACCGCGAGCGAGATGCGTGCGCCGTAGACGATGCGGCTATAGACGTCGCGCCCCATGAAGTCCGCGCCCATCGGATGCTGCGCGCTCGGCGCGGCGAGCGAGAGCCGGGCGTTCGTGGAGACCGCATCGAAGGCGGTGAGAAAGTCCGCAAACACGGCGGCGAGCACGAACACCGCCAGGATTGCCGCGCCGACCGCGCCCAGGGGGTAGCGGCGGACCAGGAAGCCGACACGCCCCCAGCGTCCCCGGGACATCGCTCCGGCTCTCGTCAGCTCCCCGCGGAAGTCGAGGCTTTTCATGGCTCAGGCGCGCTCGCCCGTGAGCTTGATCCGCGGGTCGAGCGCCACATAGAGCAGATCGACCGCGAAGTTGATGGTCACCACGATGAGCGCGGTGACCATGACCAGGCTCTGGACGATCGGATAGTCGCGCCAACGGATCGCTTCCACCAGGAAGCGCGCGACGCCGGGGATATTGAAGACCGTCTCGGTCACGATCAGCCCGCCGATCAGAAAGGCGGCCTCGATGCCGAGCACCGTCACCACCGGCAGCATCGCGTTCCTGAGCGCGTGGTGATAGTTGACGCTCCGCTCGGAGGCGCCTTTCGATCGCGCCGTGCGGATGTAATCCTGCCGCAGCACCTCGAGCATCGCGGAGCGTGTGAGCCGCATGATCAGCGCCGAGCTGCGGAAGCCCACGGCCGCCGCGGGCACGCTGTACATGAGCAGCGCTTCCCAGAGGCTCTTGGGCTGATCGCTGTAGATCGGGATGGTGCCGAAGGCCGCCACGAATCCCATGAGGATCAGCAGCCCCAGCCAGAACGCCGGCATGGAGAGCCCGCTGAGGCTCACGACCCGCAGCAGATAATCGAGCGCGGTATCCTGCCGTACGGCGCTGACGACGCCGAGCGGCACGCCTAACAGGATCGAGAAGGCGAGCGCCAGGCCCGCGAGCGTGGCGCTGATCGGAATCCGCGGCGCGATCTCCTCGAGCGCGGGTTTCTCGGATTTGTAGGAATAGCCGAGGTCGCCGCGCAGCAATCCGCCGACCCAGGCCGCGTATTGCACGGCGATCGGCTTGTCGAGGCCGAGGTCCTTCTCGAGCTGTACCTTCTCGGATGGATTGATGAACCCGGCCGCGTCGAACAGGATGTCCGCGATGTCGCCGGGCACCACGCGCAACAGCACGAAGATGATCACGGAGATCCCGAACAGCGTCAGGATCATCAGCGAGAAGCGCCGGATGAGGTAGGCGGCCACCCCTCAATCCCTCATCCAGCGGGCACTACCGATCGAGCCAGACATCCTCGTAGCGGTAGCCGTTGTAAGAGCTGTTCACCATGATGGTGACGCCCTTCACCTCCGGCTGCCAGCAGGTGCCGGCGCGGATGTGGAAGATGATGGGACGCGCCACGTCCTCCTGCAGCTTCTTGTCGATCTCCCAGACCAGCTTCTTGCGCTGCTCGACATCGGTCATCTGGGATTGCTGGTCGAAGAGCTTCTCCAGGTCCTTGTTGCAGTAGTGCGTGTAGTTGCGCTCGGAGCCGCAGGAGTAGTTCTCGTAAAAGGTCTGGTCGGGGTCGTCGACGGCGTTGCCGGTCAGGTTGAGCCCGACCGAATAGTCGCCGCGCGCGACCTTCGAGAACCAGACGCCGGTCTCGACCACCTCGAGCTCTCCCTCGATGTAGATCTGCTTCAGCTGGTCGATCAGGATGACCGCGGGATCGCGGTAGACCGGGATATTGCGGGTCGAAACCTTGATCTTGAGCGGTTTGTCCGGGCCGTAACCGAGCTTGGTCATGATGGCGCGCGCCTCGGAACGGTTCTTCTCCACGTCCGGCCCATAGCCGGGGATGCTCTCCAGCATCTCCTTCGGCATACCCCAGAAGCCCTCGGGCGCCGGCAGCATCGAGCCGCCGATATCGGCCTGTCCCTCGGCGAGAATGTCGGCGAAGGCCTTGCGGTCGAGCGACAGCGCCATGGCACGGCGCAAGTCGGCATTGTCGAACGGCGGCGCGTCGCGGTTGATGATCACGTTGTTGGCAACGTTGCTCTGCTTGAGCTCGCAGATCGCCTTGGGGTCCTGCGATTTCACGTCGCGCATCAGCGGCACCGTCACCTCGGTCGGGAAGGTCATGTCGAACTTGCCGGCGATGAAGGTGAGGATCGCAGTCGACCGGTTCGGGATGATGGTGAACTCGATGCCGTCGAGGTAGGGCCGGTCGGGCTTCCAGTAATCGGTATTGCGGGTGAGCTTGATCGTCTCGTTCTGCTTGAACTCGACGAACTTGAAGGGGCCGGTGCCGATCGGGTGCGTGCGCATGTCCGAGGGCGAGACGTGGCAGGGATAGACCGGCGAATAGCCAGACGCGAGCAAGGCCAGCAGCGCCGGTTGCGGCCGCTGGA
>Ga0209415_10009155_pt1 | contig 17051 bp, 15 predicted proteins | sample PeaSoiSIISIP2007_FD_187696 | JGI IMG/M metagenome (GOLD analysis project Ga0209415, IMG submission 187696) | Peat soil microbial communities from Weissenstadt, Germany - SII-SIP-2007 (SPAdes) (version 2) | ecosystem: Environmental > Terrestrial > Soil > Wetlands > Peat | place: Germany... | reverse complement strand
CCGGCAGTTGGCGGGTAGACGAGCAGTACGGTGTACTCAGGATGTCGGTGGGGACCCACGGCAGCGAGGTGACCTTGTTGCTGCTCGATCTTGACCGGCATACCCTGTTGGCCGGCTCGACCGACGGCGCAGAACAGTGGTTTTTCGACGAGCGATGCGCCCGACTCGACCTGGCCGAGTACCTGGCGGAGGGGGTCTATCTCGATCCGCAAAAAAAGGGCGAGTTCACTTGAGATACGGATCAAAAAGACAAATCCTGGAAAGGGCCGTTGTCTGCCCGCTTCTTGCACGCTTACTGGTCCCCCCAAGATGTGCACGGGCCGGATCTTGTCGAACCAAAAACTTTTTATCGCTTTTACCGTGCAGCACCAATAACCGAGGAGGGGTAGATGCCAACGTACGACAAGATTCTCTTTGCCACCGATTTTTCCGACTATTCCGAGTTCGCCTTTCAGCACGCGCTCTCTTTGGCGCAGCAGCTTCACAGTCGGCTGATTATCCTGCACGTCATAAACGAGCCCGTCGACTTGCGCGGTTTCTACGTGCCGAACGTTTCCTTTGATGACCTGGAAAAGGAAATGGAACAGGGTGCCCAAAAGATGATGGACCGCTTTTGCGAAACCCACATCTGCAACCTTACCGATTACGAGGCGTCAATCGTCAATGGCATCCCCTACGAGGAGATCTTGAAGAAAGCGAAGAGCGAGCATGTTTCCTTCATCGTCCTTGGCACCCAGGGACGAGCCGGCTTGGACCACTTGCTTTTTGGCAGCACGGCGGAGCGGGTCGTGCGAAGGGCACTCTGTCCGGTCGTGACCGTTCGGCGACCATACTAGAAAAATGGAAAATATCGATTTTGATGAACATCTTGGTCACTACGGGGACTCGCGACAAACGGTATGTTGTAGGCATACCCTCACCCTTGCAACGATGGAGAAGAGCGTGAAGGTCTACCTTACTGACGGCGAGCCGACTGGTTACCCTTTCTTTACCTGTCACAAGGTAATTGCCAAGATCCGGATGGGGCTCAACGAGTTGTTGTAAAGCAGTGGCAGGGGGGGCAACATGGGTTTGCGGGCAAGAAAGACAATCAAGGTTTTCCCGGGCTTTTGCCAACCGGAGGGGGTTAACGTTGGCAAGGAGGGGCCAGTGGAAGGCGGCAGGCATACATGGAGGCGGCGTACCTTGGGCCGATTAAGATCTCGGCTCCAAGCAGTGCAGCCGATCAGAGAGGGGCCATGCTCCGATTTGGTGCGGTTGCTGATCATACTAGGGATTCTGCTGGCGGCCCTGTACACGATCGGGGGCCTGGAGAGAGGTTGCGGGTAGGAGGCGGTAGTTCACCTGGATGGAGGTGTAAAATGGTCGACCGCTTCAGGACACAGGGGGCGTTCAGTTGGTTCGAACTTACCACCTCCGACGTGCGGGCGTCGGAATTGTTTTACAACAAGCTCTTCGGGTGGACCACCGAGCCGTGGGGGGGGAATACGGGATACACCCTCATCAAGGTTGGCGGACGCGAAGTGGGCGGCATGGTCACCCCTCTTGCCCATAGCGAAAAGCTGCGCGGTTGGGGAATCTGCGTGACGGTGGCCGACGTCAACGCGACAGCAAGAAAGGTGACGGAGCTGGGGGGCAAGGTGCTGGTGCCCCCCACCGACATACCAAAGGTGGGACGCTTCTGCACCATCCAGGACCCGCAGGGGGCGGTGATCACCGCCATCACCTATCGCAGCGGCTAACCAGCTCGGAGGGTTATCCCACCTTGAAAGTGCTCTGGACGCAGGCGACTGAATTCGGCATTCGTGACGCGTGGCGGTAACACCATGGAGCCCGACATTATGTGCCGCCAGGAAATCCTAGACGAAGTCCGGTCTCTTCGTGGGCGCCTTGCCGCCGCTGAAGCAGCTTTAGCCGCCCCTGATGGCGACACAACCGGAGACCTACCTCTGCTTTCTCCTGCGACGGTTCTCAACTTTTCCGATATTTACCGTGCCATCGGTGAAGCGATTGACTACGGTATATGGGTCTGTCTTCCCGATGGCAGCAACGCCTACAGGGTGCTCGTCGAGGAAGATTTGCGGCCCTGGCGAAGCGTTGCCCCAGCACCGTTGCCCCCTCCTAATCCACAAAACCCGCCTTTTTGATCAGCTCACTTTCAAACATGCTCAACTTCCATCGGGCAAGAACCTTCTGCTGGCCGGGCCTTTCCATACTCCACAGGACGCAGTCCCCGGTAATCCGGAGTTCCAGGAAAACGTCGCCACCGGCTTCGCCCATCGCGTTCACAATTTCCGTAATTTTTGTACCCATTCAGACGCACCATTAAGGTTCAGCGAGACCGCTGCGCACAGCGGGTTCTGGGCCCCCCGCCTTTTCTTTCCCCGGGTGCCGTCCGTCCGCCGCAGAAAGCGTCTCCGCTCCGCCGCCCAGCGCCTTATACAGGGCCACGAGATCGACGGCGAGGTTCCGATCGCTCTGCACAAGGGAATCCTCCGCCGCGTAGAGGGCGCGCTGGGCCACCACCACGGAGAGAAAGTCGATCTGCCCCTCGCCGTAGAGACGAAGCGACAGCTCGACCGCCCGGCGATTGGCCGTCACCGCCTCGGAAAGCGACTTTCGGTGCTCCTGTTCCTTGGCAAAGGAGACCAGGGCGTCTTCCACCTCCTGGAAGGCAGTCAACACCGTTTTCCGGTAGTTAAGCCCGGCCTCGTCTCGCAGGGCCTCCTGCAGCCTGACGTTCGCCGCCACCGCTCCTCCCTGGAATATCTGCCAGTTGACGGCGGGACCGACTCCGAAGGAGCGGCTGGCGCCGCTCCACCAGCTGCGCAGCAGGTTGGAGTTCCAGTTGAGCGAACCGGTAAGCGAGAATGAGGGGAAGAAATCTGCGACGGCTACGCCGATTTGGGCCGTGGCGGCGTGCAGTTTGGCCTCAGCCTCCCTGACGTCGGGCCGACGGCGCAACAGCTCGGAGGGAAGTCCGGCCGGAACCCGCTTCGGCACGGCAGGGAGTCCCGCCGGCGCCGAAAGCCGAGGGAGCAGCTCGCCGGGATATCGGCCAAGCAGCACCCCCAGGGCATGGATACCCTGACGTTCGGCGGTTTCGAACACCGGAATCTGCGCTTCGGTCGAGGCGACGGTGGCCTCGGCGTTGGCAAGGTCGAGCGCGCTGGCAAAGCCGGCCTTGAACTGCCTGCGGATGATGTCAGCGGTGCGCCGCTGAGCCTGCAGGTTCTTTTGGGCGATGGCTGTTTCCTGTTGGTAGCTGCGAAGCTGAAGGTAGTTGAGCGCCACTTCGGCAACCAGGCTCACCTGCGCGTCGCGTATGGCTTCCACGGCCGACAGCACCGTGGCCTCGGCCGACTCGAGGTTGCGGCGCCGGCCGCCGAAGAGATCGAGTTCCCAGGCCGCGTCCAGTCCCGCCTGGAAAAGATCGTGATCGCCGGGGGCACCGGCCGTGCGGGCACGCTGGTAGGAGGCGGAGGCACCGACGGAAGGCCAGAGGCCGGCGGCGGCGATGCCGCGTTCGGCACGGGCCTCGCGCAGACGGGTCTGCGCCAGTTGCAGATCGAGGTTGGCCTCGATCGCCTCGGTCACCAGCCGGTCGAGGGTGGCGTCGTCGAACTGCCGCCACCACCTGACCTGTTCCGTTCCGCTGACCGCGGTCTCGGACGGTTGGCCGGCCGCGGCCGACGGTGCCTCGCTAAAGCGCTCAGGCGCGGCTGGTGTGGGCGCCACGAAGTCGGGCCCAACAAGGCAGCCGCCCAAAAGGAGGCTCGCGGCGGCGAGGGCAAAGCATCGGAACGGGGAGAGCGCATGGGCCTTACTCATAGCGGAGGGCCTCGATCGGGTTGAGTCTGGACGCCTTGAAGGCGGGATAGAAGCCGAACAGCATGCCGACGGTGGCCGAGACCACGACCGCGGCGACGACTGCGGCGAGCGAGGTGGCGGTCGGCCAGTGCAGCAGCGAGGAGATGAGGTAGGAACTGAGACGTCCCAGCGCGATCCCGGTCAAGCCGCCCAAAAGGCAAAGCACGACCGCCTCGGTGAGAAACTGCCTGAGGATGTCTCCCGGCTCGGCGCCGACCGCCATGCGCAGCCCTATCTCCCGGGTCCGCTCGGTGACCGAGACCAGCATGATGTTCATGATCCCCACCCCGCCCACCACGAGAGAGATCATCGCCACGCAGAGCAAAAGCTTGGTGATCATCTCGGTAGTGGAGCTCATCGCCTTGGTGATTTCGGTCATGTCGCGGACGTTGAAGTCGTTGGGGCTGCCGGACGCCAGGCGGTGCCGCTCACGCAGCAATTCGCCGACCTGCTCCATCGCGGCGGGGATCTGCCCGCTGCTGCGGGCTGCGGTCAGGATCTGGTCGACCGTGGTGAACCGGATCGGCTGGGGCGTGTCCGCCTGTTCAGCCGTGGAGGGGATCGGGTAGAGGTTCAATTGGGTGCACGGATAGAGGTTGCCGGCGGCGGCCGAATTGCTTTGATTGGAGGAGCTAAGCGAGGTGGCTACCACGCGGTACTTCACCGTGGTCCAGGGAGCGAGCAGTATGTCGTCCTGATCGAGCCCCATCATGTTCGCCCCCTTCTTGCGCAGCACGCCGACTACCTTGAAGGAGACGCTGCGGATGCGTACCTCCTTCCCCAGCGGGGACCGGCCGCCAAACAGCTCCCGGACCACGGTCTGTCCGACCAGGCAGACCTTGCCGGAGTTGAGCACGTCGTGCTCGCTGAAAGGTTCCCCCTCCGCAAGGTCGGTCCACTCCCGCACCCTGAGGAAGGAGGGGGTGGTGCCGTAGATGTAGGTCGGCACCCAGTTGCGGTTGCCGTACACGACCTGGGTGCGGGCGCGCACGATGGGGGCCACGGCCGAAATGGCGGGGCACTCCCTGACGATGGCGTCGGCGTCCTGCGGGGTAAGGGTCATGACGCTGCCGGCGCCGAAGTTTACGCCGCCGGTGGTGGCGGCCCCCGGGACCACCACCACGGTATTGGCGCCGATGCTGGCCATGGTCCTTTTCACCGCGATGGTGGCGCCGTTTCCTATCTCCATCATGGAGATGACCGCGGCGACGCCGATCACGATGCCGAGCGTGGTCAGCATGGTGCGGAGCACGTTGCGCCTCAATGCTCCCAGCGCGGTCTTGACGGTACCGTAGAGGATCATGGGGTGCCCGCGGGCTGCACTTCGCCGATCCCTGCCAGGAGGCCGTCCTTCATGCGGATGGTCCGCTGGGCCGAGGCGGCGACGCCCGGGTCGTGGGTGACCAGCAGGATGGTGATCCCCTCCTCCACGTTCAGCCGCTGGAACATCTGCAGGATCTCCTGCGAGGTCTGCGAGTCGAGGTTGCCGGTAGGCTCGTCGGCCAAAAGGATGCTCGGCCGGTTCACCAGCGCCCGGGCGATCGCCACCCGCTGCTGTTCCCCGCCGGAGAGCTGGGACTGCTGGTGATCTATGCGGTCGGCAAGCCCCACCCGCTCCAGGAGTTCGACCGCGCGGCGCCTCTTGACCTGCTCGCTCAGCGGTTCCCGCGTGTAGCAAAGCGGCATCAGGACGTTCTCCAAGGCGCTGGTGCGCGGCAGCAGGTTGAAACTTTGGAAGACGAAGCCGATGGTGCGGTTCCTGAGCCGTGCCCGTTCCTTGGCGCTCAGCCCCGATATCTCGCGCCCGTCGAGCCAGTACTCGCCGGCAGTGGGACGGTCGAGGCACCCCAGCAGGTTCATCAGCGTGCTCTTGCCGGAGCCGCTTGCCCCCATGAGCGCCAAAAGTTCCCCGCGCGCGACCCGAAGCGACACCCCCTTCAATACCGGCACGGCCACTTCGCCCAGGAAATAGGTCTTGCGTATGTCACGCAGCTCGATCAACTCCATATCCCCGCCTATGGCCGTCCCCGTTCCGTGTCCTGTCCTTCCGAGCCCCCGGGACGCTGGCGCATCCCCCTGCCGACGGGCTGGGGCATGAGGGGGCTGCGCTCCGCAGCGCCGGAAGGCTCTTCGCCTGCCGCCTCCCCGACGATCACCACGGTTCCCTCGGCGAGATCCTTGCCGCTCACTTCGGTGAAGCTGCCGTCGGTCAGGCCGGTGGCGACGGCAAGCGGCCAGGCGAAACCGCCCCGTTCGACCCAGACGGTGCCGCGCATCTCCTTGGGGTGGTCCTCGCGCCCACCCCGTTCCTGCTCGGGACGCTTCTTCCGGGAGCCGTGCCCCTTCCTCAACTCGGGGGCCATTTCCTGCGGGGCAGGGGACCAGCGCAGGGCGGCGTTGGGTACGAGGAGCACGTCCCGGCTTTCACCGGTATGGAAACGGACGTTGGCGGTGAGATAGGGAAGGAGTTTGCCGTCGTCGTTATTCGTGTTCACTTCCACCGTGTAGGTGACCACGTTGTTGGTCATGGTCGCGTTGAGCCGGATCCTCCCCACCTCCCCCGTGAACTGGCGGCCGGGGAAGGCATCCACCGTGAAGGTGGCCGGCTGCCCCAGGTGGATGGCGCCGACGTCCGCTTCGTTCACCGAAACCCAGACGGTGACCCTCTTCAGGTCCTTGGCCAGAAGGAACAGGCTGGGCGCCGAGAGGCTCGCCACCACGGTCTGCCCGATCTCGACGCGCCTGTCGATCACCACCCCCTTGACCGGCGCGGTGATCGTGCAGTAGCCCAGGTTTATCCTGGCCGTGGTGATGGCCGCCCGGCTCTGGGCTATGGCTGCTTCCGTCTGTTTGACAGCGGCCTCGGCCGCGGCGAGATTGGCCCTGCCCGTATCGTAATTGGTGCGGTATTGATCGTAGGCGCTTTGCGACAGGGCGTCGGAGGGGCCGAGCCTCCTGGCCCTGTCCCAGTCCTGCCCGGCCTGCAACAGCTTCGCTTTCATCTGCAAAACGTTCGCCTCGGCGCTTGTCCGGTTGGCAAGGGCCTGCTCCAGCTGCGCCTTGGCCGTGTCCAGGCTGGCGACGTAAAGGGAATCGTCGATCTTAGCGAGGACGGTTCCCTCCTCCACCGCGGAGCTGTAATCCACCGGTCTGCCGTTTTTGTCCGTGCCGAAGCTCTTGACCATGCCGGCCACCTGCGCGCCGATGTCGACCACGTCGGTCGGCTCGACCGTGCCGGTCGCGCTGATCGTCGCCAGCAGGTCGCCGCGTCTGACCTGAGCTGTTCGGAAAACCGGTGCCCCCGGTTTATTCGACGACCACCGGAACCGGCAGAATACGAGTGCCGAGGCGATGAGCGCAAGGGCGATGATCCACAGAGTTCGACGCAGACGCATAGGTGTCCTTTGCAGTGGGTTCGTTCGCCCGTTCAAGCGTGAGCGAGACGAACGGGAGGAGCTTGAGAAGGTGGCCTAAGCCGGAATTGCATCGGACTTCAGACTAGGGGGAAATTGAGCAAACAATATGGATAAAATAAGGAAGCCCTTATATTTGCGTTTGCAGCGGCACCGATCGGAGCAGGGGGGCAATCGGCGGAGATGACAACCCCTCCTCGCGGGGGCCGGTCCAGATGGTTACGCAAAGTCAAGATTATGCCGTAGTGGACGTGGAAGTGCGTTGCGAGGCGCAGCTCACGGACTGAGCTGAGCGTATCTGCCGCTCCCGGTGACTAATCAGCGGTGGCCAACGGCTTTTCTCCCGCTTTTGTCGCCAATCGTCCTTTCTGCGGTTAAATTTTGACTCTTTCGTAACAGGGTCTCCACACTTCTCATCTATCGTCAAACGCCGGGACATATCTCCCCATTCCACGATGCCGCGTAAGCTGCGAAGGGTAACATGCATACCGTATTGGTCATTGAAGACGAAAGAGATCTTGCCGACCTGATCGCCTGCAATCTGCAAATGGAAGGTTATCGGTGTTTCATCGCCGGTGACGGCGTCGAGGGGGTGGAGATGGTGCAACGGCACAAGCCCGACCTGGTGCTGCTCGACCTGATGCTGCCTCGCATGCTGGGAGCCGAAGTCTGCAAGCTGCTGAAGAAGGATCGGGCCACCAAGGACATCCCGGTCATCATGGTCACCGCGAAAGGCGACGAGATCGACAAGGTCGTCGGCTTCGAACTGGGGGCCGAGGATTATGTAGTGAAACCGTTTTCCCTTCGGGAACTGATGCTGAGGGTGAAGGTTGCCTTGCGGCGCACCTTCGCGGAGCGGGCAAACAGGATACGGGTCGGTGACGTGACGATCGACCCGGGGCGTCACCTGGTTACCGTCAACGGCGTCGAGGTCGGATTCACCGTGACCGAATTCAACCTGCTGCACACGCTCGCCAGAGGGGCCGGCATGCTCCAGCGCCGGGATACTCTTCTCAAGCAGGTATGGGGAGAAGGCTACACCACGGATTCCAGAACCGTCGATACGCACGTGACGAGGGTTCGCAATAAGCTTGGAGCGGCCGGAGAAATGGTCAAGACCGTGCGCGGGCTTGGGTACGTCCTGGAAGGGTAACGGGGAAGGGGAACCGCATCGATGGCAAGAGAACATCTGAGCAGGCAATTTGACAGCGAACTGAACGTTATCCGGGAAAAGCTCATGGAGATGGGCGGCAGGGTCGAACAGATGATCGGCGATGCCATACGCGCCCTGGTGGAGCGCGATTCGCGCCTTGCGGAAAAAACCATCGGCTGGGACGACGAGATCAATCAGCTGGAGATGGAGATCGACGAAAAGTGCCTGGAGGTGCTGGCTCGCCGTCAGCCGGCGGCATGCGACTTGCGGTTCGTCACCTTGGCGCTGAAGATCGTCACCGACCTGGAGAGGATCGGCGATCAGTGCGCAAACATCGCCAGGCGTACCAGGGAACTTAACGAGGAACCGCCGTTGAAACCGTACATCGACTTGCCTCGCATGGCGCAGGCGGCCTCGGACATGGTGAGGGAGGCGTTGGATGCCTTCGTCGCGGGAGACGAAGTCCTTGCCGTCAAGGTGTGCCGGAAAGACCAGACCGTGGATGATCTGAACGACCAGATCCAGCGGGAACTTTTGACTTTCATGATGGAAGACACCTCGACCATACCCCGGGCGATGAGGCTCAACTACATCGCCAAGTGCCTGGAGCGCATCGCCGATCATGCCACCAACGTGGCCGAAATGGTGATCTTCATGGTGAAAGGCAAGGACATAAGGCACACCGCCGTCTGAACGGCGGATCAATTTCCGCCCTCGCGCCCCGGCCCGGCGCGGTTTCCTCCCACTCCCTTACCACCCTGCCGCGCCGGAAAAGGCGCGGTTTTCTTTCGACCCGGCCCCGAATCGAAAAAGTTTCCCGGCTTGTAACGAAGTCGCAACATTGCCGGTTCATACTGTCCTTGTGAAGGGGTAGACGACCTGTAACGGCTCTGGGAATTCCAGGGAAGGACAGCCGTGATGCAACTGATAATACGTCTCTTGGCGGGATCGGCATTTGAAAAGCTGGACCTTGCCATCGGCAGGCTCCGTGACGTCCGCGACTCCTACCGTGCGTTGAACGTCGAGATTTACGGCGAGGAAATAGCCAAGATACTAAACGACGTCTGACACCGTTTGCGGCGCGTCCGGCCGAAGCCGTGCGCGCAATCAGGTATACAAGCACAGCTGCCGTCCGGTCAGGCGCCTTGAGCTGTGCCCGGGAAGCGAACGAACCGGCAATCGTGCCGGGGCCCGCAGCAAGAACGGGTGTGACGAATACGGCCGAGCATAAGGAGGGAGTATGAACCAGCGAGATCACGTCAGGTATGACAACTCTTTCTTCCCGGTGGAGATGAGCGAAGTCGTCGTGTCGTGGGGCGGGCGTTCGCTTGCCTCGAAGGTGGTAAATTATTCCGCCCATGGCATGAGGGTTTCGGTACCCCCGGAAAGCGCCCCTGCCACGATTCCCTGCAAAAAGGACGAGGTACAGGTGAGGCTCGCGGTCGAGGAATGCTGTCTTTCGGCGATGTGCGTCTTCGCTACGCCCGAAAACGACGGCTCGCTGTCGATCGGGCTTTACTTCTACAATCCCGACGAGCAGAACCATCTCCAGAACCTGCTGTTCAAGCGGCTCAACGCGCGCCATCCGGTCGACAGTTTCGTCAGCTACGAGTGGGAGGAGCGGGTAGGGCGCCTGTGCGATTCCGAAGATCCCTGCCTGCGGAAAATAGGAGAGGAGGCGCGGCGCGCGCTGCAGCAGAAATCCCGCGGCGAGGTCCGCGTCGCCTGACGAGGGTCCCGTTGGGGGCGTCGTCGACTCCGTGTCGCAGATGGCTGCCTTAAGCCTGCGTGATGGCGGCTTACGCGCAGGCTTAAGGGGCCGGATGGGGGAGAACGATGAAGCAGTGGACGATCAAGGATGCGGCGAAGCTCTACAATATCGAAAACTGGGGTGCGGATCTTTTCTCGATCAACAAGTCGGGGCACGTATGCGTCCGCCCTTTTCCCAATTCGCAAGACGCCATCGACCTGAAAGTACTGGTCGACGATCTCGTCAAGCGCAAGATCCGTCCCCCCGTCCTTTTGCGCTTCATGAACGTGCTTGAGGGGCGCATCGCCTCCATCAACCGCGCCTTCGGCAACGCCATCCGCGAAAACGAGTATCCCGCCGGTTATCGAACCTTCTACCCCGTCAAGGTGAATCAGCAACGGCAGGTGGTCGAGGCCATCGCCGGCTTCGGCAGGAAATACGGCCTCGGCCTGGAGGTCGGCTCCAAGCCCGAGTTGGTGGCCGCCATCTCACTGTCGAGCGGCAAAGGTATCCCCATCATCTGCAACGGCTACAAGGACGTCGAGTTCATCGAGACGGTGCTCTACGCGACCCGGGTCGGCTACGACATCACCATCGTGGTGGAGAAGCCGTTCGAACTGGAGAAGATCGTCGAGGTGTCGCTGCGCACCGGCATCATGCCCAGGCTCGGCATCAGGGTGAAGCTCTCCTCGAAGGGGATAGGCAAGTGGTCCACCTCCGGCGGAGACGACTCGAAGTTCGGGTTGCGGATTTCCGAGACCATAGCCGCCATCGGGATGCTCAGGGCGCGCGGCCTGCTCGACTGCGTCAAGCTTTTGCATTTTCACGTGGGCTCCCAGATCACCAAGATCGACCGGATAAAAAACGCCCTGATCGAAGGGACCAGGATCTACGTGGAGATGGTACGGCTTGGCGTGAAACTCGACTCCCTCGACATCGGAGGGGGGCTGGGGGTGGACTACGACGGCTCCAAGTCGAGCTACTTCGCCAGCATGAACTACTCCCTCGCCGAATATGCCAACGACGTCGTCTACCAGGTGAAAACCGTCTGCGAGCAGGCCGGCGTTCCCTGTCCCGACATCGTCTCGGAATCCGGGCGCGCCACGGTCGCCCACTACTCGGTTCTGGTCACGAACCTTTTGAACGACGACAGGGCGGAACTGCTCCCCGATTTCAGCGCGATCCTTCTGGAACCCGACAGCCTCTCCTCGACGGTGAAAAAGCTCGTGGACATCTACCAGAGCATGGACCGGCACTCGCTCAGGGAGGACTACCACGATACCGTGCAGCTCATGCAGGAAGCCGTCAGCCTTTTCAACCTGGGCTACCTGACCATCAGGGAGCGTGCCAGGGCCGAGTGGATTCACGCGAGGATCGTGGCGAAGATCGCCTCTCTCCTGGAGCAGATCAAGCCGATACCCGAAGAACTGCAGGGGTTTCAGCTGAACCTGAGGCAGGCCCGCTTCGCCAACTTCTCTCTCTTCCAGTCGCTGCCCGACTCCTGGGCCATCGACCAGCTCTTCCCGATCCTTCCCATCCAGCGGCTCGACGAAAGGCCGGAACTTTTCGCTTCGGTGGCGGACATTACCTGCGATGCCGACGGCGAGATCACCAGTTTCGTCGGACCAAACGGCAGGACCAAGTGGCTTCCTCTGCACAAGGTTGCCGCCGGCGAGGAGTATTTCATAGGTTTTTTCCTGATCGGGGCCTACCAGGAGATCCTGGGCGACATGCACAACCTGTTCGGCGACACCAATGCCGTGCACGTCACCTTCAGCAGGAAGACCGGCTACAAGATCGACTCGGTGATCACAGGCGACGCCACCTGGGAATGCCTGCGCTACGTGCAGTACGACGGCACCGAGATCGCCAAGCAGGTCAGAAACGATCTGGAGAACCGCATCGCCCGCAAAGAGGTCTCCATCGAGGATACTAACCGCTTCCTGCACCTGTTGGACAAGACCCTGCAGTCCTACGCGTACCTGGGCGAGTAGCGAGGTTTCCGCCCGGCGGCTTAAGGCTTTGTTTGAAACATGTCCGCAACAGGCTTTTTGCTTACTCGCTACAGTCTCCAAACATGGAATGTGGTCTAATGTCCTCCCCTACCTTCTTCGACCGCAACCCATTATCTTTGGAGGCCTCGTATGACGTGGTACAGCGAACTGTCCCTGGGGAAGAAGATCGTCGCAGGTTTTCTACTGGTGGCCTGTCTCTCGGGTTTGAGCGGGATTCTCGCCTCCCTTAGCATCTGGAACGTAGGCCAGCGCTGCGAAGCGATGTACACGCACAACCTCTTGCCGATCAGCGAGCTGGCCGAAGTGGGCAAGGGGTACAAGACCGCCCTGACCCTGATGCGCGACATCGTCATCGACAAGGCGCCGCAGGAACAAAACGAGCACCTGGAAAAGCTCAAGCAGGCGGAGGCCGGCGTTACCAAGGGGCTGGAGCGGTTCTTCGCCGCCAACCGCACCCCCGAAGCGCTCGCCCTGCAGAAGACCATCGACGACGACCTCAAGCTTTACGGCTTTTTCCGGGACAAGATAGTCGAGCTCGCCGCCAGCGATCGCCGCGACGAGGCCGTCAACATCATGCGCACCCAGGCGGCGGACGTCACCGAGCGCCTGGACGACTCGATCGCCAAACTGGTCAACCTGAACAAGGCGCAGGCGCACAGGCACAACGGCGACAACGTGGCCGCCGCCCGTTACGCCCTCTCCGTCAGCGTGCTCTTTCTGGCCCTGGGGCTGGTGGCCGCCTTCTTCATGGGCTACCTGACACATCTGGGCATCTCCATCCCCGTGCGCGGCATCGCCGAGAAGCTCGCCGCCATCACCGCCGGCGACCTGACGGTCAGGGTCGACGGCGCGTCCGGCGACGGCACCCGCAACGAGCTGCACCTTCTGGCGCGCAACGTGGACCTGATGGCGTCCACCCTGCAGCGTATGGTGGCAGGCATTGCCGGCGAGTCGCACAAGCTGTCGCTCGCCTCCCAAAGGCTTAACGGCGCCTCGGTCACCATGGCGCAACGCGCCGAACTCACCACGACGGAGATCCGCACCGTGGCCGGCGCCAGTTCGGAGATGAACCATACCGCCTCGGAGATCGCCGGCAATTGCGCGACCGCGGCCGAAAACGTGCAATCGGCCAACGACGCGGTGGAACAGGGTGCCAGGAACATGGAGCTGACCATCGCCTCGGTACGCGGGATCGGTGAGCACGCCCGGAGCACCTCGCAGCTGATCGCGCAGCTGGCAGCGCGCTCGTTGCAGATCACCGAGATCACCGAGACCATCGACGACATCGCCGACCAGACGAACCTTTTGGCGCTGAACGCGGCCATCGAAGCCGCCAGGGCCGGCGACCAGGGGCGGGGATTTGCCGTGGTGGCCGACGAGGTGCGTGCCCTGGCCACCCGCACCACCTCGGCCACCAAGGAGATTTCGGCCATGATCCAGGCGATCCAGTCGGAGACGAGGCAGGCCATGACCGCGATGGAGCGTGGCGTGACCGAGGCGTCCCAGGGGGCGGCCATGGCGGAAAATACCGGCAGCTGGCTGGAGAAGGTCACGGCCAGCATCTGCTCCATCTCCATGGAGGTAAGCCACATCGCCACCGCGGCCGAGGAGCAGAGTTGCACGGTCGACGCCATCACCGGCAACATCCGGAAAGTCACCGAAATAGTCAGCGACAGCGCCGCAGGCACCCAGGAGTTCGCAGCCGCGGCCTCGGAGATGCACCTGATGGCCGAAGACCTGCAAAAGATCGTCGGCGTCTTCACCATCGACGCGCCCGGCTCGGCACTCAGGCGGGACCGGGACCAATACGACGGCAGGAGCGCTCTTGCCCGGGTCAGCCCGGTTCCCGCTTGAGGAACCGGGCCCGGAGCGGCGGGAGAGGCCCGGCCGGCGGCAGCGAGGAGTAATTGATGCAGGTGGCGCACCCGGGGACTTCCGGCAGGCATACGGGACGGGGCCTGTCGCGGCAGGCCGCGCTTTTACTTGGGCTCGTTCTTGGCGGCCTGCCGCCGCTATTGGCCAGGGAACATCTGCTCGACTGGCTTCCCTGGCCGGCCGTCTGGCTTTTCGGCGTCCTCTGTTTGGCGCCGTTTTACCTGCTGGCCCGCGAACCGGGCCGCGCAAAGGGAGCGGGTGCGGCCCCGCCTGCCTTAAGCGGCAATCACGAAGCTACCGGCTTCCCCGAGCGGGCCTTCTTCATGGACCGGCTGAACCGTCTGCTTGCCCTCAACAACCGTGACCAGCGGCAGACCGTGGTCATGTACGTGGGGCTGCAGGGGTTCGAACGGCTGGTCGAGGCCCTGGGAGCTGCCGGCGGCGCTACCGTTTTGCACGAGTTGGCCGACCGGCTGGCCGAGAGCCTGCGCAACGCCGACACCATCACCCGCATGAACAAAAGCGAACTGGTGGTCGTCCTCGGGGGCGACGTCAGGGACGACGACGTCGTCGTGGTGATCGGCAGGATACAGCGGGAGTGCGCCAGGCCCGTACCGGTGCCGGGAGGGGCGCTGACCGTGTCCGCCTGCGTCGGGGTCGCCTGTTTTCCCGCAGACGGCGTAAGCGGCGAGATCCTCATACAGAACTCCTACCTCGCCATGATCCAGGCGCGCGAGCAGGCCGAACCCTTCAATTACTACTCCCCGTCCCTAAACCGCAAGGCGCTGGAGCGCCTGACGGTCGAAGCACGCATGCTGCGCGGGCTCGAACAGGGGGAGTACTTCCTCGTCTATCAGCCGCAATACGCCCGCAACGGGCGGACGGTCTCCGGGGTCGAGGCGCTGCTGCGCTGGCGGCGCGCGGGTGTCCTGGTCATGCCCGATACCTTCATACCCGTAGCCGAACACAACGGCATGATAGTCAGACTCGGCGAGTGGGTGCTGAAGGAGGCCTGCCGGCAGGGTGCGGCCTGGCGCGCACAGGGGAGGGCGCTGCCGGTCTCGGTGAACGTCTCCAACAGCCAGCTGCGCACGCCGGAGTTCGTGGAGCGGGTGGAACGGGTGCTTAGCGAGACCGGGCTCGATCCGGGGCTTCTGGAACTGGAGATCACCGAAAACGACCTTTTGTGCCTGTCCGACGACCTCGCGCTGAAGCTTTTGCGCCTGAAAGAGGTCGGGGTGAAGCTGGCCATCGACAACTTCGGCGCCGGTTACTCCTCGCTTGCCTGCCTGAAGGATCTTCCCGTCGACCGCGTGAAAATAGACCGTTCCCTCGTGTCCGACCTGGTCGCGGACCGCAAGGCCGCCGCGGTCGCCGATGCCATCATCGCGATGGCGCGGGCGCTGAACCTGTCGGTGACCGCCCAGGGGGTGGAAAACCGCGAGCAGCTGGAACTCTTGAGGGGGCGGGGATGCTCGGAGTTCCAAGGTTTTTACTTCTCCCAGCCGGTGGATGCCGAGGCCGTCCTCCGGCTGCTGCCCGCCGAAAAGGGCGGCCGCGCCGCGCCTGAGCCGGTTGCCGAGCGGGAGCGGGACGAACCGGGGGGCGCGCCGCCGGCCGTAAGCGGGCCGGAACCTGCGGGAACGGAGGACGAGAGGCGGCCGGAGCCTGCGGAGTACATGAGGGACGTCGCGCTTGCGGTCACGCCGATATCGCCGCAGGAGACGCTGATCGCAGTACTGGCGAGGTTCCAGTTCGACCGCGGGCTCAAGGTGCTGCCGGTCGTCGACGCGGGGCGCATCGTGGGGATCGTCAACCGCGCCGTCTTCTACGAGGAGCACATCATCGGCAGGCAGGGATACGCGGCCCACATCAACCACGCCAAGAAGATCCGGGATCTGATGGAGCCGGTCCGGCTGGTCTTCGATGCAAAGCTGCGCATCGAGGAGGCGGCCGCAAAGCTGCAGCCCATGGTGGAGGACCTGAGGGTGGACAACATCTGCATTGCCAGCGACGGGGTCTACGCGGGGGTAATCGACGTCAGCCGCATCTTCAAGGCCATGACGGAGATTCAGCTGAGCCTGGCCAAGGGTGCCAACCCCCTGTCGGGGCTGCCGGGCAACGTCAGCATCGAGCGCCAGATCAACCGCCGGCTGGAGGGGGGGAGCCCCTTCGACGTCGCCTACATCGACATCGACAACTTCAAGCCGTACAACGACCACTACGGTTTCCAGAAGGGGGACGAGGTCATCAAACGGCTGGCCGAGATCGTGCTGCAGGTGGTCGGCGAATCGTCGCTTTCCCCGGAGACCTTCTGCGGACACATCGGCGGGGACGACTTCATCCTGATCACGGAGGCCTTCGGCGCCGTAACCATATCCCAGCGCATCGTCGCGCTCTTCGACCTCGAACGGGTCGCGTTCCACGGCGAGCTGGATTTCGCGGCCGCCGGTTACTATGCCAGGAACCGCAAAGGGGAGTTCGAGCAGATCCCGCTCCTCTCCATCTCGGTCGGCATCGTCAGCACCTCGCTTACCCCCGTTGGCTCCTATGCAGGCCTGGCTTCGCTTTCCACCGAGGTGAAGAAGGCCGCGAAAAAGAGGGCCGGCAGCTCGATCGCCGTCGAGGGTGCCCCGGTCGAGGCCCCGGCCGAGACCTCAGCGCTCCTTGACGCCTGAGGTCCTAAGCGCCAGACAGTCGATCAGCACGCGCTCGCCGTGGAAGGAGGACTCCTTGCGCTTGACGATGCGCCAAAGCCCTTTCTGCACCGAACTGTGCGACGCCAGTTCCTCCGCCAATTCTCCGGCTCCCTCCAACATTTCGACCAGTTGCCGGTCGTGCCCGAGCACCACGGTTTTCAGGCCGGCGCCTACGACGATGGTGAGCGGCTCCACCAAAAGGTTCGCCAGGTCGTAGGGGGCGGGTTCCACCGGCGCCACCTTCCCCTGCAGGCGGATCATGCGGGCGCGCGAGTC
>Ga0209415_10009154_pt1 | contig 17053 bp, 13 predicted proteins | sample PeaSoiSIISIP2007_FD_187696 | JGI IMG/M metagenome (GOLD analysis project Ga0209415, IMG submission 187696) | Peat soil microbial communities from Weissenstadt, Germany - SII-SIP-2007 (SPAdes) (version 2) | ecosystem: Environmental > Terrestrial > Soil > Wetlands > Peat | place: Germany... | reverse complement strand
GGCCAGCCACTTCTTATAAAACCTCTCGGCGTAGCGGCTCCAGGTTTGATCGAACTTTCCTCCCGAAGCGTGATAGATGCAGATATCGTTCGCGACCGCCAGGCGTAGGCCGGCGCGGAACGCCGAATAGCTGAAATCCAGATCGTAAAGATGAAACCCGTCGAACGTGGCCGCATCGAAAGAGACTTGCGGAAACACGGATCGGCGAACGGCCATGAATACGCCGTCGATGGCTTGAATGTCCCGGATGACTGGATAAGGCGCGCCGATGATCCTGACCTGAATTTTGCCCGCTTCCCCCGGCCCGGCCATTTGGCCAAAGACGTAAGGAGGACCCGAGAAGGCCCAGGCGGCATATTTAAGCAGCGTGGTCCCGGCGACGCCGACGATGTCGAAATTGGACAGGTGTCGTTCCAGCCGCCGCGGCATCTCCGGGCTGAAGATGTCGATGTCGTCATGGCTGAAAATAAGCTTGTCGCCTTTGCTGGCGGCGATGCCGCGAGTGTAACCCTCGGCCAGCGAGCGCGCGTCATGGATGCCGACCAGTTCCCAATCGACCCCGCGGAAGATGCCCTCGTACATCGCCTTGACGTCGGCGAAGCGCTTGGGGTCGATGCTGCAAACGATGACGGAAAACATCACGATGGATGAACGAGAAGGGTGCTAGTGTTACGCAAGGCTAGAACAAGTTCAACGGTCATTCGACCTGATTTTCAGCATGCTGCCGCCAGTAGGGCGGTGTCATGACTTCCAGGGCCTCCAAGCGGTTGGCGACGGTGGCGGACGACCATCGGTAGGGCCGCTGCGGCACACGCGGGGCGCCGGCCAGCCACTTCTTATAAAATCTCTCGGCGTAGTGGCTCCAGGTGTCATCAAACTTTCCTCCCGAAGCGTGATAGATGCAGATATCGTTCACTACCGCCAGGCGCAGGCCGGCGCGGAACGCCGAATAGCTGAAATCCAGATCGTAGAGATGAAACCCGTCGAACGTGACCGCATCAAAGGAGATTTGGGGAAAAATAGATCGGCGGGCGGCCATGAATACTCCATCGAGGGCTTGAATGTCCCGGATGACCGGATAAGGCACGCCAAAAATGTTGACGTTAATTCTGCCGTCTGTTCTGGGACCGGCCACTTGGCCAAAGAGGTGTGGAGGCCCCGAAAGGTCCCAGCGGGGATATCGAAGCAGGGTTGTGCCCGCGACGCCGACAACGTCGAAATTGGATAGGTGGCGTTCCAGCCGCCGCGGCATGTCCGGGCTGAAGATGTCGATATCGTCGTGGCTGAAAATGAGCTTGTCGCCTTTGCTGGCGGCGATACCGCGATTGTAACCCTCGGCCAGCGAGCGCGCGTCACGGATGCCGACCAGTTCCCAATCAGCCCCGCGAAAAACGCCCTCGTACATCGCCTTGACGTCGGCGAAACGCTTGGAATCGATGCTGCAAACGATGACCGAAAACATCACTTAACCCGAGGCGCGGGAATAGTCGCGTTCCGTCAATGCATGAAGATTCGATTCGAACCACGCGATCGTATTTCTCAGCCCGTCTTCCAGGGACGTGCGGGCCGAAAAGCCGATAGCCTGTCGGGCGCGGCTCACGTCCAGACACCGCCGTGGCTGGCCGTCGGGTTTGGTGGGGTCCCACACGATCTGGGCCTCGAAACGACACAGGCGGGCGACCAGCTCCGTTAAATCCTTGATGGTAATTTCCCGGCCGCTGCCCAGGTTCATCGGTTCGGGAGAATCGTATTTTTCCATCGAAAGGACCAGGCCTTCAGCGCAATCCTCGACGTATAGGAATTCCCGGCTGACCGAGCCGGTGCCCCAGGCGGTGATTTGCTTTTGGCCGGCCAATCTTGCCTCGACGCATTTGCGGATCAGGGCGGGAATGACATGGCTGGAATGCGGATGAAAATTGTCACGCGGTCCATAGAGATTCACCGGCAACAGATAGATCGCGTTGAGGCCGTATTGCTGGCGATAGGCTTGGCACATGACCAGCAGCGATTTCTTGGCGATCCCGTACGGGGCGTTGGTTTCCTCGGGATATCCGTTCCAGAGTTCGCTTTCGCGGAAAGGCACCGGCGTGAATTTCGGATACGCGCAGATCGTGCCGACCTGCACGAATTTTTTGATCTTGTTGATTCTGGCGTGCTCGATGAGATGCAGGCCCATGATGAGGTTGGCGAAGAAGAACCGGCCGGGGTTGTCGCGGTTGGCCCCGATTCCGCCGACCTCGGCAGCCAGATGCAGGATCACGTCGGGGCGCTGCTCGCGGTAGAGGCGCTGCACGCTGGCTTCAGCGGTGAAATCGAAATCTTCTATGCGCGGGACGTAAACGTTCCGGTATCCGCGATCTGCCAGAAGTTTCACGACGCAGGACCCGAGGAAGCCGGCGCCTCCGGTTACGACGATGCGATCTGATGCTGAAACGCTCATAGGGAGTATCTCATGCTGCACCAAGTCATGGTGCTGGTACCTGTTCCGCGAGGATTCGCTCGCGCTTGGCCAGTTTCCAATCGGCATCCACCATCAATCGGGCCAGTTCCTTGAAGGTAATCTTCGGCGTCCATCCCAGGGCGCGCCGCGCCTTGCTTGCATCGCCAAGCAGCGCGTCCACCTCCGCCGGCCGGAAATATCGGGAATCCACCTCCACGTGCTGATGCCAATCGAGTTTGAGATAACCAAACACCTCGTCGAGGAATTCACGCACGCTGTGGGTCTGACCGGTGGCGACGACGTAATCGTCGGCCTGGCCTTGCTGGAGCATGAGCCACATCGCCTCGACGTAGTCGCCGGCAAATCCCCAATCGCGCTTGGCGTCGAGATTTCCGAGGTAGACTTTTTTCTGGAGACCTTCCTTGATTCGTGTGGCGGCACGGGTGATTTTGCGGGTGACGAAGGTCTCGCCGCGGCGGGGGCTTTCGTGGTTGAACAGGATGCCGTTGCAGGCGAATATGCCGTAGCTTTCGCGGTAGTTGACGGTTTGCCAGTAGCTGTAAACCTTGGCGCAGGCGTAGGGGCTGCGGGGATAAAACGGCGTTTTTTCGGTCTGCGGGGTCTGGACCACCTTGCCGTACATTTCGCTGCTGGAGGCCTGGTAAAAGCGGATGGGCAAGCCCGTGTCGCGAACGGCTTCCAAAAGATTCATGGTTCCCAGGGCGTCGACCGCGACGGTATAGACGGGTTGGTCGAAGCTCACGCGCACGTGCGATTGCGCGCCGAGATTGTATATTTCGTCCGGCCGGACGCGCGTCAGAATTTCGCGCAAACCCGTTCCGTCGACGAGATCGCCGTAGTGAAGGAAAAGATGCGCGTTGGGATCGTGGGGGTCGCGGTACAGGTGTCCGATGCGATCGGTGTTGAACGAACTGCTGCGGCGCACCACGCCGTGAACGTCGTAGCCTTTGCCGAGGAGGAATTCGGCCAGGTACGAGCCGTCCTGCCCGGTGATTCCGGTGATGAGCGCCTTCTTGCCCGCGGTGGACTGCATGAGTATGCTCCGAAACGCCCCGAAAGTTACAGGCATCCGGGCGGCGTTGCAATGATAAGCCAAGAGAAAGCAATCGATGAAAAATTAACCGCGAAGCAGCGAAGGAGCGAAGTTGCGCGAAGAAATCATATTGATATTCTCTTCGCGCAACTTCGCTCCTTCGCTGCTTCGCGGTTAAAATTGTTCATGCTTGTGCCATTGCTGGCCAGTCCAGCGATCGCCGCCGCGGATTCGCCGGGCGTGCCGTTTTATTATGCGATCGCAACGGCGGCGGACCGCCAGATCAGGACGCTCGTCGTCGGGGTGAACTCGAATGTCGGGGAAGCGGTCGTATCGCAGAACCGCAAGCACGTGACGCTGAACGTCGATCCGAGTTTGCTGGGGTCGGGGGAGATTCGCGATTTCACGTATCAAAAGACCCGCCTGGGATTTGTCGGAAGCCCGGCGCCCTCGCCGGTTCAGCCGGCGGTGGGAAACGGCCTGACCCCCTCGATCGCGGCGTCGCCGAGCGAAATAGCGCCGCCGCTGTCTATTCTCGATAAACCCGGCATGGTTTTGATTGCGCCTCTGGAAAGGTAACATGACACAGAATAATTCTGAACCCGGGAACCCCGATCCAACGGGTAAGCCCGATCAACCGTCCGATCCCCAGTCCACAGCCAAGCCCACAAAAAAGAAGAAACGCCGGCTGCTACTCAAGACCATAATCGCCCTCGTTGTCTTGATCGTCCTTCTGGTGGTCCTGGCCCCCTCGATCATCAGCACCGGGATGGTGCGCGGCATCGTCGTCGATCAGATCAACAGCAGCGCTCTCAACGGCAAGCTCCAAATCAAGGACTGGTCGTTCGGCTGGACAAGCGGGGTCCACATTGAAGGTGTGAAGCTCGATGACGCGAACAACGAGCACCTGCTCTCGGTGGCCACGATTGACACGCCGATCTCGCTGCTGAAAGCCGCCACGGGGAACATCGACCTGGGGGATGTCACGATTTCAGGCGTTGATTTCAACGCGGTGATCGATTCGGCGGGAGAACTGAATTTCCTCAAAGCGCTCAAGCCGAGCAACAAGCCGCCGAGCAATCAACCGTCCAAGCTGCCGAACCTCAAGGGGACGCTGCATCTGCAAAACGTCACCGGAACGTTCCAGGACGATCCGAATAAGGTGACGGTGGGGATTCCGCAGCAAAATCCGCTGAACGTGAGCGTCGCCATCAAGGACATCAATCAACCCATGGAAGACAGCGTCGATCTGGGACTTCAGCTTGATGAAAAGAATTTCGTGCTGGTGAAGGTCAACGGAACGGTGTCGGTCATTCAGAACAACCTGGTGGATGCCGATCATCTGGCGGCCAATCAGACGATCGAGCTTTCGCAAGGCGATCTCGCCGCCGTTTCGCAGTTATTGCGCTCGTATCATTTGAATCTCGACGTAACCGGGAAGTTGAACGGCAAGATCACCGCCACCGTCAACACGCCGGACAATGTCTCGGCCGACGTGGGGATCGAGGTTGCGGATTTGTCGGCGGGCGGGAAACAGCTTGCGGGGGACACCGTCGCGCTCCAGAAATTGCTGATTGGAGTAAAGGCGTCGCTCGCCTCGTCGGGCGGTAAGAACGCTGTGATTAAGCTGGATATGCCGGTCACGCTTCAGTCGGCAGGAACGGCGCAACCGGACCAGATCACGGTACATGCGGACATCCCGCAGGATTCGCTGCAGGGCATGTCGAACGTGCTGAAGGCGATCGCCGGGCGTCTGGCCAAGTCGCCGGCTTCGGGGGCGGTTGAAACTGCCAGCATCCCCGGCGCGGGCGACATAAAGATCACCGCGGATTTGAACGTTGCCGGCCTGGTGAGCCAGGTCCCGCATCTCCTGCATCTGCAACCCGGCACCAGTCTTGCCAGCGGGCGGCTATCGCATGAGACGACGATCACGCTGGCCAACGGCCAAGCCGCCATCGCCACGCAAACCCAATTGAAGGATTTCCGCGGCACCAATTCCGGAACTCCGGTGCAGTTGAACGACATCGAAGCGACGGCCGGCCTGACGGCGGTGGGGGGCGATCATCCGGACCTCCGCGACGTCAAGCTGAGCTTCACCAGCGCCTTCGCCAGCATTCAAGGCGGCGGACAAACGCTGGGCAAACTCAATTTCCAGGGAACCAGCGATCTGAAAAGCGTGCAACAGCAGATCAGCCAGGTGATTGATCTGGATTCGCTGCTGCAAGCGCCGGCGGGTTCGCACGTCTCGATGGGCGGCACCGTGGCGTTCGATGCCCATACCGACGGCGATCTGACGGCGGATGACAGCAAGGTCGGCTTCGGCGCTGATTTCAGCGCCACCGGCGTACATATCGACGTCCCCGGCAGGCGCACCATCGATGATCCCAAGCTGACGGCCACGATCGGCGGGAACCTCCATCACAGCGTCAGCCAGTTCGTTCAGGCCGTGAACGGCTTGACCGTGGCGATCCAGTCGCCGGCGATCAATTTCGCCGCCGGGGCTGACGTGAGTCTCGGGGGCCGATTCGGAGCTTCGATCCCATCCTTTGCCATTTCGCAGGGAACCGTGGACTTGCGTCTATTGCAGGAGGAATTCGGCGGGGCGCTGTCGCTGTTCGTGCCGAAACCCGCCGAGGGCCAGAAGCCGACGCTTATGCAGCGGTTGGCGGACAATTCGGTTCGCGTCGCCGCTGGAAGCCTGACGATTTCCGGCAAGGGCCGGTTCGGCGACAGCGGATTCGGCTTCGACGAGCCCCTGCAAATCAAGGTGCAGCCGACCGATTTGACCCTCATTGATGAGCATGGCACGCCGCAGACGGCGCACGTACCGGCGGTTTCGCTGGTGCTCTCCGGAAGCGGGGCGGTGAACGAGTTGAACGTCACGTCGATCAAGAATCTAACCGTGACGGTCACGGTGGGGACGGCCGATGCGCCCCTGCTGGCGACGGAAATTTCATCGGATGCCACCGTGGGTCAGACAATTTCGGCCCCACGAATTGAGTTGGCCAAATGCGATGGGGATTTGGCGGCATTGCAGTCGGCGTTTGCGCCGCTGCTGCCGCTGGTGATGCCACAGGCGCCGCAAAACCTGCCGGTCTGCACGTCCGGCAAACTGAGCGGCTCCATGCTGGCGTCGTACGATGGGACGACCCTGACGATTCAAAAACCTCTGACGTTCTCGATTGCTAATCTGACGGTCCAGCAGAAGAATTCGGGATCGGTTGAGACGCCGATCAATAATGAGACGCTTGCGCTGGCGATCGGCGGTTCGGTCTCCCCGGAGGGTGGACAGATTCACGCGGACGTGGATACGTCGTATGCGAAAAAACTCAGCATCACCAACGGCCAGATCGTACTGGCGAGGCGGCAGGGCGACAAGCTGGTTCCAGTCGGTCTGTTCGACAAGCTGCAATCGCTGAACGTGGAAGTGGACGACGTGGACCTGGTCAAAGTGGATGCGCTTGTGAACCGGCTGTTCAATCAGGCGGCGGCGCCCGCGCCGGGAGAAAAAGTCATCGTGGTGGCGGCGCCCCCCGAGGTCACCAGCGGAACGGCCACGCTGAAAATGGATTTGTCGCGGGCCCAAAACGTGACGACCGCCAATATCAGCCAGGCGGTCGTTCATAACCTGGCGATCAAATCGGGAAGCAACACCACAACATGGCCTAACGATATCACCGCGAAATTGTCGGCCGAGTTGGATACCCGGCCGGATGCGACCGGGGATATGCCGGTGATGGATCAACTTCTCAAGGCGTCGGTGACGTCGCTGTCGGCGGATACAGGCATCGGCACCACGGTGGGTCTGGCGGATCAAAAGCCCATCGTCGTCAGCAACCTGGGCGATCCGGCCAACATGTCCGTGGAAGGCGGAATTCACGTCAACGGCGATGTTGCGCGGTTGGCGAGGGTTGCCGAAACGTTCGGCGGAGCCAAGCCGAATTCGTATCCCTATCAGGGGCAACTCGATCTGAATGAACTGTTTTCCAAGTTGGCGTCGGACCCCCGGCTGCATTTGCGCGGCGGGGGTTCGATCACGAACTTTGTCGTGATGGGCCAGCCAGGGCCGAAGGGCGAACCCGCGCCGACTCTATTTTCGGAAAACAACGTCACGATCAAGAATCCGCTGGATTTCGATCTCAAGACGCTTTCGGTCCTCATCGACAAGGCCAACCCGATTACGGTGGCGCTGAACTCGACCGGGGCCGCCGGCGTGAGCCTTTCCGGAACGATCAACGACGTTGCGCTGAAGCGTCAAATCGCCGACGACAATCCGGTTTCCCTCGTGCTTTCCTACGATCTGGCGAAGTTGTGGCCCATCGTCAAGCCGCTGCTTTCGCCCAGCCAGCAGCAGACCTACGCGGACATGGTGATCAGCGGAAAGGAGTCGCGCCAATTCAAGGTGACCGGCAGCCTACCGGCCGACAGGCCGTTCGGCCAGGCGGTGACGATGCTCAAGGCCGATGGCTATCTGACCATCGACAGCGTCTCAACGCAGGGAATCACGGTGCAGAATTTCGATTTTCCCATCGATCTGACCGGCGGAATTCTGCGGACGGTTTATGCCGATCGGCCCGAAGGCGGCAACACCGCGCAGCCGGCGACATGCAACGGCGGAACGCTGGATTTGGGTGTTATCACCGTCGATCTTCGCAGCGATCCGATGCTGTTGTACGTCAGCGGGGCCACCGCCGCGGGGCCGCATTACATTCTCAAGGACGTGTCGATCAACCCGGCGATGTCCAAGAGCATCCTGGGCAAGGTGCTGAACAATCCGGCCTTCGTCGGCGCCAAGGAGGCGCGCGGGCTGGTATCCGTATCGATTTTACAGGTGGACCAACTGCCCCTGAGCGGATTGATGATGCAGGATTCGCCTCTCAACAAGGGAGCCGCCGAGGTGCAGTATTCGGTGAAGGAATTGCAGCTTGGCAGCGAATTGCTGGCGGTATTCGGCAACGCCAGCGTCTCCGCGGAAATCGACAACGCCGACGTGAAATTCGCGCGCGGGCGCGTGACGGAAGATACGACCATGATGATCGACGGCAACAAGCCGCTGCGCTTTGCCGGGGTCGTGGTGCTGGCGACGAATCAGTTCGCGCCGATGACGGCAACCATACCGACGGCGTTGTTTGCCCATCTGATTCCCATCAACGATCGGCAATACATCCCCGACTCGGTCGTCGTGCCGATGAAAGGCGACATGGACCATCCGAAACTTGAACTGGATCAGACGATCGCGCAGCTCGTCAAAGACGCGGCGAAAAAGGCGATTATGAATGGGTTACTTCAGGGTTTGCAGCATGTGCATTGACCCCGCCGGGGATCTAATCATTTCGCGGAAGACAGGGTGCCCACGTCGCCGGCGGCCTGAAATTCCACCAGCGGATCGAATTGGCCCGTAACCGGATCAGGCTGGGGCGCCATCGCCACGTGCTTTCCGGAATCCGGCAATGCATGGCCGTATGCGTCGGCCGGAACGATACGCTTGGCTACCAGCAGCGCCAGATGACGTTCGCCCCGAGCAATGGTTTTGCCTTTGACGATCACGGTTTTGCAGTTGAACTCCTCCGCCGCTATCGCGCAGGCGCGTATGTCCACCTCCAACGATCGCGTCGCTACCGGCGTGGCCAGGGCCCACGTCTCGTACGAGCCTTGCTGGCTGGGAACGTTGATCTCCATCAGGCAGCCGAACTGCTCAGTTTCAGTAGCCGTTGCCAGCCATGGCGTCAGGTCTCGTTCCGTGGCAGCCCCCGGTCCGACCGGCGCCGGGCCAACTGCCGTCTGGCATCCGCCGGCGGTAAACAGCAACGGGATGGCCACCGCCAATGGCCATCGGAGAAAGCCGGATTGGATTGCTCCACCCCTCCGATACGCGCGCATGGTTTCCCTCCTCCTCTGGCTGGAAACAGTTGATACGGTATTTGTTTCGGCGCGGAATTGAGGGGTGCTTAATCCAAATTCAACTTTTTCTCGTATACACCTTGTCCTAGCGCATGAGGAACGTAGTATTTCTAACAGAACTGGATTTTCAGTCCGTGATGTTGGGGGGCACTGGCGTGCGAGCGCCTTGTGCTGGTCTGGATGGAAGGAATCGCCGCGGTCTTGCCGCCGCGCTACCGGAAGAAGACTTACGCCAACATCGCCGTGGATGGATTTGTTCCCGTCAGGGTATGCCGCACGATCTCCAGCCTTCGGCACAGTTCCGCCATGTTGGGCGGACGCTTGGCGGGGGTGATGCGGCAGCATTCCATCACCAGATTGGAAAGGTTCTCCGGCACTTTCGAATTGTATTCGTGCGGCGCCTTGATCGCGTCGGCGACCAGAAAACTATTGCGGGATTTCTTCAAGGTGAAAAGCGTCGGCAGCTTCTGACCGCTCAGCAGCCAATAAAACGTCGCGCCGAGATTGTAAACGTCCGTCTGCACCGTCACCGGCTCGCATTTCACCTGCTCGGGCGAAATGAAATCCGGCGTCCCCTGAATCCGCTTCTTCACCGATCCAACCGGACACGCCTGGCCGAAGTCGATGATCTTCACCTTGTGGTCGGGCTTCAGCAGGATGTTGTTCGGCTTGAGATCGCAATGGATGAAATTCTGCTGGTGCAGCACCGCCAGCGCCGAGGCGGTCTGGTGGAAAACGTCCATCAGCAGGGTCATGTCGGTCGGCGGGCGGGATTCGCAACTGGTTCCCTCGACCAGTTCCATCACCAGCGCGGCCTCGGTCGCCTTGCGCAGGAGCGGCTTGGTCATTTTCAGGTCGATGCATCGCCGAAGCGCCGGATGCGAAACCTTGGACCCGACTTCGAATTCGTTGACGAGCTGCTCGATGAATCGCTGGTCCTTTTCCACCTTCACCACCACGTGCTTGATGGCGTAAAGCTGATGGGTGATTGGATCGGACGCGGCATAGATGACACTGCCCGCCCCTTCGCCCAGGAAGTCGATGACCTCATAGCCGTACAGACGGCTGGGAACGGCACTTTCGGGCCGGTCCACGGATTGGCCGTTTATGGCTGACTCGGTGTTCATCGTAGAAGCTCCCCCCTCGGTTTGGGAGGCATTCCAGGATTTCAATAGACTCCCCAACATTGGTTCCGCGGTTTTCTCCAACATCTATACGTCCAAATCGCGGAAATATTCACAATTCTTCCAATTAAAATCGTATGGATATCGACTTATCGGTCAAAAGCCGGGCTGACTATTCCTTGCATGCACAACTTCACGTCTATCGGCCCATCAAAACATTCGTAGATTATAGGCTGCCCCAAACCAGCGGGGGAATTGCAAGAATCGCCAAAAACGCGGTTATTTTTTCCAAATCCCCGTCTTGAAGTCGCCCAGGGCCCGCTTGAGCCTCGCCTCCAAATCGCTAGTCAATTCCGCCTTGGTTGCCAGGTCCTTACGAAAATCCCCGGCCGTGGCGTCCACGTGAGCCAGGAAGGCGGTCTGGAATTCCTGGATGCGCGAAATGGGGACATCGTCCAGGAATCCCTGGGTGCCGGCATAAACGGCCATCACTTCCTGTTCGACGGCCATTGGCTTGAATTGCGGCTGTTTGAGCAATTCCACCAGCCGCGCGCCGCGATCGAGTTGCTTTTGCGTGGCCTTGTCCAATTCGGTTCCAAGCTGGGCGAAGGCTTCCAATTCCCGGTAAGCGGCCAGATCGAGCTTGAGTCCGCCGGCGACTTTCTTCATCGCCTTGTTCTGCGCGTTGCCGCCGACGCGGCTGACGCTGATGCCGACGTCGATCGCCGGTCGAACGCCGGCGAAGAACAATTCCGGAACGAGATAAATCTGCCCGTCGGTGATGCTGATGACGTTGGTGGGAATGTAGGCGGAAACTTCGCCCTCCTGTGTTTCGATGATCGGAAGGGCGGTCAGGCTGCCGCCGCCCTTGTCGCTGCTGAGCTTCACGGCCCGTTCGAGCAACCGGCTGTGGAGATAGAAGACGTCGCCAGGATACGCCTCGCGGCCGGGCGGCCTGCGCAGCAGCAGCGAAAGCTGCCGATATGCCGCCGCCTGTTTGCTCAGGTCGTCATATATGCAGAGCGTGGCCTGGCCCTTCCACATGAAATATTCGGCCATGGCGCAGCCGGCGTAGGGGGCGATGTATTGCATCGGAGCCGGGTCGGCCGCGCCCGCCACGACGACCGTGGTGTATTCCATCGCACCGTGGCTTTTCAGCACGTCCACCACCTGGGCGACGGACGATTCCTTTTGTCCCACGGCCACGTAGAAACATTTCACGCCCGTCCCTTTTTGATTGATGATGGTATCCAGGGCGATGGCGGTCTTGCCGGTCTTGCGGTCGCCGATGATCAGTTCGCGTTGCCCGCGCCCGATGGGGATCATGCTATCGATCGCCTTGATGCCGGTCTGGAGCGGTTCCTTGACCGGCTGGCGCTCGGCGATGCCGGGCGCGACGATGTCCATCTTGCGGGTTTCGCTGGATTGGATGGCCGGGCCGCCGTCCAGCACCTGGCCCAGGGGGTTCACGACCCGGCCCATGACCCCGTCGCCCACGGGCACTTCCAGCAGCCGGCCCGTGCTCTTGACGGAATCCCCCTCGCTGATCGTGAGGTAATCGCCGAAGACCACCGAGCCGATGGAATCCTCTTCCAGATTGAACACCTGCCCGATGGCGCCGTTTTGGAATTCGAGCAGTTCACCCGCCATGGCGTTTTGCAGGCCGTAGATGCGCGCGATGCCGTCGCCGACGTCGATGACGGTTCCCACTTCGTTGATTTGCAATCGCTGCTCGAAGCCGGCGATCTCGCGCTTTAGGATGCTGGTGATTTCAGAAACGTTGATGGCCATTCGATGACTCTCTTTCTAAACCGGACGAGCGTCCAGAAGCTGCCGGCGCATGGCCGACAATTGGGCGCGGACGCTGCCGTCGATGAGCTGGTCCTGCACGCGAAGGACCAGGCCGCCGATGATCGCCGGATCGACAATCTGATGCACCACCGCCTGGCGCTTCAGGCTGTCGCCGACCTTGCGGCGGACGGCCTCCAACTGATCGTCGCCCAGGCCCTTTGCGACGGTTACGTCCACTTCAACGACGCCCTGCTGCCGGTCGAGCAAAACATCGTACGCGCCGGCGATCGCCGGGAGGAGGACCAGCCGGCCCTTCTCGTTGGTCAGGCCCAGAAAATGACTCATCAGCGTCGAAGCGCGACCGTCGAAAACACGGTGCAGGAGTTGGCCCCGCTCTTCGGTGCTGATGGCCGGATCGGCCAGCAACTGCGCGAACAGCTTGTCGGTCTCGATGATCTGCCGCAACCCGCGCAGCTCCTCGCCGATCGCCGCCGCGGAGTTCGATTCGTTGGCCAACTCAAGCAGCGCTTCGGCGTAGGCGATGGCCAGCGGAGACTGGTGATTGTCCTTGTGCATGGGTGATCAGTTCCGCCTGGCGTTCTGGAATTCCTCGATGCTCTGGTTCACCAGATCGCGTTGATCGTCGGGGCTCAGAGTCCGGCGAATGATCTTTTCCGCGATGCTGGTGGCCAGATTTGCGGTCTGCACATAGATTTCGGTCAGCGCCGTCTGCTTGGCTGCTTCGATTTCCTTCGTGGCCTGTTCCTTGACCACCTCGGCTTCCTGCTGGGCCTTCATGCGCATGCCGGTGGCGATTTTCTCGGCGTCAACGGCGGCCCGGTCGAGGATTTCCCGCACCGTTTCCTCGGCGCCGGCGAGGCGGGCATCGTATTGGCGCAGCGTTTGCTCCGCCTTGGCGCGAGCGGCTTCGGCGTCGGCGATGTCCTGCCGGATCCGATCCTCCCGCGCCCTCAGCCCGACCAGTACGTTCTTCCAGGCCGTCTTGTACAGGACGATCGCGACGACCAGAAAGAGAACCAAAATCCAGATGGATTGGGCGAGGTTCGGGTCGATCAATTCGCCGTCTGCCAGGAGCATGGTGATTGGCATAATGCCTCAATCCCGGAAAAAGCCGTCGCCGGCGTTGAAGCCGGCGGCGGCGGCTTGCTTACAGGCCGTGGGCCAACAGAAAGCCGAAAACGATCGCGCCGAAGGCCACGCCTTCCACCAGCGCGGCGGCGATCAGCATGTTGGTGCCGATCCGCCCGGCGGCTTCGGGCTGTCGCGCGATGCCTTCGCACGCCTGCCCGCCGATTTGACCGATGCCCCGGCCCGCGCCGATGGCCGCCAATCCAAACCCGATCGCCGCGCCGCCAACTCCCACTCCTTTGTCGGAGATCAGCGGCGCCGCTTGCGCCAATAGATTCAACATCTGCATGACGTTTTCCTTCCGGGCCTTGCCCGAACCGAATGTATGCCGACGTTTTGTTTGGGAAGGCCCGGTCGTCGGCGAAACCGGGGAGGTCCGTCAAAAATTCTAATGTTCAGGCGCCACGGCGCTGGCGATAAACAACGTCGTCAAAAAAGTAAAGATATACGCCTGCAAGAGCGCCACGAAAAGTTCCAGAAACTGAATCGCCACGTCCAAAGAGCCGGCCGCCAACCCCACGCCCAATTGTCCCAGCAAACTCGGAACCCCGACGATTAGGCTGATCAAAACCGCCAGCACCGCGTGGCCCGCAACCATGTTCGCGAACAGACGCATGCACAACGCAAACGGCTTCACCAGCGCCCCAAGGAGTTCCAGCACCAGCAAAAACAGAAAGAACGGCACATCCATAAGCCATTTCGCCTTGGACTCGCCGGGCTGCGGCCTGAACGGATGGGGCGCGAAATTCCATAGATACAACGGCACTGCCAGAAGAATCGCCATCGCCGGCGTCAGTTTCTTGAATTGCTTGTCATAGGCATCGGCGGCGGCCGTTTCGGTGGGACGAAGCCGGAATTCGTCGTCGCGATAATGCCGCGTGGGATTCTCCAAGGCATCCGGGTTGGCGGGTACTTCGGCCGGCAACGCCTCGCCGCGCATGTGTTCCAGATCTTGCGCCGCCTCGTGCGGCGGGTGGCCGTTGCTGCTGTGCTCCTGATGGTGCCCTTGGCCGTAGGTTCCATTCATGAGGGCGTGCGCCACCGTGTCGATGCCATGAAAATGAATGAAGAAAAAGGCGCAGATCGCCAGCGTCGCTGTCGTGTTGATCGATCCCGTCGCCGTCCCGCCGAGATGGTGAATGTGTCCGCCGCTGATTAGCTCGAAAAAGTCCGCGAACGGAATGCAGCCGAGAACGTTGCAAAATCCGATGAAAAAGAAAACCGTCCAGAGAAACGGCACGAACTTATCGGTATGTTCCTTCAGAGCCGGTCGAAAGACTTCGATTCGCAGGAATTCCAGGATCGACTCGAAGAAATTTTTCGCCCCCGTCGGCGCCGAACTGTCCGGGCGGGGAAAAAGCCGGGGGAAGATCAGCAGCATCAGTCCGCCGGCCACCAACGCCATGAAACTCTGATTGGTAAACCACGTCAGGTGGTTCCCGAACATCGGATGGGAAACCACGTGCTCCAGCGGATCGACGGCGGCGAGGATCGCACTGATCATCATGATTGTTGCACCTTCGCCAAGCCGCTCGCACTCACAAACATCCGGCGCAATTGCCAGATCAGAGTAATCAGCGATACCCAGTACCCCGCGAAAAGCCAGCCGACAAACGGCAATCGCGCGGCGACGATGTGCATCGCGATGGCGGCGCCGGCGAATCCAATAGCGCCCGCCAGATGCAGCACCGTTCCGACCAACGCCAGTTGAATCGCCCCGACCAGATCCTTTTGCCGGCCCACAAATATCGGAACCAGCCCCAGAATTCCCGCGCCGGCCGAGATCGTCCCAGCCGTCAACGCCTCGCCGATGACAACGCGCACCCCGCAAACGGCCAATATCACGGCCGCCGCCGCAAAAAACGTCGCCACGACCAATGGCATGATGAATAGCGTCTTCATTTCAATTCGTTAGCGGTCAATCTTTGTTGGCGTTGATCGCCTCTTTGATCAGCAGGTACATTCCGGCCGATATTCCAAGGAGCGTCCCGATCAGCACGCCCCACGGATCGCAATGAAATTTGCGGTCGATCCAGGTTCCCACCAGGGCTCCCAGACCCGCGCCGACGGCAATTTCCGTTCCCAGGCCAGCCAGCCGGACCCATTTGGAATCATCCTGCTTGGCCATCAAAGCGCTCCGCGGGAAGCATTGTGACATTCTGCACAAAGTCTCGCCGCTGACAAGCTTACCCGCGGCCATTTGCCCGCCGGCACAAGGCCATCGCATTTGAGTGCCGCCTGAGTTCAAAGGTTCAAGGGTTTAAAAGTTCAGGACGAACGTTTTTTCCTTGAACTTTTGAACCCTTGAACCCTTGAACGCCATCGCCAAATGCGATGGCCCTGCCCGCCGGCAAACCGGGTGGGTACGGTAGTGACGCGCCGAAATCTGGTCAAGACGCGGTTTATCTCTACACTCTTATCCATGCTCGAAAAATCTCGGCGGAGGCTCTTGGCTGGGGGATTGCTCATTCTGGCGGCGGTGATCTTCGGCGCGGGAATCAATTGGGGATTGCCCTCGCACGCAATCGATCCCGTCCTCTTCGGCTCCGGGCCCGACTCGGCCACCACGGCGCTGAATTCGTATCGCCTGACCGGTGTCGGCATCGAGCGGCTCGCCGGAGATTGGGATGACAACCCCAATCTCCCCGCCGACGCGGCCGCTCACCCGATCGCCGATCGCTCAAATCCCGTGACCTTGCTGGAGAATGTCCACGGCGCCACCGCGGACCAGCTTGTGCGGCAAGGCGACCAGGCGATGGCCGCGCTCGCGGCCGCCGCGGATGCCGCCGACCGCCGATTTGCCGCCGCGCGCCTGGGCAACGATGAAACAGCCGCAGATCGGGCGCGCGATGCCGCCCAGGCAGCGCAAAAAAAGGTGCACGAATACCTGGAAGAATACAACCGCAAGAATTTTGGCGATTTGAGCGCGGCGACCGCGCGGGACGATGTAAGCCGCGCCCGCATCCTGCGGCGTTATCGGCTCTACAGCGATCAGCCGGATGAAATGATCTCGTTCCGCGCCTTGGCGAAGATGCATCCGGCCAATTTCCAATTCGATCCAAAGTTGTATCAGTACGGCGGACTGTGGATTTATCCGCTGGGGGCGATTTTGAAGGCGGCGTCGATGGTGGGATACGTAACGGTGACGGACGACCCGACGTATTACCTGGATTCGCCGGAGGCTTTCGGGCGGTTTTACGTTCTGGGCCGCGCATATTCCGCGATGTGGGGATTGGTGGCGGTATGGGCGGTATTCGCGATCGTGCGCCGCGTTACTAGTGGACTGCTTTTGCCCGCGCTGGCGGCAATCTGTTTCACTTGCATGCCCGTGGTGGTGGACCTGGCTCACGAAGCCAAGCCGCACCTCGCGGGGACGGCGCTGATGCTGCTGGCGATGGTGGCGGCGGGGAAATACGTCGAAACGGGACGATGGAAATGGATCATCTGGACGGCCGTCGCTTGCGGCGCCAGCGCCGGGATGGTGCTTTGGGGCGTTGTGGCCTTGGTGGTTCTTCCGGTGATGTCGCTGATGCGCCGCGACCGGGCCGGCCGATTCGCGGCGGTCTGCATCGTCGGGTTGCTCATTTCGGCGGC
>Ga0209415_10009153_pt1 | contig 17053 bp, 15 predicted proteins | sample PeaSoiSIISIP2007_FD_187696 | JGI IMG/M metagenome (GOLD analysis project Ga0209415, IMG submission 187696) | Peat soil microbial communities from Weissenstadt, Germany - SII-SIP-2007 (SPAdes) (version 2) | ecosystem: Environmental > Terrestrial > Soil > Wetlands > Peat | place: Germany... | reverse complement strand
CCGAGCCTCTCCGGTCCGTGCCGTCCGTGCCGCCCCGGTCCGTGCCGCCCCGGTCTGTGCCGCTCCGGTCCGGGTCGGCCTGGTCCGGGTCGGCCTGGTCCGGGCCGCGAACCGGCAGCTTCAGGCCGGGGATCAGCCGGCCGCCAGCCACCTTCAGGCAGGCCTCCTTCCTGGTCCACAGCCGGGTGAAACGGCTGAGCTGGCCGTCATGTCCGATGGCTGCCGCGACGAACCTGGCCTCGTCCGGCGGGTAGAACCGCGCGGACATCCTGGTCACGTCAAGTTCGGCCGGGACTTCCTGGATGTCGACGCCGACGCGTCTGCGGCTGCAGAGCGCGAGGGCGGCGAGTGCGCCTGAGCGCGAGATGCTGACGTGCAGCCCGGCCGGCGGATCGGCGAGCTCAGGCTTGCCGTGCGGCCCGTACTGCCAGCGCAGCTGGGCTGGCGGCGTGCCGAGATGGCGCCCGATGATGACCCGGACGGCGCCGTGCGCCGCGACGAAGCGGCGGCGGTGCCTGGCCAGTTGCAGCGCGTCGGCGCGCTCTCGCTCGTCGTCGTCGAGCAGCGTCTCGAGTTCGGCGAGCACCGGGTCAGGCGGGTCCGTGCTGATCAGCCAGACCTCGACGATCTGGCCGGTCACTGCGCCTGTTGCACGGTGAGCGGCGGCGCGGCCGCCGCCTGGCTGGCCTCGACGTCGATCGCCGACAGGCACAGATAGCGGAGCATCGGCTCATAGTCGGCCAGCAGCACCCGCCGCGCACCCGCCGTCGGCGTGGTCAGCAGGCCGGCGAGTTCCCACCACACGCCCGTGCACGGCTGGCCTGGCGGCGCGACGAGCACCTGGCCGGCGATCGAGGTACCGGCGGGCAGCGCCGCGCTGGCGCCGTTCGCCGACCCTGGCAGGCCGTCGGCCCGCCCGTCGTGACCGGCACTCTGGGCCAGGCTGGCGAGCCCGTTCCCGGCGACCAGAGTCACGTCGCGGTCCTGCGACAGCGCCGTGAGCTCACCGGCGAGCAGGTCAGCTGCCCGCAGGGGATCGACTCCCGGGTGCAGCCGAACGGTGTCGAGGCGGCCGGGCCCGGACTCGCCGAACAGCAGCGTGACGGCGGCGTGCCTGGCCGGCAGCGCGGCAGGGGCTGGCAGGTCGTAGTGCACGGCGGCCTGCTCGACGACGACGAGCAAGGCCCGGCGGCAGCTCGCTGACCTGGTATAGGCGCGGATCAGCTGAAGCGCGGTGAAGGGCGCGGCGGAACCTGCGTCGCAGACGGCGAAGGCCATCGGGTTGCCAGGGAACAGGTGGCTGAGATAGGCGGCGGTCGACCGGCCGGGTATGACGTCGTGGTTCGCGAACGCGAGCACAATCAGGTCGACCGGCTGGCCCGCGGGTACCGTCTCGGCAAGGAGCGCCCCGGCCATCTCACCGTAGGATTGCCCGCTGCCCTGGTCGAGCAGGTCCTGACGCAGAGTCAGGCCGTAGGGCCGCACCATGTCGGACAGGTATCCCCGCAGGTTCGGATCGAGCGCGGCAGCCGACGACCCGTCGAACACGCGCCGGGCGGCGGCGTTCAGCCACAGCGGTCCGCCGTGGCTGCCGTCGGCGGACGGGGGGCCGGAACAGTACATCAGGTCAGTCCATGATCGAATGCGTGGCGACGAAGTCGGCCAGGTTGCCGACGGTGTTCATGCCGCCGTTGTCGATATCCTCGACATCGATCTGGATCTCCAGGTTCTCCTCGAGCTCGAGCAGCAGCTCGAGCATGGTGGCCGAGCGCAGGCCAAGCTCGTTCATGAGCAGCGTGTCGTCGGAGACAGGCGGTATCTCCCGGCGAAGCACCCGCGGCAGAAGCTCGCCGATGCTGTCGAAGACCCGCTGCCTGAGCTCTGTGTCGAGTTGCGTGGTCACGGTTTCCTGTCCCATCCCGGTCGGTCCCATCTGGCTCGGATAGTGCCTGGAGCCGTGCTCGTCATGACATGGTGGGTCTTGCCTGCTAGTGCTCGAAGACCATGGCGGAGAACGTCGCGCCCTGCCCGGCGGCGGCGATGACATAGCGGTCACCGGACCGCAGCAGGCCGCGCTCCGCGGCGGTCTGGTAGTTGATGAACGAGTCCGCGCAGAACGCGTGCCCGGTGACTGGCACGTTGTCAAGCAGCACCCGGTCGACCGGGAATCCGATCCTGCGGCAGAGCCGCTGCCAGGACACCACGTTGACGTTGTGCGGCAGGATCAGGCTGATCTCGTCGAGGCGCAGGCCGGCCTGCGCGACCGCCGCTTGCAGCGCATCGGCCAGCGACCCGGGGTACTCCTGCTCGTAGCGCGCCGCCAGGTCGGGCAGATCCTCCAGCCTCCCGTCGAACTCCCCCCGGATGCTGCTCGCGTAGGACAGGAGCCGGTCCCGCGGGCCGCCGGAACTCACCAGGCACGCCGCCGCGGCCTCGCCGAAAATGGAGCTTCCGGGCACGAGCTGCGCGTCGCGGGTGAAGGCCTTCTCTCCGGCCAGCACGAGCGCCAGCGCGCCGGGTTCGGAGTCGGCGGCGAGCAACTGGCCCGCGATGTCGATCGCGAGCAGACCGGTCGCACACGCGTGGTGAGTCACCGTGAAGGCGACCGCCTGGTCCAGCCCCAGGGCCAGGCACACCTCGTGCACCGGGTTCACCGGATAGGGCACCACGACCGGCATGGTTCTCGCGTGCAGCACGTACCTGACCTGGTGCTCGCGGCCGCGCAGCGCATCCAGCCTGGCAGCGGCGGACAGCAGCAGCTCGGTCAGCGTCCCGGACGGTTCCATGGGTATCTCACGGAGCCCGTGGAAGCGCTTGAACAGCCTCACCTGGACTCCGGTCAGCGCTAGCGAGTCGGCCAGGTCTTCGATCGGCACCCGCAGTTCGGGCAGGTAGGTCGCCACTGCCTCGATCGCTGTCACGACAGCCTGCCGCCATCGCACCCGCCGGGCATTAAAAGCGCCGAACTGGCCTCGGCCGTCATTTCGCCAGGCATGCGAGCACCTGCCGCGATTGGCAGCCGGAAGCGAACGGGACGAGGATCTGGTCCGTCATGCCGCCTCACTACCGCCGTTCGCTCAAATGCCGCTTCCGCGCGAGATGATCGGATCATACCCCGCCGCACAACCAGTACAAAGCGCCCTTTCAAAACGGCGGTCGTTGTGCTTTGGTAGCAACTGGGAGGCCATGGACACGCGATCCGCCGCCCGGCCGACGGCCGTGGACTGGCGCCGGCCGGGAGGGAATGGGTGACGGTGCAGCCGACCGGCCCTGGGCTCGCTGAGCGCAGCGTGCTCGCTGAGCTCACCGGCCTGCTGGCCGAGGTGACCGGCGAGGACGAGCGCTGGGCGGCCGGGGTGACGCCGGCCAGCCGGCTCGAAGGAGACCTGCGACTTGAGAGCGTCGAGCTGGCGGCTCTGTCTGACCTGCTCGCCCGCACCTACGGCGAACAGGTAGACGTCGCTGCCTTCGTGGCCGAGCTCGACATCGACCAGATCATCGGGCTGACGGTCGGCGACCTGGTCCGGTACGTCGTAGCGCGCCGCCCGGTCACGAGTCAGGCCGAGCCGGGCGGGAGGGCAGAGACGGGCGCGACTGCCGGGCCGGATAGGACGGCAGGGACAGGCGGGACGGCCGGGCCTGGCGGGTCGGCCGGGCCGGGCGGGACGAGGGTCGGTGCGGATCGATGAGCCGGTTTCTCTTCGTCATCCTGCCGCTGCCTGGGCACATCAATCCGGCCGCGGCGGTAGCCAGGAACCTGGCCGAGCACGGGCACGAGGTGGCCTGGGTGGGCTCGGAGGCGCGCTTCCGCCCGCTGATCGGCCCAGACGCCGCGATGTTCCCGACCGGGATGCGCCCGTACCGTGGGCAGGCGGATACCGGCATGACGTCGGTGAAGTCGCTGTGGGAGTCCTTCGTCGTGCCGTTCGCCCGGTTCATCCTGCCGGTCGTGGAGAAGGCGGTCGCGAACTATCAGCCCGACGTGCTGGTGGTCGACCAGCATGCGCTGGCTGGCGTGCTGGCGGCGGAACGGCACGGCCTGCCGTGGGTTACCCTGGCCAGCTCCTCGCTGGAGATCGCCCAGCCGTTCAGCAAGATGCCGAAGGTGCAGGCCTGGATCAGCGGGCTGATGGCCAAGCTGTGGGCGGAGGCGGGGCTGCCTGCCGGCGCGATGCCCGACCTGCGCTTCTCACCGCACCTCGTGATCGCCTTCACCGCCCGTGCGATGACCGGCGAGCTGGTCTTCCCTGAGCATTTCGCGCTGGTCGGGCCGGCGCTGTCGGGCCGCCCAGCCGGGCCGGACTTCCCGTGGGACTGGCTCGACCCGGACCGGCGGCACGTCCTGGTGACCGTGGGCACGATGGCGGAGAACAACGCGACCGATTCGACCAACTTCTACGCCCGCGCGGTCGGGGCGCTGCGGCCGCTCGGCGATCGGGTGCAGGGGATCGTGATCGGGCCGCCCGACGTGATTCCCGACCCGCCCGAGCACATCGTGGTCGCATCGCGCGTGCCGCTGCTCGAGCTCATGCCGCGGCTGGACGCGGTGGTCTGCCACGGCGGCCTGAACACCGTGTGCGAGGCGCTGAGCTGCGGCGTCCCGCTGGTCATCGCCCCGCTCACCCGCGATCAGCCGATCAACGCGGCGCAGGTGGTCGCGGCCGGCGCCGGGATCCGGGTCAAGTTCGGGCGGGTCAGCCCGGACCAGCTGAGGACCGCCGTGCTGTCCGTTCTCGATGACCCGCGGTTCCGGGTGGCGGCCAGGCGGCTAGCCGAGGCGTTCGCCGCGGCAGGCGGCGCGGCGGAGGCCGCGCGCCGGATAGAGCTGCTGCTGGACGCCATGCCCGAGGCGGATCAGGACGAGCCGACGGCGGCGAGGAATGGCGGCGGTGGATGACACCAGGCCACGGCGGATGAGACCGGGAAGGGCGGCTGGGGACAGATGACTGAGGGAGGATAGTCTGCTGCGGGGTTTTGGCTGTTGTACGTGACCTTGCGTCGGTCTAGCCTTGCTCAAGCACATTAGATCGGCACATGTCCGGCTGCGGGAGACCTTAGATGATCGAGACCACCGGTTTACGAAAGTCCTTCCACATGGGGAAGGGCCGTAAGAGCACGACCGTCGAGGCGGTGCGCGGTGTCGATCTCGCGGTCGCCGAGGGCGAGATCTTCGGCTTCCTCGGCCCGAACGGTGCCGGGAAGACGACCACGCTGCGGATGCTCGCGACGTTGCTCAAGCCGGACGGCGGCAAGGCGACGATCGCCGGCGTGGATCTGCAGGAAGATCCTGGCGAGGTCCGGCGCAAGGTGGGCTACGTCGCCCAGGGCGGCGGCACCTGGGACGAGGTCAGCGCCGAAGAGGAACTCGTGCTGCAGGCGCGGATGCACGGCTTCAGCAAGGCCGAGGCGAAACGCCGCGCGACCGCGGCGCTCGAAGCGTTCGACCTCACCGAGTACGCCGGCCGCAGGTGCAAGACCTACTCGGGCGGCCAGCGGCGCCGGGTGGACATCGCGCTCGGGGTCATCCACGCCCCGCAGGTGCTGTTCCTCGACGAGCCGACCGCCGGCCTGGACCCGCAGAGCCGTGCGCACATGTGGGAGGAGGTCAGGCGGCTGCGCGAAAACGGCATGACGGTCTTCATCACCACGCACTACCTGGAGGAGGCAGACGTCCTGTGCGACCGGATCGCGATCATCGATCACGGCGAGATCGTGGCCGAGGGCACGCCCGACGCGCTCAAGCGCGAGATCTCCGGCGACGTGCTCGCCGTGACCCTGAACGGCGACACCCCGCAGGCCGTGGAAGTGCTCGGCGCCCTGCCGCTGGTGAACAAGCTGGAGGTGCTCGAGGAGGTGGGGCTGCGGCTGTACGTCGACTCCGGTGCGACGGCCATTCCGCAGATCCTGCGGGTGCTCGAAGCCTCCGGCGTGGAGATGGACGCGATCGAGCTGCACCGGCCGAGCCTGGACGACGTGTTCCTGACCAAGACCGGCCGCTCACTGCGGGAAAAGTGACCAGCGAAAAGTGACCAGCTCGGAGGATGGGCCGTGAAAGCCGTGAAACTCGCCCGCGACACCTGGCTGATCTTCCAGCGGCACTTCCTGCTGGTCGGGCGCTCGCCGCTGTACGTGGTCTTCGGCCTCGCCACGCCGGTCGGCTACGTCTTCCTCTTCGCGCCGCTGCTGAAGCTCGCGCTTAAGGCCAAGGGCGTCACCACGTACACGCAGGCGTTCCGCATCTACATACCCGGCCTGCTCACCGTGATGGCGATACTCGGCGGCGCGTACGCCGGCTTCGGCCTGCTCCGCGAGCTGCGCACCGGCATCATCGAGCGGGCGCGGGTCACGCCGGTCAGCCGCCTGGCACTGATGCTCGGCCGGGCCCTGCGCGAGGTGGTCTGGATGCTCGCGCAGGCTGCGGTGATCACGCTGCTCGCGATACCGCTCGGGCTGAGCGTGCCGATCGGGAACCTGCTGCTCGCTTACCTGATCCTGGCCATTCTCACGCTGTTCGCCGTGACGCTGTCCTACGCGGTCACGCTGACGGTGAGGAACGAGGCAGCGCTCCCTCCGATGATCAACACGGTCAGCCAGCCGGTCATGCTGCTGGCCGGCGTCCTGCTGCCGCTGACGCTCGCGCCGCTCTGGCTGGTCAGCATCGCGAGATGGAACCCGTTCTACTGGGCGACCAATGGCATGCGCGACCTGTTCAACTCCGATATCGGCGCCTCCGCTGTCTGGATCAGCGTGGTCATCGTCGTCGTGCTGGCGACCCTGACGGTGACCTGGTCGGTGCGCGTGTTCTCGCGCCTCGTCAGGTAGCAGCCCGAATTCGCGGCGCGCATCGCTTCGACGTGGAGGGAAGACCGGTGATGGATGAGCAGGCCGGAGCGGCGGAACAGGCGGGAGCGGCCGGCCAGCCGGAATCGCTCCAGGAGGATCTGTACCGGACCATCGCGCTGATCAGGCGGTTCGAGGAGCGCTCGATCGAGCTCGTGCGGTCCGGCGACATCGTGAGCGGCATTCACCCGTGCATCGGGCAGGAGGCCGTCGCCGCCGGGATCGGCGCCGCGCTGCGCCGCGACGACGTCATGATGGCCAACCACCGCGGCCACGGTCACCTGCTGGCCAAGGGCACCGACCCGGGCCGGCTGTTCGCCGAGATGATGGGGCGCGCGACCGGCATCGCTCATGGCCGGGGCGGCTCGTTCCACCCGTCCGACCTCAGCGTCAACGTGTACGGCTCGACCGGCACCGTCGGCCACGGCGCGCCGATGGCCGCCGGGGTGGCCTGGGCGCTCGCCCGGTCGGGCACCGACCGGATCGCCATCAGCATCTTCGGTGACGGCGCGGTGAACCAGGGCGCCCTGCTCGAGTCGTTCAACCTCGCCTCGCTGTGGCAGGTGCCGGCCGTCTTCGTGTGCGAGAACAACCTGTACGCCACGACCCTGCCGGTGCAGGACGCTGTGGCCGGCTCGATCACCGGCCGGGCGGAGGCGTTCGGCATTCCGGCGGCCAGCCACGACGGCATGGACCCCGAGGTCGTGCTCGAGGCGACCGCCGGCGCCGTGGCACGGGCCAGGAGCGGCGGGGGGCCGTCGTTCCTCGAATTCAAGACCTACCGCTACGAAGGTCACCACACGTTCGAGCTCACGGCCGGGCTGCACTACCGCGACCCCGAGGAAGTGGCGCAGTGGCGCTCCCGCGACCCGCTGGAACTCGCGGGCAGCCGGATCCCGGCCGACCGGCGCAAGCAGATCGACGAGGAGGTCGAGATCGTCATCGACACCGCGTCCCGCTTCGCGCTGGACAGCCCAAGGCTGGATCCGGCCGAAGGGCTTGACTACCTCTACTCCAGTGGCCTGCGGCTGCGCTCAGGGGTAAGCGGTGGCTGACCGGCGTCGGCCGGCCGCAGTCGGCGGCGCGAATTGTTAAAGAAAAGGCCCTTAACAAAACGAGAAGAAACGGTGCTGTCATGCCTTATCTGTCGTATCTAAGGGCGATCAACCGGGCGCTCGGTGACGAGATGGAGCGGGACCCGGCGGTGTTCCTGATGGGGGAGGACGTCAGGGAAGCGCTGACCAACACCACCATCGGGCTGCTCAAGCGGTTCGGGCCGGAGCGGATCATCGAGACCCCCCTGTCCGAGCAGGGTTTCACCGACTTCGCCACCGGCGCGGCGCTGGCCGGGCTGCGTCCGATCGTGGAGTACCAGATACCGTTCCTGCTGCTGCTGGTGTTCGAGCAGATCGCCAACCAGGCGAACAAGGTCTCGCTGATGAGCGGCGGGCAGGCGCGCGTGCCGGTGACCTACCTGCTCCCGGCGGCCGGCTGGCGCCCAGCCTGGGGCGCGCAGCACTCCGACCAGCCGTATCCGATGTTCGGGCACTTCGGCGTCAAGACCGTGCTCCCGGCGACCCCGGTCGACGCCTACGGCCTGCTGGTCACCGCGATCAGGGACGACGACCCGGTCGTGGTGTTCGCCCCGATCGCGGCCCACAAGGTGCAGGAGAACGTGGTCTTCGCCGACCTGGCGCCGGTGCCGCTTGGGGTGGGGCGGGTCCACCGGGAGGGCGCCGACGTCACCGTCGTGGCGGTCGGGCACTGCGTCCACGATGCCCTGGCCGTGGCGCAGGACATGGCCGAGGAGATATCGGTCGAGGTCTTCGACCCGCGCACGCTCTACCCGTTCGACTGGGATGGCCTGGCGGCCTCGCTGGAGAAGACCGGCCGGCTGGTCGTCATGGACGATTCCAACCGGTTCTGCGGCCTGGCGGCCGAGGTCCTGGCCACGGCCGCCGAGGAGATGCGCCTAGTCGCCCCGCCGAGGCGGGTCACCAGGCCGGACAGCGCCGTGCTCGGCTGCGTGCCCGAGCTCGACCTGCCGCTTCAGCCAGATCGCGGGCAGCTCGCGGTCGCGATCAAAGAGGTGCTCAAGGGCGCCCGCTGAGCCGACGGTGCGGGCCAGGCGGGCCGGGCCGGGCCTCGTGCAGGTCGGCCGGGTAGGCGTGCGGGCGGGCCGGGCCTCGCGCGGGCGGCGCGTCCTGGTCGGGCGCGGTTAGACGCCGGTCCGCATGTCCGGCTCGAACGCGGCCTGCACGGTGACCGCTTCAAGCTCCCGCAGGAACGCCTCGACGTCCGCCGACGCCACGTAGTGGCTGTCGGCCGCCACCAGGACGTTCACCGTCGGTTCGGCGTTGTCGCGGATGTGGATGTGGAAGGAGTCGGCCGGAGTATCGGACTGATTCTCCCAGCGCAGGGTGCTGTGCTCGAGCGCGGCCCGCACGTCGGCGGCCTCGGGGAGGCTGGCGTCCGCTTCCCGTGGCGCGATCAGGCGGCGGTCGTTGTAGACGCAGTCGAGATCGATCGCCTCGCCCCGCTCCTCGCTGACCGCCGCGAGCACCTCCCTGATCCGGGCCGGCTTGTAATAGGCGTGCTTGAACGCGGCTATCGATGCCGCCATCGCGCGCTTGACGGCCTCGTCGAAGGTGACGCCTGCCAGGTCGATCACGCACGGGCAGGTCTGGGCGACCGGGCTGACGGTGTCGGCCAGCCGGCTCCTGAACCGGTTGCTGACGTAGACCCGGAGCACGACCGGATTGGTGCCGCCGATCCGGGTCATCGCCACGGCCGTGGCGGCGAGCAGCACGGGCGAGGTATCGGTCTGGAGCCTCGCGGCGATCGGCTGGATCGCCAGGTAGGTGGCCGGAGAGTCGTAGATGGCGAACCCGCCGCGCGGCTCGCTGGGGTCCCGTGAGTCCGGGAACCGGCGCGGCGGGATGGAGCGCAGCAGGCGCTCCCAGTACCGCTCGGATATCCCGCTCCGTCGCAGCCCGGCCGGGCCGTTCTGCCACTGCGCCTCCTCCAGCGGCTGCATCCCGATGACCGGCTCCTTGAAGCTGACCGGGGCCAGTTGCCGGGCGACGCCGCTGGCCGGATCCAGGCCGCCCATGTCGTTGATCAGCGTGAGCACGCCGAAGCCGTCGCTGGTCAGATGGCACATGCCCATCACACGGAAGGCCGGGACCCCGCGGTGGCGTACCAGGGTCATCCACACCGGCCAGTCCTTGACGCAGTCGTGCGGAGCGTGCTCGAACTCCGTCTCGACAGCTCGCGCGAACACCAGCGGGTCGGCGTCGTCGGGGGCGTCAGCGATCTCCAGATACGTCTCTCCTGAGTCGACGAGCACCTGCCGCACGTGGCCCTCGTCGTCCCGCCGCAGCCGGGTGCGCAGCGACTGGTGGCGGCTCATCAGGTAGCTCAGGAGATCCGCCTCGTCCTGCTCGGTCGTGCCGTCAAGCAGCTTGGTAACGCCGGTCAGGATGTTCGGCTCGCCGCCGGACAGCTCGATCCCGCGCCAGACCACCTGCTGGCCCCAGGTCAGATCCCCGGCGCCCGAGCCTTCCCCAGCGAAACTGACGAGCATCCTGTCCGCCACGTTCTCTCACCATCCAGTCGGTTAGTTCGGTCAGCCAGGTAGCCGCACGCCGGTCGGAACGTCCGGGTCGAAGGCGGCCTCGACGATCAGCGTCTCCATCAGCCGCACCACCGACTCGACCTCGTCGGGCGACACGTATTCGCTGTCGGTCATCACCAGGACTTCCAAGGTCTGCGGCGATTCGAAGTTGTCGACGATCTGGACATGGCAGAAGTCGTCGTCGGTCTGCTCCTCCCAGCGCACCGTGGTGAGCGGCAGCGCTGCCCGCACGTCGCCGGGCCCGGGGAGCGCTGCCCGCGCCTCGCGCGGCATGCTCATCCGCAGGTCGTTGTAGACGCAGCTCAGGTCTATCCGCACGCCGCGCTCCTTGCTGACCGCCGCGACGATCTCCCTGATCCTGGCCGGCTCGAAGTAGGCGTGCTTGAAGGCCGTGATCGAGGCGCTGAAAGCGCGCTTGACGGCTTCGTCGAAGGTGATGCCGGCGACGTCGATCGCGCACGGGCAGGTCTGGGCGATCGGGCTCACCGACTGGGCCAGCCTGGACCTGAACCTGTTGTTGACCATCACCCGCGGTACCGCCGGATGGACGCCGGTGACCCTGCACAGCGCGACGGCGAACGCGGCGAGCAGGACCGGGGACGTGTCCGCGCCGGTGCGCGCCGCGATCGACTGCATCGCCAGGTAGGCCGCCTTCGAGTTGAGCCTGATCTGCGCGAAGCGCGGCGTGCGCGGTTCGGCCGGCTCGGCGAACATGCGGGGAGGGATGGTGCGGAGCAGGCGCTCCCAGTACCCCTCGGCGATCGCGCTGCGCCGCTTGCCCTGCGGGCTCGCCTGCCACTGCGCCTGCTCGAGCGGCTCCATCGCGGTGACCGGACCATTGACCACGCGGCGCGTGACCGGCCCAAGCTGCGTCTTGAACAGCTCCTTGTCGGCGACCGCCAGGTGCTCCGACTCGTCCATCATCACGAGCACGCCGAAACCGTCGGTGACGATGTGGCACATGGCCGTCACCCGGTAGGCGGGGACGCCCCGGTGCATGACCACGCCCATCTTCACCGGCCACTCGCTGGCGAAGTCAAGGTCGGCGGCGAGCCATTCCGCCTGAAGCGCCTTGGCAACGGTCAGCGGGTCGGCGTCGTCGCCGGTTTCGATCACGTCCAGGGCGACCTCGCCTGAGCTTGAGACCACCTGCTGCACGTGGCCGTCGTCGCTGATCAGCAGCCGGGTGCGGAGCGACTGATAGCGGCTCATCAGGAAGCTTAAGAGATCCGCCACGTCCTGCACGGTCTTGCCCCTGGCGATCGGCTCGAGGCCGGGCAGCCAGATCGGCGCGCCGCGCGCCTCGATCCCGCGCCAGATCACCTGCTGCCCCCAGGACAGCTCGGCGATGCCGGAGCCTTCCCCGGCGAACGGGACGAGCACCTTGTCCGCCATGCCGTCTGACCACCACCCTGCGCATCGTGCCGCGCGCCCCGGACTCGCTCCCGTGGCCCGCTTCAAAAAGGCCACGCATGTACCTGAAACGGTACAGAGCACCATCTGCGAGAGTCAATCGCAGCCAATCCCGGACGGCCCTTGCCCGAGGTCCCCGTGCGTCCTCGCAGGTGACCCCCGCTGGCCGGGCCGGGCAGGCGGCACTGGCCTGGTCGGCACATTGCTGGCCGAGCCATTCTCAGCTACGTTTCCCGTTGTGCGCAGTTACGCCGAATCCCGCTAGATCTCCCACGAAGGGACTCCGTCACATGGCCGACTCCATCCGGCAGTTCATTCTTGACTCGCTGCAGGAGATGAACTATGACGTCGAGGGCATTGACGACAACACCCAGCTCGGGCCGAGAGGCGCCGATCTTCGGTCGTTGTCTCTCGCGGAACTGGCGTTGCGAGTCGAGGACGAGTACGGCGTGAAGTTCGGCGAGGATGAGGCCGAGGAACTTGCCGGGAAGACGGTAGGCGAGTTCTGCGCCATCGTGGCCGAGCGCATGGACGCAGCGAAGACCCCGGCGGAGTGAGCCATGGTTGCGACGAACTTCCGCGGCGCGCTCGCCGCTGACCCCGACATCGGCGCGGGCAACGTCCTGGCGAAGCTGATCGAGCATGGCGCGGCGCTCGACGGGCCGGGCATCACCTTTGACACCAGCGTGGACGGGCACCCCGCCTGGGCGCCGTTCACCCTCGGAACGCTGCATGACCGGGTCGCGGCCCGGGCCGCGTGGCTGCACAGCCGCGGGATCTCCCAGCGGGACCCGGTCGCGGTCTATGTCACATCCGCAGCCGACTGCCTGCTCAGCTTCATGGCCCTGACCTGGCTCGGCGCCATTCCGGCGCTGATGAACGGCAACATGCCGGGCGACATCGCGGTGGAGTACATCAAGCAGCTGCGGGGAGTCGGAGTCCTCACCGACGCCGCGCATCGCGAGCTGCTCGAAGGGCACGATCTGGGCGTCCCGATCCTCGCCGATGCCGCCGAGCTCGGCACCGGGGACCCGGCCAGCGCGCCCGCGCACTACCGCCACTACCGAGACGACCCGATCGCCATCACGCACTCGTCGGGCACCACCAGGATGCCGACGGCGGTCGTTCACTCGCACGGCAGCCTGTTCGCCGCGACCCGCCTGGTGCACCTCGCGACGCCGCGGACCGAGGAGACCGAGCGCACGCTGTGCGTCCTGCCGGCCGCGCACGCCGCCGGGATCATCAGCCATCAGCAGGCCCTGTGCAACCGGCACGAGCTGCTGTACCTGTCGGCCCAGGGCGGGCAGTTCGAGCAGAGCGGTACCGCGGTGCTCGACGCCATCGAGCGGTGGCGGCCGACCGGCGTCTACGGGTTCGCCGTAACCTGGGCCGAGCTGGCGCGCTTCGACCTGACCACGCGTGACCTGAGCTCGGTCACGCTCTGGTTCAACACGGGCGACTGCGCGCACGAGGCTCACGTGCGGCGGCTCGTCGCGGCGGGCAGTCACCGGACCGTGACCCGCGAGGGAGTGGTCAGGGTGCCCGGGTCGAAGTTCATCGACGGCATCGGCTCGACGGAGATGGGGCACTCGGGGTTCAGCGCCGTCCACCGGCTCGGCAGCGACCGCTACGGCCGGTGCGTCGGGAAGCCGTATGACTTCGCCGAGATCGCGCTGCTCGATCTGGCCACCAGCACCGAGGTGCCGATCGGCCAGGTCGGCCACGTGGGCATGAAGTCCCCGACGCTCGCGCTCGGGTACTGGAACGACTCGGTGCAGACATACCGGACGAGGCAGGCCGGTTACTACATCACGGGTGACCTGATGTACCGCGACGAAGACGGCTACTACTACCACGTGGACCGGGCAATCGACTCGGTCGACCTCGGCGGCGGCAACTGGCTCTACACGGCCATGTCCGAGGAGCGCATCCTGATGCGGTGCCCGGACGTCCGGGACTGCACCGTCGTGGCCGGCCGGGCGGACGGCAAGATCGTCACCGATATCCTCCTCCTGCTCGCCGTCGGCGCGGATCGCGAGGCGGACCGCACCGACGCGGTCCGCGAGGCGCTCGGCGAGCCTGCCGCCGCCACCTTGCGGCGGATCGTGGCGGTGCCGGATGAGGACATCGTGGTCGGGCCCACCGGCAAGGTGCGCAAGTTCCTGATGCGGCAGCGGCACCTCGCCGCCACGGCGAAGTCGTGAGCGCAGACGGCACTGCTGGCCGTCCGGGGCACCGATCCGATCCCGGCCGCAGTGCCGTCATCACCGGCATCGGGCTCGTGACGCCGGTCGGCACCAGCCCGGCCGGCGTCTTCGACGCCCTGTGCGCCGGTGAGTCCGGGCTCCGCGAGCCACCGGAGGATCATCCGGTGGCCGGCGTGCTCGGGGTAGCCGGCATCGCGCCGGAGATCGACCCAGCCACGGTCCTGCCCGCGACCGAGGTCCGCACCGTGGACCGTTACGTGATCATGGCCCTGGCGGCGGCCGACAGCGCGCTTGCCGACGCAGGCCTGGTGGTCGGGACGGACGTGGACCCGGACCGGATCGGCGTCATCGTCTCCGGCGTGGGCGGCCTGGCCACGCTCGAGACGAACGCGCTCGCCCGCGGGCGCCGCGGCCGGGTCGGGGTGAGCCCGTACATGCTGGCCGCCATGCTGCCGGGAATGGGGGCCGCGTTCATCGCGATCAAGCACGGCATCCGGGGCTACAGCTCGTCGATCGCGACCGCGTGCGCGGCCGGCGCCCAGTCGATCGGCGAGGCAGCGCGCCTCATCCGCTGTGGTGACGCAGACGTCGTGGTCTGCGGGTCGAGCGAGGCGCACCTGTTCCCCACGCTCGCCGACTCGTTCGGCAACGCCTGGGCGCTGGCCCGCGGCTGGGCCGATCCGACGGCGGCCAGCAGGCCGTTCGACCGCCGGCGCAACGGCTTCGTGCTCAGCGAGGGCGCCGGGGTCGTGGTGCTGGAACGCCAGGAGCACGCCGAGGCGCGCGGAGCGGCCGGCTACGCCAGCGTGGCCGGGTGGGGCGCGACCACCGATGCCCACCACCCGACCACGCCCCGCCCGGACGGCTCGGGCGCGGCCGAGTGCATGCGCCGCGCGCTGGCCGACGCCGCGATCGCGGCGTCCGACGTGGGATACCTGAACGCGCACGGCACCGGCACGAAGCTGGGCGATGCCGCCGAGGCGAAGGCCATTCGCGCGGTGTTCGGCGACGGCCCGCCGGTGAGCTCGACCAAGGGCCTGACCGGCCACATGCTCGGGGCGTCCGGCGCGGTCGAGGCGGTGGTGGCCGTCGCGGCGATGAACCGCGGTCTCCTGCCGCCGACCTGGAACCTGGACGACCCTGACCCGGCATGCGACCTGGATCACGTGCGGGTCAAGCCCCGGCCGGCCTCCGTTGACTACGCGCTGTCCAACTCGTTCGGGTTCGGCGGCCACAATGTCAGCCTGGTCGTCGGTCCCGCGGCCACCAGCAGGCAGCGGTCGATCTAGCGCCGCATTGGGGTCAGCGCCTGATGGCGTGCACCCGGTAGGTGGCAAGCTCCTCATCGAGCAGCGGGGCCGGCTCGGCCGACGGCTCGAAGCCGTGGTCGCGCAGCAGCTCGCAGACCGAGTTCAGCCTCTTCTCGAAGTCCTGGACGATCAGGACCGCCTGCCTGATCAGCGGCCAGTGCACGGCATCGATGCCGAGCAGCACCTCGAGCTCGTCCCCTCCCACGCTGACCTTGAGCAGGTCGACAGGCCGGTCGGCGCTGAGGAACGCGGAGAGCCGCTCGACCGGCACGGTGATGTCGCGGCTCTTGTACAGCCGCTCGGCGATGCGGGGCGAGAACACCCGGCCCAGGGCGGCGATCGCGGGAGCTTTTTCCGCCGGGTACCTGGTCGAGTTGCCGGGAAGCGCCGGGTAGAAGGTGAAGGGAGACTGGACCTCAGGCCGACTCGCGATGGCGATCTCGTGAACGGCCGCGTTCACGAGCCCGTGCAGCTCGATGTTCTGCCGCGAAATGTCCGCGGTCTCTGGTACCGGCTCGAACGCCAGCAGTTCGGCATCTGGATAGGCGAGCTTGATGAATATGCCGAACATGCCGACGTTAGCCCCCACATCGACGACGAACGGGCGCTCGGGCAGGCCAGCGTGCTCATAGCATCGCGCCCGGAAGATCTCCTCGTACTGGAACTGCAGCTCCATCTTGCTCGACGCGTAGACCTCCAGGCCATCGGAGAGTTCGACCAGCTTGGGGGCGGACATCTTGCCTCGCTTTCCGGCTTTCGAGCGGTATCGCCCGCATGCCCACAGCATGGCATCGCGGCGTCCGCGGGAGAACCTCCGTCTCGGCTGAAGGCGCTGAGCGCCGCCTGGCCCCGCCGCGTCCCGGCCGGCCGCGGGGATCAGCGCGCGGTGGCCGGGGCGATGCCGGCGCGCGGTGGCCGGGGCGGTGCCGGCGCCCGGCCGGCGTCGTGCTGCGGAGCTGATCAGATGGTCGCTATACGCAAAGTGCCCCGCGATGTTCCGCATTCTGTGTTGTATCTTCAACTGATCCACGAGCCGGTCATCGCTGTGATATCTACACTCGCAGGTGAGGAAGAGGTGGTACAGATCGGGGCACACAGCAAGCGGCCAGGCCAGCAGGGCCAGCCCGCAGATGAGGACAGCGGACAGACCTGGCAGGATGGTCAGGCCGGATCACTTGCCGCGAATCTGTATGATCAGGCCGACCCGGCAGCCGTGCCGGACGCTTCTAAGCCGCTGAGCCCCTCAGGTGCTACCGGGCCGGACTGGCTGCCCACGGGGCCGGCAGATCAGGAGAAGACCGTCGTGCCGCTGAGTCCTTCTGGGTCGCTCAGTCCGTCAGGGTCGCTCAGTCCCTCTGGGTCGCTCAGTCCCTCTGGGTCGCTCAGTCCCTCTGGGTCGCTCAGTCCGTCAGGTGCAGCGACTCTTCCGCACTCGGTATGGCCTGCGGCACAGCCAGACCCGTCGGTGGGCTCGCTCGGCTCGCGGGGACCCAAGGACACCGCAGACCCGGTATGGCCCACCATGCCAGGAAGCGCGCCCAAGTCGGCCAGCGCGCCGAAGCCGGCCAGCGCGCCGGGTCGTTCCGGGTCCGATGGTGCTCTTGATCCGGTGTGGTCCGCCCCGGCCAGCGCGCCGAAGCCGGCCA
>Ga0209415_10009152_pt1 | contig 17054 bp, 15 predicted proteins | sample PeaSoiSIISIP2007_FD_187696 | JGI IMG/M metagenome (GOLD analysis project Ga0209415, IMG submission 187696) | Peat soil microbial communities from Weissenstadt, Germany - SII-SIP-2007 (SPAdes) (version 2) | ecosystem: Environmental > Terrestrial > Soil > Wetlands > Peat | place: Germany... | reverse complement strand
GGTGCAGGAATCAGGTGCAGGAATCAATGGCGCGGCGATGCCAGCAACCAGCAATGCACGAGGTCGATCACGAAGACCTTGCGTTGCTCCCTGTAGATGGCCTCGTTGACGACCGTCGGCCATCAGCCCGGATTCGGCGCTGCGGCCTTGGCCAGCTCATGAAGGGCGTCGGTCAGGCCATGGGCGAGGTTCCACACGTCGGGCACCGTGTTCGGGCTCGCCATCAGCCCGAAGTAGAGCGAGTCGAGGTAGCTCTGCACGGTGATGTTGAGGCCGATGCCGTCGGTGATCGGACCCATCGGGTATGCCGCCACCAGACGGGCCCCGGCGAAGTAGAGGGAGACCGGCGGTCCGACGATGTTCGAGACGATCACGTTGCCTGGCCGCACTCGATCCACGATGCCGAGGCGCGAGGCGAGGCGGATGGCGGGCGCAACCAACCCGGGCACGGCGGCCTCAACCCATGCCGAGCCGACGACACCGAAGCGGGCGGCGTGCTCTTGGGCCTTGGCCTCTTGCGTGGCGTGGGCGATGGCTCGGAGCTGCTGCACCGGGTCTTCCAACGCACTGGCCAAGGAGACGAACAGAAACGACAGACGGTTGCCCAAGGTCCCCCGCTCCTCCTCGGCCCGCACCGACAGCGGAACGATGGCCACCATCGACGCCTTCGGCTGCTCGTCCAACGCAGCAAGGTGGTGGCGCAGCGCCCCCGAGCACATGGCGAGGACCACGTCGTTCACGGTGACACCGCAGGCGTGTGTGACTGATTTCACGTCATCCAGGCTCACCTGGGCGAAGGCAACCCGCCGCTCTAGCCCGACGGGGGCACCGAGGACGGTTCGGGGTGCGCCCATCGGTAACGACACGGCGGAGAACCCCGCCCGGCGGGCATGCCCCAGCAGGTTGGCTCCGGCCCGCGCCGTGCGCCATGCCGCCCGCGTTGTCACCGCTGGGCGCCCGCAGAGCTCCACCAGTGCGTCACCGACAAGCTTGAGGCCAGAGGGGAGGCCCTCGGGCTCCCAGGGAGGATCCGGAGGATCCACGGCGACGGGCTCGGGGGCGAGGTCGAGCAGATTGACGATGAGCTCTTCCCCCGAGACCCCGTCGATGGCGGCGTGGTGGACCTTGGTGAGCGAGGCGACCAGACCTCCCCGCAGGCCCTCGATGACGTACATCTCCCACGGTGGCCGGCTTCGATCCAGCGGCTGGCTCAGGACGGCCGCGGTGAACTCGGCCAGCTCACGCTCCCCACCAGGGGACGCAATGACCGCCGAGTGCACGTGATGGTCCAGGTCGAAGTCCGGATCCTCCACCCAGCGCGGGTGGTCCAAGCCGAGTGGGACCTCCACCAGACGACGGCGGAACGGCGGCAGCAGGTGCAGACGCTGCTCCAGGAGCGCCCGCACCGTGGCGAACGAGTAGCCCTCGGGCGCCGTCGAGGGATCGAAGATGCAGACGTATGCCGAATGCATGTGGGTGGTGGGCGTCTCAAGGTAGAAGAACATCGGGTCCAGCCCGCCCAGTCGTCGCATGGAGATTCCCTCCTCAATCGTGGGACGCCGACCCCGCGCCGCGCCCTGACGCTGCCCGGAGGAGGGCAAACGAGCCGCCGTCCTCGGCCGAGCCCCGACGCGCACCGTCACCGGGCTCCGGCGCGGCACCGCCGGGACCAGTCGCAACGGGAAGCGTGATCAAGACGGGCTCGACCCCCTCGACGTCGTGCACCACGGGGTCGAGGATGTGCGTCATGGCGTCGCGCCCCCGGCGCGGGTACCGACACGCCGGACCAGGTTCGCCACGCCGCGCATCACGGGGTGGGGATGCTCGGCGCGCAAGCGGTCGAGGGCGGATTGCATGATGCGCGTGATCTCGGCGTAGCAACCGTCCACGACGACGGGGCTATCCGCAGCTTCGGGGCCGCGTCCGCTCCAGTCCAGGGCGGGCAGGAACTCGACGGTGATCGCCGCCGGCAGGGGGAGCGGGGGCGTCAGGATCGACGTGAGGCCCAAGGGGCCCAGGAGGATCGGAAACACGTTGATCCTCAGCCGGTTGAGGCCGAGAGCGGTCGCCAATCGGTCCCCGCGCGCCACCACGACCACGGCGTGATGCGATCCGTGAGTGACGACGGGCACCACGGGGACACCAGTCCGCAGGGCCAAGCGGACGAACCCCTTGTGCCCGGCCAGGTCGATCTGGTCACGCTGGCGCCAGGAACGACAGGCCTCCAGGTCGCCGCCCGGGTAGACGACCACCGCCGCGCCCTGTTGGAGGGCGAGTTCGGCCTGGCGCCCCCCCGCCGGAATGGCGCCGATCCGCCGCAGGAAGGGGCCCACACCGGGCACGCTGAAGAGCAGGTCGTAGGCGAGGGCGTATGCGGGCTGATCGAGGCCGCGCCGCCGGATGAGCGACAGGCCGACGACCCAGGCGTCGGGCATGTACATGAGGCACGAGTGATTCCCGACGACGAGCACGGGCCCGGTGGCTGGGAGGTTCTCAAGTCCCTTCACTTCCGGCGAGAAAAAGCTCGTGTAGCGGGCCATCAGCGCCAGTTGCCGCTCGATGAACTTCGGGTCCCGCCGGAACACTGGTCCGCCGACTTCGTGCTCGATGCGGTGTAAGAGCGGCCCCACCAAGGGTGCGAGGATGCCTGCCGGCCCGTGCCCCTGGGCATGCCCATCGGCCGGCACGCCGTCCTGGCCATTGACGAACCCCTCGACGCGTTCCACGTTTACGACCATGGCTGAACCCCACCTTCTTCTCCTTTGTCGCGCCCGGGAGGCTCGGGGAAACAGAGCAGTTCGTCCCGAAGGTGGCGGCAAACGGCGGGTACGGACGGGGCACCGGGCGAGATGGAGTCGGTGACCTGCGCCTGGGCCACCAGTCACCGTCGGATGTCGGCGCGGAGACTCGGGGGCGTGCCGTCACGTTGTGTTTGTTTCGCTGTGGATGGTGATGACCCATCCTGTACGTGCCGAGGCACAACCGATCCTGGTCGCCCTCTCTCCCCCGCCGCGGGCGGTAAGAGCCTCCGATAGTCGCAATCGGTTCTGAGCGGTGGTGCGGCCGGTATTGAGTCCGAGGACCCATAGACCACCTCGCCGTCCCGGCGTACCGTCACACGTACGTCCTGAGGCCCGGGTCGACGTGGCCTCTACTGGGGGGCGAGACCTTCCGACCCAGACCTCGGACGTATCCAGCTGCTCTCGCTAGAAGGCTCGCCGGTCGTCAATGTCCTCGACCTGCTCGTCGCAGGCGTCGACCTCGTCGCAAGGGACCCGGGCGAGACCGCAACCGTATGCGGCTGAGATCATCTTGTTCTAAGACTTGCCCTATAGACAGCGTTGTTTCGTGTCGCTCCATCCGGTCTCAGGCTTCAGGTCACAGCGACGAGGAGAACGGGGATCGGGCTCCGCTCCAGGATCTCGCGTGCTACCGCGCCCCGGCTGGCATCTGCTGCGTGGGGCCAGCCCACGGCTACAAGCTCGGGATGCAGCGATTCGACGGCGGCGAGCACCTCTCTTGCCGGCACACCAATGCGTAGCTCCAGCCGTGCTTGCGGTGCGCCGGGGAGGTGGCGGGCAAAGAACTCCTGGGCGTAGGCCTCGGTCTCGTGTTGAACCTGGTCGGTAAAACTGGGGATCTCCTCGTCGACATGCACCACCACGATTTCGAGGCCGGCGTCGGTCGAGAGTTCGATGGTCCGCTGGAGGGCGCGGGCCTTGCCAGGCGTACCCTCCATCGCCACGAGGACCTTGTGCAAGTGCTGGGGCGGTTGAGCGTCGGGAGGCACCACGACCACGGGCTTGTCGGTTCGATCGGCGAGCGTGAGGGCGAGGTGCCCGGCCGGCCGAGGACCACCGAGGCCGCCACGGGCTCCTAGGACGAGGGCCACGACGTTCTTGTGCGCCACCACCCGCTCGAGTTGTTCAATCGGATCACCAACGAGCGTGCGCAGGGCCGCGCCCGCGGCCTGGGTCGAAGCACGGGCGGTCTCGTCGCCATCCTCGGTGACATGCACGACATCGAGCGCTCCGCCGAGGGCTGAGGCGACGGCCTGGGCCATAGCGAGCACGGGTCGCGAGGCGGCCGAGTTGTCGATTGCAGCGATGACTTTCTTCATGAGATCAGCTCCCATTGCGGTCCCCTGCGACGAAACGACAGTGTGCCGGGTCCGGCGGCAAACGGTGTGCCGCCGACGACGACCGGGATGCGACCGTCGGTCCAGATAGTGAGGTGGGCTCGCTCCTCGCGGACGCGGACCCTGGCGCCGCGGAACCTCACGCGTAGCTCGAGGGCTGACCACGAGGGGGGCAGAACCGGGTCGACATGAAGCATGCCGGCGTGCGGGCGGAGGCCGGCGAATCCGAAGGCAAGTGCCTGCCACATCCCACCCATCGTGGCGAGATGCAGGCCCCCGGCCGTGGAGTGGGTCAGGTCATCGAGGTCCGTGCGGGCGGCGATGCGCAGCGCCTGCAGGGCGCGATCGAAGTCCCTCGCCCGGGCCAGCACCGAGGCGTGGATCGCCGGGGACAGCGAACTGCCATGGGCGGTGCGGGGCTCATAGAAGCGGAGGTTGGGTTCGAGGCTGCCGGCTACCACTTCATCGGGGATGAGGTGGTGAAGCATGAGGACGTCTGCCTGCTTGATCACCTGTGCGCCTCGGGTTCGTTCGGCCCCGAGCAGCAGATCAGCGGCGATGGGGCGACGCGGAGCCACTTCGGCGATGACCAACGGCTCGAGCCGCCCGAATCCGGCGAACTGCTCGTAGATGCCGGTGTCAGGGTCGTAGCCGTCGACCAGGGCGTCAGCCAGTTCAAGCCAGCGTTGCGGCTCGCCGACGTCGACGTCCTCCTCCGCCCCGTCCACCTCGACATCGTGGGCGGCCCGACGCAGGTTCCACCGGGCCATGACGTTGGTGAAGGCGTTGTCGTCGACGGGTTCGTGGTACTCGTCGGGACCGATGACTCCGTAGATATGGGCGCTGCCGTCGGGCTCGAGGCGGATCCGCGACGCCCAGTACCGAGCCGTCTCGACGAGGATGTGGCGGCCGGGCCCGCGGGCGAACTCCTCGTCCCCGGACCAGTCCACGTAGCAGCACGCCGCCCACGGCACCTGGGCCACGATGTGCTCCTCGAGTTGGCCGGTGCGGATAGGGATGACCTGCCCGGACCGGTCTCGGGCGCTCGTCGGCGTAACGTCGCGACCGGTGTGGGCGGACTCCCACGGGAAACGGGCCCCGGCGTGGCCCGCCGCGCCCGCCGCCGCCATGGCGGCGGGGAGCCGTCGTACGCGGTACTCGAGCATGGCCCGGGCCGAGGCCGGATGCGTCGCGGCCAAGAAGGGCAGGACGAAGGTGTCGGCGTCCCAGAACACGTGACCCCGGTAGCCCGTCCCCGTCAGGCCTCGGGCGCCGACAGCCGCCTCCCCCGAGTCAGCGACCGACGCCATCAGGTGGAAGAGCGCGAAGCGGATACTCAACTGCAACTCGTCGTCTCCCTCGACGACCACATCGGCGTCCTCCCACCGGCGGGCCCAGGCCTGGCGGTGCTCGGCTAGGAGCTGGTCGAAGCCGATGGTGGCCACCTGGCCGAGGGCGCCGACGACGGGAGAAGGATCGGGGAGGCGGTCGGCATCGGAGCGGTAGACGGCCACACGATCGAGAACGTTGCCGCGCGGTGTCTGTCCGTCGACCGAGCGTGGCCTCGCCGACGTGGTCTGCGCGGCCGCCGCCACGATCCCGCCAGTGGAGCCGACGACCTGGATCCACGTGGCGTCGTCGACGCGACCCTGGTCATGGGTGGCGTCGTCGGCCGCCGCAAGCAGCGGTGGGCCGACACGGAGAGCCGTCGGATACCGGGCCCGCAGGACGGCCGTGGTCGGCCGGGCGAGGGAGGCGAAGCGCACGCTCTCAACGGCACCAGTCTCGTGTCTGGCGCGTTCGGCCAGCACCCCAGTGCGCAAGTCGAGAACGCGCCGCAGCGGCGCCCCGGCGTCAACCGGGCCAAGTTCGAACACGACGGGCCCGGTCAGCAGGTGGGTGTCGGGGCCCTCCCCGTTATAGACGCCGGCCGCGATGACCCAAGGGTGCCGGCTCAGATGACTGGCGAGGGGTGCACCGCTCGTCCCGACGTGGCCGTCGGCCAGGGTGAGAAGAGCTTCGTGGACACGCTGGTGCTCGATGTCGAATCCCTCTACGACCAGGGACCAACCCGACCGGGTGGCGGCTTCGGGAAGGGCCCGCTGGTGCCGTCGGCGCAGCTGGGTGGCCAGCAGCTGGTGCAGGCGAGCCGTGCCCCCGGTGAGCGCCACCATCCCAGAGCGTGGCGAACCCCGGTTGCCGTTCACCAGCACGACCGTCGCGGCCCGTACGTCAGGGGCGATCACGGGAGCGGGGCGGTGGGGCACGCCTCTCAACCCATCGACCACCACCAGGACCGACTGAGGGTCGACCCCCCGCCGCCAGAGCTCTTCCAGCAGCCCCAGCGCCACGTCCCCGGCATCCACGAGGGCGATCTCCACCGTGGTGCCCTCGACCACCACCCTCGGGTCGTCAAGCCCGGACCGGCGAGCCGCATCAGAAGCGAGGTCTGCGATGTGCGCCACGCCGGGGATGCCGTGGGCCAACAGGAGCTGCTTGAGTCTCGACCATGTTGTTCGCTGTGCCGGGTCGTGGACGAGTTCGACACTGACCTTGGGGGAGCCAACAGGGCGAGGGAGTGCCGTGGCCGCCAGTCCCAGTCCGGCCAGCGACTCGGCGAGGGCAGCGCCTGCCCGATCAAGGCCGGCGAGATCCAGGTCGCGCTTCGGCTCCCCCAGATGTCGGAGCCCTGAGTGGTCGACGGCGACGACGCCCGTGCCGGCGCTGTCAGCGAGGAGGAGGGGCGCGGCACCGGTGGTGAGCAGGCCCAGTCGTTCGGCCAGCTCATCGACGGGGGCGGGAGCAAGCACCCCTATGAGCGCACCAGCCCGGCGCAGAGCCATGAGGTCTTCTGCCATGCGCGCCGGGATCGTCGCCTTGGAACTCCACAGGACGACCGCCTCGAACCGCCGGTCTAATCCAGGTGGGAGCGCAGAGAGACGGCTCCGGGGTCGCGGGGAGGCCCCGTCGCCCCGGCCCGGAGGAGCGGCGGTGCTCACGCCTCTGGGCCGACGGTTTGGGCCTGCCCTGGCCCGGGGCCGTCTCGCAGGGGGGCATCGTCCGAGCCGCGAAAGGTGGCCAGCGCGAATGGAGTTGTGCTGAGAGTCTCGGGCAGTAGGTATGGACCTCGATGGGCAACATCAATCATCGAGGTCATCCCACCTGCAATCCGGCGACGGGGCCAGACCTGGAGGGATCCACCATGCCGTCAATGTCGGGGACGGAAAGCGACGGACAATCGCCGGAACCTACGAGCTCCTGGTAGAGCGCCTCGTAGCGCATCGCCATCACCTCGGCGCTGAACCGTGTCTCGACGAGTGCCCGGCACCGCCGCGGGTCAAGGGTGTCGGTGTGGCCGACGGCGTCGACCATGGCATCGACAGAGTCCCGCAGGAAGCCCGTGGTGCCGTCGCCGACGATCTCGTGGGCGGCCCCGTAGGGGCGGGCGATGACCGGCGTACCGCAGGCCATCGACTCGACCATGACGAGACCGAAAGGCTCGGGCCAGTCGATCGGGAACAAGGTGGCGCGGGCGTGAGCGAGGATGTCCCACTTGATCTCATGGGGCGGCTGCTCGTAGATCTCCTCGTCGCCGCGAAGGCGGGGGGCGACCATCGCGTCCCAATAGACCCGCTCGGCGTCGTCGGCCCGCTTGACCGCCATCTTGAGTCGAAGCCCGGCCCGCCTCGCCACCTCCACGGCGAGGTGCGTTCCCTTCTCGGGGCTCGCCCGGCCGACGTAAGCCAGGTAGTCGTGCTTGGTGGGCACATACCGATAGGCGTCGAGGTCAATCCCGTTGTGGATGATGGCCGCATAGCAGACGTCAGGATTGGCGGCGGCCTGTGCATGGCTGATGGCCACCAGATGGATGCGGTCGTGGACGAGGGCCGCGAAGCGCCGGCCAAGCGTCGTCCACGGCCCGTGCAGGGTTTGGACGACCGGGGGCCTGCCCCCCAGCATCGCCCCTAGGGCCGGGCCAAAGCCAGAGTGGTCGTGGATCACGTCGAAGTCCGCGGCACGCAGATAGGCGCTCAGGGTGTGAAAGATCTCGTCGGCAAACGCGCCCGGGTCAGCGGGGTGCGGGGGGGCCTCGAGAAAGGTGACGAGGCGGCCCGCGGTGAAAGAGCCCCCCACGGCGAACAGGGTCACGTCGTGACCCCGGACGGTCAGCTGCTCGGCCAATGTGCTCACCACCCGCTCGGTTCCGCCGTATCCGAGGGGCGGCACGGTCACCCACACCGGGGCCACCAGTGCGATCCGTAGGGACCTGTGGCTCATACCAGCCGGAACCGAAACGGGCCCGGTGTCGCCCTCGGAGACGGCCATAATCCGATGCAACCACGTCTCGATGTGCCTGGGGCAGGGCCGAAGTGCCCTTCGCCAAAGGCAAGGCCACACCGCTCGTACTGGGGCTACCTTCAAGCGACCGTGACCCAGTTCCGGTCTTCGCGAGCACTGGGCATGTGGGAGCCGATCTCGGAACCCGAGGCGTCCATGTGTCCGAACCAGGACGAGCCCTCAGACTGCTCTGGCCATCAGACGTGCCCGAACCAAGCGCCTGCCACCGCGCGTTACGCCACTTCTTTGATGTCGTGGGGGCTGAGATCCACGCCCTGGACCAGAACAACCTCGTCAAGGAGGCATGCTCGGCGGGGGGCAGGGCGGCACGGCCGGGGGCGACTACGAGTATGTGTCAGGCAGTCCGGGGATCGACGTGCTCTCCGACCCCGGCCCCGCCCTCATTGGTAGTGATCAGTGGAATGGGCTCGGCGTGCGCTTCCAGCAGGCCGCTGTCCTTGACAAGCCCATCATCGAGGGGAGATGGGATGGAGGTCGGGCCGGCGCCCGGATGCATGTCGCTCTCGAGGCGTACCGACGAGGTCACAAACCGCGTGAAGGCGCAGCTGTCAGCCGGGACATAAGCTGACATCAGTGTCAGGTTTATCAGCGGTCCCTGGAGTCGAGGGAGTCCCGGTAGAGCCCGACCTGCCACGTGCCCACCAGCCCGTTTCCGAACACGCCACGGCCTCAGGTCCCCCGGGTTCCCCGGGGCCAACCGGCGAGCCCCGGCCGGCTCCGGGCTCCTGGCCTTCCCCGTGGGGTCTCGCCACCCGCCTTGTCGCTACGGTTCGGAGCCTGGCCCGTGATCCGCGCGTTATGGGCGTGTTGCGGGCCGGGCCCCGGGTGGGGTTGTTCCTCATCCGGGGCAATCGCCGAAGTGCGAGCGCCGGGCTAGACGACAGCATCGTGCCCGTCCGACCGACTCCGTCTTTGGCACTCCAGGCCTACCTCGACGAGGTCCTCATCGCCCTCTTTCGTCACCCCGACCTCTTGCCGAGACCGGCCGACTATGCCCCGGCAGCTGCCGATGTGGCGGACATCCGGGATCTCTTCTCGACGCGTGGGTGGCTCGACCAGCCGGCGCAGTACCACCGGAAGCCGCCCATGCCCGACGACATCCGCGCCTGGCATGGGCGTGGCGCCGGGCTTGGCTACGAACACATCACGTTCACTAGCGGGTGGGAGCCCGATCCCGAGGAGCCGGGGCGAAATAGGTGGTTGAGCCACGAAGCCAACCACACCGTCCACGCCCTGGTGTCACGGACCCCGGGTCCTGAGCACCCCTCTTGGCTCATCTGTGCCCATGGCTTTGGCATGGGCACGAACGCGTCGATGGACTTACGGGCGTTTCGAACCCGGCAGCTGCATCGCCGGGGCATCAACGTCGTCGTGCCGGTGCTTCCCCTCCACGGACCGCGGGCGTCGGGCCGGATCCGCGGCGAGGACCTCATGACCATTGACCTGGTCGACTCCATGCACGGCATGGCTCAGGCCACCTGGGACCTGCGGCGGATCATTCGATGGGTGCGCGAGAGCCAGGGCGCGGAGACCGTCGGGCTAATCGGTTACTCGCTCGGGGCCCTCGTGGCCGCCCTCGTGGCCGCCACCGAGGACGACCTGGCCTGTGTCATCGCCGGAGTTCCCGTGGTCCACCTGCCGGACCTCTACCGCCGCCACAGTCCACCCGACATCGCGCGGTTGGCTGACGCCCACGGCGTCCTGGGGCCAGCGGCCGACGACGCCCACCGTGTCGTCTCACCATTGGCGATGGACTGCAAAGTGCCTTTCGAGCATCGGTATGTCTTCTCCGGTCTGGCCGATCGGATGTCGACGTTCGGCCAGGCTCGAAAGCTGTGGCTGCATTGGGGCCAACCTCCCCTTGCCGCCTATCCCGGCGGGCACGTTGGGTTCTTCTTTTCTGGTGCTGTCCGGCGGTACGTGGAGAACGCGGTGAACAGCTCGTTCCCGTCGCCCTCAGGAAGCTCGGGCTAGCCACCCCGTGCCTGGGTATGGTGAGAGTCCCGCGCCGAACACCACCCGGACACGGGTCGCAGCGTGCCGCGCTCCATTCAACCGGCGACGGGGGTGAAACCCACATGCGGCGTCTGAGCGGATTGGACGCAGTGTTTCTTGCGGCCGAGGGGCCGGCCAACTACGTCACCCACGGCATGGCGGTGATGGTCCTCGATCCCTCGACCATGGCCTCCGGCGATCGCGTGAGCGCGGTGAGGGACTATGTCCGAGCCCGGATCCACCTGGTGCCGCCACTGCAGCGACGTTTGGTCCCCATGGCGCTGGGCCTCGACGTGCCCAAGTGGATGGATGATCCCCGAGTCGACCTCGACCGTCACATCCAGGCGGTGAGGCTGCCCGCGCCCGTCAGCGCGGCGGACTTGGCCTCCTTCGTCTCTGACATCGCCGGACGCAAGCTGGATCGTCGCTATCCCTTGTGGGAGATGTACGTGATCGAAGGGTTCGAAGACGACCGTCTATGCATCGCGGCGAAGTTGCACCACTCCCTGATGGACGGCGGTGCCGGCATGCAGTTCATGGCGTCGCTCTTCGCGCTGGAACCCGATGTTCCCGCACCACCGGTGCCTGGTCCCCAGGTCCCAGAGACACGCCCCGGGGACCTGGCCCAACTCGCCGGTGCTCTTGCGTCGATGGTCCGGCGCCCGCTGTTCGGCGCTCGAGCACTGGGACGAACGGTGGAGGCGACCGTGCGTGTTTCTCGCCAGCTGGTCGACCACCGTCGCCGGGGTGGTTCTGCACTCGCTCTCCCCTTCAGCGCTCCCCGCCTCCCCTTCGACGCACCGATCACAGCGCGACGAGAGGTCGCCTTCACGTCCCTTCCGCTGGAGGGGATCAAGGGCGTCGCCCACGCCTTCGACGTCACCGTCAACGACGTGGTCCTCGCCGTGGTGGCCGGCGCCATGCGGCACTTCCTTGTGTCGTTGGGGAAGCTTCCAAAGAAATCGCTGGTGGCCGCAGTCCCGGTGTCGGTGCGCGGCGATCACGGCGTGGAACAAGCCAACATGATCAGCGTCATGCTCGCCGGCCTGGCAACAGACCTGGAGGGCCCCGCCGACCGCCTGGTGGCGATCCACCAAGGGGCGTCCGAAGCCAAGCTCTTGCAGTCGGCGATGGGTTCCGATGCGCTCATGGCGTGGCTCGAAGTACCCGTGCCGGCGCTCTTTTCGCTGGCGACGGACCTCTACTCGTGGCTGCGTCTCTCAGCCTTGCACCCCCCGCTGTGCAATGTCCTGGTCTCCGATGTCCCGGGCCCTCCCGTGCCCCTCTACTTCGCAGGGGGACGTCTCGTCTCGATCTTCCCCCTCGGCCCGATCTTCGACGGGGTGGGCCTCAACATCACCGCGGTCAGCTCTGTTAGCACGCTCGACGTCGGGTTGGTGGCCTGTCCCGACCAGCTGCCTGGCCTCTGGAACCTGGCCTGTGGGTTGGGACCCGCTCTCGAGGAGCTGGACGCGGCGCGGGTCGCTCGCGGTGATGCCAAACACCGATCCAAGAAACGCAGTGCACCAAGGCCCGACACTCTCAGATCAAACCGCTGACCCATCGAGTCGTGGACCAACTCGTGCCCACCAAGACGCGCCAGGACATTCAGAGCGCCGATGTCGTCGTGATCGGAGCAGGTGTGGCGGGAGTGAGCGCAGCGCGGGCGCTCTCGCAAGGCGGGGCCCGAGTGGTCGTGGTCGAGGCCAGCGACCGCGTCGGTGGCAGGGTCCGCACGATCCGGGATTTCGCCGAGGTTCCCGTCGAAGCTGGTGCGGAATTCATCCACGGGGAACACGCTGCGACGTGGTCCGATGTGCGCGCTGCCGGACTCGTTGTCCAGGCGGTGCCATACCTCCGCGCCTCGTGGCTCAATCTGGGTACTTCCACCCGCTGGCTCCCCATCCAGCTGGCGCATCCCGGGGTCTGGCCGACAGCGGACATCTTGTGGTCCCTTCGCCATCTGCGAGGTGACGACCATTCCGCGGCCGCGTTCCTCGACGAAAAGGGTTATCGGGGGACTGCCCGCCAGTTGGCGCAGCTCGCACTCACCGGACACCTGCCCGGCAGTGCCGAGGAGGTCGGGGTCCGAGGGCTCGTCGCCGACGGTGTCCCCCGTCTCGAAAAGGGGCTCAACCATAGGGTGCTCGATGGCTATGACCGGCTCCCCGCGCATGTCGCGATCGGGCTCGACGTCCGCTTCGGCTTTGAAGTCGCCACCATCGCCTGGTCGCCCGATGCCGTCGAGATCACCGCCCGCGACGGCCAGCGGGTGCGGGCCCGGGTCGGCATCACGACTCTGCCACACGGCGTGTTGCGCGCTGGGATGGTGACGTTCGACCCAGCGTTGCCACAAGGCAAAGTGTCAGCGGTGTCCCGCATGGCCACCGGTGCCGTGGCCAAGGTCCTTCTCCGCTTCGACGAGCGGTTCTGGCCACGGCGAATGGCTCAACTCGTTTGTGGAGACGGACCCCTCACCGTGTACTGGTCGACCTCGTTCGGGACCGAGGGTCCGCCGGTGCTCATTGCCTACGCCACCGGGCCACGCGCCATTGAGCTGTCGAGGGCAGGCGACGCGCTGGCGATCGAGACGGCGCTCGACGACCTCGGTCGTTTGTTCCCCCGGGTGGTTCCCCGCCGCTTGGTTCGCGTCGCGCGTTTTGTCGACTGGTTGACCGAGCCGACGGCACTCGGGGGGCACACGTTCTTGCCCCCGGGGGCCGTCGGGGCCCGCCAGCAGCTGGGAGCGTCGGACACCGGCGCCCTCGTGTGGGCAGGGTCCGCGACCGTGTCACGACCGGTCGCCGACACGGTCGAGGCCGCCTACCTGAGCGGGTTGACAGCGGCCCGCCAGGCCAGTGTCATCCTGAGGCTCCACTAAGAACTCTCGAAATTCCAAGCACGGGGAACCGCCGGGCTCCGTGTCCGCGTTCGTTCTGGTCGCCCGACCAAGAAGTTGGGCACCAGAGCTCACATCTTCGAAGGTTCACCGCCGCTCGCGTTGACGCAAGCAGCATCACTCCGTTGGCTGCTGTCCAAGGACCAAGGGACCCACGTAACTCCTGAGATGGACTGTGCCTTGGAGCGGTGCTGGCAGTCAACGTCCCCGAACCCATCTGCGGACGTCGACGCGCGCGAGTGCAGGCTCCAATCCCGCGCCCACTGCGAGCGCGGTTGCGACGTCCTCGGATCCGAACAGGTGGTCGGGATCACCCACGTCGTAGATCAACTCGATCTGTTGGTCCCGCTGGTGCCAAATGACGCTGGCGACTTGGCGCTCAGCCATTGCCCGCAGGCTACTCTGAGATCTGGCATCACCTGGGGGATAGAACCGACGCACCACCGGCTGTGATGTCTCTTCAGGACTGATCTCGGAACGTCCTGAGCTAGATCGGACCGACCGACTTCGCCCTGGATGAGGTCTGAGTTCCCGCCCTCGGTCCGGCGCCGTCTTCGACGCGACGACGAGATTTCCCGCTCGTTGATCACCAGTCCGTGGAACTCCCAGATTCACCCGGCCGTGTGCGCCGGGCATCAAGATGCGCCCTTGGCGTGACCTGTTGGTCGTTTCGTCCTCGTGCGACTGGTCCGAGGAGACGGTGTCCAGTTCAGCGTCGTGATGGCACTAGGGGCACCGGTTTCAGGACTGGCTCTCGTCTGCCCCCAGGATCTGGACTAGTCCATCAAGGTCCGCCACGGTGACCGTAAGCGCCGAGTAGCCCTTCAGGCCGAGGGCTGACGGCACCTTCTCCCGGAAGTGGACACACACTCCGGCCCTAGTGTTGGTCCCGAAGGTCAGCCCGTCATCCACGAACGACACCCGCGCGCCAACGGCAGTCCACCACCGATAGCTCCTCGTGATGTGGGCTCCGGTCACGTTGTCGAGCTGAGTCTCCAGCCGCAGGAACCCGTAGGTCGCCCTGAAACGACCGTCGTCGGTGATGGTCACCCCGTCCTTCGATGGCCGAACGCCGAGGGGAAGCCAGATTGGAGCAAACTTGATATCCACTGCGTAGGGGAAGAACTGATTCACGACGGTCTCCTCGTGTTCTTCTTCGCCGACTTGGCCGCCTTCGCCGCAGCCAGGGCCTTGCTCGATGACCCTTCACCTTGCCGATCACCGCGACCCCACCGGGCCGGGCACGACGCTTGACTCCGCCCCGCGCCAAGCGTCACCACTGACCTGTTGATTCCGAAGTGTTCATCGATGCCAAATGGGCGATGGCGTCAGGTGCCGGGTGTCTCCGGCAACGGCGGCACCGGAGTGGTGCTAGTCGGGTCGAAGCACAGGTACACCTCATGGGTACCTGGGACGACCCTCGGCACGTACTGGCCGTTCACGACGTGGACGCCTGTCCCGCAGTACGGCGGCTTGCCTGAATTTGCCGTGGAGTGTGCAGTTGTCCAGTTCACGGGCGACACCAATCCGCCTCCGGTGAAGGCCGTCTCGGCATTGATGGCGGCCACCAACCTCTTTTGGGTCAAGTCCCGGCCTACCGCTTTCAGGCCAGATACGAACAGGTCGGCTGAGATCCAGCCGTCCAGGGCCACCTCGTCGTAGGTGAACGAGGGCTGGTACTTGTGCATCTCCCGGATGTAGGTCTCCATTCCGGGGTACACACCGGGAAAGGCTTGAGCTGCCTCGAAGGGCACGTGCTGGAGCCCGAAATACACCCCATTCATGATCGAACCGTACTGCTGCAAGGTGGCCCGGTCGTAGCCGTCCAACCACATCTGGTGCATGGAGAGGTCGTTCTGGCTGATGGCACGGGCGAACTCCACGTTCCCGTTCACGTCGAGACACGACAACAGAAGGTCCACGTTGTGCGCTTTCATGTGCAAGACGTCAGCGGTGGGATCGGCGCCGTAGGCAAGGTTCAGGTCACTGAACGAGACGTCCAGGCCCAAGGCGCGCAGACCCGTGATCGCCGCCTGGCATGCGTCCGCCGACTGCGGGACGCCATAGGCGATGGCGGCGATCGACTTGGCCCCCAACTGCTGCGCGACATAGGCCTCCCCAGGCACGGCGGTGGCAAAGCTGAGGTCCGATCCGTAGGTCCCGAACAACGTGGGCTTGTTCTCCCAGTCCGTCGAGACGACATAACCGAAAGTGGGCATTCCCTGCTGGGCGAGGTAGCTCGCCCCCCCAAAGAAGGGTGTCCCTACCCCTACCACCGCCAAGACATGGTCCTGTTCCACCAGCTCCTGGGCGTCGGTAAGGTCGACGGTCGGGCTCCCCTGGTCGTCCTCTTGGTGGGCGAGCTTGAGCTTGCGCCCGGCGACTCCGCCCTCGGCGTTGATCATTGAGAAGTAGGCCTCGACACCGTTCACGACCGGGGCGAACCCCGACGACAGCGGGCCAGTGGCGTTGGCGATGCTGCCCACGTCGATCTGGCTCGACGTGACCCCCGGGTCGCCCCCTCCGGAACTGTTCTTGATTACGGAGTTCGAGCATCCGGCAACCCCGACGGTCAAAGCGACTGCCGCGGCGAGGGTCCCAAGCCGACGGCGGGCCATCGCCCTCAGCGCCCGGAACCAGGCCGGTGTGTGCCCGGCGAGGCCAGATCGACATCTTCAGAGCACCCGACACTGGTTTCCCGGGTCGAGCATGACGGCCCCGACTCCTCGGTCGGGGATGCTGTGGTTGTCGTCGCCATGGCCCCTTCTCTGTAGCCGAGCATGCGAGTCACAACCTATGGGCTCTGTGCCTTGCGAAGCTCAGACAGCCCTGCGGTGAGGGGAGCGAGTTGTCCGGCGAGACGCGGCTCGGGCAACGTGGACGCACAGGGCGGCACCAAGTCGGTCATGAGCAACGCACCGCGACCCATGGTTATACACCGACAACCGGGTGGAGCAGCCCTCGTACTCGCACACCCGGTTTTGTGGATAGGCCCTCACCCGGTGGTGCTCGGCACCGACGATCGGGCCACCGATTGCCTCGTCGTCCAGCGGCTGTGTCAACGCATGAGTCTGCATGAGAGCAAGGTAGGACGAAGCTGCGGAGTCGCCCAGAGACCAAGGTCCCGAATGCTGGGGTTCGGGGCTCGGGTGACACGAATGGTCCGAGTGCGGGCGGCGGGTGGACTGTCGGGCGTCGCCGCCGGGGCGGGACAGTCGACCAGGACCTCCCGGGTCTCCGTCATCGGAGATAGGGGTGGTCACCAGATCCGAGGAGCACCACCATCGCAGCCTTCAGCCAAGACAACCGCTCCCACCTGCGGCGGGAGCAATCCAATGGGGCGCGGCCAGGGTTTCGCCGAGGCGATGACGCCCTCGGCGAGAGTTTTGTTACGGGCCGTTCCGATGCCACCTCGGTCCGATTCAGCGCCATTGCCCTCATTGGGGGGCACTCCCGTCCGGTTCGTACGCCACCTGAGTCATCTCAGGGACTACGACTCGGCTTTGTCGGAGGTTCTCGGGTGACCGTGGTGCAAACCGGCGGTGGCAACCCCTAGGCGAAGACAACAGTCCGGTTGCCGTTCAGGAGCACCCGGTCCTCCAGATGCCAGCGGAGCCCACGGGCGAGCACAGAACGCTCGATGTCCCGACCGATGCGCAGGAG
>Ga0209415_10009151_pt1 | contig 17054 bp, 13 predicted proteins | sample PeaSoiSIISIP2007_FD_187696 | JGI IMG/M metagenome (GOLD analysis project Ga0209415, IMG submission 187696) | Peat soil microbial communities from Weissenstadt, Germany - SII-SIP-2007 (SPAdes) (version 2) | ecosystem: Environmental > Terrestrial > Soil > Wetlands > Peat | place: Germany... | reverse complement strand
GTAGCGGGGGCAGGATTTGAACCTGCGACCTCTGGGTTATGAGCCCAGCGAGCTACCGAGCTGCTCCACCCCGCGTCGGTACGACTATTCTACGGGCCCTGGTGCCTTCAGGCAAATTCCGGCGTACCCCCTTCCGCGCCTACCGCCCCTGCCGCCGCGCTACCGTCCCGGCCGAGCCGACAGCCCGGCGCAGACCCGCAGGCTCCGGTAGTAGGTCAGCGCCTGCCAGGCCGCCGGCCCGGTATCCACGATCGGCTGTCCGGTAGCGGACACTGTCGCAGGCACGAAACGCGACGTCAGCGGTCCATGCCGGTGCAAGGTGAGCAGCAGTACTCCGGTGGCAGTGCTGTACGACGTCTCCCACCACAGGAAGTTTGCCATCCCGTAGGCGACGAAGGTGTGCCCGAGCCATCCTGATCCCTGCAGCATGTGGGCATGCGAGCCGATGATGATGTTGGCGCCAGCCGCCGCGAGCTTCGGCGCCAGGGCGAGCTGACTGGCGTTAGGGCAGGCCACTCCCTCAGTTCCCCAGTGCATGATCACGATGACGACGTTCGCGATCTTCTTTGCCGCCCGGACCGCGGCGAGAGTGCGCCCCAGATTGATCGAGTTGGCCTCGCCCGAACGAGAGTTCGTCGCCACCCACGACGAAGCGAGTTCGGTGACCTGCGACACCCCGATCAGCGCGATTCGGACACCCTTGATCGTGACGACGTAAGGAGCCCAGGCGGCGTCAGCGTTGGCGCCAATGCCGATCACCGGGAAGTGCGCGTTCCTGGCGGCCGCCAGGGTGTCGGACAAACCAATCCGGCCGTAATCCAGCACGTGGTTGTTGGCCATGTTGGCGACGTCGACGCCGGCGTCCCTTAGCGCCGTGAAGGCGACCGCTGTGGTACGGAAGTGGTACTGCTTCGGCTGTGGCGCGCCCCGGCTGGTCACCGCCGTCTCCAGATTTACCAGGGTCAGGTCGGCGGAACGCAGCAGCGAGGAGATCGGCCCGAAGGCAGTCGCCGGATGTAGGAGCAGTTTCGTGGTGCGACCGGTGAAGTGCACGTCCCCGGCGAACGCGAGCGTGATGTCCGACGAGCCGGCACTAGCCGGGCCTAGGCTCGGCGATGGGCCGGCGAACCGGCTGCCATGACTGCCTGGCATCCGGCTCGGGTTGCTGGCCGCCAGCGCGGACGAATGCCCGGTGCTTCGCGGTGGTGCCGCCGAGCCAGTGCCGCAGGCGGCGAGCAGCGTACAGCACACGACCAGAATGCTGACCAGGATCCGCCGACTCAGCATCTGCCCAGCTTAGGGGCCAACAGGGCGCGGGGCACGCACCATCGCACACCTCGCGCGACCGACCCGGCCGCCGACTGCCCAATACCGGCCACCAGCCGCGGCCATATCCGCAGCCGCTCAGACGCCGACATTCGGTGAGCTGTCGACCGCCATCCAGATCACGTACCTGACCGACCACGGCGCTCCCGGTGGCTGCGTCAGTTCGTGCGAGTCCTGTGTGGTCACCAGGTTCAGCACCAGCATCGGCCGGCCGCCGAATATGGCGACCTGCTCCGGCGTGGCGCCTAGTACCACCGGTCGCCGTCCAGCCCTTGCAATCCCGTTGAGTACCGCATCGATCTGCGCTGCCTGGGTTCCCTGCGGAATCCAGGCCACCGGCACACCGCACATTCCGCGGATCACCTGAGCGAAGTTCTCCGCCACGCGCCGGTTCACGATCAGCACTGACGAGTCCCGGCCGATCGACGAGCACAGCGTCCGAACCGCACTGGCCTCGCCGACCCGCACCCGGTGCTGCGCCATCCCGCCGGCGCTCGGCGACAGACCGCCGCCGCTTCCTGAGTGGGTCAGCCCGACCCCGAACGAGGTGCTCGCCGAGGGAAGCAGCATCGCGCCCACGCAGAACACGCCCACCGCGGCCGCTGTGACCGTCCCGGCGCCGTGTTCCCTGGCCCGTCGAGTCAGCCACCCAGCCGCGAAGGTGGCGAACAGCACCAGTCCGGGAATGACCACGGGCACCAGCCTGCGACTCGCCCATGGGTGATCGGGGACGGTATGCGGCTGCCAGAGCATCGCGGCGGATCCGCCGACTAGCACCGCAAGCGGCAGCGCCCAGTTCAGCCCGGCGCCGGACGGATCGTGCCAGCTCAGCAGCGCGCGAACGCACCTGCGGACCAGCACGGCGGCGCCGAACCCGCCGAGCAGGACCGCGGCGATCCCGACATACCAGATCACCCAGTACAGGGTGTCCTCCGCATACAGCCGGGTTGGGTCCAACTTGAGATGCTCGATCCGCTGCAGTGCCGCGACGTAGTGAGCCGTCGCCGCGCTCGTCGTGCCACGCACGGTCTGCAGATATGGCCGGATCGCCAATCCAGCGAGTGCGGCGATGACCGCAGCGCCGACCAGGTTGGGCAGCCAGCGCAGCGGGACCCTGGCCAGGCTCCTGCGAACGACTCCGGCTATCCGCGCCGACCGCAGCAGCCTGATCACCACGGCCACGAGCACCAGCAGCCCGGCCCCGACGATGCCGACTAGCTCCAGGTCAGGAGCCAGGGAATCCATTAGCTGTGGCGTGAGCAGGTATCCGCCGGCGATGCCGTACCCGGTACCGATCACAACTCCGATGCAGAACGCAACCCCTACCGCCCGCCTGGCGACCACCAGGACTCCAGCCACACCGATGGCCGGAAGGAGATACACCAGCGAGCCCGGGCCGACGAGGGTGGCGAGCCCGAGGCACAGGCCGCCGAGCGACGCGAGCATGCGCTCAGGTGTCAGCGAGCGCACTGCCCGCACCGCAACCCCGCGCCAGCTGATGGTTTTGAGCCAGAGCACCATCCGCCGGCTCAAACCGCCGGGACCAGCCGGCTCGGGCTGCTCCGGCTCGGGCTGCTCCGGCTCGGGTTGCCCCGGCTCGGGCTGCCCCGGCTCGGGCTGGCTCGGCGGCCCCGTCTCGGGCTGCCCAGGCTCGGGCTGGCTCGGCTCGGACTGCATGGGCACGCTCGGATCGGCCTGCGCCGGCCGCCGGTCGCCCTCCCCTGCTCGGTGCGCCGTAAGTGCGTCGATGACGAGACTAAGACCGCCGAAAAGCAGCACCTGGACCGCCGGCTCGCTGAACGAGTCCCGGCTGGTGTAGATCTCCGGCAGGGTCAGCGCAAGGACGAGCGCACCTGCGGGCGCCCATTGCCGGCCGGCGAGCCGACCGGCCAGGCCACCGAAAGACAGCACCGCCAGTCCGCCGAGAAGCGGGCCGATCACCGCACCGCCGCCGATTCCGCTGGTCCAGAATCCGGTAGTCAGCAGCATCGGCAGCCCGGCAGCCACCACCGGGACAATGGAATGTCCGGACTGCAGAAACCCGGTGCTGGCGAAATGCAGTGCGGGCAGCGGGCCGCCGAACGCGGCCAGCGATTGGCTGATTGGCAGCGACCCGTGCTGAGCGATCCAGTAGCCGGTCTGGAAATAGGCACCAGGAATGCGCGTGACGATCACCGACGGGGAGTTGAGCGCGAGCTGCCAGGCGGTGAATCCAGCCGCCACGACCACCGTGCCGATCATTGCCCACCATGACATCCAGCTACGGTCTCGCTGCGGACCTGGCAGGACTGTCGGCCAGCGACAGGGCACCCGATGCAAGGTGTTCACTGCCAGCGCCGTCGCCAGCGGCGCGGCGATCAGCAGCATCGGGACCGGCAGGAACTGCCCGGCGATCAGCAGCGGCAAGCCGGGCAGCAGCCAGGCCACGACCCCGATCGCCGGTGCCAGGGTCAGCCGGGCGAACCCGTGGCCGACCGCGTCGGCCAGCCCGGCGGACCTGGCCGAGCGAGCCGACTGGGCCGACGGGTCCGACCTGACTGCCCCGGCGGAGTTCCTTCGACCGGGCAGTCGCAGCCTGTTCCGCCACGCGGGCCCGCTCGACTTGGCACCCATCGGGGGCCGGCCAGCCGACGCGGTCGTTCCGGCTCGGTCGGCCAGCCCGGCGGGCCCAGCACGCCCGCCCGCCGCACCCGGCCCAGCACCCCCGCCTGCCGTCCCCGGCCCACCCCCGCCGACCGCCGCATCCAGTTCTGCATCCTTGTTCGACGCAGCCGCCCCAGAGCCCCCGCCCGGCGCACGGGCCGGATCCGTCCCAACAGCCCCGTCCGGCGTACCCGGCGCGGCGTCCTCGCTCTTAGCCGGCTTGGTTTGGTCAGCAACCGAACGCAGCCGGAGCCGCGCGCCAAGTCTGACCCCAGCGCCGTGCCATCCGGCCCTCCTGCCCGCCGGATGCTCGGACGCGGCGGTGGTGTCGCCAGCTGGCGGCTCAGGCAGGCTCACGGGCACCACTGTAAGGGCGAGCGTCGCCTGCCGCGCAGAAGGTGGCCTAGCCGAAGGCCTAGCCGGACTAGCCACACGCGATGCCCCCGAGCAGGACTTTGAACGCTTAGCGGGAATTTCCGTACGTGCGGCCGCGTACGATGAGACACGCTAGCGGCCAATTTGCGGCGATGGCCGTCGGATCGCGATGCTCGGAGGATGGATGAGGCGCTCTGGCTCCCGCCGCAATCGGGGCTCGCGCAACTACTCACTGGGCGTGCTGCTCACCGGATGGGCAGCCATCGGCATCGCGCTCTTGCTGGTGGGCGGTACCCTCTTCGCCTACTACCAGTACCGAAGCGTCTTTGATCGGATCAATCATGTCACTTTGGCCGGTCTCGGCCATCGCCCGCCCAAGTACAACAATGCGCTGAACATCCTGCTGATCGGCTCCGACAGCCGGTCAGGCAGGAACGCCAAGATCGGCGGCAACGCCCAGGGCCAGCGTTCGGATACGGTCATGGTCCTGCACATCTCACCGGGCCGCAGCCGCATTTCGGTGCTCAGCTTTCCGCGCGACTCCGTGGTCCCGATCCTGGCGTGCCCTGCGGAGCCGGGGTTCGCGGGCCAGCCGGCTCAGCCGGGCGCGATCGAGCAGCTCAACTCGACCTTCGCCTTTGGCGGGCCCAACTGCCTGCTGCACACCCTTGAGCAGACGACGCAAATAAGGCTGGATGACTTCATCCAGCTCAACTTCACCGGATTCATCAGCGTGATCAACGCGCTCGGCGGAGTGGAGGTCTGCCTGCCGGTCGCCATCCATCCGACGTACTACGACCATCTCAACCTGTCGGCAGGCCCGCACCTGATCAAGGGCTACCAGGCACTCGAGTTCTGGCGGCTACGCGAGGACTTCGGCCTCGGCTCGGACCTTCAGCGGATCCAGCGCGATCAGCTTCTGATGGTTGGCCTCGTCCAGCGCATCCTGAGCAGAGGCGTCCTGCACAGCCCGACCCAGACCTACTCGATCGTGAAAGCTATCGTCGCGGCCCGCGCCCTGACCACGGACACCGGCCTGACGCCCACCAAAATCCTGAGCATTGCCACCAGCATGAGCGGGATATCCGGGAGATCCATTCAGTTCGTCGAGGTACCGACCATCACCTACTCGGGGAACGCTAACTGGGTTCAGTTCGATCCAGTTCAGGCGCCCAAGCTCTTCTACGCGATCGCCCATGACAGCCGGTTGCCCAAGATCAAGAAGGTTAAGAAGACGGCCAAGAAGAGCGCGGCGGCACCGAAGCTGCTCAGCGCCTCGCAGGTCAGCGTCGAGGTGCTCAATGGTTCGGGCGTGTCAGGGATCGCCGACACCACGGCGACTGCACTGGCAGCACGCGGCTTCCACGTAATCGGGTCGGCCAGCGCTACCACCGCCAGCGGCGCACCTGACTTCAGCTACACCACGTCCGTGGTCGAATACAGCTCGGCCGCCGACCTCCCGGCCGCCCAGACGGTCGCTGCCCAGCTAGGGAACGTCACACTGCGCGAAGTCAGCGCGGTGACAGCAGGCACGGTCACCCTGATTCTTGGCTCCACGTTCAAAACGCTCGGGCCTCAGCCATCGCAGGCGGTCAGCAACCTGTCCGGCCAGTACGGCGGTTACACCGGCAGCACGAACGTCTGCAAGGACACCGGGACAGCATTCGTCGGCGCCACCGGCTGATCCGGCTCACCGACCCGCTTGCCCGCTCGCCCTCTTGTCCGGCCCCGGCCTTTTCTGCCCTCGCCGGCCGCGCTGCGGCCACTAGCCTGACCGGGTGGAGCTCTTCACGAACTGGCATACTCTGGCCGTCGCCGAGTCGGGCCTGCGCGAGCGACTACCTGAGCAGACGGTCGGCCAGCTAACCGAAGCCATCAGGTTCGCCTCCGGCCAGCATGGCGGCCAGCGCCGGCCCACCGGCAAGCCCTATCTTGAGCACCTGCTCGAAGCACTTGAGGTTCTCGTCCGCGGTGCCGGGATCACTAGCCCTGACGTGCTGGCCGCCGCCGTGCTGCACGATGTCGTCGAGGACACCAGCTGCACGAGCGCCCAGATCGCCGAGCGGTTCGGCCGCAGCGTCGCCGAGCTGGTTAGCTGGGTCACCATTCCTGAGCCCGCAGCGGGCCAGGACCGGTCGGCGGTCAAGCAGGCTAGCTTGCGGCGACTAGCCGGGGCGCCACGTGACGCGATCCTGGTCAAGCTGGCCGACCGGATCAGCAATGTCCAGACCCTGCGGAACCTGCCCCTGGATCGGCAGCGGGCGTATTACGCGCAGACAGTGACATACATCGTCCCGCTCGCTGCCGGTGAGCCATGGTTCAGGAGGTGGTACCAGGAGTGGCAGGCCGAGCATGCCGACCTCGCCGACAACGAACGAGCGACTCAGGTCTCAAATTAGCGGCGGACGGCCGGCCCTGGTCATCCGCCAGGCAGTTCGCAGCGATATCGGCCGCCGTCGGCCCGGATCCATCCGCCAGCCCTCGGCAAAGCCCGAGAGCCAGGCACGGATGGCGCCCACCGAGCGCTCCCGCGCAACCGTCAGCACCAGCCAGTCGGCCAGGTAACCGAACGCCAGCGGCCAGGGCAGGTTACGCCGGGCGAGCAGCACCCGGTTCCTGCCGTCCAGCCGATACCACGCCGCATGCCGGGCGTTCGGCACTGCCGGATGGCACATGGTCGCTGCGGCGTCGTACTCCAGCCGGTAGCCGAGGTCGATCAGGCGCCAGGAAAGGTCGGTCTCCTCGTGCGCGTAGAAGAACGCGTCAGGCAGGCCACCGGCCTCCAGGTACGCCGAGCGCCTGATTGCGCAGGCCCCGCCGGCGAACGTGGTTACCGGCGAGGACCGCTCCGGATCCCCGGCCCGCAGGCGCGGAACATGCCATCGCGCGCCAGGGCCGCCGGCCGGATCGACTACCCGGAAGGAAAGCACGGCTAGCGCTGGATCCGCGCCGAACCGGCCCGCCACGTGCTCACCGAGCGCCGCCGGGTCCGGATACCAGCCGTCGTCATCGAGAAACAGCACCACGTCTCCGCCGCAGGCCCGCACTCCGGCGTTGCGCCCGCCCGCCACGCCCGCGTTCTCGGCCAGCCGGATGGTCTGCACGCCGTCAGGGACACCGAGCACGTCGGCACCGTTGCCGACCACCACGAGTTCCGCGCCGGCCAGGCGCAGCTCAGCTGTGCTCTGGATCGCCCGCTCCAACTCGGCCGGACGATTACCCATGGTCAGGATCACGATGGAGAGCTTCACCGGAGCCGCCGGGATGCCACGATGGCCACCAGATGCGCCACCACCATCAGCGCCGCCACCGCCAGGCAGGCGAGTACGAGCACCCGCGTCGCCGTCAGGTCACCGCGGATGGCATCGATGATCGCCGCGACCAGGATCAGAATCGAGAGCTCAACGGCCTGGATGATCCGGTGCACTCGAAGCACGCTGGCCAACCGGCGAGCTAGCGCCAGACCTGATCTGGCCGGCGCCAGCGCCTCGTCGGCATGCCCGGTCGGCAGGCCGGCCTTTGCCCTGGCCACCACGACGTTGTCGGTCTCCGCCTTCACCAGCATCGCGAGCAGTGCCGCCGCGATGCCAGCCGATACGTAGTCGCCGGCGGCGGTGAGCTGGCCCTGCGCGCGCATGCCCAGACCGACGAGCAGGGCGCTCTCACCCAGGTAATGACCGACGCCGTCTAGGTAGATCCCGGTCGCCGACGTCCGCCTGCTCCATCTGGCCAACTCGCCATCCGAGCAGTCGAACACCAGATACAGCTGGATCAGCAGCGCCCCGACCACAGCGGTTGCCAGGCCGCCGAAGGCGATCACCACGCCGGCCGCGACCCCGCACACGATGAACGCCACGGTGACGGCGTTCGGCGACCAGCCAAGCCGAACGAATACCCACGTGGCGTAAGGCGAGATCTTGCGTCCGTAGAGGCGGCCAGCCCAGTGCTCATCGTTCAGCCGGTCGAGCACCGCCTGCGGCTGGCCCTGCGCCCTCAGCTCAGCCAGGGATGGCCCGGACATACTCCTCCACTCGCTTGGCGACCTCGGCCTCGGACAGCGCGAGGCGCTCGAGAATGGTGTACCGGCCTGGCCTCGTTGCCGGGGCATGCGCGACGGCCCTGCTGAACTCGGGCAGGGAGAGTCCGATATCCCGCGGATCGCGCGGCAGGCCATGCCGACTCAGGCACTCCGATATCGCCGCGAACTGCTGGCTATCCTCTCGCAGATAAGCGCAGAACAAGGCGCCCAGGCCGGCTAGCTCGCCATGGCTGGCAGTATCTGGATACAGCTGATCGATCGCGTGCATGATTTCGTGATCGCCGCCACTGGCCGGGCGGCTCGAGCCGGCTACCGCCATGGCCATTCCGGACAGGATCAGCGCCTCGGCCAAGACCGTGAGGAACTGGTCAGAACGATCTCCGCCGGGCTGCCAGAGCACGGCCTGCGCGGCCGTACGAGCCATCGCCACGGCGAGCCCGTCGACCCGCTCACCGGTGTCCGCAGCGGAGAGCTCCCAGTCCGAGATAGCGGACAGGTCGCTGACCACGTCACCGACTCCCGCGCAGGCCAGCTTGCCCGGAGCGCTGCGTACCCGGTCCAGATCGACCACCACCGCGACCGGGGAGGCGACCCCGTACGAGCCCTTGCCGGCCTCATGCGCGAGGGTGCTGACCGGGGAGGCGATCCCGTCGTGCGACAGGCTGGTCGCCACCGCGACCATCGGGATACCGGCCATGTGGGCGGCGAACTTCGTCACATCGATGGTCTTGCCGCCGCCGATTCCAGCGACGGCCTCGAAATGGTCCGCACGCAGCCGCAACCCAAGCTCGACGGCGCTGGCGTGGCTGCCGTCCGGCACCCGGAAGAACTCGGCTCTGCTAACCCCCAGTTCCGCTACCACGGAATCGCCCTGGCCCGGCCCGACCGCCACGGCAACCCGGCCTGCTGTGGCGATCCGCCGGTCAGCAAGCAGCGCGCCCAGACCGGCGATCGCACCCGGCCGGACATCGATGACAAGCGGCGTGGCGACCATGCGGGCCAGCAGCGGCATCGGTCTCCTCCGGCGGGGCAAGTCCGTGAGCGTGCCTGGCGATCTCGCGGTGGCCGGATCGCACCAGGGTTTCCCGCGAGATTAGCAGCGAGGAGCGATCTCGCGGGCTCGCCGCAGGTCCCGGTGGTCGTCCACCTCGACCCACTCGACCGCGCCGATCGGCACCGCGCGGACCTCGCCGCCCCGCTCAGCGAATTCGGCGAACCCGTCTTCGTAATATAGGCCGGGATCGCGGCGCCACGTGGCCTCAAGCGCATCGGCGAGCCCGAGCGCGGCGGACGCCTCGACCAGCGTTGCACCTATGTACTCACCGTGCGCCTGGGACGGATCCATCCGCTTGGTGATCCGCAGCAGCTGCCCGCGCGCGTCAAGGATCACCTTCATCTCCTCATCTCCGAGCAGCTTGATGTCGTCGATCGCGATGATCAACCGGCCGAGAAACGGCTCGCCGCCCCCATCCCGCCCGCCATGACCTGCCTTGCTCGCCGCACTCGCGGCACCGGCCGCGCTCGCCGCCAGCAGCGTCTTCTCCACGCTAGCCGGATGCACTGTGTCGCCGTTCACCAGCATCGCACCGCGGCCGAAGTACTCGCGTGCCAGCCAGAGCGAGTAAGCGTTGTTCCAATCCTTCGCCCGCTCGTTGTGCACGAGTTCGATCGCGACCCCGTAATCGCGTTCCATCCCGCCGACCCGGTCAGCGACCAGGTCGGCCGCGAATCCCACTACGATCACGACCTCGGTGAGGCCGACCGCTGCCAGGTTCCGCACCACGATGTCCAAGATGGTGGTCTCGCCCGCGACGGGCAGCAGCGCCTTCGGCAGCGCGTCGGTGTCGGGGCGCAGTCGCCTCCCCGCACCCGCGGCCAGAACCATGCCGATCACCGGCGGTCGTCCTCCAGAGGCATCAGGCGGCCGGCCGTGACTCCCCGGCCAATAAGCACTCCAAGATACGCGGCCAGCGCTAGGTAGGCGAACGTGGCCGCGCCGAGCATCGTGCCCAGGCAGATGGCGAGCATCCGGCCCTCCCAGCCAATCAGGGTGCCAGCGGATGCCGAGGAGCTTGCGGCTTCCCGGTCCTGCCGCTTCGCAGCCGATCCGCCAGCACCGGCTGCCAGGCTGGCGTACCAGACCGCAGTCAGCGCACACAGGGCGTAGCTGACCGGTCCGGGTACGCCCGAGGCGAAACCGAGGGCGGCCAGGTAAATGTACTGCCCGACTTGCAGCAGCACCGGCGTGAGCCAATCAAATCTTCTGTCGTGCGGATGACTGGAACCAGGCGCGGCCAGCATCATGACCGCCACCGGCGTCAGCGCGATGACTCCAGGCAGGTTCTTCAGGCCGAGCACCGTGAGCATCACCAGGGCCGCCACTGCGGCCAGGGCCGGGGGCAGCGGGAGGAGATTGCCCTGGACGAGCCGCCCGGCCCACCGTGCCACCGCGCCATCATCGCGACTGGCCAGCACCACGTCCTGCCGAGCCGGAGCCGCCTCCGGCGGCGCAGCCAGGTCGCGGCTGACGACGAGCGAGTCGTCCGTTCGTGCGGCGGTTCGACGGCTGCCGGTGCGCCGTGCGGCTCCCGCAACTGCGCAGCAGATCGATACCAGCTGGACGGTCAGGATCACGAAGAGCGCTAGCCGTGGCCCGTGCACGGCCAGTACCACGGCAGCGATCAGCACCCGAGTGCCAGCCGCCGGCGCGAGGACGGCCCCGATCGCGCGCCTGACCGCCGCGCTCCGCGGGTGGTGCCAGTCGCCGACTTCGGTTCCGAGCCGCGCATGCTCGGCGGAAGCGCCCGGCGACCGGCAGGCGCCGATCGTCCCCCGGACAGCGACCGCGATGACTGCCATGACGGCAAGCGGCCACATGTCCGTCCACCCGGCCGACTGTCCGCCCGCCGCGATTCCGCCGTAGATCGCGCACTCAGCCGCGGCCGTGCACACCTCCGCCAGGCGGGAGCTGCTGGCAGCGTCGGTCCCGCGGACCCGTGCCCCATGGTCCTGCCGGTCAGCGGACGGTTGCCGCGGTGAGTCAGCCAGCCGGTCGGCGTCGTCATCCCAGATCGCGCCCGGCAGGACGAGCCAATCGGTAGTGCCAGCGAGCGGCCGGGAGAACTCCGGGCCGCGAGCCTGCCGACGAGAGCCAGCGAGCCCGAACACCGTGGAGACGAAGCTCGCGACGCCGCCGCCAGCGACCTCCGAGTCGGCGGCCGGGGATGCGGCAACCGGGGAGCCAGCCGACCGAGGGGCCGCCGACCGAGGGGCCGCCGACCGCCAGCCCGCCGACCGCCAGCCCGCCAACCCGCCGACCGGGCGCCTGCCGACCTATCAACTGCCGTCCGGGATACCGCGGACTCGGATCGGCCGACCGGCCCGGCGGTGCCTGCGGCGAGCCGCCGAGCGCTAACCCGGGCCAGGGACCAGCCGCACAATGCCAGCGTGCCCCAGAGATTGTCGCTCCCCGTGCCGCCGCTGAACCAGGCCGTGGCGCAGAGCGCCAGCAGCAGCGAGATTCCAAACAGCGAGCCAGGGGCCAGCGCGCGCCCGGCCGCCCAGTCGGTCAGCCGCCTGAACCAGGCCTGAAGAGCGAGCGTCACGGAACTGCCGAGGTCGGCCAGGCTGGGCGCGGTCGTGCCCTGCCGACCCCGGGCACCGGAGCCGGCTGTCCGGTCGGCCTGCCGCTTAAGTCCAGCGACGATCAGACCCTCCAGAGCACGAGATGGTGATCAAATGTAATTGGTCAATAACTCAGCGTACTTAGCTGGTGCGAGATAGGCTGGCAGGTCGTTCAAACCCGGCGCGTCTGCGCAACGCGGATCTGCCCGGCATCCGACGCAGCGTCGCGATCCGGCCTCGGGCGGGCACGGCACAGACCCGGGTAAGGTCCTGCCATGCGAACTGTCGCCGTGGTGCTGGCCGGCGGCTCCGGCCTTCGGCTCGGCGGTACCGCGCCCAAGCAACTGCAGTTGCTGGCCGGCCGGACGCTGCTTGAGCACTCGGTGGCTGCGTTCGACCAGGCTCCGGGCATCGAGGACATCGTCGTGGTGATGGCCGCGCCCCTGCTCGGCCAGGCGACCGAGATTCTCGGCGGCCGGTACGGCAAAGTCATCGCGATCATCGCTGGCGGCGAGGCCAGGACCGATTCAGCCCAGCGCGCCATCGACCTGCTCAGCGGCCGAGGCGAGGACTGCAACGTGCTGTTTCATGACGCTGCCCGGCCACTGGTCGACCAGCGGATCATCGCGGACTGCGTGACAGCGTTGGCAGCCTGCCAGGCGCTGGGAGTCGTGCTGCCGACCTCGGACACGATCGTGGAGGTAGCTGACGGCGTGATGACCTCGATACCGCCGCGTGAGTCGCTCGGCCGGTGCCAGACACCACAGGGCTTTCGCCTCTCGGTGATCCGGCGCGGTTATCAGCTAGCCGCGGCCGATCCGGGCGCGTTCACCGCGACGGACGACTGCGGGATCGTGCTGCGCTACCTGCCTGAGGTGCCGATTCGCGTCGTGCCTGGCAGCGAGCGGAACATGAAGATCACCTACCCTGATGACCTGCGGATCGCCGAAGCGCTGCTCTCCGCCGACCAGCCGACCCGGTGACCACCGGCCACCTGCACGCCGGCTGCAAGACCACCGGCCACCTGACCGCCGACCCGGTGACCGCCGAAGCCGACCAGATCACGAAGGCAGGCTGCTGGGCCGCAGGTGGCGCGGGCTGGTCAGGAACCCGGCTCCCCAGCTCACGTGCATCGTGGTGAGCACCACCGGCAGCCAGGCCAGCGCCCGGCCGCTGATCTGCCTAGCCGCGATCACGCACACCCCGAGCACCCCGGCGAAGTAGAGCGCGGGCACCGCGAATCCCGCGGTCAGCAGCACCGGCATCAGCCCGCCGGCCCCGGCAGCCAGCGCCGCAAGCCCGGCAATCCCGGCGAGCGTCCCGGCCAGCATCGCGAGAACAGCCGTTGGCGGAGCGAGGTAGCGCAGATTGATCGTGCCCGCATGCTTCCTGGCCACTACCCGGCGCCACCGGCCGTAGTGAAAGTACTGAGCGGCCAGCGCCCCGACGGTGGCTCTGGGCCGGTAGGTGACCCGCAGCGCGGGCTGGAACCAGATCAGCCCGCCGGCCTGCCGGATCCGGTGGTTCATCTCCCAGTCCTCGGCGGCCAGGTACTGCTCGTCGTAGCCGCCCACACCCTCAACCGCCTCGCGGCGAAACGCCCCCAGGTAGACCGTGTCCGCTGGGCCGGGACTGCCACCGGTGTGGAACCTGGCCGCGCCCACCCCAGCCGGTGACGTCATCGCCCAGGCGACCGCGCGCTGGAACGGCGTGATCCCCTCGGCGGCCATGATTCCGCCGACGTTGACCGCTCCGGTCTCCCGCAGCGTCCGCACGGCGGTAGCGATATAGCCGGGCGGCAGCAGCGCGTGCCCGTCCACCCGGACGATGATCGCGTGCTGCGACGCCTTGACCGCGGCGTTGAGCGCATTCGGACGCTGCCCGGACGGGTTGGCCACCACCGTGATCCGGGAGTCAGCCGCAGCGAGCCGGTTTGCAATCTGTTCGGTTCTGTCTCTGGACGGGCCGACCGCCAGCACCAGCTCCAGGTCACCCTGATAGTCCTGGCCCAGCACATGGCTGACCGATTCGGCCAGGTGCCGCTCTTCATTACGGACCGGCATTATCACCGAAACGGGCTCGGCGACGCCGGTCTCGGCAACCGCCGCCGGTGATTCCGGGGTCAGGCCCGCCTGGTCCTTAGCATCGCAGATGTCGCTCATGACGCTGGTCACGGTACCGCGCCGGAGCTACTGCCAGGGTCAGGAGGCGGCAACGTCACGGCAAGAAGCCGCGGCCGGGCCCCAGCCGCGCCGACGGCCGGCGCCTGGCCAGGCGCGGGCTGGTTAGAGCGTGGCATCCTCCAGCATCTCGGTCACCAGGGCGGCGATCGGCGAGCGCTCCGAGCGGGTCAGCGTGACGTGAGCGAACAACGGGTGGCCCTTGAGCTTCTCGATCACCGCGACCACGCCGTCGTGGCGGCCTACTCGCAGGTTGTCCCGCTGGGCGATGTCATGGGTGAGCACCACCCGGGAACCTGAGCCGATCCTGGACAGGACGGTGAGCAGCACGCCGCGCTCCAGCGACTGCGCCTCGTCGACGATCACGAACGAGTCGTGCAGCGACCGGCCCCGGATGTGGGTCAGCGGCAGTACCTCGAGCATGTCCCGCTCAAGCACGTGATCGATGACATCGCGCGAGGTGACGGCCGACAGGGTGTCGAAAACCGCCTGCGCCCACGGGCTCATCTTGTCGGACTCCGAGCCGGGCAGGTAGCCCAGTTCCTGGCCGCCGACCGGATACAGCGGCCGGAAGACGACGACCTTGCGGTGCTGATGGCGTTCCATCACCGCCTCGAGTCCGGCGCAGAGGGCGAGTGCCGACTTTCCGGTCCCGGCCCGGCCGCCCAGCGACACGATCCCGATCTCGGGGTCGAGCAGCAGGTCAAGCGCGACCCGCTGCTCAGCGCTCCGACCACGCAGGCCGAATACCTCGCGGTCGCCCCGGACCAGCCGGACCGACTTGTCCGGCTGCACCCGGCCGAGCGCGCTTCCGGTGCCCGAAGCAGCGGAGATCAGCACCAGGCCGGTGTGGCACGGCAGATCCCTGGCCGGGGCCGACTCCAGCGTGCCTGAGTGGTAAAGCTCGTCAATCTCGGCCGCGCCGACCTCAAGCTCGCGCATGCCGGTCCAGCCTGAGTCCGGAGCCAGTTCGGCGCGGTACTCCTGCGCAGCCAGGCCGACCGCAGCAGCCTTGATCCGCAGCGGGAGGTCCTTGCTGACCAGCACCACGCTCTCGCCCTCGGCGGCCAGGCTGCGCGCTACCGACAAGATCCTGGTGTCGTTGTCACCCAGCCGGAAGCCGGCCGGCAGCACCGCGGGGTCGGAGTGGTTCAGCTCGACCCGGACGGTGCCGCCGAGATCGCCGATCTGGATGTCGGCATCAAGCCTGCCGTGATCAACCCGCAGATCATCCAGGTGACGCAGCGCCGCCCGGGCGAAGAAGCCCAGCTCGGGATGGTTGCGCTTGGCCTCAAGCTCGGTAATCACCACCACCGGCAAGACGACCCGGTGCTCCGCGAACCTGCCGATGGCGCCTGGATCGGCGAGCAGGACGCTGGTGTCGAGCACGTAGGTGCGGCGGTCTGCCGCCCCTTCCCCGGCGGCCTTCGCCGCGGGAGTTCGGGCCTGCCGGGACCTGGCCGCCGACGAGGGCTGGCCGGAACCACCGGAGCTGACTGCGCCTCCCCGCGCTGGGTTGGTGCGATTCGGCCGCTGGGTGCGGGCTGATGCGGAAATGGCCACTCACTCTCCCCTGGGCACCTGGGGGGCGCCGCGTTCGGACACAAGCGTGTCGGAGGGACCGGGACCGGCCAGCGAAGGCCGAGCGCCGGCCCTTCGCTCATCTCGCCTGCGTGCCAGGACGCGAAGCTCGAGGATCTCGAGGGCCTTCCCGCCGGGCGGCTACACACCGCCCGTCAGAATCGAAGGTACCTTTTGATACCCGCTCTCCGGAAGTACCTCGGCGGGGCGGCGCCAACTCTGTCGGCTCAGACGCCGAATCGGCGGTGCCGGCCCGCGTAAGAACGCAGCGCCCGCAGAAAGTCCACCTTGCGGAAGGCAGGCCAGTAGGCGTCGCAGAAGTAGAACTCCGAGTGCGCGCTCTGCCAGAGCAGGAATCCGCCGAGCCGCTGTTCTCCGGATGTCCGGATCACCAGGTCTGGGTCCGGCTGGCCCGCCGTGTAGAGATGCTCGGCGATGTGCTCGACATCCAGGATCTCGGCCAGCTCCTCGATCGTGGTGCCCTTGGTGGCTTGCTCTTGGAGCAGTGAGCGGACCGCGTCCGCGATCTCGCGCCGGCCGCCATAGCCGACAGCCACGTTGACCAGCAGCCCCGGATAGTCGGCGGTAGCCTCGGCGGCGTCCTTCAGGACCTGCGCGGTTTCCACGGGCAGCAGGTCAAGGGCGCCCACCGGCTTGACCCGCCAGCGCTGCGCGACCAGCTGCCTGACGGTCAGCTCGATGATCGCCAGCAGCGGTTCGAGCTCCTCTTGCGGCCTGGCCACCAGGTTGTCGGTCGACAGCAGCCACAAGGTGACGACCTCGACGCCGGTCTGACGGCACCATTGGAGCAGTTCGAAGATCTTGTCAGCGCCCTTGCGATGACCGCTGCTGACATCGAGCAATCCCGCAGACCGCGCCCAGCGGCGATTCCCGTCGCACATCCCCCCAACGTGCCTGGGCACTCCCGACCGCGAGAGGTACAGTTCGAGCCGCCGCTCGTAGAGTCGGTAGAGGGGATCGCGCAGAGCCATCCGGCACCTTTCCTCGCTGCCACCAGGCCGGCCAGCTGAACTGCCGCGGCTGCCCCCCGGCCGCCCGGCCGGCGGCCGGGGACGGACCAGCCACGACGGCGTCGTCCGGTTCCCTAAGAACCGTATCCAAGAACGTGACCAGTTCGGCCGATGTCAGGACAGCTCGTACTCCCGTTCCGTCCGCACCCCAGGCCTCAACAAGCGCACGGCGGCTCAGCCGCCAGCCGCCAGGGCCGTCATCGTGCCACTGCGCGAAGGAGCGGAGCGCGCACCGCATCTCCCCGGTGCCCGGCA
>Ga0209415_10009149_pt1 | contig 17057 bp, 14 predicted proteins | sample PeaSoiSIISIP2007_FD_187696 | JGI IMG/M metagenome (GOLD analysis project Ga0209415, IMG submission 187696) | Peat soil microbial communities from Weissenstadt, Germany - SII-SIP-2007 (SPAdes) (version 2) | ecosystem: Environmental > Terrestrial > Soil > Wetlands > Peat | place: Germany... | reverse complement strand
TGAGGACGGCATCCGCCCAGCCGTTGACGAAGCGTGCGGACGCGCGGCCGGCCGCGCCCCCAAACAAGGACGGCAGCTTCGGATAAGTGTCCTCGAGATGGCAAGCGATATTCCACGAATCCGCCACTGGCCGATCGCCGTCAGCGATTACGGGCACCCGGTCGGCTCCGGCAAACGCGATCGCCGATCCGTCGGAATAGCGCCATGGGATGGTCTCGAATTCGAGGCCCTTGTGCGCCAGCGCCATTTTGGTGCGCCAGCAAAACGGACTGAAGCGCCGATCGCTTTCGGCGCCCGCCAAATCGTAGAGTTTGATCGCCATCGTCATTTTCCGTCACTGGATTGCACAAGTCGTCACGCCGCGCGGCGAAACATCGGCAGCGCCACCGTGGGCGTCACGTCATCGAACACGAGTTCGACCGGCATTCCAAGCTTGAGTTCATCGGGCTTGACGTCGGTTAGCCAGGTGACCATGCGCACGCCCTCTTCCAGTTCGACAATTACGGGGCTGTACGGAATCTTGTCGGCGAACTGCGGCATCATCGGCTGCCTCGCGGTCGTCCATGAGAAGACCGTGCCCTTGCCCGACGACCGCGCCCATTCCCATGCGAACGAGCCGCACTTCGCGCACATGTCACGCGGAATATGCCGCCACGCGCGGCAATCCTTGCACCGCTGGAAGCGCAACTCGTGTTCTTTGCAGAACTTGTAGAATTCCGCCGAGTGTCCTCCGACGCGCGGCAGCGGAAGCTTGTACATTTTCTCAGCCATCTCGATTATCTCCTCAGAATCGCGAGTCCGCCGTCGCCAAAATCACCCCAGCCCGTGACGAGGCCGATTTCCGCATCCGCCACCTGACGCGCGCCGCATTCATGACGCAGTTGTCGCGCTGCTTCGACGATATGATTGGTACCCCACACATGAGCTTCGGAGAGCAATCCGCCGTGCGTATTGAGCGGAAGTTCGCCGCCGAGCTCGATGCGTCCGCCGGTGACGAAGTCCTTGACCTCGCCGCGCTTACAGAAACCCATCGCCTCGATTTGCAGCATCACGACGTAGCTGAAGCAATCGTAAACTTCGAGGAAGTCGATGTCCTTATGCGTCACGCCCGCCATCGCGAAGGCTTTCGGCGCCGCGAAGGTTAGGCCAATCACGAACGGATCGGGTCGCGCGGGAATATCGTCGGCGGGATACGGATGCCCTTCCGCAACGCCCGAAATATAAACCGGCGCGTGCTTCAGATCCTTTGCGCGCTCTGCGGAAGTGACGACGATGGCGCAAGCGGCGTCGGTCTCGAGACAACAATCGTAGAGGCGGAATGGGTATGAGACCCAGCGCGCCGCGAGGTAATCCTCGAGCGTCAGGGGACGCCCGCGCATCATCGCCTTCTCGTTGAGCTGCGCGTGCTTGCGCTCGGCCACCGCGATCGCGCCCATCGCCTCGAAGGGCGTACCGTACAGATGCTTATGGCGGGTCGCGAGCCATGCGTACCATTGGACGGGAACGGTCGCGCCGTACGGCAGATAAAATGCGCCGATGGTATTTTGCAGCGGGTTCGGCGCGGGCATCGGTTTCTCACCGGTATCGGCACGCGCGCCGCCGCCGCGCACGGGATTCGACGAATAGCCGTTCCAGCCCAGCGGGATCAATACATTGGTCGCGACGCCCGATGCGATCGCCATCGCGGCGCTCTGCAACGATACGACCGGGCTCGCACCGCCCATGTGCACGGTGGTCGCGTAACGCATGTCCTCGATTCCGAGGTTGGCCGCGATGTGTTCGGAGGCCGCGCCGAGCGGCGGTCCGATGATGCCGTCGATATCGTGCGGCTTCAGTCCGGCATCCGCGATCGCCTTCGTCGAGGCGTCCAGCATGAGCTGCAGTTCGGTCTTGCCCGACCCGCGAGTGAAGACGCTCTCGCCGACGCCAACAATGCACGCCTTGTCCTTAAGTGAGTACATCAGTTACTCCTTTTCATCTCTCCAAACGCGACGGCTGATATCTCAGTAAATGACCTTCTCTTCGATGAGCAGCTTAATCTCGGCATCGCTGAGGCCGAGCAATCCACCGAACACGTCGCGATTATGCTCTCCCAGATCGGGCGGATATGAGTAGTTCAAATTCGGCGCGGCGCTCAGCTTCACCGGCATCCCGGGTAGAATCCGTTCGCCGACCTCATGATGGTTCATCTTCCACCAGTAACCCCATTCCCACAGATGCGGGTCATTATGCAGTTCGGCGCTGTCCAGCACCGGACCCACGGCGACACCAACCTGCTGCAGCCGCGACGCGAGTTTGAGATGGTCCTGATCGCGCGTCCACGCCGCGATATGCTTATCGAGTTCGTCGCGATTCTTCCAACGGCTCAACTGGTCTGCATATTTTGAATCGCGCGCCCATTGCGGATTACCCATCACAGTACGTAGTGCTTCCCATTCGGATTGATTACTCACTGCGATCGCGATCCAATGGTCGTCCCCATGATTGTCGCCCGCGCATCGATAGGTATTATGCGGCGCCATTACATCGTCGCGATTACCCCATTGCCGCCGATCGCGTCCGTTCATGAAATAGTCAGTGAACCATTCATGCATCTGGCCGATTACGGTCTCGCCCATGCTCGCGTCGATCCACTGACCCTCGCCGGTGCGATTGCGATGGCGCAGGGCAGCGAGCGCATGAAATACCACCGACGAGGCGACTGCGTAATCGGGCCAGGTGCCACCCGTCTGGCGCGGCGGACCGCCGGGATAGCCTTGCGCGTCGAACATGCCGATGAAGCAGCAGGCCATCGGACCCCACCCGACCCATTTCGAGGGCTCGAGCCCGGTTTTGCCTAGTAGCGAAACCGAGATCATGATGATGTCAGACTTGACCTTTTTCATCTCGTCGTAAGTCAGGCCCAACTTTTCCGCGGTGGGTCCCGGGAAGCATTCGAGCACGAAATCGCTGCGGCGCACGATTTCATGCGCTAGATCGCGACCCTTTGGATTCCCCAGATTCAGACTGATCGCCTTCTTGCCGTAGTTGAGCGCGTGATAAAAGCCGCTGCGATTGACGCCTGAAATGCGATCGGCCATGCCAGCCGGGTTAGTGCGCCCGATATCGATATAGACCTGCGATTCAATCTTGATCACCTCGGCACCCATGGTCGCGAGCCATTGCGCGATTTGCGGCCCGTTGATGATCCAACTGAAGTCGGCGACCCTGATTCCTTCGAGCGGAAGACTCATTGTATTTTCTCCGGAAACTGAAACCTCAGTGAGGTTTCAGACTTCCCGCAATGATTGACGCTCGCGATGCTCGGGTGAGCAGCCAAGTCATGCTGAAATTGAGGAAGCGAGCGGTGGGTACGAAGTATATTCACTAGTGTTTCGAACCGCGGCTAGATTATGCCGGCCGCATTTAGCTCACGCAGCTCGTCGCCGGTGAGTCCCAGCCGCGCGAGAATCTCCGCATTGTGCTCCCCGAGCAGCGGCGCGCGAGTCGCCTCCGGTGGCGTCGCAGTCATCTGTACCAGCGAGCGTGGATACTCGAAGCGCCCCGCGATCGGATGATCGATCTCCATGAATGCGCCGCGTGCGCGCAGATGCGGATGTTGAGCCGCTTGCGCCACAGTGTGGACCGGACCGATCGTCAGACCCAGCCGTTGGCCCTCGGTGACGAGATATTCCATGTCACGCTGCGCGAGTTCCTGCCGAATCAACGTGCGCATGATGTCGTCATTTTCGTGACGGCCCGCGTGCGTATTGAAAATCTCATTGTTGAGTTCGGGCGGATTGCCCAGCAGAGTCTTCAGCGCCTTCCAATGCGCATCCGCCGCCCACAGCGTATAGATGTAACCGTCGCGGCACGGCAGCGGTTCGAGTCCGACCTGCACGTTGGCGCGCTGCCGGCTGAACGGGATGCCGACGTACGAATAGGCGGCCATCTCGAGCTTTGAAGTGTTCACGGTCGCCTGCCAACAGGGCGCATCGATCCATTGGCCCACGCCGGTCGCGTCGCGATGGAACAGCGCCATCATCGCCGCCGCCGCCGCGTTCGTTGCGCCCATCATGTCGGCCGCATGGCCGGGCGCGCGCAGGGGATTTTCCTTCGCAACGTCATCGACCAGCGTCGGTGTATTGAAGCCGGTGAGGCTCATCGCCCATTCGATCAGGTCGGTGCCCTTCCAATTGCGGTATGGGCCGCTCTGGCCGAACGGCGTGATCGACGTCACGATGAGTCGCGGATTCAACGCGAGCAGAGTCTCGTAGCCGAGTCCAATACTTTCGAGATAGCCCGGCCGATGGTTCTCGATGAGAATGTCGGCATCGGCGATAAGGCGTTTGAAGATGTCGGCGCCGCGCGGCGTCGCGGGATCGAGCGTCAGGCTTTTTTTGCTCGTGTTGAGATAAATGAAGAACCCGCTCTTTTCCGGATGAGGCACGTCGCCGGGATATGGTGGATGACTGCGCGCCTCGTCGCCGCGACCCGGCGGCTCAAGCTTGATCACCTCGGCGCCCATGTCGGCGAACATCTTGCCGCACATCGGACCCGAGACCATCTCGGCGTATTCGATCACACGCAAGTCGCTCAGCGCACGATTGGCCACGTTCGTAGCTCCTTCAAACGATCACGCCGGTCCGGTGTTTGATTGCCGAGCAGACGCCCCGGCGCGGACTATACCGCACTATCGGGAAATTTGAGAATCCGCCAAGGAAGGCGCTGGCGCCCAACGGCGGCGTTGCAAGCCTGCGGCGACTTCGCTAGCTCTCACGGAAGACGTGCGGCTAATCCACCGCGCCGCGCCGACGACCGCCCTGGAGTTTCCACGATGCCCGCGTTGCTCTCCGAAGTCCGCAATCACATCGCATACCTGACGCTGAATCGTCCGCAGGTGCATAACTCGATCAACCCCGAGCTCATGGTGCAGCTCGCGGAGGCCTGGGAGCGCGTCAACGCCGACGACGATATCCGGATCGCGATCGTCACGGGCGCGGGCGACAAGGCCTTTTGCGCGGGCGCCGATCTGGGCCGGCTCATCCCGCTCACCACCGGCGCGCGGCAGCCGGAGGACGAATGGGATCAGAAGATCCTGAGATCCTGGCGGGCAAGCATTACGCGGGCAACTCACTGCTGCGCGGCTACGACGTTTACAAACCGATCATCGGCGCGGTCAACGGATTCTGCATCGCGGGTGGGATGGAACTAATGCTCGCGACCGATATCCGCGTCGCCGCCGAACATGCGACCTTCGGCCTGCAGGAAGTGAAGTGGGCGCTACTTCCGGCGGGCGGATCGTTGCCGCGATTGCCGCGCCAAATGCCATTTTGCGAGGCGATGGAAATCCTGCTCACGGGGAATCGGATCGAGGCGGAGAAAGCGTGGCGCCTCGGGCTAATCAATTACGTCTTGCCCGCGGCGCAGGTGATGGCGAAGGCCGAGGAAATCGCCACTACAATCGCGGCTAACGGCCCGCTGGCCGTGCGCAAGATCAAGGAAGCCGTGTTGCGATGTTCGGGGCGCCCACTCGACGAAGGCTTCAAGATTGAGAACGAAATCGCGCGCGAGGTCTTCTCGTCGCAGGATGCCCGCGAGGGTCCGCGCGCCTTCATGGAAAAGCGCAAGCCGACCTACACGGGGCGTTAACCGAACACCTGTCGATGTTAGAAATAAAATCGCTTAAACGAGGTAACCGACCATGGCGCTGAAATTGAAGAAGGGCATCAAACAACTGGTCGCCGAGGCTTACGCGGAGATCGAAACGGTCAAGGCGGGTGACGCGCTCAACCTCAAGGACGATCCGAACGTGGTGCTGGTTGACCTGCGCGACATCCGCGAACTTCAGCGCGACGGCCGCGTGCCGGGCGCCTTCCATGCGCCGCGCGGGATGCTCGAGTTCTGGGTCGATCCCGAAAGCCCCTACTACAAGGAGATCTTCGGGACCGGCAAGAAATTCGTATTCTTTTGTGCCGGGGGGATGCGATCGGCACTAGCGGCGCAGGCGGTTCAGCACATGGGCCTCGAACCAGTCTGCCACATCGAAGGGGGCTTTCGCGCGTGGAAGGAAGCCGGCGGCCCGGTCGAAGCGGTGCCGCCGAAGGAATGAAGTTGATTCGTTAGCGTCGGCTATCCGCGCCCGCCTTGGAACTACGCACGACGCTTAATATCGAGCTGCATGCGCAGCGTATCGAGAAAGCGTCGCGCCACAATTCTCGGCGAATCGCCGCCCGAACGGTACCAGACCTGCGACCAGTTGAGCGCGCCGACCAGCAGCAGCCGCAGATAACGCCGATCGATCTCGGGCGGCAGCGTGAGATCGTCGATCAGGTTGCGAAAGCGCTGCTCGTAATCGCGCCGCAAATCGCGGATGCGCGGGCCCACCGCACCGGCCTCCTGCGGCAACGTTCGAATCATGACCTGGGTAAAATCGCGATGCGCGATTAGCACTGCCAGATGCGCCGCGCAGGCCGCTTCGAGCCGTTGCCACGGATCGCTCTCGCCCGCGACGGCCGCGTCAACCGCCTCCGCGACACGCCGCTCGCCCTCTTCATACACGGCGAGCAACATCTCCTCTTTCGAAGCGAAGTGGTAGTAGATCGAGCCCGACAGCATGCCCACCGCCTTAGCGATGTCGCGCATCGAGGTCGCATGGTAACCGCGCTCGCGGAAAAGACGAGCCGCCGCGTCCAATAGCTGAACGCGGCGGTTGTCCTGTCGCGGAGCGCGGCTCAGAGTCTGAGCTGACGCATTGGCCATCGGCTAACGATTCATGCGCCCGGCTGCTGTTCGAGCGTCGCCGCGCGCCCGTCGATATTCGGGTCGATGCCGAGCTTCGTCAAATTCGCCCGCGTGCGATCGCTCATCAGGCCAACCTTCTTCATGTTGGAAACGACCTGAGTGTACATCTCGCGGCGGAAGATCTGGCGGAACAGAATGTAGTCGTTGCTCTTCGCATTTTCGACGCGATAACGCTGGATTTCGTCGATTTCGCTCTGGCTGAATCCAACTTTCTCAAACGCCGGACGCGGGAACTGTCCACGCAGCACGAGGCGGCAGGCCTCGGCGGTAAAATCCTCGAGCTCGGCGAAATCGCTCGGACTGAGGCTCGCGATCATGTCGGGCAATCCGATCACCGAAAAGCCCATGTGACGCGATTCGTCCTGCAGGATTTTCTTGCTGATGGTCTTCAGCAGCGGATCCTGCGAGGTCTCCGCCAGCATGCGGAAAAGCCCGACCGCAAAAGTCTCGGCGACCAGTTGCAGACCCGCAGTCTTGATAAACCATTTGCCCTGTCCGAGCAGGTAGTCGAACAGATGCTTGATGTTCTGGCTCATCGGGTAGATGTGCCCGTCGCATTTTTCCATCAGGTAGCGGCTCAGAACCTCGGCATGACGCGCCTCATCGACGACCTGCGTGCACTGGAAAAACTTCGCATCGTTGGTCGGCACCATGTCCACCAACTGGCTGCACGCGAGCATCGCGCCCTCTTCGCCATGCAGCAATTGAGACAGCCGCCAGCACGAAAACTCGATATTGAGCTCGCGCTTGGTCTTATCGTCGAGTTTGTCGTAGAGCGGACTGCCATAGCCGTCAACCATGCCGTCGGCGAAAAGGCCCTTTTCGAGATCGACCGGCGTGGACCAATCGATATCCTTCGACACATTCCACTGATCGCGTTTCGCATTCTCATAGAGCCGGCGCATATCGGGCGCATGCACCGAGTAGTCGCGCTGATAAAGGGTATCGTATTCGCTTCGTACCAGATGTTCAGTATCGGCCATTTATTAAGTCTCCCAAGATCTTTAGTTAAGCCGGTTAGTGCCGCTACCATTACAAACGCGATCGTGATTTTGGCTTCGGCCTAAAACAAACGCTTGCTTGCTTTATAGGTTGGTTCGCCCAGCATGTCAAGGGATGGAGAACGCGCCTCACAGACTCGTTCATTCTTGTTCACTCGCGCCGCCTCAGGTTTCGCTCGCGTCCCTCTGGCATCATTCGGCGAATCGGCTATTGTCGCGAAACGAGGGACCGCCAATGCCACACGACGACGATGCATACACGGCGACGTTGACGACGCTCCAGAATGAAATCGTGAATTTTCTGCGCACCTTCGAGAAGGTCCAGGAAGACTTGCGGCTCGGCTCCGTCATCGATAGCCAGGCGCAACTGGTCGCGGCGGTGGGCGATACCTTCCGCCGCTTCGATTCGACTTTCGCGCCGCTGACGCCACCCCCTTCGATGGCGGAATTGCACACACGCCTGTGTGCCGCGATCAGCGAGCTCGGAAAGTCGCTCAATCTCTTCATGACCAAGCCGAGCCAGCAGTGGACGGTCGCATTTCTATACAGCCGCAACGCCTTTTGCAACGGCCTCTATGCGCTCTACGAACTGCGCGACCAGCTTCCGATCGTCGCCGCACACTTCCTATTGCCCGGCGCCACCGCGCCGGTTGCGGACGCTTCCAATGGCACGCCAACCGGATTCATCCAGCGCAAACGCAACGATGATCGTGCGGATTACACGCTCTATATTCCGGAGGATTATTCGCCCGATAAGCCCCTGCCGCTGATCGTCGCTCTCCACGGCGGCTATGGCCGCGGTTCCGAGTATGTCTGGACGTGGCTGCGACCGGCAAGAAGCGGCGGCTATGCGATCCTAGCGCCCAAATCGCTCGGCGACACGTGGGACATGAGCGTGCCGAGTTACGATACGCGCTCCGTCGTGCGGATGTTCGACGAGGTCGCGCGCGAATATGCCATCGACCGCAGCCGCGTCTATCTGACCGGCCTGTCGGACGGCGGCATCTTCACCTACATCCTCGGGCTCGAGCGTAGCCAGTTATTTCGTGGACTCGCGCCGGTTGCCGGCGCACTCCATATGGTGGTCGATCAAATGTTGCGCGAGGGCCGCGGCAAGGACACGCCATTTCTTGTGATCCATGGCGTCCATGACTTCATCTTCCCGGTTACCTTCACACGGCAGACGTGCAACCTGTTGACGCAGATCGGTTACAACGTGAAGTACGAGGAACTCCCCGATTGGGGCCACGCCTTTCCCTACTCGATCAACGAGCGCATGGTCCTGCCGTGGTTCGAGGGACTACCGCCCAAGCAGTCGTCGTAGATCGCGGTTGCCGATCGTAATCGCGCAGTTACCGGACTGGCGACTTGGCGGCAAGCCGCCAGTCCGCCGCGCGCTCGCGCACCGCCGTCGGGGAACCACGTGGAACACCGCGCGGTTCCCCGACGACGCCCGGCGCAAGCCAAGGTGATCTGATGCTCTCCGCATCAGATCACCTTGGCCCATGAGGGGCTTTCACCCGATGCCGTAGAGCCCGGTCGCGTTATCGCGCACCATCATGCGCGTTTCATTTTCGGGTACGTCGAAGAAATCCTTCTGGATGCGCTCGATCGAAAATGGGAACGTCCCCTCCGTATGAGGGTAGTCCGACCCCCACATCAGCCGATCGACGCCAAGCAAATGCCGCGTCAGGATTCCCGCGCGACCATCTTCGAAAGTCGCCCAGAACTGACGCTTGAAGTAGAAACTCGGCGGCTCCTCCAGCTTTGGTTCCATCCAGCGATGATGATCCTCCCACCAATGGTCCATGAAACGCAGTTGCGCAGCGATCCAGCCAATTCCGCCTTCGACGATTACAAACCGCAGCTTCGGATAGCGCTGAGGCACCGCTGAGGTTATCAGCAGCGCGAGGCTGCGCTGCATCATGAACATCTTGTTGTCGCAGACCCTCGCGTGAAGCGGGATATCGCTGACGATCGAGAGCGGTTCGTCGTCCGCCCCGCTATGCACGCCGATCGGCAGATCGAGTTCCTGCAGCGCGGCCCACAGTGGATCGAAGATCGGTTCATGATAGGACGGATTGCGCTTTACGGCCGGAATCATCACGCCCCGCAATCCCATCTTCGCGCAGCGCTGGGCTTCCTGAATCGACCACTCAACCGGACCGCGCATTGGTAGCATTCCGATGCCGAGCAGACGCTTCGGTTCACCGCCGCAGAACTCCGCGAGCCAATCGTTGTAAACGCGGATACATTCGCGCTGATATTCGGCGTCTGGAATCCCGAACAGGGTCAGGCAAAGGCCCGGATAAATGACCTCCGCGTCCACATGATCGAGCCGTTGATCGACTAGCCGGGCCTCCGGGTTATTCGCCCCCGCGCGGGTTTCCTCATGGCGGCGCTCCTGGCCGCGCTCGATCCCGCCTTTGGCCTTGTCGCTCACCATCGGCCCGAACAGGCCAATGTCCAAAGTGTTGAGGCCCTCGACCACCCAGACATCGCCCTTCTCGCGCGCCTCAAACCGGGGAGCGCGAGCGCGAAAGCGCTGGTCCATCCGCGTCGTCCAGAGGTCGGCAGGCTCAACCACGTGGGAATCTGCCGAGATAAAGGTTTCCACCGACATAATCCGCTCTCCCTGGCGCGGAGGACCAGCATCGCCGATCATCCGACTCGCCGACTTCTTTCGCGGTTCAGCCGCCGTGGCGCAGCAGACTTCCCGGCACCGCGCCGGTCGGCTTGCCGTCCTCGAAAATCGCCTCGCCGTTGACCATCACGGTCTTGTAGCCCTCGGCCCGCTGCACGCGACGCCATTCGCCGCCCGGGAAATCGTGCACGATTTCCATCGGGAGGATTTTCAGTTGGTCGAGATCGTAAACGACGATATCCGCCGCCGCTCCTTCCACCAGCGTGCCACGATTCTTGAAGCCGCCGCACATCGCGGGCTGCGCGCTGAGCCTCCAATGCGCCTCTTCGAGACTCATCACCGGGTTGTCGCGCACGAACTTGATCAGCGCCTCGGTCGGATAGCGACCACCAGTGAAGAACTTGGTATGCGCACCGCCATCAGACACGCCGAAGATCGGCTGCGACTCCGAGTGGATCATCTCGGCCATGTTATCGACGCGCTGGTTGATCGGCGGCGTGTAGAAGCTGGCGTTGAGGCCGTCTTCGGTGGCGATATCCAGCATCGTGTCCACCGGGTGCTTGTGCTCCATCTTCGCGATTTCGCCGATGGTCAGGTTTTCGTACTTCTTGAGATCGTCGCGCTTGCATTCGAGCACGATGATCTCGTCGATATTGTTCGTGATCAGGCCGGTCAGTGTGATCTTGCGCAGTTCGGGCCGGCGCTCCGGGTCCGAGAGCTTCATCAGCCGATCTTCGATCGGGCCCGTAGTGCATTCGCGCCACGCCGGCATGTCATCCCACAGGTTCCAGTCCTTGAAGGTGAACGAAAAGCTCTGCTCGAGCGTGAGGCTTTGGCCGAGGACGCGGATGCCGCGCTTGGCGCAGCTTTCGAGCCATTTCAGTTGCCCGCGGAAGCGATCCGGATGCTGGTCGTTGACCAGGATCGCGTTGTAAAGAATGGGCCGGCCGCTCGCCAGGGCCAAGTCCTCATAATGTTTCTCGGCATGTGCCTGCAGATCGCCGCCGTATTCGGTGGCCTCCGGCAGGTAGGTCATCTGGATAAAGCCCTCGTTGCGCTCGCCGAGCACGCGCGCAAAGGCCAGCGCTGTTTCATCGGCCATCAGGTCGGTGACCATCGGCGAGCCGTCGAAATCCGCTTGCACACTGTTCCTGCCGAAGCGCTGCGCCGACCATCCGCACGCGCCATGGTCCATAGCCTCGTTGAGCAGGCGGCACATTTCGCGGGTCTCGGCTTCGGTCGGCTTGCGCCCGGACTTCGCATCCTCGAGGCCCATCACCCAAATCATCAGCGGCGCGATCGGCATGAACGGCAGCATGTTCACGCCCTTGCGCCCGCGTTCGATGCTGTCGAGAAATTCGGGATACGTCACCCAGTCCCACGGCATCCCCGCCTTCATCGAGGGATACGGAATCGCCTCGGTGCGCGTCATCGTGAGCATCGCGCGTTCGCGCATTTCGGGCTTGACGGGCGCGAAGCCGAATCCGCAATTGCCGATCACCACCGAGGTCACGCCATGCCAGCTCGAAATCGTGCAGTATGGATCCCAGAAAAGCTGCGCATCGTAATGAGTGTGGAGATCGACAAATCCCGGCACCACGTAATGCCCGCCCGCATCGATGGTCTTTTTCGCCTGACGGGCATTGAGGTTGCCGATTTTCGCAACGAGGCCATTTTTGACCCCGATATCCGCCTGGTAGCGCGGCAACCGAGTGCCGTCCACCACCATTCCACCTTTGATGATAACGTCGTATTCAGCCATGTCGTATTCCTCCGTCGTCGCGACAGCGCGCATCGAAGTCGCGCTAATGTGATCGCCCTGTCCTGCTTATAGATCAAACCGCAGCAGGCGAACAGGACCGCACATCAGGCGTCTCTCGGAAACCACATGATTAGACGAAGGATTGGACTCTTCGGGGATTTGGCCGGCGCCCGAACCCTCGCCGCGAAGGTGAAGGAGGGGCTTCGCGGTTTTCGGAGAGATCGTGTCCCGCGTGAAACCAGGAGGTGGATCCTTGATTAAGGGTAAAAATGGGGCGCGCCGGCAATTGCCGGCGCGCCCTTTCCACGATCCGCCCATAGCGAATCGCGTCTATCAGTTACAATTCGCTAACCCTCAGCCGCCGTGACGCAGCAGGCGTCCCGGTACCGCTCCGGTCTCCTTGTCATCCTCGATAATCGCCTCGCCGTTGACCATGACCGCCTTGTAGCCCTCGGCGCGCTGCACGCGGCGCCATTCGCCGCCCGGGAAGTCGTGCACGATTTCCATCGGCAGGATCTTCAGCTTATCGAAGTCGTAAACGACGACGTCAGCCGCCGCACCTTCGACCAACGTGCCGCGATTCTTGAAGCCGGCGCACATCGCAGGCTGCGCGCTCAGACGGAAATGAGCCTCTTCCAGCGACATCACATCGTTCTCGCGCACGAACTTGATCAGCGCCTCGGTCGGATAACGGCCGCCAGTGAAGAACTTGGTATGCGCGCCGCCGTCCGATACGCCGAAGATCGGTTGCGATTCCGAGTGGATCATCTCCGACATGTTCTTGACGTTCATGTTGACCGGAGGCGTGTAGAAGTCCGTGTTCAGGCCGTCCGCCGTCGCGATATCGAGCATCGCGTCAACCACGTGCTTGCCTTCCGCCTTCGCGATTTCGCCGATCGTCATGTTCTCGTACTTCTTCAGGTCTGCGCGCTTGCACTCCAGCACGATGATCTCATCGATCTTGTTCGTGATGAGTCCGGTCTGCTCGACCTTACGCAGCTCCGGCCGGCGCTCCGGATCCGACAGCTTCATCAAGCGGTCTTCGATCGGTCCCGTGGTGCACTCACGCCATGCCGGCATGTCGTCCCACAGGTTCCAGTCCTTGAACGAGAACGCGAAGTTCAGTTCGAGCGTCGCGCTCTGACCCAACACGCGGATGCCGCGCGTCGCGCAGCTTTCCAGCCACTTGAGTTGACGCTTGTAGCGCTCCGGATACATGTCGTTGACCGCGATCGCGTTGTACAGGATCGGCCGGCCCGCGGTCAGCGCCAATTCCTCGTAATGCTTCTCCGAATGATCCTGTCCGTCGCCCTCGTACTTGCTGGCGTCCGGCACGTAAGACATCTGGATGAAGCCTTCGTTACGCTCGCCGAGAACTTTCGCCATCTCGAGCGCGGTCTCGTCGTGCATCAAGTCGGTCACCATCGGAGTGCCGTCGTAGTCGGCCTGCACGCTATTCTGGCCGAAGCGCTGCGCCGACCATCCGCACGCGCCATGGTCCATCGCCTCGTTGACGATGCGCTTCATCTCGTTGGTCTCGGCCTCGGTCGGCATGCGGCCCGACTTCGCCGCTTCCAATCCCATCGCCCAAACCATCACCGGCGCCATCGGCACGAACGGCAGCAGATTCACGCCCTTGGGATGGCGGTCGAGGCTGTCGAGGAACTCGGGATAGGTGACCCAGTCCCACGGCAGGCCCGCCTTCATCGAGGCATAAGGAATCGCCTCGGTCCGCGTCATCGTGAGCATCGCTCGCTCGCGGAAGTCCGGCCTCACCGGTGCGAAGCCGAATCCGCAGTTGCCGATTACGAGCGACGTCACTCCATGCCAGCTCGAGATCGAGCAGTACGGATCCCAGAAGAGCTGTGCATCATAATGCGTATGCAGATCGACGAAGCCCGGCGCGACGATCTTACCTTTCGCGTCGATGACCTTATTCGCCGAGTGTTTTTTCAGATTGCCAATTTTGGCGATCTTACCGTCCTTGATTCCGACGTCGGCCTGGTAACGCGGAAGCCGCGTCCCATCGACGACCATTCCGCCGCTGATTACTACGTCAAATTCTGCCATGTGTTATCTCCTTCGGCACGACCGCCGCTACGAGGCCCGGCGAATCGCCCAATGCTTTTCCGGTTATCCCGGAGTCTGAATTTTTCCCGACGAACGCTCTGTTCCCCAGCCTGTAATCCTAATGTACACCAACAGCACTACTTATAACCTTTATCCGCCCGAAACGAATCCGAACGCAAGCTCACACCATTCTCGCCTCAATCGGCCATGCCAAGGTCATACATAATCGCTCGCGAGAAGCACTCGTCTTGCGTACCGGACGAATCTGTGCGCTAACCTAGTAAATGATCATTTACTTGTCAAACGGAATCGATTGGCCGCGGCAAATTCCTTCGCTGATGGCGCTTTTTCCAGCCCATGCGGCGCCGCTCGATGTATCGGCGAGTCGCTTGAATCAACGGCGAGATTCGGCAAGTCTGAAAGCCCGTGAAATAGTGAAAGCGTGAAACGTCCAAGAATGAAACAGTGAAAAAGGCGCCGTCCAAAGCAAAAGCCGCGCGGAAACCGCCCGCCGTCGCGAAAGCGGCGCAGCGGATCGTCGCAATTTCCACCTCGACCTCCACCCGCGACCGCATCGTGCGCTCTGCGATGCATCTCTTTGCGACCCTCGGCTTCGCCAACACCTCGATGCCCGCGATTGCCAAGCGCAGCGGCATCACCCCCGGCGCCATCTACCGGCACTTCGAGAGCAAGGCGGAATTGCTCATGGACGTCGTCCGCTATGCGCTCGACACCCTGCCGACCAGCGTCCGCCTGCTCGAGCCTGCCCGCATCGATCCCTCCGAGTTGCCGGAATTTGCCGCCAGCTACGCCAGCCCCGAGTACAAGCTGATTCGCCAGCTATCGCTCGAGATTCATCTCGCTGCGAGCCGCGAACAGAGCGCGCGCAAACTGCTCGATACCGTCAACCGCGACGTCACGCAGGCCATCCGCCGCAGCATCGCGGGCGCTCAGGACAGCGGGCTTTTCAATCCGGCGCTCAACCCCGATTTCAGTGCGCGATTCCTGCTCGTGATGATCATGGGCCTCAGTCACATGGACACGCTCGAGCCTCATCTCATCGCCGATTCCGCGTGGCACGATTTCGTCCTCGAACGCATCTCGGCGGTGCTCGGCTTTCAGCAACGCCCCGCCGCCAAAGCCAACTCCAACCACCGCCCCGTCGCGCCCGCTATCAGCGACCCCGACTAAATCCCGAGGGGAATCACCATGGCCGAGATCACTCACCGTTTCATCACCACCAATGGCATCAAGATGCACTGCGCCGAGGCCGGCACCGGACCGCTCGTCCTGCTATGCCACGGGTTTCCCGAGTCATGGTATTCCTGGCGTCATCAACTCCGCGCCCTTAGCGACGCCGGCTTCCATGCGCTCGCGCCGGACATGCGCGGCTATGGCCAGACCGATCGGCCCAAGGAGGTCGCGGCCTACGACATTTTCCAGTTGACCGGCGATCTGGTCGGGCTCGTCAACGCTTTGGGCGGGCAGCCCGCCGTAATTGTCGGGCACGATTGGGGCGCATGGATTACGCAGGCCGCCGCCCTCTTCCGACCCGACCTGTTCCGCGCTGTTGCCTTGCTCAGCGTGCCGTTTCTGCCACGCCTTATGATCAGTCCGAGCGCCTGGGAACAGCAGAAATACCCCGGCAAGATTTTCTACCAGCAGATGTTTCGGGGGCCGGGCTCGGAGCAGTTCTTCGAAGCCGACGTGCGCGGGTCGATCCTCAACGCGCTCTATTCGGGCTCGGGTGAGCCGCCTCCGGAACAGCGCTGGAAATTCGCGATGGATCCAAAAGATCTCGCCAACATGATGCCGCCGGCGCCCAAGAAGCCCAGCTTCGTCACCGACGCCGACGTCGATTTCTTCGTCGAGGAATTCAAGCGCAGCGGTTTTGCCGGCGGCCTCAACTACTATCGCAACGTCGATCATAACTGGGCGTCAACGCCATTCCTCGACGGGGCCAAGCTGCGCCAGCCAACCCTCTTCATCGCCGGCGATCGCGACGGCGTCCTCGGCTTCTGGGGCGAGGAAGTCGATACCCTCGAACAGCACGTTCCAAATCTCGTCAGGAAGGTAATCCTCCCGGGCGTCGGCCATTGGACTCAGCAGGAACGTCCCGACGAAGTGAACCGCCTGCTGATCGAATTCCTCAACGGCCTCAAATAGTGCGATCGCGCAACCGCGCTCGCCCTAGAGGTCGTTGAAGAACCCGAAACCTAAGCCTTTTTCTGAAACCTCAGTGAGGTTTCAGACTTCCCTTTGGTAAAGAGACTCAAGCGTACGTTGGTGCGCGAGATCCGTGAGAGCTCCACAGCCCAGCAAGGACGTCTGCTGGTGTCATCCTGAACGGAGTCTGCGCAGTGAAGAATCCCGAAAAAAAGTGCGGTACCGGGACCCATTCGCTGCGCTCAGGGTGACAACGTGGGTTGGCCTTCTACCCAAGCATTGCGAGCAGTGCGCAAAGTCAGCTAAGGACCGTTGGGCTGCCCGTAAATCGTGATGGCTGCGGCTCGCATCTTCCAAATGGGAAGTCTGAAACCTCACTGAGGTTTCAGAAAAAACTACAGTTCTGTATTCCTCGACAACTCTCTCCCTTCTCCTACCTCCCCTTGAACTCCGCCTGTCTCTTCGCGAGGAACGCGCCCATCCCTTCGACGCGATCTTCGGTGCCGAACAAGAACGCCATCGCCTGCCTCTCGGCCTCGATCCCGGTCTTCAAGTCCGCGTTCATCCCTGTATGTACGAGGAGCTTCGCACAGCGGACGCCGAGCGGCGGCATCTTGAGTATTCGCCGCGC
>Ga0209415_10009148_pt1 | contig 17057 bp, 17 predicted proteins | sample PeaSoiSIISIP2007_FD_187696 | JGI IMG/M metagenome (GOLD analysis project Ga0209415, IMG submission 187696) | Peat soil microbial communities from Weissenstadt, Germany - SII-SIP-2007 (SPAdes) (version 2) | ecosystem: Environmental > Terrestrial > Soil > Wetlands > Peat | place: Germany... | reverse complement strand
AATCTCGGCGCTCAGGAAGTCATCGGCATGGCCGCCTCCGGCGCCAAGTACGGCATGGCGACCAGTCATTTTTACTGGGTCGGCGCGATCCCCGCAATGGTGTTCCTCGGCGTGTTCATGATGCCGTTTTATTACGGCTCCAGGGCTCGTTCGGTGCCCGAATACCTGCGGCTCAGGTTTGACGAGAAGACTCGCGGCTTCAACGCGATTTCCTTCGCGGCCATGACCATCGTGTCTTCAGGCATCTCGATGTACGCGATGGGATTGCTGCTGAATCTGCTGCTCGGCTGGAATTTCAGCGTCAGCATGTGGGCCTGCGCAATCATCGTGCTCGCGTACATCCTGATCGGCGGTCTGAGTTCGGCGATTTACAACGAAGTGCTGCAGTTCTTCTTGATCGTGTTCGGGTTCCTGCCCTTGGTGCTGCTCGGGCTGTACGACATCGGCGGGTGGTCAGGGCTGCAGGCGGGCCTCGCGCGCGTGGCCACGTCTCAAGGGTATGCCGCGGGAGCGTGGAGCGAATCGTGGCGGTTCATGGGCACGACCACCAGCAATCCAATGGGCGTCGAATGGTTCGGCATGGCCATGGGATTGGGCTTCGTGCTCTCGTTCGGCTATTGGTGCACGGATTTTCTGATCATTCAGCGCGCGATGGCGGCGGAGTCCATGTCGGCCGCGCGGCGCACGCCGCTGATCGCGACGCTGCCGAAAATGCTGTTTCCGTTCCTCGTGATCGTGCCGGGGATGATCGCCATCGCTCTGACCCATCGAGCCGGTGCCGGCGGCTTCGTGTTGCCGGGCAAACCGGACGGCACGCTGAACTACGATCTGGTGATACCCGTGATGCTGGCCCACTATTTTCCGAATGGTCTATTGGGGTTGGGCCTGACGGCGCTGATCGCGAGCTTCATGTCCGGCATGGCCGGCAATGTCACCGCCTTCAACACGGTATGGACCAACGATATCTACGAGCCGTACATCGAGCGCGGCGCGAGCGATGCGCATTATCTATGGGTCGGGCGCGTGGCCACGGTCGCCGGGATCGTCCTGTCGCTGTTGGCTGCCTATCTGGTCGCGCAGTTCAACAACATCATGGATGTGTTGCAACTCGTGTTCGCGTTCATCAATGCGCCGCTGTTCGCCACCTTTCTGCTCGGCATGTTTTGGAAGCGCGCGAATGGTAATGGCGCCTTCGCGGGCCTCGTGGCCGGAACGCTCGCGGCGAGCGTGCATCATGGCTTGACGCTGCCGGGGCATGCCGTCGTCGGCATCAAAGGCGGCTGGCTGGCCGTCGTGCATCTTTACTCCAGCGAAATGGCGCAGAATTTCTGGACCGCGATCTTCGCTTGGTCGACCTGTTTCGTGGTGACGATCGTCGTGAGCCTGGCAACTCGCCGGCCGTCGCTTCAGGATTTGGCGGGTCTCGTGTATTCGGAAACACCACGTTTGATCGATGCGGACGAAGCTTGGTACCGGCGCCCTGCACTGCTGGGCGCCATGGCATTGGCCGCGGTCGTGGTTTTGAATCTTTTGTTCTGGTGAGTTGGTCCGGAGAAGTCATGGAACTGGATATTCGCACGCCGATTGGATGGATGTTTGCGTTGATCGGCGCGTTGCTGGTCATTGGCGGGCTCTCGCGCGGCGCGCCAACCGAGGGCGTAGCCGCTGGATTGAACGTCGACGCCTGGTGGGGCGCGGTGTTGCTGCTGTTTGGCGTTGGCATGCTGCTGCTCGCGCGCCGACACGCCGCGCAGATGCGCACGCCGAGGCATTAGGTTTCGGGCACGCATATGGCAGACCTCGACGCCTTGCGCTTGGAATTCACCGAGCGGTATGCGGCCGTACCGCTGTTCTTCCGGGCTCCCGGCCGCGTGAATTTGATCGGCGAACACACCGACTACAATGCCGGTTTTGTGCTGCCGGCCGCGATTCCGTTCTACACGACGGTGGCCGCCGCGGCCCGACCCGACCGTCGCCTGCGTGTCCGATCAACCAACTACGCTGAAACGCTGACGGTAGGCCTGCCCGAAGCGGGTGCCACGGCACCTCGGCGCACCGAAGGCGCGCATTGGATCGATTACATCCTCGGTGTCGCACAGTCCTTGCAAGAGCATGGAGTCGCGCTGCGCGGCGCCGATCTTCTGATCCACGGTGAGGTGCCGCTCGGGTCGGGATTGAGTTCCTCGGCCGCCCTGGAAGTTTCTGTGGCGCTGGCATTTTCGGCGCTCGCCGGCGGCTCGCCGCTCGACAAGATCACGCTGGCAAAGCTCTGCCAGCGCGCGGAGAACGAGTATGTCGGCATGCGCTGCGGAATCATGGATCAGTTCGCCTCTGTTTACGGCCGCGCAGGACACGCGGTACTCATCGATTGCAGGTCCTTGGAGCACCGATTGGTGCCGCTGCATCAATCGACGGGCACCCGTGGCCCGGTTGCGCAGATCGTGATCTGCAACACCATGGTGCGGCATCGCTTGGCGGGCGGAGAATACAATCGGCGTCGCGAAGAATGCGAACAAGGAGTGCGGGCGCTGAGGCAATTCGAACCCGGGATCGACGCCCTTCGTGATGTCTCGCAGACCGTGCTGCGCAGGCACGAGGCCGCACTCGATGCGACGATTTATCGCCGCTGCCGGCATGTGGTGACTGAAAATCAGCGCGTCCTGGCGGCCGCGGCGGCTCTGGGCGTTGCGGATTTGGCGCAGTTCGGGCGATTGATGGCGGACTCGCATCGCAGTTTGCGCGATGATTATGCGGTCAGCTGCGATGAGCTTGATTTGATCGTGCGGATCGCCGAGGGCATCGAGGGCGTGTACGGCGCACGCATGACCGGTGGTGGGTTTGGCGGCTGCACGGTGAATCTAGTGCGCGCCGATGCGGTTTCGCAGTTTGAGTCGATAGTCGGGGAACGCTATTTTGAGGCGACCGGACATCGGCCTGAAATCTACGTTTGCGAAGCGGCCGAGGGTGCCGCGGCGGTTGGAGATTGATCCCATGGCACGATCCCCATTGAATCTGCAAAAGGATGTGCACCGGCGCTTCAACCCGTTGCTCGGCGAGTGGGTGCTGGTGTCGCCGCACCGTACGGCGCGACCGTGGCGAGGACAGACCGAGGCGGCCGGCGTAGCGCCGAGCGTCGAGTATGATCCGACCTGTTACCTCTGCCCGGGAAATGCGCGCGCCGGGGGCATTCGTAACCCGCCCTATGAGTCGATCCTCGTGTTCGACAACGATTTCTCCGCGTTGCTGCCGGATACTTCGGCTGCTGAATACAGCGACGGCCGGTTGCTGCTCGCGCGCAGCGAAGCGGGGCGTTGCCGTGTCATTTGCTACTCGCCGCTGCACAATCTCAAGCTTGGCCAGCTGCCGCTCGCCGGAATCCGGCAGGTCATCGACACCTGGGTTGCCGAATACGCAGATCTGAGCGCCGATCCACGCATCAACGCGGTAACGATTTTTGAAAATCGTGGCGCGATGATGGGCGCGAGTAATCCGCACCCGCATGGACAAATCTGGGGCAACGAGTCGGTGCCGAATGAGATCGTCAAGGAATCGCTGGCACAGCGGCATTACTTGCGCGACCTGGGCTGCTGTTTACTGTGTGACTACGCTGCACTCGAGGACAAATTGGCCGAGCGAGTGGTCTCGGCGAATGAGGAATTCCTTGCGGTCGTGCCGTTTTGGGCGACCTGGCCGTTTGAGGTACTCGTGCTGCCGCGGCGGCACGCAGCATCGCTCGCTTCGACTGACGCGGCTGGCCGGGACGGCTTCGCGCATATTCTCAAATCGCTGACGGGACTCTACGACGCACTGTTCGATATTCCGTTTCCCTATACCATGGGTTTGCACCAGCAGGCTTGCGATGGCGGTGAGTACCCGGAGTGGCATTTCCATACCCACTTCTATCCGCCTCTGCTGCGCTCGGCGACGGTGCGCAAATTCATGGTTGGATACGAATTGCTGGCGGGTCCGCAGCGGGACATCACACCCGAGGTGGCGGCGGCTCGCTTGCGTGACGCCGCATCGCGTCGGTGACGATGGTGTTGCCTTAAAGATCCCGCCCCATCAGAATTCGCCGACACAGCGCTCGGCTGCGGCGCCGCCATACTCGGGAGTTCACGATGCAAAGCAAATTCATCTTAGGGTGCTGCGCTACCCTGTTCTCGTCCATTGCGACGGCGCAGGTACCCGCCTCCGATCTTGCCAAGCCGCCCGCAGACGCGCGCCATCTCATCATCGAGTCGACCGGCGGCAAGCATGGCGATTCGTGGAGCTGGGTCGGCGCGAATGGCATCCGCATGGCGCGCGAGAGCATGAATCTTCGCGGTCAGGTCTGGGAGATCGACTATAGCGGAACCTCCGGGTCCGACGGCATGCCCGCGCAGATGACGATCCGCGGTGTGACGCCGCAGGGCGATGCCGGCGAGACATTCGGTATTGCAGCGGGTACCGCGAAATGGCGCAGTCCCATCGATGCGGGCAGCGCCGTCTATTCCGCTCAGAAGTTCTACGTAGCGCAGGGCGGCCCGATGGACGCGACCGCGTGGTTCCTCGAGCGCTTGCTCGCGACCCCCGACAAGACGATGGAGCTGCTTCCCGGCGGCAAGGCGCACGCGACCAAGTTGACTAGCCTCGAGGTCGGCGATGGCGTCGCCGACAAGCAGACGATCAACCTTTGGTCGATAACCGGCATCAGCAATTCGCCGATTGCGATATGGGCCGACGCCAACGACAAGTTCTTTGCTCTGACCTTCGGGCTGGGCTGGCTGCCCGAAGCGTATGCCGGCGAGCAACAGCGCCTACAGAGTGCGCAAAACGCCGCATTGGCGGTGCAGACCGCAGATCTCGCCAAAAAACTCCCCAAAATTCCGGCAGGGCCCGTAGCCTTCGTTCACGTCCGCATGTTCGATGCCGACCGTGTCCGCTTCGTTGCCGACCGGACCGCCGTCATCGATAAGGGTCTGATTGTCGCGGTTGGGCCGTCTGCGCAGGTCGCGGTGCCCGCCGGGGCGCAAGTCATCGACGGGCGGGGCATGACCTTGGTTCCCGGCATGTGGGATTGCCACATGCATGTCGCAGATGATTTCACCGGGCCGCAGGAATTGTCATTGGGCGTCACATCGGTCCGCGACCCCGGCAACAGCGACGTGTTGACCATCGACCGGCGCACGCGCGCGGCCGCCGGCCAATTGCTGTTTCCGCATGTCTATCCTTCATCGCTGATCGACGGCAAGGGACCCTACACCGCGCAAGTCGCGAATGTCGCAACGAGTCAGGCGGAGGCTATCGCGCTCGTCGACAAAGCCAAGGCCAATGGCTTCACGGGCGTCAAATTCTACGGCACGTTCAATCCGGCTTGGCTTCCGGCCAGCATCGCGGAAGCACACAAACTCGGGCTTCACGTCCATGGTCATATCCCCGCCGGGATCCGGCCATTGGATGCGATCAATGACGGCTACGATGAAGTCACGCACATCAACTGGATCATCATGCAGGCGATGCCGGACAGCGTCATCGCGGTCTCGAACGGCATCATGCGCTTCGAGGGACCGGGGCGTTACGGCAAAGACGTCGATCTCGACGGAACGGCGATGAAGACCATCGTCGCGACGATGGCTGGCAAGCATATCTACAGCGATCCGACGATGGTCGCATTCGAGAGCGTATATGTTCCCGAGAATGGAGATCTATCGCCGGCGTACGCGCCATTCATCGGCACTTTGCCGCCGACCACCGAGCGAGGTTTTCGCAGCGGCGGCTTCGCGGTACCGAAGGATCTGACGCGTGCCGACTATCGCGCGAGCTGGGCCAAGATGCTCTCGCTGCTGACCCGGATGCACGAGGCGGGCATACCGATCGTCGCGGGCACCGACGGATCGGGTATCGAAATCATCCGCGAGCTCGAAATCTATACCGATGCCGGCTTTACGCCCGCCGAAGCGCTCGCGGCGGCCACCATCGTACCGGCAAAGCTCGTCGGCATGGACGCGCACACCGGCTCGATCAAGGTGGGAAAAGCCGCCGACCTCGCGCTCATCGAAGGGGATCCGTCGAGGCACATCGGCGATCTGCGCCAGACGCGAATCGTCATGCTCGACGGTAAGCTCCTGGATGCCGATGCGCTGCGAACCGCAGCCGGCTTCGAGGGCCGGCCTAAATAGCCGCTCACGAAGCGGCGCCCGCCGGCGCGCGTGTTCGATTAGCCTCTGCTCAAAACAGAAGATGCCACGCGATGCAGAGCTGGCAGCCGACGCCGACGAGGAAGGCGAGCGTGCGCAGCCCCGGAATCGCAAACGTGTAGGCGGCGACATGGACGGCCCGCGCCCAGAAATATACGTAGGCACAGCTGACGATGGCGGGGTTGTGCACGCCGGCAACGACGCCGATGAATATCAGCGTCGCGAACACCACGAGGTTTTCGACGGCATTATAATGCGCCGCCTTCATGCGCTGTGCCCACGGCGCGAGCGGCTTTGGGTTCGCCGGGTAGCCCAACGCATCGGCGAGTCCGCGGACCATGATTTCATTCAGAATATACGGCACCCACAGCAGCGCCGTCATGACGGTTACCCAAGTTAGGTATTTGAGTTCCAAGGCCATCGCGTTCCCCTAGGCCCCGCTGCAGCGGCACGCCGCTCGCGAGGAACATTTGTTGTGGCGGCGCCGCGTTTGCGTGACCGGTGCCGTTGTTCATGCCCGATTCGTAGTTTACGCGATTGACGCGATCTATGGCACCGATAGGCAACACCGACTTCTGTCGGCCCCACGATCGGCGTACGCTAGGCGGCGCAGGAGGAGCCTCGGACGCAACGCTTTTTAACAGGAGATTACGATGCAATTGAAGGGTAGCAAGACTGAAAAGAATTTGAAGGATGCGTTTGCCGGTGAATCCCAGGCGAATCGGCGATATCTTTATTTCGCCGGCAAAGCGGACGTCGAAGGCTATAACGACGTTTCGGCGGTATTTCGTTCCACCGCCGAAGGCGAGACCGGCCATGCGCACGGACACCTCGAGTACCTCGAGGCGGTGGGTGACCCGGCGACGGGCCTGCCGATCGGCGCGACCAAGGACAACTTGAAGGCCGCCATTGCCGGCGAAACGCACGAGTACACGGACATGTATCCTGGAATGGCCAAAGCGGCCCGCGAGGAAGGGTTTGCGGAAATCGCGGACTGGTTCGAGACCCTCGCCAAGGCCGAACGTTCACACGCGAATCGCTTCACCAAGGCACTCGAATCGCTCTGACCGACGTGCTGTATGCGGGACTGCGTCGCATGACGCAGTCCCCGGAACTAAGGATTGAGGCCGGTCGGCTGGGACGCTTGTCGCGTCCTGGCCGATCCGCCGCTGCCTGACGGAGCCACGACATGAGCAGCGACAATAAAATGCCCGGTGCGCGCGAGGGCAACCTGGAAGCCCCCATCCGCCATCCGGTCGACTGGAAGGGCGGTGAATTCTACGAGGAAGCAGCGCTTTTCAAGGAACTCGAGCGGGTTTTCGACATCTGCCACGGCTGCCGCCGGTGTTTCAATCTGTGCAACGCGTTTCCCACGTTGTTCGATGCGGTCGATGCCTCGACAACGGGCGAGGTCGATGGCGTCCCGAAGAAACTCTTCTGGAATGTCGTGGACCATTGTTACCTCTGCGACATGTGCTATCAGACCAAGTGTCCGTACGTACCGCCGCATCCCTGGAACGTGGACTTTCCGCACTTGATGCTGCGCGCCAAGGCCGTCAAGTTCGAGCGCGGTGAAACGACGCTGCGCGACAAGCTGCTGTCGTCCACGGACCGTGTCGGCTCGCTGGCCGGCATTCCCGTCATCGCCCCGCTGGTGAATGCCGCGAATCGCTCAGGAGCCGGCCGCGCGCTGCTCGAGGCCGCGCTCGGCGTGCATCGCAACGCGCCGGTGCCCGAATATCACAGCGATACGTTTCGGCGCCGCGAGGAGCGCCGCGTCAAGCCCGCATTGACAACGGTGGCCGCCGGAGCGACGAGCGGCCAAGTGGCGCTGTTTGCGACCTGCTACTGCAATCGAAATGAACCCGACATCGATGCGGACCTGGTTGCCGTTTTCGAGCACAACGGCATCCCGGTGACGCTGACGGGCCGAGAGAAATGCTGCGGCATGCCGAAGCTCGAACTCGGCGATCTGCAAGCCGTCGAACGTTTGAAAGACCTCAACGTCCCCGAGCTCGCGCGGCTGATCGACGCGGGTTGCGACTTGGTCGCGGCGATTCCCTCCTGCGTGCTGATGTTCAAGCAGGAGTTGCCGCTGCTGTTTCCCGACGACGCGCTCGTGCGCAAAGTGCAACAACGTATGTTCGATCCGTTTGAATATCTGATGCTGCGCCACAAGGCCGGCTTGTTGCGCACAGATTTTACCCGCGAACTCGGCAAGGTCTCATACCACGTCCCCTGTCATCTGCGCGTGCAAAAGATCGGGCTGAAGACACGCGAGGTGTTGAGCCTGATTCCCGGCACGACGCTCGACGTGATTGAGCGCTGCTCGGGTCATGACGGCACCTATGCGGTGAAGAAGGAATTCCACGATACCTCGATGAAGATCGGCAAACCCGTCATGGAGCGCGTCGAAAAGGCGCAGGCCGCTTGGTACGCGAGCGACTGTCCAATGGCCGGGCATCAGATCGAGAACGGCATCAGTAGCGGGAAAGCGCCGACGCATCCCCTATCGCTGCTACGCATCGCCTATGGAATCTAGGATGGTATCACCATGACTGCGAATAACGGCCGCGCGCCGGTGGCGGCGACGCACTTGATCCCCGCCGACCTGCTTAGTCTCGAACACTATGCACGCACGCGTAGCGAATTTCGAAACCGCGTGCTGGAGCACAAAAAATTGCGCAACATCGCGGTCGGTCCGCACACTACCTGGTGCTTCGAAGACCGGCTCACGGTGCAGTACCAGATCCAGGAAATGCTGCGCGCGGAGCGAATCTTCGAGCCGCAAGGCATCGAAGAGGAACTCGAATCCTATAATCCGTTGATTCCCGACGGGTGTAATCTCAAGGCCACGCTGTTGATCGAATTTACCGACGCCGAAGAACGGCGGATCGCGCTCGAGCGGTTCAAGGGTATCGAAGCGCGCTGCTGGCTGGGAGTCGGCGGCGAGCGCTGCTTTGCGATCGCCGACGAGGATCTTGAGCGCGAGAACGAAACCAAAACCTCGGCCATGCATTTTCTGCGTTTTGAGCTGAGCCCGGAGGCACGCGCCGCCTTGAAGGCCGGCGCGATCGTCGAACTGGGCGTCGATCACGACGCCTATCGCCACCGCATCGTGACGAGCGCCGCGACGAGCCGCTCGCTGGCCGCCGATCTCGCGTGACGTGACTTTAAGGGCGTAAATGCCCAGCATCGACGCTTTCTGATCAGCGCCCCAGCCCCGCTCCGCTCGTCAAGTACACTGCGAACGTGCCGAGCCAATGTCCGCCCTCATAGTGCTCGCCGGTAACGGCGGGGAGTGCCGCATCACGATGCCGTGCAGCAGCGCTAAATAGTGCCGCGACGCGCCGGTCTTTGTCATCCAGTCCATGCGCAATGCCCTCGAGCATCCACGCGCGACTCAAGTTGAGTCCATCGAGGTGCGCGAGCTTGGGATCGGCGCGATCGGTGACGACCGCCGGCTCCAGCCAATCGCGCGAGGTCGTGCCGGGAATGCCCGGCAAAAAGCCCGTCAGCCATTGGCCGAATTCCCTCGGCTCGAGCACTCGGCGCATGAAGTCCGCCTCGGCGAGACAGGGCGAGAGAAAATCCTCGCCCGAGGGTTCGTAATCCAGCGGGCAGTTGCGGTCATGCAGATAGAATCGCCGCGCCGCATCGGTGAGCAGACTGCGCATCTCGGCATCGCCGACCAGTGCGGCCCAATCCCAGACCAATCCGAATGAAAAAGCGGTTTGATCGTGTTCGCCGATGCGAATCGGATATTGCAGCTTGGGCAGCCAACTCTTGAGGTGCACCGCGGCCTCATTGCGCAGCGGTAGGAGCGCGCGCGACCACCGCTCGGCATCCGGATCGCGCCAGTCGCTGACCTCCGCCGACAGCTTCAGCAGCCATGCAAGCCCGTAAGGCCGCTCGAACGATGTGCGGCCTGCGCGCTGCAAATAGCCGACCTCGCCGGCAATGTTTTCGGCGGTCAGGCTGCGAGCGAGTTCCGCGCGCGCAAGAGGCGCGAATGCGGCATCCGGAAACAGCCGCAGCAGACGCACCAGCAACCAATGTCCGTGCACGTCGGAATGCCAGTCATAGCAACCGTAGAAGGCCGGGTACAGCTCATGCGGAGGCCGTGCGTCCGCATCGCCATCCAGCGTCAGAGATACGTGATTGGGATACTCCTCGTGCAAGCACTTGAGCGCGAGGCCCGCAAAACGCGAGGCCGCCGCCGCATCGAGCGCAGTCGTGCCAGACGCCGCCAATGGTGCCGCGATTCCGCTTAGCGATGCGACCGTAGCGCAGATCACCGTAAGCCATGTCGCTAGGCGCATCGAATTCTCCCGGGCTATGGACCCGGGCATTCTGGTTACGCGGCGACGTTCGTATTACACGTTGGCGTTCACGTTGCTGCCCAGTAAGCCCGGCGTCTGCATTCCGTTATGCTGCAGATTCTGCATGAAATTGCCCAGGAAATTTTGCAGTTCGGTATTCGATGCGGCGGTACTGGTGGTAGCGGCCGCGCCCGCGGCGCTTGACGCGGCGGTGCCGCCGCTCAAGCCTTGCATCAAGTTGTTGAACGCGGTCGTCAGCTTCGCAGTCGCGGGTGTCGTCGCGCCATTGGATCCCAGCTGCTGGATCAGCGTCTGCAGCGAGGACTGAAGACTGCCTGCATATTGGCCGATGCCGGTGCTCGCGGTCGTCGCACCGGCAGCGGCGCCGGACACCGCGCTGGACGCCGCGCTCGCCGCGGGCGTGGCGGTACCGGCCGTGTTGGCAGCGGCGCTGCCGCCCAAACCGTCCTGCTTCAAGGCTTGGAACAAGGAATGCAAGAATGCTTGTAGATCCTGCTTCACGTTGGAGGTGCCGAGCGGGCTCGTCACGGATGCGAACGCGGCGGTCGAGCCGCCCGTTGTGCCCGTGGCGGTCACTGCGTTAGTGGCGCCGGTTGCCATGCCCGCAGCGGAAGTCGCGCTGGCCGCTTGACTGCCGACCGCCTGTTCGAGGGCTTGCAGCGCGTTGCTCAGAAGATTTTGGCCGGCCCCGGTCGGAATCTGGCCGATGCCGCCCACATTGACTTCGCTGTCGCCCGGCGACGGTTTCCTATGCGAGCGCCCGAGGAAATTGACTTGCTGAAGCGCCGCCGAATGGGATGCGGGCGAGGAAATTCCGAGTAACGACATGATGACTCCTTAAAGAAAAAATTCGCTGCCAAATTGCAAATGCCCGCGCCACTGCACCTTAGCTACAGGCGGCAAGCGGTTGCCGCCGCCGCCGGCAGACCTGGCCAGACATTGCCGCCGCCGCGGCCGCGAACTCCAGCCAGATCTCGATGAAACCGCCCAAATTCGGCATTGCCGGCCTCTTTGCATTCAACCCTGGCGTCTCCAGGGGCTCTTTGATTGATGGTCCAACTAGGTAGAGCAGGTTCTGTGCCAACCGCGTTTCGGCGATTCCTAAAGATTCTTCGGAGCGTGCCGACACGCGTTTCACTTATATCGGAATTTGGAAAATATTATGTCAAATAGCGCCGTGTCGGGATCCAGCCAAGGGTTCAACCTCTCGTCGATCGTCGACCAAGTTCGCCCCACAGGCCGCAGAGGCCACCACGGCGGCGGCGATCACGGCTACTCGGGGCCGACGGGCGCTACCGGACGTAGCAGCAGCAATGGCGGCAACAGCCTGTTCACGGCCCTGCTGCAAGCGCTGACCCAGGCGGTTTCCCAATCCAACGGCACCGCGAGCACAACGAGCACCGCGGCGACGACGGCGAGCACAGCGGCCGCTAGCGCGGCCGCCACCGCAGGCGCGGCCGCAGGGTCGGGCTCAGGCGCCGCCACCGCGGCAACGAGCAGCACCGCATCGGGTGCGAACATCGCCCAAGATCTGCATGCGTTCCTGCACGACTTATTCAGCGCGCTGCGACAGGCCAGCCAGCCCAACCGGGGCGGCGGCAACGGCGCCTACTCAGGTGGATGGCGCTCGGCGCAACCCGCGGTAATCGCACCGGTCCCGACCGCGCCCGTGACGGCCGCGCCCGTGCCGGCCGTCCCCGTCACGACTGTCCCCGTCACGACGACGCCCGTCGCGACGACCCCAGTTGCATCCACGCCCATCGTGACCACACCGGTCAGGTCCACGCCCGTCGCGACGGCACCGGTCACTACCGTGCCCGTCACCGCGGCGCCCGTCACGTCGACCACTGCCTCGAGCGGCAGCGATTCGCCCGGTGCAACGTCGGCCTCGAGCGCAACGAGCAGCAGTATCGCCAACCTATATGCTCACCAGGGCTTGATCGGCGCCCTGCAGGCGCTCGTGAACGACCTCACCAACGGTCAAATTCTGACGAGCACGACCGGCTCGAATTTGTCGTCGAACACGATTTCGACGCTCAACAGCGCTTTCCAGCAATTGATCAGCGCCCTTGGCGGCAACACGTCCGCCACGACGCCCTCATCGAGCAGCGCCGCGACCAGCGCGACCGGCGCCGCAACGAGCTCCACGGCGGGGACCGCGGCATTGCAGTCGTTCTTGACGAACCTGCTGGATGACCTGCAGAACAACGGCAGCAGTTCGGTCAGCGCATTGGGCGGCACGGTCAACACGACCGCCTGAGCGAGCGGCGCAGCGTGAGTTGCCGCTCAAGGCGCGCGACGGCGCCGCCAACCGGCCCAGGCCAGCAACACGCAGGCTCCGCCGATCGCCGGATAATTTCCGCAGCGTGCGTACGGTGTCAGCCCGCTCATGGGCTGTACCTCGCCGCGCAATACGGCTTCCTGAAATTGCGGCAGGCGTGCAACGATCTGCCCCTTGGGGCCGATCAGCGCGGTGATGCCGTCGTTCGCGGCCCGGATCAGGTAGCGTCCGGCCTCGAGCGCACGCAAGCGCGAGATTTGCAGATGTTGGTGAGGCGCGCTGGAGTCGCCGTACCAGGCATTGTTCGTGACGTTGACGAGCAGCGTCGCTTGGTGCAAAACCTGCAGCTGTTGGCTGCCATAGGCATCCTCGTAGCAAATGGTCAGACCGAGTTTCTGTCCCGCGGCGCTCAGCATGGGTTGGTTCTCCGTGCCTGCCGACAAATCGTCGAACGGCAAACTCATCAGGCGCATCCAGGTACGAACGAACGCCGGCACCGGAAAGTACTCGCCGAACGGCACCAGATGCCGCTTGTAATACCAGCCGCCGCCGGCCTGGCTGAGCACCAACAATCCATTGAAATATTGCTGGATCGCGGGTTCGTAATTTACGAGCCCGATCGCGAAATCGGCATCATGGAGGCGACCCGCGACTTGCAGCGAGTGCAGGTAATCTTGAATGTTGTTGGCGAGCACGGGTAGCGCCGCCTCCGGCCACACGATCAGGCGGGCGCCCCAGGCCTGAGCCGTCAATTCGGAGTACCTCGCGATCGTCGCTTCGCGATTGCTTTCCTGCCATTTTTGATCCTGGGGGATCGCGGCTTGCACCGCGGCGACGAGGAATGCGGGGCCGACCGGATGCGTCCATTCGACGCGCACGGCCACACTTGGGGCCATGAATAGTGCACAGAGCGCCCCCAGGGCCACCAGGCGCTGCGACTTGGCTGAGCCGGGCCACAGCAGCACGTTGACGGCGACGGCCGCGTAGCCCGCAGCCCAAGTGATGCCATAAACACCCAGCAGCGGCGCCCACCCCGCGAGCGGCGAGTCGATAAACGCATACCCGATCGACAGCCACGGAAATCCGCTGAACAGCCAACCGCGCAACCACTCAAGCAACACCCACAGCGCGGGCAGCACGAGCCAATCGCGCGTCGCTCCCCCCTTGAGCCAAAACCGGTTGGCCAGGAAGCAGAGCAGCATGGAATAGCTCGCCATGATCGCGACCAGCGCAACCTGCAGGAACAGAGTCAACCAAATGGGCACCAATCCGAAGCCGTGAATGCAGGTGTAGAGCCAATAGGTGCCGACCGCGAATAGGCCTATGCCGAATGCCGCACCGGCCGCGGCGGCACGCCGCGGCGGCAGCCCACGGATCAACGCGAACAGCGCCGCGGGCGCGAGAAATCCGATGGGCCACCAGTCGAACGGCGCAAAGGCGAGATTGAGCGCCGCACCGATCGCGAACGCGAGCAATAGACGCCCTAGGGCGTGAGCATGCAACGCGGCCCAGACGCCGCGGACGCCTACTCTCAAGAACCCGACTCGTCGTGTCTTGGCGCTTCGATATCGGTCGGCGTGAAGACACGCAGCATATCGATGCGCCGCCGATCGGCGCGCACGATCCGACACTCCAATTCACCGATCTTGATGCTCTCGCCGCGGCGCGGCAAACGGCCGAATTCGTGCATCAGCAAGCCGCTGATCGTATCGAACTCCTCATCGGAAAGTTCGGTGCCGAAATAGCGATTGAAATCGGCGATGGAAGTCAGCGCGTTCACCGTGAATTCACGCGGGGCTTCCTTGCGGATCATTTGATCGTCTTCGACGTCGTGCTCGTCGTCGATCTCGCCGACGATCTGCTCGATGACATCTTCGATCGTCACCAAGCCGCAGACGCCGCCGTACTCGTCGACGACTATCGCAATATGATTGTGGCTGCGCCTGAATTCCTTGAGCAAGACGTTGAGCCGCTTGCTCTCCGGCACGAACACCACGGGCCGCATGTATTCACGAATTTCGAACGACTCGTCGCCGGCGGCTTGCAATCGCAACAAGTCCTTGGCGAGCAGAATGCCGAGGATCTGATCGCGGTCCTCGCCGATGACCGGAAAACGCGAGTGACCCGATTCGACTACCAGCGCGACGAGCCGGTCCGGCGATTCGTCGCGCTCGACGAACACGATTTGCGAACGCGGCACCATGATGTCGCGCACCTGCATGTCGGCGACCGACAGAACGCCCTCCAGCATGACCAGCGCATCGCCGTCGAACAGGCCGCGCTCGCTCGCCGCTCGCAGCACCTCGATGAGCTCGGCGAGATCGCGAGGCTCCCCGGACATCGACTTGGTAAATCGCTTTAACCAGCGGCCGGTGCCGCCTTGTGGCTGTTCAGACATAAGCTGTCAGGATACTCGATCACGCATAGGGGTTCGAAAATCCAAGCCGATCAAGGATTTGAACCTCGATCTCGGCCATTTTGCGGGCGTCGGCGGCGCCTGCATGATCGAAACCGAGCAGATGCAAGACGCCATGGACGGTCATGTGGGCCCAGTGCTGGTCGCGCGTTTTGCGCTGCGCGCGCGCCTCGCGCTCGACGACGGGCGCGCAGATGACGAGTTCGCCGACGAAATTCCGCCCATCGGGAATGCGGCCCGCACCGCCAAACGACAGCACGTTGGTCGGTTTGTCTTTGCCGCGGTAGCGCGCGTTGAGGCTGCGGCTGCGGGCCGTGCCCACGACTCTGACGCCCAGCACCACGGATTGCGCCCGGCCCGCGAACGCGGCGGCGGCCCACTGCTGGAACTGCGCTCGGCGCGGCACCCAAGGGCGTCGCGCCGCATAGGTCAGATCCAGCACCAGCCTGTCCGGGGCCGGCTTCACGTGTTTTGGTCGGGAGTATTGGCCTCGTAGGCCTGCACGATTCTCTGCACCAGCGGATGGCGAACGACATCGCGCGACGTGAACATCGTAAAGGCGATGCCGCGGACCCCGCGCAGAATATCGATGACCGTGCGCAATCCCGATTGTTTCGCGCTCGGCAGATCGACTTGCGTGATATCGCCGGTGACGACGGCCTTGGATCCGAAGCCGATGCGCGTCAGAAACATCTTCATTTGCTCATTCGTCGTGTTTTGAGCCTCATCGAGAATCACGAACGAGTCGTTGAGCGAGCGGCCGCGCATGAAGGCCAGCGGGGCCACCTCGATGACGTTGCGCTCGATGAGCTTGGCGACGCGCTCGAAACCCATCATTTCGTAGAGCGCGTCGTACATGGGGCGTAGATACGGATCGACTTTCTGCGAAAGATCGCCCGGCAGGAATCCCAGGCGCTCGCCGGCCTCCACTGCGGGCCGCACTAATACGATGCGCCGCACTTTCTCGGACTGCAGCGCCTCGACCGCGCAGGCGACCGCAAGATAGGTCTTGCCGGTGCCCGCGGGGCCGATTCCAAAAGTCAAATCGTGCATGCGCACGTTGACGAGGTATTCGGTCTGATTGGCGCCGCGCGCCCGCACCACGCCGCGCGTCGTACGGACTTTGAGTTCGTCGGGTGCATCAGGTGCGCTGGTGTCGGCCGGACTGCCCTCCATGCCCATCTCCTGCAGCGCGATGTGCACGCGCTCGCCGTCCACCGGCTCGCGTTGCGCGCGCGCATACAAGCTTTGCAGAACCACTTCGGCGTGCTTCGCCTGCAGCGCGGGTCCGACGATTTGGAAGCGATTGCCGCGCCGTCTGATTTCGACGCCGAGCCGCGTTTCGATCAGACGCAAATGCTCGTCGAGCGGGCCGCATAATTCGACGAGACGCACGTTATCCGAGGGATCGAGGAAGACGTCGCGGGTGGACGGGACCGAACTCACGATGGCTGTTCTGCGACGAGTCGTCCGCGCAGGGAATTGGGCATGGCCTCGGTGATGATCACGTCGGCGAAGCGGTTGATGAGAGCATGCGGCCTATGGCTCGAATGTGCGGCGGGGCCGTCGAAATTGACCCAGCGATTGTTGTCGGTGCGCCCCGCGAGCTGCTGTGGATCGCGCTTGGCGGGCCGCTCGACGAGCACGCGCTGAGTGCTTCCCACCATCGATTCGGAGATGACGCGCGCCTGGCCATTGAGCCGTTGCTGCAGCAAACACAAGCGCTGTTGCTTGACCTCGTGCGGCACCTCGTCGGTCAAGGCCGCGGGTTTCGGCAAAGTCGGCGTGATCTCGATGGCCCGTTTGGAATACTGCTCCGCCTTATCCAGCGTCTGTTCCGC
>Ga0209415_10009146_pt1 | contig 17057 bp, 14 predicted proteins | sample PeaSoiSIISIP2007_FD_187696 | JGI IMG/M metagenome (GOLD analysis project Ga0209415, IMG submission 187696) | Peat soil microbial communities from Weissenstadt, Germany - SII-SIP-2007 (SPAdes) (version 2) | ecosystem: Environmental > Terrestrial > Soil > Wetlands > Peat | place: Germany... | reverse complement strand
TTGCGCGGCTGCGCGCGATGGGCCTGCGCACCGTGATGATCACCGGCGACAATCCGCTGACCGCCGCCGCGATCGCTTATGAAGCCGGCGTCGACGATTTCCGCGCCGAAGCCACGCCGGAGACCAAGCTCGCTTTGATTCGTGAAGAGCAGGCGCAGGGCAAGCTGGTCGCGATGATCGGCGACGGCACCAACGACGCTCCGGCGCTGGCGCAGGCCGACGTCGGCATCGCGATGAACGCGGGCACGCAAGCCGCGCGCGAAGCCGGCAACATGGTCGATCTCGATTCCAACCCGACAAAAATCATGGAGGTGGTCGAGATCGGCAAGCAACTGCTCATAACACGCGGCGCGCTCACCACTTTCTCGATCGCCAACGACGTCGCGAAATACTTCGCGATCATCCCCGCGATGTTCGTGATCGGCTATCCCGAATTGCAGTCGCTCAACGTGATGCATCTGGCAACGCCTGAAAGCGCCATCCTGTCGGCGGTCATCTTCAACGCCTTGATCATCATCGCGTTGATCCCGCTAGCGTTGCGCGGCGTGCAGTACCGCCCGGTCGGCGCGGCCTCGATGCTGACGCGCAACCTGCTGATCTATGGGCTCGGCGGCATCATCATTCCGTTTATCGGGATCAAAGCGATCGACCTGATGGTTGCCGCACTGCACTTGGCGTAGGAGGACGATACGATGAGAATTTGGACCGCAGTCAAAATGACCTTCGTCCTGACCGTGTTAACCGGCATAATCTATCCGGTGATTATGACGGCACTGAGCGAGACCATGTTTCCCCTTCAGGCGCACGGCAGCCTGATCACGCGTGAGGGCCGCGTCGTCGGTTCGGAATTAATCGGACAAAATTTCAGCAAGCCTGGCTATTTCCACGGACGGCCATCGGCGGCTGGAGACAAGGGCTACGACGCCACTAGTTCCGGCGGATCAAATCTGGGTCCGACCAACAAGACCCTGATCGACACGGCGCGACAGCGGCTCAAGGAAACGTTGGAGCAAAATCCGGGAACTGCGGCGGGAGACGTACCAATTAGCCAGATTACGGCGTCGGGCAGCGGGCTTGACCCGGAGATCAGTCCGGCCGGAGCGGCAATGCAAGTCGCACGCGTGGCCAAGGCCCGTGGAATGACCGACCAGGCGGTGCTCGATCTGATGCGCGCGAATACGCGGTCGCGTTGGGCGGGGATTCTCGGCGAGCCGGGCGTCAACGTGCTCGAATTGAACCTGGCGCTGGACGCGATGAACGCGCCACCTGGGGCGACGGCCAAATCTGAATGACCGCACAAGGAGCGTAACGATTGATCAGAACTTTGGGCGTGTTGATTGTGGCGGCTGTGCTGGAAATTGGCGGCGACGCGCTCGTGCGGCGAGGCATGGAAGCGCGCGCGTGGATGTTCGCGGTGGGCGCCGCGAGCCTCGTAATCTACGGGGTCGTTGTAAATAAGGGCGATCTCGATTTCGGGCGCCTGATGGGCGTTTACATTGCGGTGTTCTTCGTGGTCTCCCAGATCGTCACGATGATCATTTATCGCGAGCTCCCGGCGATGCGAACGATCGTCGGCGGCACCCTCATCGTGGCAGGAGGGTTGACGATCATCGGTTGAGCGCGCCGGTTGGAGCACAACACTGACGAGTCCGGCTAAAATCTTCGATTCCAGCAATCGCCGCCGCGATCATCCTTTGGCGCGATTCCGCCATCACGCTGCGCGCCGCGTTCCACGATGAGCCACGACACTCGCACGGATCCTGAGGCTTTTCTCGATCTGGTGCCGCAATCCAGAAAGGGACGGTTGAAGGTTTATCTGGGTGGTGCCGCCGGCGTCGGCAAGACCTACCGTATGCTCGACGAGGCGCATCAGTTGCGCCAGCAGGGCTACGACGTTGTGATCGGATTCGTCGAAACCCACGGTCGCGCCGAGACCGCGGCGCGGATTGGCGACCTCGAGGTCGTCGCGCTGCGCGCGATTCCCTATCGCGGCGTGACGCTTGGGGAAATGGATGTTGACGCGATCCTCGCGCGCAAACCCGAGATCGCGATCGTTGACGAACTGCCGCACAGCAACGCGTCGGGGTCGCGCCACAGCAAGCGCTACCAGGACGTCGAGGAACTCATTGCCAACGGCATCACGGTGATCACCGCCTTCAACGTGCAACATCTGGAAAGCCTCAACCAGATGGTGCGGCGCATCACCGGCGTCGAGATCAGAGAGACCATTCCTGATACCTTCCTCGCCCGCGCCGACCAGGTCGTGACGGTGGACGTTCCGGTGGAGGAACTGCGCCAGCGTCTGCGCGAAGGAAAGATCTACCCGCCTGATCGGGTCGAGCAGGCGTTAAAGAATTTCTTCAAACCGAGTAATCTGGCCGCTTTGCGCGAGCTTGCATTGCGCGAAGTGGCACGCGACCAGAGCCGTCAGCGCGAGGAACTTGAACTGCTCAAGCGCGAAGGCGGACGGCGCACCGCCGTCAGCGACCGCCTGATGGTCTGCCTGTCGTCGAATCCCGATGGCAGCGACGACCTCTTGCGCAAAGCCGCGCGCACCGCCATGCAGATGAACGCGGAATGGTACGCGGTGCACGTCGAGACGCCGGACGAATCCGTGCAGAAGATCAGCACCTCCAACTTTCGCGCGCTGCTGGATAACGTCAACCTTGCTGCGGAGTTGGGCGGCGAGGTGGTGTGGCTCAAGTCGACCGACGTGATCAAAGCGCTGACCGACTTCGCGCGCGAAAAACAGATCACGAGAATTGTCGTGGGGCGAACACATCCAACCTTTTGGAACCGGGTGCTCCGCCGATCGGCCACCAATCGGCTGCTCGCGGTGGCCTCGGAATTCGATATCGAAGTCGTCGGCCAGGAGCCGCAGGAAAGAAAAACATGAGCCCTCCATCGCTGCGCAACCGCATCCGCAACGGCACGCTGGCGATGCTCGTAATCGCGGTGACACTGGTCGCTCTGGCGCTGCCGGAAGTACACAGCCTGGGCGGTGCGATCCGCCGCACGCTGTATCGAAACTACCTCAGTATCGACGCGGCGCAGCACATGCACGCGGCCCTCTGGAACCTGCAAGTGGCCGCGCGCGATGGACGGGCCGCCGCCGTTTTGCCGGCCAGCCGCGACGAATTTACCCATTGGATACGCGTCGAGGAGAGCGATATCACCGAGCCCGGTGAAGCCACGCTGGCGCGAGAGATCGACGATCGCGGAGCTGCGCTCTTCGCTCGATTCGCAAGCGAGCAACCAACCGCCGATCGCGATCAGGACTTCGCGACGCTGCATCGCCGTCTCGATCGTCTTATCGAAATCAATCGCGACGCGATGTTTCGCGCCGACAGCCACGCCAATCGGCTGAGCGATCGGCTCACCTACGAATTCGCCGCTGGACTCGTTATCCTGCTGCTGCTGGGTATCGCCTTATCGTGGACCATCGCGTGGAATCTGTCGAAGCCGCTCGATGAACTAACTGAGCGTCTGCGCAGCTTCAGCCTCCGCGGTCCCTCCCTCCGGCTGGGCCACCAGCCACTGGCGGAATTGGAGGGCGTGGCGTCCGAATTCAACCGCATGGCGGAGCGGCTCGAACAATTTGAGAAGCTCAACGTCGATCGCATCATCTACGAGAAGAGCAAAACCGAGGCGATTATCGAGAGCCTCGAAGACGGCATCATCCTGATCGATCCGGCAGGAGTCGTAACGCATATCAACGAAGTTGCGGCGATCATCCTCGGCATCGCTCGCGCGGACGCGCTGGGATCTCCATTCAACGACCTCGACAGCAATCATCCCCATTACCTGCGGGTGCGCGCAGCGCTCGCCAACGGCGGCAAAATGTTCTCCGACAGCGCGCGCGTCGAAGTCGATTTGCACGTGCGTGGCCGCGACCACACCTATGTGCTCAAGCCGGTGCCGTTGCATCACGCCGACAATGAATCGCTCGGCACGTTGCTGATTCTGCAGGACATCACCTACCTGCGTGACAAGGATCGGGCCCGCGTACACCTGGTAGCGACGCTCTCCCACGAGCTCAAGACGCCGCTCACCTCGCTCGCACTGTCGGCCGAGTTGCTCGACCGCGGCAAGGACAATCTCGATCCCAAACAGCGCGAATTGCTCGCCACCGCGAACGAGGACATCGGGCGCATTCGCCATCTCGCCGACGATCTGCTGGACCTCGCACGCGGCCAACCAGGCAGCATCTCGATCCGTAGCAGTGCTGTCGATATTGCAGAGTTGATTCGCGCCGTGATGAACGGCTTCGCCTTGCAAGCCGAACAAAAGGGCATCGCACTCAACTCTGCGATCGCACCATCAACGCCGCAAGTGCTCGCTGACCCGGTCAAGCTCTCGTGGGTGATATCGAATCTCATCGGCAACGCGATGCGCTATACTCCCAGCGGTGGATCCATCACAATTTCTTCTACGGGCGACGGCGATATGGTGAGCTTCCAGGTGAGCGACACCGGTCCGGGCGTCGCGCCGGAAATCCGCGATCATCTCTTCGAACGGTACGCGCAGTGGAATTCCAATGGTGCGGAGCCCGGATCCGCAGGTCTCGGGCTCGCTATCGCCAAGGAAATCGTCGAGGCCCACGGCGGGCGGATCTTTGTCGAAAGCACTGTCGGCGAAGGAACCTGCTTTACGGTCGAACTGCCGAAGCGCGGAGCTGAGTCATGGCCAAACTCCTGATCGTTGACGACGAGAAGAATATCCGCAGCCACCTCGTCACCTTCTTCGAGGGCGCCGGCCATCAGGTGAAGACCGCCGAAAGCGGGCAGCAAGCGCTCGCCCTCCTCACCATCGATCGTAGCTTCGACCTGATGCTCACCGATTACCGCATGGCCGAAATGAATGGTCTCGAGCTCTTGCAGGAAACCCGCCGCGAAGCACCGAACCTGGCCGTCATCCTGATGACCGCGTACGCCACGGTCGAGAATGCGGTCGCCGCGATGAAGGCCGGCGCCTACGATTACCTGACCAAGCCCTTCACGCTCGATCAGGTCGAACACGTGGTGGATCGCGCGCTCGAGGCGCGCCGTCTGCGGGCGGAAAATCGTGTGCTGCGCGACAGTATCGAGGAGCGCCCGCTGCTCGAATCGCAAAGCCCGCTGATGCGCCAGTTGCTCGAGACCGCACGGCGCGTCGCCGCCAGCGAGGCGACCATCCTGCTGATGGGCGAGAGCGGTACCGGCAAGAACGTTCTCGCGCGCCAGATCCATCGATGGAGTCCGCGCAGCGAGAAGCCGTTCGTCGTCGTCAATTGCACGACGCTGTCCGAGCCATTGCTCGAGAGCGAGCTGTTCGGGCACATGCGCGGATCCTTCACCGGTGCGATCAAAGACAAGCCAGGACGGCTCGAGGCCGCGCATCACGGCACCGTCTTCCTCGATGAGATCGCAGATTTGAGTCCACCCCTGCAAACCAAGTTTCTGCGCTTCGTGCAGGAGCAGAGCTTCGAGCGCGTCGGTGGCGATGATACGATCGCGGTCGATACGCGCATCATCGCCGCGTCCAATCGCGACTTGATGGCGGAGGTTGCCGCGCACCGGTTTCGTGAAGATCTGTTCTATCGGCTCAACGTGATCGCACTGCGGGTGCCTTCGCTGCGCGAGCGGCCGGAGGACATCGTGCGGCTTGCTGAGGGTCTGCTGATCGTCGCCGCCGCACGCAACCATCGCCAGGCATTGCGCTTTGCCCCGGAAGTGGAGTCAGCTCTAACGGCCTATCGATGGCCGGGAAATGTGCGTGAATTGCGTAATGCGATCGAGCGCGCGTCAGTGCTCGCACAAAGTGACCTGATCACACCAGAATACCTGCCCGATGCCCTGTTTCAGGATGCACCACCGATCGCCGTCGCTGGTGGACATCCGGCCAGCCTCGAGGAAGTCGAACGCGATCAGATCGTGCGGGTACTAGCAGAATCTCCAACTTTGGAGGACGCGGCGGAGACCCTGGGAATCAATGTCTCGACGCTCTGGCGCAAGCGAAAGCGGTACAAAATCGAATGAGGACGTAGTCTGATCGAACCTATCACGTCACGTAGGGTCACCGATCGCGACCCTCGCTGTCAACGCCCTTGTTGATGCCTATCGCCGCTTCGACACCGACGACGCTCACTTTGGGGCGCGATTGCGCGGCGTGCGACAGCTGGTCAAAGGAATCGACGCCGCCCGCGCCACTGGACCGCTTTGCCGAGTCCTGGCGGGCCGAGCCGATCGATACAGCTTATAGCGAGCTGACAAAATCTCCACTCTCCTCTTCCATCTCCAGTTCGCGATGCCACACGTCCATCAGGCTTACGTTGATTGCTCGTGCGTAACGATTCGCCGCGTATACCGGATACGACTCCCATTCGAAGTTCTGCTTGAAGGCCCTTAAATCGTCGGCCGTGACTCTGAGAGAGACGACCGCCACTTCTGTTCCCGCTATCGCGTTGCCGTATTCATCATGACGACTCTCGCCAGGGGCCATCAGGTCGGCGCGAATCGTCTTGATCTGCGGGAAGCAGACCGCGACTTGATGCAATCCGCGCATCAGCGAGCCCATTTGGAGACGCAAGTCGACGGGCCCTCTTGGGTTCGTTTTGTCCGCAAAAATTGTCACGCCAATGGCCAATTGATCGGTCAAATCGATCTTTTCGACCGCGCCGCTGTCGTCGAGCATCGCGGGCACAGATTCCACCGAAGCCGCACCGTCCGCGGGACAGAGGCTGTTTTGATCGTCGGTCGAAGCTCCCATCACCAACGGCAATCCCAACAGCAGCATCAGGGCGAGGCCGAAGACCAGCGCCCGGCGGATGCGCTGCAAGCCGGTGAGGCGAACCCAACGCGAGCGTTGCCGGCGCAACGCTCGCCCGAGCGATCCTCCTGCATCATTGGCTTCAGCCTGATCGCCTTCGGCAACAGCACCACGGGCGCCCCCGGAGCCGGAATCCCGGACCCCACAACGACCCTTCCGTCCTTCTCGATTCGAACCACCACACGCTGCACAAGCCGACATTTCAAATAACTCCTGCCAGGCGCATTTGAGAACTTAACAGTTATCAACAGCCGCGGATACGGCCGATCTTTCGCGCGGTAAATTCAATTTGTATGATAATCCGACTGACGTAGCAGCGCGGACGAAGCCCGATAGCCGCGCTAAATAAGGGGAATTTAGAGAGATTAGCGATCACAATAGACGGAGAAAATGCACTTCTACATCGATTCAAATAAACGACAGAATGGTGCTCTACGGAACGAATACCCGCCGACCCGCTACCCCTCGAAAACCGCTGGAGACTTCGTTCGGACCTGCGCGCTGCTCCAGGCTGTTCTAGATTAGGCGGGCCTTAATCGCCGAACAGCTTCACGCGCACGCAAGGTGGCGAAGCCGTCGGAGCCGGTCGCGGTGCGCCGGTCGGAGCGGCAGGAGCGGGAGCCGCAAGCATTGGCGCAGGCGGCGCGGTTGCGGGAGATGCGGCGGGTCTGGCCGCAGCTTGAAACCTCGCAGCGGCCGCGATTCTGAACCGCGCGCTGGGCCGCGCGCACGAGATCCCCTATGGACAAGGACCTGGCATTGATCGACGGGGCCCGGCATTAGTGAGCAAGGACCAGTATTAAGGGGCGGCTATTTTTTGGTGTGCGCGAAGCGGTCCATGATTTTGAGGACGGTATCCCAGCCGAACCAGGCACCGTGATTTTGCGGGCAGACCATCCCGCCGATATTCGGGTCGGGACTCAAAATGAGCGGCTGCTTACATTCGGGACAAACGCCGACCGGCGCGGCGTTCCTGTGGCGCAACTTCTCGAGCAACTCCTGATCGCGCTTATGCGCCCATTCGTTCTCACGCGCCGCCTCAACGTCGTGGAGTTTATCGCCGAGTTTGTCTTTTTCGCCGTTGCTCATGATTCCTCTTGCGCAGACCGCGGGCGCCTGTCGCAGGCGGCCGCGCTACTCCATATCCTTGATCAGTTTACCGGTGCGCGCCTTTTCGACGGTCTCGTCGAACTTGGGCCCGAGGTCCACGCCCATCTGCTGCGCGCGCTTCTTCGCCCACATGCCGACGTTGCGCGAATCGCGATAGTAGGAATCGCCGCGACTCTGGCCGGTATCGAAATTGGCGAGGCGGGTGGCCTCGCTCTCGACCACGGCGAACGACGACATCACGCGCCTGGTGCGCGGCGAGCCACATTGCGGGCATTGCGGGCGGCTGCGCCGCTCCCGGCCGAGGACGACGTGGGCAGCGATGCGGCCACATGCGGCACACTGGTATTCGTAAATGGGCACTGGAGTTAAGGATAGACGAGCGGTCGGTGATCGGCAATTGAGGGGCCAAGAGGCCTAAAAGAAGTTGTTGAGGAATCCCCGGATTACGCTTACGAAGTCAGGGTGCCGGTGTTTTTCGCGGCTCGATGGACGGTGGATTCGGCGACGTGATGGATGGCGCGGTCGGTGATCGCATCGGCGTCGCCGTCAGCGTCGAGCCTGGCGTCGCCTTTGCGCTCATCACATCAGCCGGTGTCGGCGAAACCGTCGGCGTCCGCGATGTAACAACCGACGGAGTCGGGGAAGCCGTACCCGTCGGCTTAGCGCTCGTCGAAGGAGTCGGTCTTGGCGCAGCAGTAGGCGTCGGGGAAGGAGTTGGCGACGCGGTCGCTGTGGGCGACGGCGTCGGCGAGGGCTTCAGCCAGACCGCCGGCCATCGCACCGCAATCAGCGTCGCCGTATGGCCGGCACGCGCATTCTCCATACTGGCGGCCAAGGTAAACTTGACCGTCGCGGGATCGAACAGTTCGGTGCTGGCCAGCGGCTTGTAGTTCGCGTCCCAGCCGCCCGCGATCAAGACCTTGCCGTCCGGCAGCAGACTCGCGCTGTGACCATAGCGGCTGACACTCATCGGCGCAGTTGCGGCAAAGCTGTTGGTGGCGGGATCGTAGAGTTCCGCTGAAGGGTCGCCGTGCCCGCCCGCGATCAGCACGCGGCCGTCGTTCAGCAGCGTCGCGGTATGGCCCGCGCGGGTCTTCTTCATCTTCGGACCGGCGATGAATTTGCCCGTCTCGAGATCGTAAAACTCGGTCGTCTCGAGCGCACCGCTTCGCGCGTACGGACTGCCGCCGGCAATCAGCACGCGGCCGTCTTTGAGCAGCGTCGCCGAATGGTAGATGCGATTGGTGCTCATCGCGCCGGTTCGCACAAATTTTCCGATCGCCGGATTGTAGATTTCCGCAACCGCGTCGCCGCCGCCCGCCATCAACACGCGGCCGTCCGGCAGCATCGTGGCGGTCTGGCCATAGCGGCCTTCGGTCATGTTGCCGGTCGCGCTGAATTTATTCGTGTGCGCGTCATACAATTCCGCGCCGTCATCGCCACCGCCGGCCACCACTACCTTGCCGACCACCAGCAGCGTGGCCGTCGGTAGGTCCGCCGCGGTCGCCATCGGCGCCCCCGCACCAAAGGTTCCATTGGCCGGGTTGAAGATTTCGGTCGAAGCGAGAATCGACGGCATCGTCGGACCCGGAAAAACGATCATCGGCACCAGCACCGTATCGACCCCGCCGACGATCAGCACGCGGCCGTCGCGCAGCAGGACCGCCGCATGGCGATCACGATGCGCCGTCATCGGCGCGGCTTCCGTGAATTTCCCTTCGACCGGGTCGTAAAGCTCTACCGAATCGAGCACCGCGGGACTCTCGCCGGTCGGCACGCTGATCGTGCCGGTACCGCCGGTCAGCAACACCATCGGACGCATCACGATGGCGGGCGTCGGCTTCGGCGTCGGCGTGGGCTTCACGTACCCACGATGATGATGACGATAGCGATTATGCGCGGCGGCGCCGGCGCCAGTCGCGACCGCCATCAGCAGGGCGACGACCGCGATCGCGACTCGACGAATCGTCGCACGCACGAGGCGCGTCGAGGTACCACCGCCCGCGGCCGCGCCCATCAGCTTACTCATGGCCACCAGCGTCCTGCCTTCCACCTGATGGCGAATGAGCTTGCTCATGGGCCACCAGTGGTCGGCCTTCCATCTGATGGCGATGCTCCTGCACCTCGGCCCACTGCTGCTCCATCGCGGCGACGTCGAGCGGCAGCCCACGGGTCTCGTCGATGAAGAGGCCAAACAGCATCGCGCTGGGGATTCCGAGTAAAGCGAAGTAGCGGACTACGTTGGTGAGGCCGCCCAGCGGACCGATCAACGCCGCAATCGCCATCTGCGCGAACATCGAAAACACCGCACCGGTGATCATCTGCCAGCCGACCATGGTGCTGCGCAGGGCTGAGGGCAAAAGCTCGGTGGCGGCGGCGTTCGCCGCGACCGTCATCACCGCCGAGGCGATTTTGAACCAACAGTACGCGATCGCGAGCCACAGGAACGGGTACGTCAGTGCGCCCGGACCCCAGTAGAACGCCAGCGCACCAAACCATGCAGCGCCGCCGATGTAAGTCACTGTCGGCACGCGCCCGAAGCGCTCGGCGGTCCATGCGCCGATCGGAAATCCGATCATTCCGACACCCATCCCGAGGACTACCAGCGTGCTGGCTTTGTCCGGGGAGAGCCCGAGAATCGACACCGCCTCGAAATAGAGCCAGCCATTGACCGCCGTTCCCGCCATCGTGTCGAGCGCGGCGCAGGCCAGCAGAACGACCGCGCGGCGGCGGTACAGCGGATGCAAAATATCGTAGAAATGGCTGCCCGCGACGGCGCCCGCCGAGGCGTGCCGCTTCCAGCTATTTTCGATCGGGAGCATCCGCGCGACCGCCGGCATCAGGGCGATACCGACGACGCTCGGCGCAAACAGCCATTGCCACGCGTAGCCCCATCTGAGGAGAAACGGGATTACGATATAGCCGAGCACCCCGCCGACCGCGCTCGCCGCCGCGCCGAAGGCCTGTCCGCGGGCGCGCTGCTCCATCGGCAGCTCCTCGGCCAGCATCACGGTGGCGGAAGAGACCGATCCACCGAGTAGGCCCGAAATCAGGGTCTGGAAGATTCCGAACAGCCACACCGATGGCGACAAGGCCGCTCCGAGGGCGAAGATCGGCGCCAACAGCAGGCTCGTCAGGATAATCGTGCGGCGCCCGACGCGGTCGGCCAGCCGCGCCAGCAGCATCGAGCCAAAGGCCGAAAACGACATCCAGGCGAACAGTCGCGCGAGCGCCGGCTGGCTTAGGTGGAAACTCTTGGCAATCCAGGGCGAAGCAATACCGGAAACGGATAGCGTATAGCCTTGGTAAACCAGCAGCAGGACGATCGCACCGATAATCGCCCACGATCGGTTAGACCCAGTCGCTACGGTCGATACAGTCCCGGTCGAGCCCGCGGCCGCGGGCGTCTGGAGATCCCGGTCGGACGCCGTCCCTGTGGCCTGGTTTCCCCCCATCTTCCCCATCATCTGCCGTGTCGGTTTGTGCTGGCGCCCCGCGGGTCGCCGTCCCCATCGTTTTAACCTAATCGAGTGACTGTCGGAACCACCACCCTGCGGGCCGAACGAAACGGTGCATGGCCGGCGCGAACCGACGATTTGGTGCGGTGCGCCCAAATGGTATAGCGCCGTGCGGGTTCCAACGGTTCGAACTGGCCGATCATGGGCGCATTACCGAGCAAATTCGGACGTCAATCGACAATCAGGCGCGGCATGTCAGTTGCAAATAGTCTTATCTTCAAGGACGACCGCAGTCTTTCCCTTTGAGGGCGACGGCAGCCAGTTCTCAAGGACGACCGTAACCACTTCGAATCGAAATCTAGTTAACCCCATGGACTCACACCCCGATAGTTTACGTCGCCAACCCCTCGTCCGGTTCCTTGCTTCTGTGCGGCCGCAGCTCAAGCTGGTGGTCCTCGCGGCGCTAATGGGCGTGGGCAAGTTCACGCTCCCGCTGGCCTTCCCCTTCGCCTTCAAGTACGTGGTCGATGTGCTGGTGGCGACCACACCCAAGGCCGACCGCATCGACCGCATTATTGACCACTGGTGCACCGGCGTCGCCGACGCTCTTGGCCTCGGCACCACCGCGCAGGGCAAGCTCGCAGCCCTGAGCCTCATCATGCTGCTGATCTATGTCCTGCAGGCAGCCGTCAGTTATTTCCGCAATTATTGGGCCGGTATCGCCGGCAATCGCCTGATTTTCGGGCTTCGCAGCCGCCTTTATACGCATTTACAGCGACTTCCCCATTCGTTCTTCGATCGCCATCCGGCCGGAGCCATCGTTTCGCGCGTCCTCAATGACGTCACCCAGGCCAGTGAACTGGTGAATTCCACGCTGATCGACGTGTGGACCGATGCTTCACTGCTCGGCCTCGTAATCTTCGCCCTGTTCGAACTGAACTGGCGCCTAGCCCTGATTTCACTCTGTATCGCGCCCCTCTGGGTCGGCTTCATGCGCTTTTTTGCGCCACGAATCAAAGCCGTTAGCCACCGGATGCAGGAAGCCGTCGAAGTCATTTCCGGCGAAGTCCATGAGCGCGTGGTTGGCGCGACAACGGTCAAATCCTTCGGCCGAGAGGACCACGAAGTCGGCATCTTCAATGGCCGTCACGAGATTCTCTTTGACCGCACCATCGACAAGGTCAAGCTCGCCTCCGCGCAGGAGATGCTCATCCAGTTGCTCACCCGTTGCGCACCCGCGGTAGTGGTGTGGGCAGGCGCCGTGATGATCATCAAGGGCGAGATGACGCTCGGCACGCTGATGGCGTTTTTCACGCTGCTCGGCTTTCTGTACATGCCGCTCGAACGCTTCGCCCAGCTCTCGATCGTCGTCTCGGCTTCGACCGCGGCGATCGAGCGAATCTTCAATTTCCTCGACCTCAAGCCCGAAATCACCGACCATCCTCTGGCTCGTCCCTTCAATGTCAAGCGCGGCTCAGTCGATTTCGAAGGCGTCAAATTCAGCTATCCGCCCCGCGACGGCGCGGAGCGGCGTGAGGTTCTCAAGGGTATCGACCTGCGCGTTCCCGGCGGCTATCGAGTCGCGCTGGTGGGACGCTCGGGCGCCGGCAAGAGTACGCTCGCCAACCTGATTCCGCGCTTTTATGACGCGACCGGCGGCCGCGTGCTGATCGACGGCAAAGACGTCCGCCACTTCACGCTCAAGTCATTGCGCGAGAGCGTCAGCCTGGTCAGTCAGGACGCCTTGCTCTTCAGCGCCAGTGTACGCGAGAACCTCCGCTATGCGCGTCCGGATGCGAGCGACGAGATGATGTGGCAGGCGCTCGAACTCGCTAATCTGCGCAACTTCGTCGCCGAATTGCCCGAGCAACTCGACACCGTCATCGGCGAACGCGGAGTCAAGGTCTCCGGCGGACAACGCCAGCGTCTCGCTTTGGCGCGCGCTTTCCTCAAGGATTCGAAGATCGTGATTCTCGACGAAGCGACCTCGGCAGTCGATTCGGAGTCGGAAAACCTGATTCACGAAGCGATGGAGCGCCTGATGGTCGGTCGCACCGTCATCCTAATCGCGCATCGCCTGCGCAGTGCGCTTACCGCGGACATGATCGTCGTGCTCGACCGGGGTAAGGTGATGGAGACCGGAACGCATCACGAGTTGCTGCGCCGCACCGGCACTTATGCGCGGTTGTACCACGAGCAGACGCGCGGCCTCGCAGCCATCGAACCACCGACTCCGGGTGGAGCGGCGGCTGCCCCTCAACGAGCTTAAGCCGAACGCACTTCGGAAATAACGCCTAAATCCAGCACACTTCGAGCGGGACTGTCGTCTTCATGCGACGGTCCCGTTCGTTCTTTGACGCGCTTGCCAACGAAACCGACCGCCCGGTCCCACGTCAGTATCATGGCGCTGTGCTGTCGCGGAATGAATCGCGTGCGGCGAGCGATTACGATTGTGTACGTGCGGATTGGCAAAGAACCCATCTACATCTGGCGCTGCCTTGGAGTGCTGACAGCCTTGTCGCTCGCGGTCGCAGCGGGTGGCCGCGCTCCGGCGGCGGCCGGCCCCGACACATTCGCCCGCACCGAAAATCGGCTGCGGGTTCACGTTCTCGGACTGCGCAATGATCATGGCGATATCCGCTGCAGCCTGTTCTCGTCGGCGGAAGACTTCCCCAATAATGGCGATTTAATGGCCAAGACGACGACCGCACCGATCGTCGGTCGAACTGCGACCTGCGAATTCACGGGAATCGCGCCGGGAGTTTACGCCGTCGTCCTGTTCCACGACGAGAATGGGGACGGCAAGTTCAACCGCAACTGGATCGGACTTCCCGAGGAAGGTTACGGATTCTCCAACGACGCGCCCGCACACTTCCATCCGCCGCGCTTCGACGACGCGAGTTTTTCATTTGCCGGGGGCACGCTGGAAATTCCGGTCAATATCCGCTACTGATAGTTATTATTTGCGTTTTTTCGTCGGTAGAGCGAGTGGCGCAGCCCGCTTGCGGCATCGAGCTTCCTGTCCCACGTCGATCGACTCGGCAGCTTGCGTGGTCAAGCGCTGTCGGCGAGATGGACGCAGTCACGTGGACCGGCGTGACGAGCAACTTTCAGCGATCTTCCGCTAACTGGCAGTCAACTTCAGCACACTGCGAGTTAGCACGTCGTAAAGGCATAAAAGCAAATATGAACCACTTGACTATATTATAGTGCGACGCTGGTAAGAAGCGTGCGTCCGAACAAAATCGCGACCTTGGCGGCTTCTTTGGGGGAGGGTCGATGAATATTCCGCTGGTGGAAATCGAGTTAATCGAGGATGCCTCGAGCGTCGCGGCGCTCTCGGCCCAGGTACGTTCCAAGGGAGAAACCCTGGTCTGCCGCCGATGCATGGACGAAAGCGAAATAATCGCGGGTGTGCTCGTGATCGACGCGACCAACGAGCAGTGGGCGCTCTGCGGCCCATGCTGGCGGGAGATGCCGCAGGGCGCGTATATCGCCTGAAATCGACCCGCTCAAAGTCACTCGGATGTTGATCATTCCATCCTGAGTTCTACCGTTTTCGCATTGCCACCAGATGCGACCGTTGGTCGCGTCGTCACATTCCCGCCGACTCCCGCCGAGCCTTGAGTTAAATATTCGCTTGGACGGCGCCAGATCAGTTGAGTCGCTGGCGCCTCCCACCGCATAATTGTTTCTTTCAGATATATCGACGCGAGCTGAATGATTCGACTTACCGTTTCGTAATTTGCGAAGCGATCTGAAATTCGCGGTTCCTATAGATGCGCTTATGACAGCAGGTTTCTATTATTAGCAGCACTTTGCATCGGGAATGCGATGGCACAGCTTTCGCTTCTCCTTTTCGAATGCGCCCGGCCCCATCCGTAAAGAAGCTCCGTTTGTAGCATTCGATCGCGTTTATAATGGCCACTGCACCAAAGTTGACCTCGCCGCCTCGCGCCACGCCGCAGCGAGCCGAATCGCATAAGTGGCTGGTGGCGCTGGCCGTAATGCTCGGTGCGACGCTCGAGGTCCTCGACACTTCGATCGTGAACGTCGCGCTACCGCATATGCAGGGCAGCTTCTCGGCGAGCGTCGACGAAATCACCTGGGTTTTGACGAGCTACCTGGTGGCGAACGGGATTATGATTCCGCTCACCGGATGGATTTCGTCGCGCTTCGGCCGCAAGCGCTATTTCACGGCCTCGGTGATCGTCTTCGTGTTCGCCTCGGGATTATGCGGCGCGGCGCAAACGCTGGATCAGATGGTGCTCTTCCGCTTGATCCAAGGGGCCGCGGGCGCCGCGATGATCCCGTCCTCGCAAGCGATCCTGATGGAAACGTTCCCACCCGCCGAACAGGGTCTCGCGATGGCGATGTGGGGCGTCGGCTTGATGGCGGCGCCGGTGCTCGGACCAACGCTCGGCGGCTGGATCACCGACAACTGGAACTGGCGTTGGAACTTTTACATCAACCTGCCGATCGGCGGGATCGCGGCGGTGATGGTTTTCTGGTTCGTTCACGACCCCGCCTACCTGCGGGCGAAGCAGGGCGTGAAGCGACCGATCGACTTTCTCGGCATCATCTACCTGATCCTCGGACTCGGCCTGCTGCAAATTGTGCTCGACCGCGGCCAACGCGCCGATTGGTTCAACGCGCCGTGGGTCTGCTATTTCACCTTCGGTTCGATCGCCGCTATCGCCCTTATGGTCTGGCACGAGTCGCATTTCCCGGATCCGATTCTCGACCTCAGCATCATGAAGATTCCGCTCTTCAACATCGCGGTGCTCGCGATCATGGCGATGGTCCTGATCCTCTACGGCACCAACCTGTTAAATCCGCTCTTCCTGCAAAACCTGATGGGCTACAACGCCTGGCGCGCGGGCGTCGCGGTGGCGCCGCGTGGTGCCGGGACGCTGGTCTCGATGCTGCTCGTCGGGCAGTTGTCGCGTCGCGGTTTCGATATGCGGCCGCTGGTCGGCGTGGGCTTCGCGGTCGTGGCGTATGCGACGTGGATGATGGGCCATTGGGATCTCAACGTCGGCAGCTGCGCGCTCGCGGTACCGATAATTCTGTCGGGAGCGGGCAGCGGCTTCATCTTCCCTACTCTGTCGGCGACGACGTTGTCATGCGTGCCCAAAGAGCGCATGGGTTACGCGGCAAGCCTGTACAACATGATGCGCAACACCGGCTCCGCGATCGGAATCTCGATCGTGACCAACATGCTCAACAGCCGCGAGCAGATCCATCAAGCGTACCTGGTGCAACATTTTTCGGTCTTCGATGCGTGGCGGATGACGGCGCGGGGCGCGCGCATGCCGGGCGCTCCGACCTTCGACTTCGCGCGCGAACTCGTGACCGGTCAGAAACAAGGTCTGGGGATGGTCTATCAGACGGTGCAGGTGCAGGCGTCGCTGCTCGCGTTCAACGATATCTATCGCGCACTCGCGATCCTCGGCGCGCTCTGTATTCCGATTTTTCTCTTCTTGAAAAGGCCGTCGGGTGGAGCAGGCGCCACCCATTGAACGGAGACCATCAGAAGCTCGCGGCAATCTGGTAAGCTGAGGCCCTGATTCACTGCGTGCGAAGAAGGCCGAGCCAGCGCGGCGATGCCATTTGAAATTGGCTCACGCGAGCGGCACCAAGTAGCGCTTTCTGAGATTGGTGATGTGTTCGATTAGCCAG
>Ga0209415_10009145_pt1 | contig 17059 bp, 13 predicted proteins | sample PeaSoiSIISIP2007_FD_187696 | JGI IMG/M metagenome (GOLD analysis project Ga0209415, IMG submission 187696) | Peat soil microbial communities from Weissenstadt, Germany - SII-SIP-2007 (SPAdes) (version 2) | ecosystem: Environmental > Terrestrial > Soil > Wetlands > Peat | place: Germany... | reverse complement strand
GATGGTGGTCACGCTGGGGCTCGCCCGCGCCGGCGCCGGGGTGTGGAGCCTGCTCGGGCGCGAGGTGGTGCTCTCCGGCGCGGCGCTCGTGGGCAACCGCATCGTCAGCCGCTGGCGGTACCGGGGCGGGTACAACCGCGACACGGCGCGCCGGTTGTGGCAGTTTGGGTGGCAGATGTTCGTGACGCGCGGGCTGGAGACGATCTGGTACCGCGCGGACACCACGCTCCTCGGGGTGCTCGGGGGGACGATCGCGCTCGGGTTCTACGACCGCGCACGGTACCTCGCCGAGTTCGGCCACTACGTCGTGCAGTTTGGCGCGGTCCAGGTGGCGTACCCGATGTACACCCGGCTGCGCGGACGCGCCGACGCGGTGGCGTACGCGTACCGGCTCATCCACGGGGTGCTGGTCCGGCTGATGTTCCCGGTGCTCATCTGGCTCGCCCTGTTTCCGCGGGAGCTGGTCGGGCTGCTCTACGGCGCCGGCACGCGCTGGAACGAGACCGCGACGATCCTCCCCTGGCTGGCGGTGTTCGGCTTCATCTATCCGGTGGCCGAGAACGTCAAGGTGCTGCTCATTGGCATCGGGCGCGTGGGGGACGCGGTGCGGTTTCGCATCGTCCAACTCGCGGTGTCGCTCCCGCTGCTGCCGCCCGCCATCATCGTCTGGGGGCCGCGCGGCGCGGCGGCGGTGATGACGCTCAGCGAGATCGCCGGGATGGCGTCGAGCTATCTGGCGCTGCGGCGGCAGATCGGGGCGCTGTGGCTGCACGGGTACCTCCGGCCGGCGATCGCCGCGCTCGTGGCCGGCGGGGCGGTCGCGTTGAGCCGGGAGTGGCACGTCGTGCCGTGGGCCGGCCGCACCGGCTTCGCCGCGAACCTCGCCGCGTCCGGCGGGCTCTACGTCATCTGCCTGCTGATCTTCGACCGCCAGGAGCTGCAAGAGCACCTGGGTGCGCTGCTCGCGGCGTTCCAAGGGCACGCGCTCCTGGAGGAGGCTCCGTCCGGCGCCGTCGACGGCCAGGGTGATCCGGCTGTGGAGGCGCCTGTCCTCCCGGACGATCCACGATGAGGGTGACGGTCTCTGTCGGCGGCACGTTTTGGGCGTTCCACCTCGCCGAGCAGCTCGCTCGCCGCGGCATGCTGCACCGTCTGGTCACGACGCACCGCCCGCGGCGCGGGGAGCAGATTCCCCCGGACCGGATCGTGGCCAATCTCGTGCCGGAGCTGCTGATGCGCGGCCCGCGCCTCGTGGGGTTGCGCTGGGGCATCGGCGAGTACCTCAAGGCCGTCGCGTTCGATCGCTGGGCCGCGCGGTACGTCCGGGACTGCGATCTGCTCGCGGGGTTCGCGCTGTTCTCGCTCACATCCGGCCGCGCGGCGCGGGCGGCCGGCGCGCGCGTGGTGCTGGAGCGCGGATCGACCCACGTGCTGACCCAGCAGGCGCTGTTGACCGAGGAGTACCGGCGGTGGGGCGTCGAGGCGCCCTCGTCGGACCGCCGCCTCGTCGCGCGGCAGCTTCTGGAGTACGAAGAGGCGGACTACATCGCGGTGCCGAGCCGCTTCGTGCTGCAGAGCTTCCTCGATCACGGGGTGCCGCGCGACCGGCTGCTGCACATCCCGTTTGGCGTGAACCTCGGGCAGTTCACCGCCGCCGCCACGCCCGGGCGCCCCTTTCGCATCATCAGCGCGGGGGTGAGCCTGCGGAAGGGCACGCCTTACCTCCTCGATGCCGTCGCCCGCCTGAACGTGCCGGACGTCGAGCTGTGGCTGGCGGGTGCCATCCCGCCCGACCTGCGGCCGGTTCTGGGCCGCACGCGCGTGCCGTTTCGCCATCTCGGCGCGCTGCCGCAGGGGGCGTTGGCGCACGCCTACCGGTCGTCGTCCGTCTTTGTGTTACCATCGGTCGAGGAAGGGCTGGCGATGGTGACCCTCGAGGCGATGGCCAGCGGATTGCCCGTGGTGGTGACGCCCAACACGGGGGCGGAGGACATCCTGACGGACGGACGCGAGGGGCTCGTCGTGCCGGCGCGTGACCCGGAGGCGCTGGCGGGCGCCCTGCTCGGGCTGTACGAGGACGAGCCGCGCCGGCGCGCCATGGGCGAGGCCGCCGTGCGGGCGGCCGCGGGCTGGAGCTGGGACGTGTACGGCGACCGGGTCGCCGCGGCGTACGCGCGGATCGCCGGCGGGACGGCGACGCCCCCGGGCGGCTGATGCGCGTCCTGCTGCTGACGCCCCACTACCCGCCTGAGATCCGGAGCGTCTCGGTCCTGATGTCCGAGTTGGCGGAGGACCTCGCCGCCGCCGGTCACGCGGTGACGGTGCTCACGCCGTACCCGCCCGACAACATGGCCGAGGCTCAGCGCCGCGCGGCCGGGGCCCAGGAGGAGCGCGGCGGCGTCCGCGTCGTGCGCGTCACGGCGCTGCCGTTCGTGAAGGTGGCGCCCACGGTCCGGGCCGTGACGCACTTCACGCTCGCCGCCTCGATGATCGCCGCCGGCCGGCGGCTGGGGCGTCACGACGTGATGATCGCGTACTCGCCCCCGCTCACGCTCGCGCTGGCGTGCGAGGCGCTCGGCCGGTGGTGGCGCGCCCCCTACATCCTGAACGTCCAGGACCTGTACCCGCAGACGCTGATCGACCTCGGGCTCGCGCGCAACCGGATCGTCGTCGGGGTCCTCCGCTGGCTCGAGCGCCGCGCGTACCGGCACGCGGCCGCGATCACGGTCCACTCCGACGGGAACCGGGCGCTCGTCGCCGCGCGGGGGGTGCCCGACGCGAAGATCACGGTCGTCCCCAACTGGATCGACACGGTCGCCACCACGCCCGGCCCCCGCGACAACGCCTACCGGGACGAGTTCGCCCTGGGCGACGCGTTCGTCGTCCTGTTTGCCGGCGTGATGGGGTACGCGCAGGACATGGCGGTGATCGTCGAGGCCGCGACGGCCCTGCGGGACGAGCGCGACATCGTGTTCCTGCTCATCGGCGACGGGGTGCGGCGCGCCGAGACGGAAGCGCTGGTCCGCGCGCGCGGCCTGGAGAACGTTCGCTTCGGGCCGTTCCAGCCGATGGAGCGCTACCCGCTGCTGGTCAACGCCGCCGACTGCTGCCTGGCCACCCTGCAGCCGTCCGTGGCCACGCCGGTGGTGCCGTCGAAGATCGCCGGCGTCCTCGCGGCCGCGCGGCCGATCGTCGCGGCGCTCCCGCCCGGCGACGCGCGCGGTTTCGTCGAGGCGTCCGGCGGCGGGATCTGCGTGCCCCCCGGCGACGCGGAGGCGCTGGCCGGGGCGATCCGCCGTCTCGCCCGGGACGAGGCAGCGCGGCGGTCGCTCGGGGAGGCGGGACGGCGGTACGTCGAGGCCCACTGCTCCCGGGCCGGGGCGGCGCGCGCGTACGACCGGCTGGTCGCCGACGTCGTCGGGCGCGGGAGCCGGCGGCCCACCGTGGTGACGTGAGCCCCGGAGCAGCGGGACGGCCGGCGCGGCACTCGTCGCGGCCGGGCATGACCGGCGATGCAAGGACGCGACGTCTTCGCGGACGCGTGACGCCTCTGCATCGCGTACAGGGTTGAAGCACCGGCTCGGCGTCCGCGATCATTCCTGTCGAGGCGGGTCGCGGCTGGCGCGGGCGGCGCGGGCGCGGTAGAATAGCACCGGACGCGGGCGGTCCCGGAGTCGCGGATCGAAGCTCCAGCCCCGTGGGGCCGGCGAGGCGCTTCCCCTCGGTGGCGCCCGGCGGCCTGTCCTCACTTGCCAGCGGCGCGACCACCGGTCTGCACTCCGCGGCGTGGTGCGGGAGCCGTCGCACCTCCCGCGGGGCGGGATCGAAGGGGCGCACCCCGAGGATCCGTGGCGGTGTTTGCCGCAGGAGATCTTCACGAACGACGCCAAGAAGCAGAGGTTATGGATATGAGGTCCGTCAGCGAGGCCCCCGAGGAGACGATCGCCATGCTCCCGGTGCGCGACTCGACCACCGAGATGCCGGAGGCGCCTCGGACGGCCGTGGAGCACGCGTTCAAGCGGCCGCTCGAGATCTGCTTGGCGTTGATCGGCCTGATCCTGCTGCTCCCCCTGTGCGCGCTCGTCGCGCTCCTCGTCTGGGTCGGCGACCGGGGGCCGGTCTTCGTCCATCAGGTGCGCGTGGGCCGGTACGGCGTGCCGTTCAACGTGATCAAGTTCCGGACGATGCAGGCGCGCGGGTCATCGGGGATTCACCGGCAGGCGACCGTGAACGACAGCCGGATCACGCCGCTCGGGCGGGTCCTGCGTGCGACGGCGATCGACGAGATCCCGCAGCTGCTGAACGTGGTCCGCGGGGAGATGAGCTTCGTCGGTCCCCGCGCGCTGCTGCCCCGGGAGATCGAGGTCGATTCGAGGTCACGGCGCTACCGTCGGATCGAGGACGTGCCGAACTACCAGGTCCGGATCCTGGCGCGCCCGGGGCTCACGGGGCTGGCGCAGGTCTACGCGCCGCGGGACATCAGCCGGCAGAGAAAGTTCAAGTACGACGCGCTGTACGTGCGGCGGATGAGCCTCTGGCTCGACCTGCGGCTGATCGTGCTCTCGATCTTCATCAGCATCACGGGCCGCTGGCCCCGGCGTGGCCGTCCAGAATGGCGCCGGACGAGCCGCTGAGGGCCCTCCAGCCCGATCCGCTGCGGTCCGCTGCGCGCCCGCCCGCCGGCGGCGTCCCGATCGCGGTGGTCATCCTGACCCGCGACGAGGAGGACAACCTGCCCCACGCGCTGGCGAGCGTGGTGGGGTGGGCCGCCGAGATCTGGGTGGTGGACGCGCAGAGCACGGATCAGACGGTCGCGATCGCCGAAGCGGGCGGGGCGACGGTCCTGACGCACCCGTTCGTCGGATACGCGGCGCAGCGCACCTGGGCCCTCCGCACGCTCCCGTTCCAGAGCGAGTGGGTGTTGTTCCTCGACGCCGACGAGGCGCCGACTCCCGAGCTGCGGGACGAGCTGGCGACGGTGCTGGCCGCCCCGCCCCCCGGCATCGCCGGGTTCTACGTGAAGCGCCGGTTCGTCTTCCTGGGGCGCTGGCTCCGCCACGGCGGGTACTACCCCGTGTGGCTGTTGCGGGTCGTCCGCCACCGCGTGGCGCGGTGCGAGGAGCGGGGCGTGGACGAGCACCTGCTCGTGGACGGGGGCACCGCACGCCTGAAGCACGACCTGCTGCACGAGGACCGCCGGCCGCTGTCCCGCTGGGTCGAGCGCCACGCCCGGTACGCGGCGCTGGCCGCCGCCGACCTTGAGCACCGGACGCCGGGGAGCGACGTCTCGCCGAGGTGGTGGACCCGCGAGCCGGTGGAGCGAAGCCGCTGGTGGTACGACCGCGTCTACCGGCGCATCCCCCTCGGGGGGCGTGCGCTGGCGTACTTCTGGTACCGGTACGTGCTGCGCGGCGGGTTCCTGGACGGCCGCGAGGGGCTCATCTACTACGTGATGCAGGCGCTGTGGTATCGTATCCTGATCGACGCGAACGTCCTCGAGGCCCGCCGGGCCGCCGCGGCGGCGGAGGACGGCGGCGCGGCGGCACAGACGGCTGGCCCTCCGGAGGCGCACCGGTGAAGCAGGTGGTGCTGAGCCCGCGCACGGGAGCGCTCGAGGTCGTGGACGTTCCGGTGCCGCAGTGTCGGGCGGGGACGGTGCTCGTCCACAACATGGCGTCCGTCCTCAGCGCGGGAACCGAGCGGTCGGTGATTTCGCTTGCGAGGAAGAGCCTGCTCGGCAAGGCGAGGGCGCGCCCCGACCTCGTGCGGGAGGTGCTCAACAAGATGCGGCGGGACGGCCTCCGCGCGACGGTGCGGGAGTCGTTTCGCCGGCTGGAGATGCCGCAGCCCCTGGGGTACAGCAGCGCGGGGGAGGTGCTCGCCGTCGGCGCGGACGTCGACGGGCTGGCGCCCGGCGACCGCGTGGCGTGCGCGGGCGCGGGATGGGCGAACCACGCCGAGGTCGTCGTGGTGCCGCACCAGTTGTGCGCCCCGCTGCCGCCGGGCGTGTCCTGGGAGGCGGGGGCGTTCGGGATGCTCGGCGCGATCGCGCTCCACGGGGTGCGCCGCGCCGCGGTCGGGCTCGGCGACGTCGTCGCGGTCCTCGGCCTCGGGATCCTCGGGCAGCTGACCGTCCAGTTGCTGCGGGGGGCCGGCTGCCGCGTCGTGGCCCACGACCCTGCCGCGGAGCGGACGGCGCTCGCGGAGCGCCTGGGGGCGGACGCGGCGGCGGCCGACCCGGACGCCGTGCGCGCGGCGACGCTCAGGCTGTCGGGCGGTGCCGGCGCCGACGCGGTGATCATCGCCGCGTCCACGGACACGAACGGCCCGGTCGAGTTCGCCGCGGAGCTCGCCCGCGTCCGGGGGACCGTCGTGATGGTCGGCGTCACCGGCATGCAGATCCCGCGGCGGCCGTTCTGGAAGAAGGAGCTCTCGTTCCTGCTCTCGCGCGCGTCCGGGCCCGGGGCGGAGGAGACGCGCTACGAGCGGGGCGGGGCCGCCTACCCGGCGGGGTACGTGCGGTGGACCGCCGGCCGAAACTTGGCCGCCTTCCTCGGCGAGCTCGAGCGGGGAACGGTGCGCACCGAGCCGCTGGTCACGCACCGGTTCCCGATCGACCGCGCGGCCGAGGCGTTCGCGCTGATCCGCGGCGGGGCGCCCCACCTGGGGGTCGTGCTGACCTACCCCGAGGCGGTGCCCCGGGACCGCACGGTCGCCCTGCGGCGCCCGGCCGTGGCCGGGCCGCAGGCGGTCGGCGTCGGCGTGATCGGCGGCGGGCTGTTCGCGCAGACGGCGCTGCTGCCGGCACTCCGGCGGGTCCCCGGCGTACGGCTGCGGGGAATCGCGACGGCGTCCGGGCTGTCGGCGCGGCACGCCGGCGACCGGCTCGGCTTCGAGTACTGCGCGACCGACGCCGACGCGATCCTCGGGGACGCCGAGATCGGCGCGGTGGTGATCGCCACGCGGAACGACACGCACGCGTCGCTCGCGGAGGCCGCGCTGCGCGCGGGGAAGCACGTCTTCGTGGAGAAGCCGCTCGCCCTCACCCCCGAGGAGATGGCGCGCGTGCTCGCCGCGTACGCGGAGTCCCCGCGGGTGCTGGTGGTGGGATTCAACCGCCGCTACTCCCCGATCGTGCGCCAAGTCAAGGCGTTCGTGGGCGACGAGCACCCCCTCGTGCTCGCGTATCACGTCAACGCGGGCGCGGTGGAGGCCGACCACTGGGTGTACGACCCGGTGGAGGGGGGCGGGCGGTGGCTGGGTGAGGGGGGACACTTCATCGATCTCCTCCAGTACGTGGCTGGGGCGGACCCCGTCGAGGCGTTTGCGCGGAGCTCCGCGCCCGCGGGTGCGCCCGGCCCGTCGCTCGTGGTCTCGATCGGGTTTGGCGACGGCTCGGCCGGCACGATCGTGTACGCGGACGGCGCCGACCGGGCGGCGTGGCGGGAGCGGCTGGACGTGTTCGGCCGGGGGACCGCGTGCACGCTGGAGGATTTTCGCCGGGCGACGCTGGCCCGCGGCGGGCGCGTCCGTCACCTCCGGCGGTCCGAGGCGGCGCGCGGGCACCCCGAGGAGCTGGCGGCGTGGATCGCCGCGGTCCGCGGGGAGGCGCCCCCGCCGGTGGAGATGGCGGCGTACGCGGCCAACACGGCGTGCGGGTTTGCGGTGCTGGACTCCGTGCGCAGCGGGAGGCCGGTGGCGGTGGATGCCGGCGCATGGGTCCGCGGCGCACCGCGGACGGATAGGGGGGAGCGATGAGCGTGGAGCGGGCGTACGTAGGACGGAGGATTCTCGTGACCGGCGGGGCGGGGTGCATCGGCAGCAACCTCGTGCGGGCGCTTGCCGACCGGGGCGCCGGCCGGATCATCGTGGTCGACGACCTCTCGTCCGCGAGCCGGTGGAACATCCCCGCGCACCCGTCGGTGCGCTTCATCCAGGGCAGCGTGCTCGACGACCAGGTCCTGCGCGCCGCGTTCTCCGAGAAGCCGGAGTACGTGTTCCACCTCGCGGCGCTGTTCGCGAACCAGAACTCGGTCGACCACCCGGAGCGGGACCTGCTGGTCAACGGCCTCGGGACGCTCAAGGTGTTGGAGTTCACGCAGCTCACCGGCGTGCGGCGGTTCGTGTTCGCGAGCTCCGGCTGCTCGGTGTACGGGAGCAAGGCCCCGCTCCCCCTCACCGAGGACTTCGTCTCGATGGACCTCGACACGCCGTACCAGATCACGAAGCTGCTCGGTGAGCTCTACTGCAACTTCTTCTCGAACTACTATCAGGTGCCCGTGGTGCGGACCCGGTTCTTCAACGTGTACGGCCCGGGAGAGATCCCCGGCCGGTACCGCAACGTCATCCCCAACTTCCTGTACTGGGCGCTGCACAAGCAGCCGCTCCCGATCACGGGGACGGGTGAGGAGACGCGGGACTTCACCTACGTGGGGGACGTCGTCCACGGGCTGCTGGCCGCCGGCGTCTCGGAGGCCGCGGTCGGGGAGGCGATGAACCTGGCGTCCGGCCGGGAAGTGACCGTGGCCAGGCTCGCCGCGCTGATCAACGAGCTGACCGGCAATCCCGCGGGCGTGCGGTACGTCGAGCGGCGGCCGTGGGACCACATCGTCCGGCGGTGCGCGTCCGTCGACAAGGCGGCGCGGCTCCTCGGGTACCGGCCCACGACCGAGTTCGAGACGGGGGTCCGCCGGGCGCTGGAGTGGGTGACGGCCCACTGGGAACGGATCAACCAGGATGCGCGATTCTAGCCGGCCGTCCGGGCTCCACGCGATCGTCCTGGCCGGCGGCAAGGGGGAGCGGCTGCGGCCGTTCACCGAGGACCGGCCGAAGCCGATGGTGGAGATCATGGGGGTCCCGATCCTCAGCTACCAGCTGCAGTGGCTGCAGGGGCAGGGGGTCGCCGACGTCGTGATCTCGTGCGGCTACCGCCACGACGTCATCGAGGCGTACTTCGGGACCGGAGAACGGCTGGGGCTCCGCATCACGTACGCGGTGGAGGAGCAACCGCTCGGCCGCGGGGGGGCGCTGCGGCTCGCGCTGTCCCGCGTGCCCGCGGAGGCGAGCGCGATCATCGCCACCAACGGGGACATCATCACGAACCTTCCCCTCGGCCCGGTCGTGGAGGCGCACCGCGCCAAGCGGATGCTGGCGACGATCGTGCTCACGCCGTTCGTCAGCCCGTACGGCATCGTGGAGGTCGACGCGGACGACCACGTGACGCAGTTCAACGAGAAACCCACCCTCCCGTACTGGATCAACGCCGGGATCTACGTGCTGGCCCCGGAGCTGCGCGACCAGCTGCCGGAGCGCGGCGACCACGAGACGACGACGTTTCCCGTGCTGGCCCGGGCGGGCCGTCTCGGGGCGTTCAAGTCGCGGGCGTACTGGCGCGGGGTGGACACGATCAAGGACGTCACCGAGGTCGCCTCCGAACTCCAGAACCGGTTGTTCAGCTTCTTCCGGGAAGGGTGAGGACGCCGGGGCGTGGGCCCCGGCCACGACCACACCGTCCGGCGCACCGCCGGCCGCCGCCCGAACCGCGCGGCCGCCGAGGATCGGGGCGTGGGCGAGAGACGGCGAGGACACATGGCGGTACGCGACGATTGCGCCCGGATCGGCAGGCTCGCGCCGTTTCAACGTATCGGCGCGCACCAGATGCTCTTCGCCGCGTACGTGTTGGGCCCGAGCGTCGTGCTCTACCTGCTCCCCCTGGCCTTCTACCGGATCCCGCTCATCGTCAATCTGAGCGGGGCGCGGGAGGTCTTGGTGGACGGCTCCGGCGTCGCGCGCGCCGTGGCGGTCAGCCTGACGTGGTTCCTGGTCGCCGTCGGGATCGTCGTGTGGCCGGCGAGGCGCGTAGCGGGTCCGCGGCCGTGGTCTCCGCCCGCCCTGTGGGGAGCGTTCGTGGTCTTCTCGCTCGTCGGCGGCGCGGTCTCCCTCTTCCACACGCTGTTTGCCGCGCCCGCCGGCGCAGAAGAGGTCGTGCACCAGCTCGCGTTCGCCCCCGTCATCGGCTGTGTCCTGGGTGTCCAGATCCTGCGCGGGCTCGACCGCGGCGCCGGTTCCCTGCGGCGGGCCGCCGCCTGGGCGATGCTGCTCTTGGACCTCGCCGTCGCGCTCGCCGTCCCGCTGCTCCTGGCCAAGGCGGCGCCGATGGCATTCGGGCTGCTCGCCGTGCTGTACGGGCTCAACGCGACCGGCGTGCCGCGGCGGTGGGTCGTCCCGGTCGTGGCGCTGTCGCTCGCGGTCATCGCCGTGTCGCTGCCGCTCCGGGAGTACCTGAGGGGGGACCTTCTGGCTCAGCCGGCGTTCCAGCGCGTGCTGCCTCGGACGCACGGCGCGCTCCTCCGCAGCCGCGCGCCCGATGCGGTGAAGCTCCCGGACTCGTTCGACGTCGAGCGGATCGTGGTCTTCGAGCCGTGGAGGATCGGCTTCCGATTCCATCGCGTGGAGGGCCCGCTGCTCTACGTGGAGTTTGTGGTGGCCCGGGCGGTGAACCGCATCAACCGGCTCGCCGACCTCGCCTACGTCGTGAAGACGACGCCCGGGAGCGTCCCCTACGCCCGCGGCGCGACGTACGTGCCCCTCGCCGGCGCGCTCGTGCCCCGCATCCTCTGGAAGCACAAGCCGGCGGACCAGGCCGGCCAGTTCTACGGTCACCGCTACCAGTTCCTCGATCCCTCGGACACGGTCCACAGCGACAACCTCCCGCTCGTCACGGAAGGATGGATGAACTGGGGGTGGGCGGGCGTGCTGGCCTCGGCCGTCCTGTTCGGGACGGTGCTGCGGGTCGTCTACACGGGCTGGGTCGGAGAGAGCACGGCGCCCGGCAACGTCATGATCGCCATGGCCGTCATCGGCACCGCCGTCGACGGCGATTCCAACTTGAGCCTGATCGTGGGCGGGATGGTGCACGCGCTGCTGATCTACTGGGCGATCGACGTCCTGATCCGCGCCCTGTCCCGTCGCCGGGCAGGGTTTACGTCCGGATCCGGCTAAGGAATAACGTTGGGCGTTTTCGTCGCGCGGGCCCCAGACAGTCGGCGTCATCGAGGCAGAAGAGGCGGAGCAGCGGATGCGGGTGTTCATCGCGGGAGCGGACGGATACCTGGGGTGGCCCTTGGCGCAGCACCTCGCCGCGCGGGGCCACGACGTGGCCGGGGCCGACGTGTTCTTCCGGCGCCGATGGGTGGAGGAGATGGGAAGCCACAGCGCGATCCCCATCGCCCAGACGGCGGATCGACTGCGTGCCTTTCGGGAACGGTTCGGCAAGGAGTTCCGGTTCTGGGAAGGCGACCTCCGCGACTACGGCTTCGTGGAGCGGATGTTCCGGGAGTTCCGGCCGGAGGCGATCGTGCACCTCGGCGAGTGCCCGTCGGCGCCGTACTCGATGGTCGACGTGCACCACGCGGTGTTCGTCCAGACGAACAACGTCACCACGACGTTTCACCTGCTCTTCGCGATGCGGGACCTGTGCCCGGACGCGCACCTCGTCAAGCTCGGCACGATGGGCGAGTACGGGACCCCCAACGTCGAGATCCCGGAGGGGTTCTTCGAGATCGAGTTCCGGGGACGGCGCGACAGGCTGCCCTTTCCCCGGCAGGCGGGGTCGTGGTACCACTGGAGCAAGGTGGCGGGGTCGAACAACATCATGTTCGCCTGCCGGATCTGGGGGCTGCGGGCGACCGACGTGATGCAGGGCGTGGTGTTCGGCTCGAGGATCGACGCCATGGCCGACGACGAGCGTCTCTTGACCCGGCTGGACTTCGACCAAGCGTTCGGGACGGCGGTCAACCGCTTCAGCTGCCAGGCGGTGGTCGGCCACCCGCTGACGCCGTTCGGCAAGGGACACCAGAAGCGGGGCTTCCTCCCGCTGCGGGACTCGATGCAGTGTCTCACGCTCGCGCTGGAGCACCCGCCGCAGGCGGGCGAGTACCGGGTGTTCAACCAGTTCGAGGAAGTGTACGATGTGACCGAGCTCGCCGGCAAGGTGCAGAAGGTGGCCGCGACGCTGGGGCTGCCGGTCGAGGTCCGCAACCTCGAGAACCCCCGTACGGAGCTCGAGGAGCACTTCTACCGGCCGGACCACCGGCACTTGTTCGACCTCGGCTACCAGCCCACCCACGACGTCGAGGCGGAACTCCGGATCATGCTGCGCGACCTGCTCCGCTACCGCGACCGCATCGAGGCGAAGCGGGACGTCTTGATCCCGGACGTCCGTTGGGACGGCCAGCGGAAGAAGGTCCGCTTCTTGGAGCACGACCGCATCGCGGTGCACGAGACGTAATCAGGGACGGCGCGGGGCCGCGACGTTGCGCCCCGCGGGTCCGAGGAGATGGACCGATGACGGGCACACCAGACGCGTCCGCGCAGACGGTCGGCGCGGCCCCGTTTTCGTTCTGGGCGCAACTGAACGTCAGGTTTGGGGCATATACCTTTCGCGAGGTCCCGGCGCGGCTCCAGGAGTGGGGGTTCCGTCGGCCCGCGGCCATCGTCGACGCCGCCGTGGTCAGCCACCCCCTCTGTGCAGAGGTGCTCGGGAAGTTGAAGAACGAGTGCGAGGCGTTCGAACTGTACCCCAACGCGGTGAGCGAGCCCGATTACGGCTACCTCGACGAGGTGGCCGCGCATTTCCGGGATCGGCAGGTCGACAGCCTGATCGCCGTCGGCGGAGGCAGCACCCTCGACCTCGTCAAGGGCGTGTCTGTCCTGTTGACGAACCCGGGTCGCGGTTTGGAGTATCGCGGGTTCGGCCGCGTGCAGCACGCGGGAGTCCCGCTGGTCGCGGTCCCCACCACCGCGGGGTCGGGGAGCGAGGTCACGCCCAACGCGGTGTTCATCGAGAGGACCGAGCAACGGAAGTTCGGGATCAACACGCCGTTGTACATGCCGCGACTCGCGGTGCTGGACCCGGTGCTGACGCTGTCCTGCCCCCGCGGCGTGACCGTGTCGTCGGGCATGGACGCGCTCGTCCACGCGATCGAAGCGTACGTGGCGAAGGCGGCGACCCCGATGTCGAGGGTGTACTCGCGCGAGGCGTTCCGGCTGGTCTTCAACCGGCTGGGGCACGCGGTCGCCTCCCCGGAGGACCTGGCGCACCGCGCGGCGGTGCTGCTTGGGGCGCACTGCGCCGGCCTCGGCCTCATGAACTCCGGCGCCGGTCCTGCGGGGGCGATGTCGTACCCGCTCGGGGTGCATTTCAAGGTGCCGCACGGGCTGGCCGGGGCGGTGTTCCTGGCCCCCGTCGTGGCGTTCAACGTGCGGAGGGGATGCGACGTCTACGCGGACCTGTATGATTGGATCGACGGGGCGGACGCGGGACTCGATCGCGCGGAGAAGGCCCGCGCGTTCGCCGACCGGGTGAGCGCCCTCTGCCGCGCCGTCGGCGTGCCGGAGCACCTTGCGGCGTTCGGCGTGTCGCCGAAGGACGTCCCGATGCTGGCCGACCAGACGATGCTGCTGGCGCCGGCTGTTCAGCAGAACCCGGCCCCGATGACGGTGGCCGAGATCACGTCGTGTTTCGAGACCTTGGTCTAAGAGAGGAGGCCGCCGTGCCTGGATTTGAGCTCATCGGCGAGGAAGAACGTCGGGCCGTCAACGAGGTGTTCGACAAGGGCGGCGGCGTGCTGTTTCGGCACGCGTTCGACTCCCTGCGGAACGGCTGCTACAAGGTCCGCGACTTCGAGGTGGCGTTTGCGCGCAAGCTCAACGTGGGCTACGCGCAGGCGGTGAGTTCCGGGACGGCCGCGCTGAAAGTCGGGCTCAAGGCGCTGGGCATCCGGCCGGGCGACGAGGTGATCACGCAGTGCCATACGTTCGTGGCCACGGTCGAGACGATCCTCGAGTGCGGAGCCGTGCCCGTCCTCACCCAGGTCAACCGCACCCTAAACATGGACCCGGAGGACTTGGGGTCGAAGATCACGGAGCGAACGCGCGCCATCGTCCCGGTCCACATGCTCGGCGTCTCCGCCCAGATGGACGAGATCATGCGAGTCGCCGAGCGGCATCACATCCCGGTGCTCGAAGACACCGCGCAGGGCCTGGGCGGGACGTATCACGGGAGACCGCTCGGCACCATCGGCACGGTCGGGACGTTCAGTTTCGACCACGGCAAGGTCCTGACGACCGGCGAGGGCGGCATGGTCGTCACGGCCGACGAGGCGATCTTCCTGCGGGCGCGGGCCTGTCACGACCACGGGCACGAGAACAACCCCGCCGTTCCGCGCGGCGAGGACACGCGTTCGTTCATGGGGTTCAACTACCGGATGATGGAGCTCCAGGGGGCCGTCGGGCTGGCGCAGCTCGCGAAGCTCGACTTCGCCGTCCAGCAGCAGCGCGCCAACAAGGCCCGGATCAAGAACGCCCTTCGACGGTATCCGGGAATTCGGTTCCGCGATGTGCCGGATGAAGCGGGCGACTGCGGCGACTGCTTGGTGTTCTTCTGCGAGAGCCCGCGGGTGGCGAAGCGCGTCGCCGCGGACCTCCAGAAGGACGGCATCGGATTCAAGAACCTGCCCGACGCGCTCAACTGGCACTTCGCCGGGGTGTGGGACCACATCTTCTCCACCGTCCCGGCGTACGAGGCGCAGAGCTGGCGCAGGTTGTGGGAGCCGTCGGAGCAGATCCTGCGCAGCGCCATCGCCATCCCGATTTACGTCAAGATGGACGACGCGCGCCTGAACGGGGTCATCGACAAGATCGGCCGGGTCTTCGAGCGAGCGCTCGCATGAAGGGCGGCCTGCGCTGCGAGGTGGCCCCGCGCGCGTCCTTGGGTTCGGGTGCGCGCCACGCCTGAGCGGTGGGGCCCCGCGCCGGGGTGAACATGCACATACCGTCGATCGTGATCGGTGAGCGGCGCATCGGGCCCGACGCCCCGGTGTTCATCATCGGCGAGGCCGGGGTGAACTGGAACGGCGATCTGGACGTGGCCCGACGAATGGTCGACGTGGCGGCCGAGGCCGGCGTCGACGCGGTCAAGTTCCAGACGTTCAGGGCAGGGGAGGTCGCCGGCCGCTCGGCCCCCAAAGCCCCGTATCAACTGCGCACGACGGACGAGGCGGAGTCTCAACACGAGATGCTGCGGCGGCTGGAGCTCTCCCCGCAGGGGCACCGCGATCTCCAGCGCCATTGTCGGTCTCGGGGGGTGGCGTTTGTGTCCACCCCGTTTGGCGAAGAGAGCGCCGACCTGCTCGAGCATCTCGGCGTGCCGCTGTTCAAGATCAGTTCCGGGGACGTGACGAACATCCCGTTCCTGCAACACGTCGCGCGCAAGGGACGGCCGATGCTCCTGTCGACGGGCATGTGCTATCTGAGCGAGGTCGGCGAAGCGGTGACGGCGATCCGCCACGCCGGCGGTGAGCATCTCGTGCTGCTCCATTGTGTCTCCGCGTATCCCGCCGACCCGGCCGATGCCAATCTCCGGGCGATCCGCACGCTCCGCCGGGCGTTTCAGCTCCCCGTGGGCTACTCCGACCACACGCTCGGCGTGGACGTGGCGCTGGCCGCGGTGGCGCTGGGGGCGTGCGTGGTCGAGAAGCATTTCACGGTCGACCGCAGCCTGCCCGGTCCCGATCAGCGCGCGTCGCTCGAGCCGGCCGAGCTGGGGGCCTTGGTGTCGGGCATCAGAAGCGTGGAGCGTGCATTGGGAACCGGGATCAAGGAGCCGTGCCCGTCCGAGGCGGACAACCGCCTGGTGGTCCGCCGGAGCCTCGCCGCCGCGGCGGATCTGCCGCAGGGCGCCGTCCTGACCGCGCGGATGCTCACGGCCATCAGGCCGGCGACCGGTCTTGCCCCCGGGCTGATGCCGCACGTGATCGGGCGCCGCCTCAAGCGTCCGCTCGCCCGCGGCGATCTGATCGCCTGGAGCGACCTCGAGTGAAGGTCGTTGGGGTCGTCACGGTCGGACGTTCCGACTACAGCATCTACCTGCCGATCCTCCGCCGCCTCCAGGACGATCCCGAGTTGCGGCTGCGCCTGATCGTCGCCGGGATGCACCTGGCGCCCGAGTTCGGTCTGACCGTCCGCGAGATCGAACAGGACGGCTTCGAGGTCGCGGAGCGGATCGAGATGCTGCTTTCCTCCGATACCCCCGAGGGGATCGGCAAGTCGCTCGGGCTGGGCGTGATCGGGTTCGCCCAGGCGTACGCGCGATCTCGTCCGGACATCCTGCTCGCGCTGGGCGACCGGTTCGAGATGCTCGCGGCGGTGGAGGCCGCCCTTCCGTTCCGCGTTCCCGTGGCCCACGTCCACGGAGGCGAGTTGACGGCGGGCGCGATCGACGATGCGATGCGCCACGCGATCACGAAGATGAGCCACCTGCATTTCGTGGCGACGGCGACGTACGCGGCGCGGGTGGTGCAGATGGGCGAGGAGCCGTGGCGCGTGATCGTCGCGGGCGCGCCCAGCCTGGACAATCTGCGCCACATGTCCCTGCTGAGCCCGGCCGAACTGGAGCGGCAGCACGGCATCCCCGCGGGACGGTCGTTTGTGCTGGCGACGTACCATCCCGTGACGCTCGAGGTTGAACGGACGGAGGCGCAGATGCGAGCGCTCTTGGGGGCGCTGGAGGCGGTGGATCTGGACATCGTCTTCACGTACCCCAACGCGGACACGTCCGGCCGCCTGATCATCCGCATGCTGGAGGAGTTCGCGGCGAGGTGCCGCCGGGCGCGCGTGGTGGCCAGCTTCGGGCCCCGGGTGTACTTCAGCCTGATGAACGCCGCGGCCGCGATGGTGGGGAACTCCTCGAGCGGGATCGTGGAGGCCGCCTCGTTCAAGTTGCCCGTCGTGAACATCGGGAGGCGCCAGGAGGGACGGCTGCGCCCTCCGAACGTGATCGACGTGGGCGACACGCGTGAGGAGATCGCTGCGGGCATCGCGAAGGCACGCTCCGCCGAGTTCGCGGCGGGACTGGCGGAGTTGGTGAACCCGTACGGCGACGGCCATGCCTCGGAGCGGATCGTGGACACGCTCAGGCGCGTGCGGGTGGATGACGCGCTGCTCGTGAAGCGCTTTTACGACATCGGCGGCGATCCGCGATGACGCTCGCCGATCTGTG
>Ga0209415_10009143_pt1 | contig 17059 bp, 17 predicted proteins | sample PeaSoiSIISIP2007_FD_187696 | JGI IMG/M metagenome (GOLD analysis project Ga0209415, IMG submission 187696) | Peat soil microbial communities from Weissenstadt, Germany - SII-SIP-2007 (SPAdes) (version 2) | ecosystem: Environmental > Terrestrial > Soil > Wetlands > Peat | place: Germany... | reverse complement strand
AGTCGGCGCACCGATCGCTGCCATCCGCCCCATTCAAACCCCGTCGGCGCAATCCGCCAACCACTGCACGCCGACTCGCACCAAGCAACTTTTCGTGCGGCGGAAAAGCGGCGCCTCGCACGCCCTTTTGACCCGGCCACGCAGAGCCCCCGCGCTCCAGCCCCGGCTCGCCACCAATCCACCCCCGAGGCAACTCACCCCCGCCACGCAGCGCCACCACGAGGCGCAACTAACCCCCACCCTAAGCCGGCGCGCAGGAATCGCGAAGCGATTCCGAGCACCCCACGAGCACCCCTATTCCGTTGCCAGCGCCGCCAGGATGTCGACGCTCGCCGCGCGCCGCGCGGGCCACGCGGCGGCGATCAGGCCGGCGAGGCCTGCCAGCACGAACAGCACGACCATCGTGATCGGCGGGACGACGAACACGAAGCCCGACCCCGACAGCGCCGTGCCGGCGAGGATCGCGGCGATCACGATGCCGAGCACGATCCCCAGCACGCCGCCGACGAGGGCGGTGAGCACCGACTCGTAGCGGATCATCTGGCGGACCTGGCGCTTGGTCGTGCCGATCGCGCGGAGCATGCCGAGCTCGCGCGTGCGTTCGAAGATCGAGAGCACGAGCGTGTTGACGATGCCGAACAGCGAGACGATCACCGACAGCGCGAGCAGCACGTAGATCAGTGCGAGCAGGCTGTTGATCTGCCCGCCCAGCGAGGTCTTGAACTGCGCCGCGGTCTGCGACTGCGTCTGGGGGAAGCGCGCGGCGAGCAGCCGGTTGACCGTGGGCTGCACCTGCGAGTTGCTCACGCCGGGCGCGTAGCTGACGAAGTCGACGGCGTCGGTGCGCTGGTTGAAGGCGGTGCGCGCGAGCGGTAGCGTGATCGTCAGGTCGGCGAGCAGGCGGGCGTTGTCGGTCGCGATCCCGCGGACGCTGAGCGTGACGCGCTGCCCCGACGGTGTCTGCACCGACAGCCGCGCGCCGACGTGGAGGTGGTGGGCGTTGGCGAAGCCCTTGGTCAGGACCGTGCCGGTCGTGCCCAGGCCTTCGAGCGAGGCGTTCGAGCCCTTGTCCCAGTCGATCCGGTAGACGCGGGAGAAGCTCGCAGGGTCAAGCGCGGTGATCGATGCGTTGCCGCCGATGCCCTTGACGCGGCCCTCGGTGAAGGCGATCGCCGTCACCGACGAGACGCCGGGGATCGCGCGGACCGCGGCGGGGATCTCGGTCGGAATGCCCGTGTTGCCGGCGGCGGAGGAGTTGGAGAGGATCAGGTCGCCGGCGAAGGAAGCGTCGATCGCGTTGTTGATCGACGCCTTGGTGCCGGCCGCGAGCACCGAGATCAGGCTGACCAGCGCGAGCCCGATCATCAGCGCCATCGCCGTCGCCGCGGTGCGGCCCGGGTGGCGGATCGTGTTGTCTCGGGCGAGCCGCCCGACGATGCCGCGCAGCTCGAGCGGGCGCGCGAGCAGCCGCGCGAGCGCGACGATCACCGCGGAGAACGCCGCCTTGATCCGCGCGCGCGACTGCGGGACGCGCCAGAGGAGCACGATCGCCACGATCACGACGATCGTCACGATGCCGGCGCCGCTGCGGAGCTCCAGCACGACGCGGAGCAACACCGCCGCCACGATGACGCCGATCCCGATCCGCCGGCGCATGTGGCTGCGCACGCCCTTCTCAGTCAGCGAGACGCCCTCGCGCATCGCCGCGATCGGCGTGACCCGCGAGGCCCGCAGCGCCGGCAGCAGCCCGGCGATAACGGTCACGACCGTACCCGCGAGCAGCGAGACCCAGACGGTGCGAAACTCGATCACGGTGCCGCTGTCGGGCAGGTCGGCGCCGAACGCCTTGAACAGCTGATCGAGCCCCGGCGCGAGCGCCAACCCCCCGAGCAGGCCGAGGATCGCGCCGCCGAGCCCGAGCATCACCCCCTCGGCGACGACCGAGCGCACGATCTGGCCGCGGGTCGCGCCGAGCATCCGCAGCAGCCCGAACTCGCGCGTACGCTGCGCGACGGTGATCGAGAAGGTGTTGAAGATGATGAAGGCGCCAACGAACAGCGCAACGTAGGCGAAGATCAACAGGAACGTGCGCAGGAAGCCGAGCTGGTTCTCGAGGTCCGAGGTCTGCTGCGCGGCCTCCTGCAGGCCGGTGCGCACGTCGAGGGTGTGCGGCAGCACCGCGCGGATGCGCGCGCGCAGGTCCTTGTCGCTGACCGACGGCGAGGCCGCCACGACCAGCTCATCGAAGGCGCCGGGCTCCGAGGCGACGCGCTGGGCCTGCGGCAGCGTCAGCACCGCCACGCCGGCGCCGCCGAAAGACGTGGCGCCGGCGAACTTGACGATGCCGCCGATGCGGTAGTCGACGGCGGCGCTCGCGCCCGCGACGCGCAGGGTCTCACCGACCTTCAGTGCGTAGCGCTGCGCGGTCGCCTGGTCGATCGCGACCTCGGTCCCCGAGGACGGCAGCCGGCCCTGCACGGCCGAGAAGTTCTCGAAGCGCGCCGGCAGCGTCGAGCCGACGAAGCTCGGCGCGTTCTTGTTGAGGCGCTTGCCGTCGGCGAACAGCGAGACCGTGGTGAAGACCTCGCCGGAGGCGACGGCGACGCCGGGGACCTTGCGCACCTTCGCGAGCGTCGCCTCGTTGATCGTGGCGGTCTGCACGGCGGCGGTCGAGCCGAGGCCCTGATGGGGGGTCACGACGACCGAGCGCCCGCGCGCGCCGGTGTTGAAGATCGCGGCGAAGGAGTGGTTGATCGTGTCGGTGAGGATGTAGGTTCCCGACATCAGCGCGACGCCGAGCGCGATCGCGATGCCGGTCAGGAACGCCCGCAGGCGGCGCGCGAAGAAGCCGCGCACGACCACGCGGCTCATGTCTTCAGCGACTTCATCAGGTCGAGCACACCGTCCGCGCTGAGCGCCTCCCCGTCGTGGACGACGCGCCCGTCGGCGAGCACGATCAGGCGGTCCGCGTGCGAGGCGGCGTGCGCGTCGTGGCTGACCATCACCACGGTCTGGCCGAAGTCGTCGACGGCGCGGCGCAGCAGGTCGAGCACCTCGCCGCCGGCGGTGGAGTCGAGGTTGCCGGTCGGCTCGTCGGCGAAGACGACGGCGGGCCTGGAGATGAGCGCGCGCGCGACGGCGACGCGCTGCTGCTGGCCGCCGGAGAGCTGGGCCGGTCGGTGGTGCAGCCGGTCGCGGATGCCGACCGTGTCGATCAGGCGGTCGAACCACGCCTTGTCGGCTCCGTTGCCCGCGATCGAGAGCGGCAGCGTGATGTTCTCGCGCGCGTCGAGGATCGGCAGCAGGTTGAAGGTCTGGAAGATGAAGCCGACCTTCTCGCGCCGCAGCATCGTCAGCGCGCGGTCGTCGAGCGTCGCCAGCTCGATGCCCTCGAGCGTGACGGTGCCGCTCGTCGGCCGGTCGAGCCCGGCGAGCAGGTGCATCAGCGTCGACTTGCCCGACCCCGACGGACCCATGATCGCGGCGAAGCGTCCGGCCTCGAACTCGATGTCGATGCCGGCCAGAGCATCGACTGCGACATCCCCCTCGCCGTAGCGGCGTGTCAGCGCGGAGGCGGCGACGATCGCCGTCATACCTGCTGGGCCGGCTCCGACCGGCCCGCGGCGGCGAGCTGGTGCGCGCGGTCGACGGCGCTGACGACGTGCTTGGGCGTCGCCACGCCAACGAAGGAGAACTGCGACTCATCGGTCGCGGCGGTGTCGAAGTCGACGGTGCCGATCCGCAGCACCCGCTCCCACAGCGACTGGCGCGTCTCGACGTTCTGGACACGGTCGATCGTCGTCTGCTGCTCGGTCCGCGAGAGGATGCCCCGCTTGATGTACAGGCGCCGGTCGGTTATCTCGTAGTCGGTCGAGACGCGACGGACCCAGCCGACCAGGAGCGTCAGCGCGAGGATCGCGGCGAAGGCGGCGATCGCGTAGCCCCAGTTGGAGGTCGCCAGGCGCGCGATCGCGCCGGCGGCCGCGGCGGCCACGAGCCCGGCGATGTGGAGGTCGAGCATCGACTTCCACGATGGATGGCCCGAGTAGATGACCGACTCGCCGTCGCTCGCCTTCATCGCGCGCCCCACATTACTATCGGACGCTAACGAGCACGCCTGCCGCGCGGAGATAATGTCAGCTTGAGCATGAGCATGCTGCGGGCGATAGTCGCGCGCGAGGCCGGGGTCGTCGCGGAGCTTGTCGAGCTCTCCCACGAGGAGCTGCCGCCGGGCGATGTCACCATCGCCGTCTCGCATTCCTCGCTCAACTACAAGGACGCGCTCGCGGTCAGCGCCGCCGGGCCGATCGTGCGCAGCTTTCCGATGGTCTGCGGAATCGACCTCGCCGGGGTCGTGCAGGCTTCGGACTCGCCGAGCTGGCCGCCCGGCGCGGAGGTCATCGCGACCGGCTGGGGCCTGTCGGAGTCACACCCCGGCGGCTACACCCAGCTTCAGCGCGTGCGCTCGGAGTGGCTGACCGCGAGGCCGCAAGCATTCACGCTCGCCGAGTGCATGGCGATCGGCACGGCGGGGCTGACCGCGATGCTCTGCGTGCTCGCGCTCCAGCGCGCCGGGGTCGAGCCCGGCGAGGCCCCCGTGCTGGTGACGGGCGCGGGCGGCGGCGTCGGCTCGCTCGCCGTCTGCCTGCTGGCCGGCATGGGCTTCAAGGTCGCGGCCTCGACCGGCCGCGAGGAGCTCCACGAGCACCTGCGATCGCTCGGGGCGAGCGAGATCGTCGCCCGCGGCGAGCTCGATCAGCCCGGACGCCCGCTCGGGAGCGAGCGCTGGGCGGGCGCGGTCGACAGCGTCGGCGGCCAGACGCTCGCCAACGTGCTCGCGCAGACGCGCTACGGCGGCGCTGTGGCCGCGTGTGGCCTCGCCGGGGGCGCGGAGTTGCCCGCGACCGTGCTGCCGTTCATCCTGCGCAACGTCAGCCTGCTCGGGATCGACTCGGTGCTCTGCCCGGCCGCCCAACGCGAGGCGGCCTGGCGGCGCCTGGCGTGCGACCTGCCGGCGAGCCGCCTGGCCCAGATCGCGACGCACGAGCCGCTCGGGCGGGTGCCGGAGCTCGCCGCGCAGATGCTCGTCGGGCGCATCCGCGGCCGCGTCGTGATCGATACGGCCGCGGTCTGAGCGCGCGTCAAACGGCCGCGAAGCGGTATTCGCGCCAGTCGGCGAAGCGCTCGTAGCCGACCGCCGCGTAGATCCTGTTGGAGGTCGGGTTCGCGAGGTCGGTGAAGAGCATGCAGGCGTGCGCCCCGCGTGCGAGCGCCGCCTCGCTCGCCGCCGCGACGGCGCTGGTCGCGTAGCCGCGGCCGCGATGCTCCGGCGGCGTGTAGACCGGGCCGAGGCGCACGACCCCGGCGACCTCGTCGTTGACGCCGACCATCGAGACCGGCCCGCCGTGCTCCCAGACCAACAGCCCGCCGGCCGCCAGGCGGCGGTCGACGATCCGCTCGGCGTCGCCGTAGTCGACCTCGGCCTCGCGGGCGAAATCGATCGACCAGCGCACGAGCAGCGCGCGGTCGCTCTCGCGACCCGCGCGCAGCGCGCCGGGCGCCGGCCGCTCCGGGGCGAGCACGCGCTCCAGGCGGTGCGCCGCCTCCGCCGTCGCGAGCGTCGCCTTGCCGCCCCGCAGGCGCTCCCACGCGGCGGCGATGTGCGAGGCCGCGGGCGCCGGGGCGACAACGCCCGGAAGCCCGGCGTCCTCGCGCAGCCAGGCCTCGACGAGGTCGGCCGCCGCCGCCTCCTCCATTTCGCTTGCGATCAGCGGGCGCGGCGGCGAGCGCAGCGCGAGCGCGACGACCTCGCCGCGGTCCTCGACCGTGGCGAACAGGGCGTCGGGGCGGCCGCTGGGATCGGAGCGGATCGCGCCGAGCACGGTGGCGTGGAGGTTGGTCTGCGGTCCCGCCGCCAGCAGCGCGCCGGCGCGCGCCGCGAACTCCTCCGCCGAGCGCGTGAGCGCGACGCGCAAGCTAGCGGGCATTCCCCGAACGTCGTCGAACGTTTTCGAGCGGGCCCACTAGGCGGCTCCTTCGTCCGGACGGGTCGAGAAAGCCAGCCGCCAGTCCTCGTCGCTCTCCTGATCGACCGTCAGGCGCCACTCGTAGCGCCCGCCGGGCGCGATCGGCTGCGGCCCCATGTTGATCGCGAGCGGGAAGGGCAGCGGGGTGCCGCGCTTGACGCCGGGGGGCCGGCCAACCTCGAACTGGCCCTCGATCACGAGCGGCTCCTCGCCCGCCGACGTCTCCGTCAGCACCGGCTCGCCGTCGGAGTCGACCAGCTCGAGCCTGAAACGGTGCTGCTCGTTGGCGCGGTCCCACGGCACCTCGAACAGGATCGCGATCGCAAACGGCGCGGGGCCCGGGCCGACCAAGGTCCAGCCGGCGCCGATGATGTTGAGCTTGCCCTCGGCCGCCTGCGCGTGGTCGGCCAGCAGCATCGTGACCTTCATAGCGGCGACGATAGCGGCGCGAGCCCGCGCAGGCGCGGCGGCAAGCTCAACCCCAGATCGGCGGGCGGTCCTCCTGCGTGGCGCGGAAGCCCTCGATCGCGTCGGAGCCCGGCTCGCGCAGGTAGCGCAGGAACTCGCCGCGCTCGTGCTCGACGCCGCTCGGCGTGTCCAGACCGAGGCCGCCGTTGATCTGGCGCTTGACGGTCGCGAGCGCGCCGCGGGACTTGTTGGCGAAGCCGGCGGCGATCTCGGCGATCGCCGCGTCGAGCTGCGCCGACGGGACGCTGCGCAGCGCAAGCCCGATCGCGGCAGCCTCCTTGCCCGGCAGCAGGCGCGAGGAGTAGAGGATCTCGCGGGCGTGCTGCGCGCCGACCGCGCGCGGCAGCCGCACGGTCGCGCCGCCGCCGGGCACGAGCCCCTGATCGCCGCGGCCGTCGCCGATCTGGGCCTCGTCGGCGATCACGATGAAGTCGCAGGCGAGCGCCAGCTCAAAGCCGACCTCGCGGGCGATGCCGTTGACGGCGGCCACCACCGGAACCTCGAGCGCCTCGAGCGAGAGGCAGGTCGCGGCGACGCGGGTGAGCACGTGCTCGTAGTACTCGATGTCGACGAACGCGCTGGCGAGCAGCTCCGCATCGAGGCCCACGCAGAAGGCGTCACCCTGGCCGCGGATCACCAGTGCGCGCAGGTGCTGGTCCCGCTGCACCCGCGCGACGACGTCGTTGATGTCGTCGAGCGACTGCTCGGAAAGGCTGTTACCGACCTCGGGGCGAGCGAATGTCGAATACGCGACACGGTCGTCGACACTGAAGTCGAGTGTCGCGTGGCTGGCCGGGTTCGCCATACGCAGGCACTTCCTTTCGCGGTTGAGCTGGCCGGCGTGATCTTACCCACGCCGCCCGCTGGCGCCTACGCGAGCCAACGAAGGTGGGAGGCACGGGCCGCCGCCGCTACGATCGCGGCGTGTCCGACTGGCTGGCAGCCGCGATGACGACCCACGCGATCATCGACGCCGCGCACGCGACGCTCGAACCCGACGTCTGGGACTACATCGCCGGCGCCGCAGAGACCGAGACGACCGCGCGGCGCAACCGCCTCGCGATCGACTCGCTGGCGCTGCGCCCGCGCGTCGGCCGCGACGTCGAGACGATTGACACCTCCGCCAGCCTGCTCGGCCACCGTCTGCGGATCCCGGTGGTGCTGGCGCCGATCGGCGCCTGCGAGGCGATCACCAGCGACGGCGGCATCGCCCAGGCGCGCGCGGCCGAGCGCTTCGGAACCGTCCCGACGATCAGCTCGGTGACCGAGCCGAGCTTCGAGGCGGTCGGCGCCGCGACCGCGGCGCCGAAGGTCAGCCAGCTCTACATCCGCGGCGACGAGGCCTGGACCAACGCGCTGATCGACCGCGTCCGCGAGGCCGGCTTCATCGCCACCGCGCTGACCGTCGACGCGGCCCACTACGGCCGCCGCGAACGCCAGCTGCGAAGCGGCTGGCTCCCGCCGACCCACCGCGGCGGGCGCGAGCGAGACGCCGTTTGGCAGTCGCGGCTGACGTGGGACTGGATCGAGCAGATGCGCGACCACTCCGGGCTGCCGATGGTCGTCAAGGGGATCCAGACCGCGGCCGACGCGGAGATCGCGGTCGCACGCGGCTTCGAGGTCGTCTGGGTCTCCAACCACGGCGGCCGCGAGCTCGACCACGGCGAGGCGACGATCGAGGTCCTGCGCGAGGTCGTCGATGCCGTCGCGGGGCGTGCCGAGATCGTCGTCGACGGCGGCTTCATGCGCGGCACGGACGTGCTCAAGGCGATCGCGCTCGGGGCGAGCGCGGTTGGCATCGGCCGCCTGCAGGCGTTCGCGCTCGCGGCCGGCGGCGAGGACGCGCTCGTGCGCACGCTCGAGCTGCTCGAGCAGGAGATCACCGTGGCGATGGGCCTTCTCGGCGTCGTCCGCCTCGCCGACCTCGACCACAACTACATCACGCAGACGCAGGCGCTGGCGGCGCCGAGCTCGCTGCTGGCAGCCTTCCCCGAGCGCCTGCCCGACTGGCCGCCGGCCCCGTAGCCCGTCTCAGCGCACGACGCGAAGCGTCGCGTGCATGCCGAGCCGCCAGTGCGTCGCCAGCGAGCACCAGAGGTGGTAGACGCCCGGCCGCAGCACGACGACGCCATCCCAGCGCTGCCCCGACTGAAGCGCCGGCTCGGCGATCACCGTCGCCGAGCGGCCGTAGCGCAGGCGCAGGTCGTGGGGGTCCATGCCGGCGTCGATCGCCTCGAGGTCGACCGGTCCCGCCTTGACGACGGCCTCCGACAGCATCAGGCGGTACTCGACGAGGTTGACCTGCAGGTGCGAGCCGGGCGCCGCCGCGTGCGCGCGCAGGCCAACCCCGGAGGCCGACGCGGCGCCGCCGCCGAGGGCGAGCGCGGCGATCGCCAGAAGCAGCGGAGCCCGCCTCACTTGACGACCCGCACGCGCGCCAGCGTGGACGCGCCCGGGATGATCGGCGCGGCCTCGTGGGCGAACCACTGCTCGATCAGCGAGCAGTACAGCGAGCGGAAATCGGCCGTCTCGGTGAGGTTGCCGAGCGGGTCGAGTCCGCTCGCGAGGCCCGGCCACTCGCCGATCATCGTTCCGGCGGCGCGCGTGCCGATCACGAACGCGCAGCCGGCGGCGCCGTGGTCGGTCCCCGCCGAGCCGTTCTCCTGCGGGCGGCGGCCGAACTCCGACCAGACCAGCGTCAGCACGCGGTCGGCGAGCCCGCGCGCCTCGAGGTCGCGCTGGAAGGCGTAGAGCGTCTGGGCGGCCTCGCCGAGGCCGGCCGCGAACGGCGCCGCCTGGCTCTCGTGGGTGTCGAAGACCGAGTCGGTCGAGACGCTGACGCAGTTGATCGGCAGCCCCGCGCCGAGCAGCTCGGCGACCGCCGCCATCCGCGCCGGGAACTCGTCGGTGGCGGTCGGGTAGCTGCTCGGCGGCGCCGGCGCGCTCTGGCCGTCGGCCGGCTGGAACGGCAGCAGCTGGCGGCGCAGCGTGCTCGACATCAGCGCGGCCTGGCCGGACGCCATCATGCCCACATCACGCGAGCGCACGCCGACGTGGCCGAGTGCCTCGAAGGCGTTGTACATGATCGTCTGCGGCGGGCCCCAGACCCCCTGCGTCCAGACCGAGTAGTCCGACGGCAGGTCGATCGTCGCCACCGGCAGCTTCGCGGTGGCGAGCGCGGGGCTCAGCGAGTCGTCCAGGCAGAGCCCCTGCAGCGGGTTGTCGGCGGTGCCGACGATGTCGAGGTAGCGCCCCATCCAGCCGGTCAACAGGTCGGCCTGGGTCGCGCCGACCTCCCAGAAGTGGCGGCTGGTGAAGTGCGACTGGTTGGGGTCGCTGTAGCCGATGGTCGGCATCACGCTGACCTTGCCCTCGCTGTGCAGCTGTGCGAGCGGCGCCGCCAGCGGGTGCCAGAACAGGCGCGGGTCCTCGCTGAAGGCGGGACCGGCGCCGGCCGCCAGCGCCAGCGACGTGCGGTACTGGCCGTAGAGCGGGTCGCCGGCGGGGTAGAGCACCGACATCGAGTCGATCCCGCCCTGCAGGTAGACGCTGACCAGCACCGGGCCGCTCCCGGCCTCGGCGGCGGCGGCGACGCCGGCCTCGAACGCCGGCGCGTCGAGCAGGCGGCCGGCGCCGTAGACCGACAGCACGAGCCCGGCCGAGGAGAGCAGGAAGCCGCGGCGGGAGAGGCCGGTGCCGGCCGGCGTCGGCATCCCCGGCTCGATCGCCGGCAGGCCCGCCCCGGCCGCCGCGACGCCGCGGCGCATCAGCGCCGAGCGCGTGAAGTCGTTGCAGCTGCAGGCGCGGTCCATCTCAGCAGGCGTGGTAGTCGGGGCTCGCGACGACGAGCGCGCGCAGGCCGTTGACGATCAGCGCCGGGTACTGCTGGCGCTCCCAGTCCGCGGTGGCGGAGTCGATCGCAGCGCGCGCGTAGGCGCGCAGCGCCTCCTGCGTCGGCCCGCTCAGGGTCGGGCCGCCCCAGAAGGCGATCGCCTCGCGCGTCATCGCGCGCGGGTCGGCTTTGACCTTGGCCTTGGCCGGGTTGAGCACGCGGGCGGGCTTGATCATCTGGTTGGTCAGGTTGAAGCGAGCCAGCCAGGTGTCGGTATTGAGCCAGCGGGTCGCGTCCCAGCCGGCGACGTTCGGTGGGTAGAACGGCATCTGGCCGGCCTGGCTTGACTCCCACGCCCAGGCGTCGGTGTCGACGTAGCGGCCGATGCCGCGCAGCATCCCCGCGATCTGCACGATCGGCGGCTTGACCAGGCGCGGCCCCTCGTAGATCAGCGGGTGCATCAGCATCGCCTCGACGAGCGGGCGGATCTGCTTGCCCGAGGACACGTACAGCGCTGCGGCGGCGCGCGCGTCGGCCTTCGGCAGCGGCGCCGGCGAGAAGTACGACCACAGCTTCGCGACGAAATAGGCCGGGTGGCCGGGATGGCTGAGCGCGAGGCGGAGGCTGTCGCGCCAGCCGAAGCGCCCGCGCCGGTGGTAGATCAGCTTGACGCCGTCGTCGTGGAGCTTCGGGTCGAAGTGGAAGTCGTCGGGCTCGCCGGTCGCGTTGTTCCAGGTGTTGGTGAAGCCGGTCAGCGCGCGCGCGTGCTCGCGCACGTCCTGCTCGGTGTAGCCGTCGCCGACGCCGAGCGTGAAGAGCTCCTGCATCTCGCGCGCGTAGTTCTCGTTCGGGGCGGCCTTGGTCGAGCCCGACAGCGACAGCCACAGCATCATCGCCGGGTCGAGCGTCATCGCCGTCAGCATCTGCGGGAAGCTCGCGAGGCACAGGCGCCGCTGCGTGCGGTTCTGGCTGATCATCAGCCGCTGCGAGCCGACTCCCTCGTTGCTGGTCGCGAACCAGTCGTGCCAGGTCAGCGTCATCCGCTCGATCAGCTGTGCGCGCGAGCGCACCATGCGGTCGAGCCACCACAGCACGTCGTTGCCCCAGGCGTCGTAGGGGGCGATCGGCTTGCCGGTCTCAAGCCGCGGCGGCGGGCCCGCGAGCGCGTGGCTGGCCGGCCGCGTCAGCGACAGCACGGCGGCGCGCAGGCCGCGCGCGGCCAGCGCGCGAGCCTCGCCGGGGCGCGGGCCGAAGCCGGCGCGCCAGAGCAGCCGCTCGGCCGCCGCCACGCCGAAGCGGCCGTTGTAGACGGGCAGCGCGGCGTGCGCCGGCGCCGAAGCGCGGCGCGTCGCCAGATGAACGCCGGTCTCGCTCGCCACCTCCTCGCCCTCTCGGCAAACGCGGCGCGATCCATGAGCGCGATACGAGAGCCGGCCAGGGCCGTGAGAGCGCCCTCGACGCTCGTCGCAGCGGCGCTCAGTCGCGCTCCGCGACCCCGGCGAGCACGTCAACCACCAGCAGGCGCTCTGCCGCCTGCACGCGCGCGCGCAGCGAGGCGACGTCGTCCTCGGGCAGGACCGCAACCTCGACCGCCGCGACGATCGGCCCGTCGTCGTAGTTCTCGCCGGCGAGGTGGACGGTCGCGCCGCTGCGCGCGGCGCCGCCGGCGAGCACCGCGGCATGGACGCGGTCGCCGTACATGCCCTCGCCGCCGTGAGCAGGCAGCAGCGACGGGTGGGTGTTGTAGACGCGGCCGGGAAAGGCGCGCAGAACGGCGGACGGGAGCCGCTTCATGTAGCCGGCGAGCAGCACGTGGGTTGCCCGCGCGTCGCGCAGCGCCGCGAGCATCGCCGCCTCGAGCACGCCCTCGCGCGGGTGCGTGCGGGCCGAGATGTGGCGCCACGGAATCTCCGCCGCGGCGGCGCGCGCGAGCACCTGCGCGTCGGCGTTGTTGCTCACCACCAGCACGACCGAGCCGTCGATGCGTCCCTCGGCGCAGGCGTCGATCACGGCCTGCGCGGTCGTTCCCGCGCCCGAGGCGAAGATCGCCAGGCGAATCGACACCGCCGCAGCTTCGCAGAGGCACCGGCGAGTCCCGACCCGCAGCGGCGGTGGTCGCGAGTCCCGACGCGCCGCCTTGCGCGGGCGGCGGCGTCTTTAGCCCCCGTGTGCAGCGCGCCAACGACCGGCGAGTCCTGACGCACCGCGCCTCTATCTTCTTCGGGCATGCAGCCGGCCAGGCTCACGAGGCGCTCCTTCCTCGCCAGCGGCGCGCTCGCAGCGGGCGCGCTCGCCGGCTACGGACGCGTCGGCGCGGGCCTGGCTCGCGCGGCCGCCGCCGGCCGCGCCCCGACCGCCGCGCAGTGGGCGGCGCTGCGGCGCTCGCTCGCCGGCACGCTCGTGCGCCCGAGCGACGCCTCCTACGCCCAGGCCAGGCTCGTCTACGACCTGCGCTTCGAGGGGGCCGCGCCGGCGGCGGTCGCCTATCCGCGCTCGAGCACCGACGTGCAGCGACTCGTGCACTTCGCCCGCAGCCACGCGCTCGCGCCGATTCCCCGCTGCGGCGGCCACAGCTACGCCGGCTACTCGACCGGGGCGGGGCTCGTGATCGACGTCGGCGCGATGAACTCCGTCAGCGTCTCCGGGTCGCGTGCCTCCGTCGGAGCCGGCACGCGCCTGATCGACATGTACAGCGCGCTCGCGCAGCGCGGCGTGCTCGTCCCCGGCGGCTCCTGTCCGAGCGTCGGCATCTCCGGGCTCGCGCTCGGCGGCGGGATCGGCGTCGTCGGGCGCAAGTACGGGCTGACCGCCGACGCGATCGACGCACTGACGGTCGTCACGGCCGACGGCAGCGTGCTCGACGCGCACGCCTCGAGCCACGCGGACCTCTACTGGGCGAGCCGCGGTGGCGGCGGGCGCAACTTCGGGATCGTCACGTCGTTTCGCTTCAACGCCCGGCCGCTGCCGGAGCTGGCGCTGTTCACGCTCGAGTTCCCGTGGGCGGCGGCCGGCGAGCTGTTCGGCGCCTGGCTTCAGTGGATCGCCCACGCGCCCGACGAGCTGTGGTCCAACTGCCTGCTGCTGAGCGCCGGCTCAAGCGGCCTGATCGCGCGGACGACCGGCGTCTACGTCGGCTCGACGGCGGCGCTCGGTGCGCTCGTCGGCAAGCTCACCAGGGCCGTCGCCGCGACCCCGAGCTCGAGCTCGCTGTCGAGCGCGAGCTACCTGGAGGCGATGCTGATCGAGGGCGGCTGCGCCGAGGTCACGCTCGCCCAATGCCACCTGCAGTCCCCGGGCACGCCGGGCACGCTGCCGCGGACGGCGTTCCTCGCGAAGTCCGCGTACTTCGCCAAGCCGCTGCCATCGGCCGGCATCGCCGCGGTCCTCGACGCCGTCACGAGCTTTCGCGGCGAGCTGCCCGCGCTCGGCGGCGGGCTCGCATTCGACAGCTACGGCGGCGCGATCAACGCCGTCGCCCCCGCCGCCACGGCGTTCGTGCACCGCGAGGCGCTCTGCCAGCTGCAGATGTCGGCCTCGCTCGGCCCGGGCACGCCGCAGGCGACGGTCGCGAGCGCGCAGGCGTGGCTGCAGCGCTCGGCCGCCAAGCTCGCGCCCTACGGCAACGGGCAGGCCTACCAGAACTACATCGACCCGACGCTCGCCAACTCGCTGCAGGCCTACTACGCCTCCAACCTGCCGCGGCTGCGCAAGGTCAAGGGCGTCTACGACCCCGACAACGTCTTCCGCTTCGCCCAGTCGATCCCGCTCCCGGCGAAGCGCTGACCCGCCACGTAGTCTCGAAATCGCGAGCGCACCGCGAACCGCGCCGACGCCAAAGAACCGCCCGGGGAACACTTGCTTGCGCAAGCATGTGCTATGCTTGCTCTAACAAGCATCTCGACCCCACGACCACAAGGAACCCTCATGGCGTCAGCAACCGCAACCCCCACGATTCCGGCCGGCACCTACGCGACCGACCCCGCCCACACGACCTTCGGCTTCTCGGTGAAGCACCTCGGCATCGCCACCGTCCGCGGCAAGTTCCGCGAGTTCGAGGGCACGCTCGAGATCGGCGAGGACCTCGCGAGCGCGCGCGTCAGCGGCGTCGCCAAGACCGCCTCGATCGACACCGGCGAGCCCCAGCGCGACGAGCACCTGCGCTCGGCCGACTTCTTCGACGCGCAGGCCAACCCGGAGCTGCGCTTCGAGTCCACCTCCGTGCGCGCCGCCGACGAGGAGAACTACACGATCGAGGGCAACCTCACGATGCACGGCATCACCAGGCCGATCACGCTCAACGCCGAGTTCCTCGGCGCCGAGGTCGACCCCTACGGCAACGATCGCGTCGCCTTCGAGATCACCGGCAAGCTCGAGCGCTCCGACTGGGAGATGCGCTTCAACGCGGCGCTCGGCAGCGGCAACCTGATGGTGTCCGACACCGTCAAGATCGCGATCGACGTCTCCGCGATCAGGCAGGCCGACTGAGCGACCGGCCCCCGCGGCGCCGCCGCTGTCAGACTGAGAGCGGCGCCGCGGCGCCCGGAGGACACGATGACCCAGGCGATACCAAAGACCCCCGAGACCCCTGACCCCGCCGCGCGCCTCGCCGACGCGACGCGGCTGGGCGCGGTCGAGCTCCAGGTCACCGACCTCGAGCGCTCGATCGACTTCTACACCCGCGTCATCGGCATGGCGGTGGCGGAGCGCGCCGAGGGCACCGCGACGCTTTACGCCGGCGGCGAGGCGATCGTCACGCTGCGCGAGCAGCCGGCCGCGCGCCAGCCGCGCCGCGAGGCCGGCCTCTACCACTTCGCGCTGCTCTACCCGAGCCGCGAGGAGCTCGCCCGCGTCGCCCGCCGCGTGGCCGAGACGCGGACGCGGATCGACGGCGCCTCCGACCACCGCACGCACGAGGCGATCTACCTGCCCGACCCCGACGGCATCGGCGTCGAGCTCGCCGCGGACCGCCCGCGCGAGCAGTGGCCGCGCCTCGACGACGGCCAGTTCTACAGCCACGGCCCGCAGCCGCTGGACGTGCGGGCGCTGTTCGCGACGGTCGAGCACGAGCAGACCCGCGCGCTGGCCGACCCGGCCCTGCGCATGGGACACGTCCACCTCCACGTCGGCGACCTCGACGCCTCGACGCGCTTCTACCGCGACGGCCTCGGCTTCGCGGTGATGGCGCAGATGCCCCACGCGGTGTTCGTGTCCGCCGGCGGCTACCACCACCACGTCGCCTACAACCTCTGGCGCGGCGAGCGCGTGCCAGCCTACTCGCCCGACACGGTCGGCCTGATCCACTGGACGCTCGAGACGACCGCGGCCGCGGAGCGCGAGGCCGTGCTGGCACGCCTGCGCGCCGTCGGCGCGAGCGTCGAGGAGCGCGACGACGGCTCGTTGCTGGCCAGCGACCCCGCCGCGATCGCGGTGCTCGTCAGATAGGCGAGCCGCCGGCTGAGGTCGGCTTTGGTGTCGGCGCGGCTCGCGCGACGCTCGCGATGTCGAGAGCGCGGCCTGGCCCTAGGCTGAGCAGGCGGCCGCGGCGTCCGGCGAGAAACGCAGGAAGACCGCGGCCAGCGTCGCGATCTCGCCGTCGCTGAGACGGTCGAAGAAGCGCTGGCGCACGGCGGCGAGGTGGGTCTCCTGAGCGGCCCTGGCGAGCTCGAGCCCCGCCGGCGTCAGCACGGCGTTGATCGCGCGGGCGTCGGCGTCGCAGGGGCGGCGCTCGAGCAGGCCGCGCGCCTCGAGCGCGTCGACGATGCGCGAGACGCGGCTGAGGCTGAGGCCGGCGCCGGCGGCCAGCGCCGACAGGCGCAGCCAATGCTCGGGGGCGCTCGCGAGGCGCACGAGCAGCTCGAGGCCGCTGAGCGTCAGCCCATGCGCCGCCTCGAGCTCGGCGTCGAGCTCGCGCGTGAGGCTGCGGTGGGTCGCGAGCAGGCCGATCCAGGCGCCGGCGTAGTCGTGGCTCCACTGCGGGAGGCCGTCGGCGCTCGCCTGGATCGCGTCGCGGCTGCGGTGCGGGCTGGTCTGGGTCATTGGTTGCTCTAGCAAATTTTACTTGTTCGGGCGCTGTGACGCCAGCGGCGCGTGCGCGTAGTACTGCTGTGAGGATGATTCGCGGATGACGGCGTTGACGGTCATCCCCGACGGGGGGCCGCAGGCGAGCGAGCAATTCGAGGCGCTCTACCGCTCGTGCTCCGAGGATCTGTTCGGCTACGTCGCCTCGATCGTGCGCGACCGTGCGGCAGCCGAGGACATCACGGCGATCGCGTTCGAGCGCGCCTACCGACGCCGCGCGCTGTTCGACATCCACCGCGGCAGCCCGCGCTCGTGGCTGTTCGCGATCGCGCGCAACGCGGCGCTCGACGAGCTGCGCCGGCGCCGGCGCACCGGCGCGCTGCTCGGCGACGTCGCCGACGAGCGGGCGGCCGAGGAGCTCGAGGAGCTCGACGGCGACCTGGCCGAGCGGCGGCTGCTCGTGCGCGAGGGCCTCGCCGCGCTCGACCCTCGCGACCGCGAGGTGATCCTGCTCAAGTTTGTCGGGCGGCTCTCGAACGCCGAGCTCGCCCGTGTCCTGCGCTGCAGCGAGTCCAATGCCGGGACCCGCCTGCACCGCGCGATCGAACGTCTCAGGGAGGTGTGCGGTGTCACGCGATGAACTGAATGCGCGCGCGCTCGCGGAGCTCGACGCGCTGGAGCGCATCCTGGCTCGCGAGCCGGTCGCGGAGGAGCA
>Ga0209415_10009142_pt1 | contig 17060 bp, 13 predicted proteins | sample PeaSoiSIISIP2007_FD_187696 | JGI IMG/M metagenome (GOLD analysis project Ga0209415, IMG submission 187696) | Peat soil microbial communities from Weissenstadt, Germany - SII-SIP-2007 (SPAdes) (version 2) | ecosystem: Environmental > Terrestrial > Soil > Wetlands > Peat | place: Germany... | reverse complement strand
AGGATTGATAATTATAGTGCGGAAGCGCAGGAGGTCACGGTTAATCTGCTTGCAGAAGGTAAGCCGCTCGATGTCCAGGTGGTCAAGGTTGAACCAGGCAAACCAGGGTATCTCTTCTGGCCGTTTCCGAAACAAACCTCCTATTTAGAAGCTCGTTTGATGGAAAAGGATGCTTTGGACGTTGACAATACCGCTTGGTTAGTCCCGCACAAGAATGACTTAAGTAAAGTGTTACTGGTGACGGAGGGGAATTCTTTTTTGGAACAAGTCCTTAAATTAAATCCTCTCCTCGAAGTCCATAAAGTCAAGCCTGCAGGTTATGATGAGGTTAAGGATAAATATGACCTTTACGTATTCGATGGCTTTTGGCCGGGTAAACCGCCGGCAGGGCAATTGCTAGTCTTCAATCCCCCTGCTTCAAGCGGATTAAGTGGAGAAAAAGAAGGGTCAATCACTGAAAAATTACAGCCCACGCCTGAACAACCTCTCTTGGACCATGTTTCGTGGGCTGATGTTCATGTAGCTAAGAGTAAGGACGTAATACTTCCCTCTGGCGGGCAAGCGCTCTTGAAGAGCGGTGTGCAGACCCTGTTAGCGATTGGTAAAGTTGATCGAGTAAGAGCTGCAATTTTTGGCTTTGATTTACATCAGTCTGATCTACCTTTGAGGACAGCGTTTCCTATTTTGATCGAGAATCTAACCACTTGGCTTTTGCCTGGGGTGAACCCGACAGAAACCCAAGTGAAAATTGGGACACCTTGGGAATTGACGGTACGGCCCCAGGTCGATGAGGTAAACCTCTATCCACCAGATGGTCAAAAGATCTCTCTGGCGCCGCCTTTCCCGATCCTTAAAGATACCGACAAGTTAAGCCCGGGCTTATATACGCTGGAACAAGTGAGTAAGGGTGAAAAAGAGCTGAGCCCTATCGCCGTGAATTATTCGTCCCCTCAAGAATCACAAGTTAAGCCAGTTGTTCATCTGATGCTTGGCAAGAAAGATCTGAATGTCGAAGTCAGTACTCAAGTGGTCTGGGAGTTTTGGCCCTGGGTTGTTTTAACGGCCTTGCTGCTTTTAGCGCTGGAATGGTGGGTGTATTTGTGTGGGCATTAGTTTTTCCCAACCCCTCGCTTTGCTTTTGTTTGTCTGCGTGGCGTATTTTGTTTATCTCTGGAAAATAAGTCCAAAGGCCTTTAGCACTCGGCAACAAAAGTGGTTTCTAGGTGTGCGTTTAGTTTTAGTTACTTTGCTGATCCTCTCGCTGGCCGGACTGGGATTTAATTTTCGTCATGCGGAAAAATCAGTGGTTTATGTGGCCGATCGTTCCGCTTCGTTACAGGAAAAAACTCAAGAGATTAGTGAGTGGATTCACAAATCCCTTGCTTCCCTGCCGGCAACAATGGGTGCAGGGGTTGTAAGTGTAGGGAAAAAGCCGATGGTGGAATATCCTGTGGAAACCCATCTGGATTTTAAAGGGCTGCAAGGGGTGCTTGACCCTAATTACACAGACTTAGCAACAGGTTTACGGTTAGCTAGCTCTTTAATGCCTGAGGAACTAGGCAAACAGATCGTCTTATTAACTGACGGCAAACAAAATCGGGGCAATGCCTTGGAGCAGGCTAAATTGTTGCGTCAGCAAGGGGATCGAATTGATGTCTTGCCGATTGCTTCTGCCAGTGGGCCTGAGGTTTTGGTCGAAACCGTCGATCTTCCTTCTCGCCTCCACGAAGGTGAGTTGTTTGATTTGAAGGCAACCTTGGCTAGTACGCTTTCGACCAGCGGCACGGTAAGAATTATGGTGGATAATAAAGTATTACGGGAAGAAGAAATCGAGATCAGCAAAGGAACGAGTCAACTAGTCTGGGGCTTGAATGCCGAAAAGGCAGGCCTGCATACCTATAAGGTTGAGGTGATCAGTGCCAAAGATACGCATTCGGAAAATAACGTCGGCCAAGCCATAACTCAGGTTGAAGGCGTGCCGAGGATCTTGATTGTGGAGGGCACTTCAGGGGATAGTAAGGCTCTAGGCACAGCCTTAACATCGGTTAACCTGCAGGTGGAAACCGTCGAATCAGGGTATATGCCGAAAACCCTAACCGGACTGGCCCAATACTCTGCGGTTGTCCTCGTCAATGTGCCGGCGACGGATTTACAGGACGCAACAATGCAAGCTTTAGAGAATTTCGTGAGCGACTTAGGACGAGGGTTAGTCATGGTGGGTGGAGAGAATAGCTACGGACCGGGAGGGTATTATCAAACCCCTGTGGAGAAAGCACTGCCGGTCAATATGGAAATTACGGGTAAAGCAGAGCTGCCGAGTGTGGGTTTGAACCTAATTATCGATAAATCGGGCAGTATGTGTCATACCCAAAACAACGTAACCAAAATGGATATGGCCAAAGAAGCGGCTCTGCGAGCGACCGAAATCTTAGATACCAAGGATCAACTGGGTGTGATTGTCTTTGACAGTGAGTATAAATGGGTGGTTAAAACGGCGCCGTTACTTAATAAGCAGTGGGTCCAAGAGCAGATTAGCTCGATTGAACCCAGCGGTGGGACAAATATGTACCCTTCTTTGGAAGCAGCGTATAAAGCCCTTAAAGAGGCTAAGGTCAAGGTTAAACATATTATTCTGTTATCCGATGGAGTTTCTAAGTATGGAGGAGATTATGAAAGTTTGCTCAAGCAAATGGAAGCCGATAATATAACCTTGTCTGTGGTCGCGGTAGGCAGTGATTCTGATACGTCTTTACTGAAGTATTTAGCCCAACAAGGACATGGCCGGTATTACTTTACCGATCAGATTGACAATATTCCTAAGATCTTCGCGAAAGAAACGATGATGGTTACGCGCAGTTATTTTGTGCAAGAGCCTTTCACTCCAGTCATCACAGGATCAGCCAATATGTTGCCTGCCACGGTGGGACTACCTCAGTTGTTAGGTTATGTGGCGACTACCCCGAAAGATGCGGCGGAAGTGATCCTGACTAGTCAGGAAGGAGATCCCGTTTTGGCGCGTTGGCATTATGGGCTGGGGCGAACCGTGGCCTGGACCAGTGATACGAAAGGGCGCTGGGCAGAACCCTGGCTGAATTGGTCTGCCTTCCCACAGTTTTGGGGAAAGGTGATTAGTTGGACGCTGCCGGAAGAGAATGGCAACGGTTTGAATGTAACGACAACTCATGAGGGCGGCCTTGGTCACATTAGAGTGGATGTCCCAGTGGAAGGCCAAAAAGCAGCCGATCTTCAGGCTAAGGTTATAGCACCCGATGGTACTTCCTCGGATCTGATTATACCTGCTGTAAGCCCAGGCCAGTATCAGGTGGACTTTCCGATGGAACAACCGGGCGCTTATATGATTCAAGTCGTTGAAAAAGAGGGCGACAAGGTCGTTCAGCAACAAACTGTTGGTCTCGTGCAGTCCTATTCCCCCGAGTTTTTACTCCAAGCGGATCAACATAAATTTATCGAACAACTAGCCGCGGCAGGGGGAGGACAAATCCTTGACCCGGCGCAGTTTGACGGGATAGGAAAGCTAAAGGTTCCGGATGCCACGGGCAAGATACCCCTGTGGCCGAAGCTCCTGACGTTGGCTGTTTTGCTTTTGCCTATCGATATAGCCTCCCGTCGCTTTAACTGGAACCTAAAATGGGCGTCAGCATTAAAGCTACGTTTGGGGTTGTTGCGACAAGCTAGAAGCCAACGAGTTGAGCATGGTCAAGAGTCCTTGATCCAATCGATCAAAGAACACAAAGCAAATAGGGAACTGCTTTATCAAACGAGCGGTGGGACAGAGCCTGGGGAGCGGAGGGCGAATGAGCAGGAAAGTTCAAATACAGCAAGCGTTGCTCAGGGGAGATGGAAAAAAGCGGAAAGCTCGGAAGAGCGTGGGGAAGCTGCTGCGAGGAGCACGGAAACTAAAGTGAAAGAAACGAATAGGGATAGGGAGAGGGGGTGGCCTAAAGATGGTCAAATCAAGGTAACCAAGGAGAATTCAGAGGAAGGATTTAGTGCGAGGCTATTAGCGGCAAAGAAACGGGTCGCTGACGAGGAAGATAAGAAGAAATAGGATTGACAAGGGGGGGACGTAATTGTTAACGGGGCAAGAGTTGAAAAAACTGCGTAATAAACAGATCGTGATCCAAAATATCTTATATGTTTTTTTTGTGATTTTAATTACTTTATGTCTGATAAGACTAAATTCTCTCAAAGAATTTAGTCTTATGGCGGGCGCAATCTGCCTAATTAGTCTTATCATGAGTTTAATCACACGTAAACGAGGTGAAATTATCGAGCTAATCGTTCCTGCGATGAAACCATTGTTTGAATATGAACGAGAAAAATTAGGTATTGAATATAAGAAACTCAAAAAAAGACAAATAGTATGTCTTGTAATATTAACTGTAATGATGTTTTTTGAAGGGATTATAATTCCTAACAATGGAATAATCAATCATGGAAAGTCCATCTTGTATCATTGGTTGCCGATGTCTCTGTTGATGTTTGTTGTGCTTAATATTTCAACTTACCTTCACATTAAAAAAGTTGATAAATCTAATTTGGAAGAGCTGAAAGGCTATGCCAATAGAACGATGTTGTATGGAGTCATAGCCGGGATCGCTTTAGGAGTATTGACGATGATGGCGATTATTGTTAGGGTTATTTTTATTGTTAGGTAAGCTCTGTATTAAAAGCAGTAGTAGAGGAGTTCTAAAAATGAACATTGAACCAGTAGTAACGATGAATGATCTTAAAATCAGTTTCGGCAGCAAAAAAGTACTGAAGGGGATCAATCTGGAGATCTACCGGGGCCAGATTATCGGGTACATTGGGCCGAATGGGGCAGGCAAGAGCACGACTGTTAAAATCTTGCTGGGGTTGGTAGATGGGTACAGTGGTGAAATCAGAATCTTTGGCGAGGATATCTCAATGGGCGACGTGGAATATAAACGAAAAATCGGCTATGTCCCCGAGACGGTAGATCTCTACGAAAACCTGACTGCCTTTGAATACCTGACATTTATCGGAGAGGTTTACGGCCTGGGTTTGGAGCTGGTAAATAAGAAAGCCAAAAAACTTATGGCTATACTTGGTATAGAGGAAGTCTACCATTCAAGGATATCATCGTACTCCAAAGGGATGAAGCAAAAGCTGCTGATTATTTCTAGTATGATTCATAACCCGGATATTTTGTTTCTCGATGAACCATTAAGCGGGCTGGATGCCAATAGCGTGATGATTGTCAAGGAGATCCTGGCAGAACTGGCGGCTTCAGGCAAAACTATCTTCTATTCGTCACATATTATGGACGTGGTGGAGAAGATTAGTAGCCGAATAATCTTAATCAATGAGGGACAAATAGTAGCCGACGGAAGCTTTGTAGAGCTCCAGGAAAAGAGCAAGCAAGGTTCGTTGGAACAGATTTTTAACCAGTTGACTGGTTTTACTAGGCACAAAGAGATTGCCGGTGAATTCATCAAAGAATTACAGGAAGGGTAATGTTGTGAAAGATTTTTGGGTTTTAAAGGTCCTGGATGTTTTTGGTTTTTTTTATAGGGCAATGGGAATTGATTATGAAGTAATGAGAAAAATATTGAAGCTTAAGCTCTTAATGGATCAGAGAAGGGTACCTTCGGTACTGGTGAATTCTAAACGTAAGGATCAAGAAAATACATTCAATTCGGCGTTAATCATCTATGCGCTGATGGGTCTTACTTTTGTTTTCATTATGCTGCCGCCTTTCCCCCTCTTCTTTAAAATGAACTTAATATTTGGAATGCTGATCTTTATGGTTACGATGACTATGGTTTCGGAATTTTCGTCGCTCTTGTTGGATACAAAGGACAGGGGAATCCTGTTATCCAAACCTATAGCTGCTCAGACTGTAAATGCTGCTAAGATAACACATATTCTTATAAATTTGTTGACGATCACATTTGTCATGGCTGGACCGTCGTTAATAGTAGGACTTCTAAAGTATGGTTGGCTGTTTTTTGGTATCTATTTTTTTGAGTTGCTACTTCTCTCGGGACTTATTCTTTTTTTAACTTCCGTTCTTTATTTCATAATGCTGCTATTTTTTGATGGTGATAAGCTTAAGGATATTATTAACTACTTTCAAATCATCCTATCCTTGGTGTTGACGGTCGGATATCAGTTTACGGGTCGAATTTTTCAACTAGTAGGTCATAATATGGTTGTAAGCTTTAAATGGTGGATGTATCTGCTGCCTTCTGCCTGGTTCGCAGCCCCTTTTAGTTTAATATTGGAAAATAAGGTGGAACATAATTATTTATATTTAAGTGTAATAGGGATACTAGGTCCAATTTTGGTTCTGATAATCTATTTCGGAGTGATCATCAAATATTTTGAAAAAAATCTTTATAAGCTTGATAACGTTACGTCAAAAAAACGCAGAACAACAGAAAAAAGAGCGATAATCTATAAAAAAATAATTTCACCAATTGTGCGCAACAACCACGAGAATATTTTTTGTAGGTTTTCGCAAAACATGATTTCCAGCGAAAGAAGCATACGGCTGCGACTATATCCTAGCTTAGCGATGGCAACGTTTATGCCAATAATTATAATGGCCAATTTCTTATTGATCGGAATTACCTCGGTGAACTCTGTCTTGACAAATATGTCTCAAGGAGCGTATTACCTTTGGTTATATCTTGCTGTTTTCATGCTTTCAGTAACTCCCTTTACGTTAACATCAAGCGAGAATTACAAAGGGGCATGGATATATAAAGCTTTGCCGATCGAGTTACCTGATGTAATTCTTATGGGAACGTTAAAGGGCTTTATCTTGAGGTATCTTATCCCAGTATTTCTGTTGGAGAGCATCCTCTTTGCTGTACCTTACGGCGCTCGGTTAATACCACATCTGATCTTGATATTCTCCAACCTTTTATTGCTAATTATTTTGCTTTTCAAGCTATCACCAAAAGAGCTGCCGTTCAGCAAAAAGTTCCAAGCTGGGGAAAACAAGAGGTTGGAGTTAGTTTTTGCTTCGCTCGCCTTCTGTGGGATGTCTGCGGTGGTGCATTACGCTTTGAGAGATTTTGGCGTTGGCTTGCTGATTTATGTTATCATAGTCCTTTCCGTGACTGCTGTTTTATGGAAAACCAGTGCCAGGATTAGTTGGAAAGATGTTTACTAAAACATATGGCAAATATCCGGGAGGAAAATCCACAAAAGCTCTGATAATCTCATTTTAGTGAGTCAGGAAGCGGAGTTGGTTATTAGGATGTCATGGAGTTCATATCTGAGCAAAGGAGTCCGGATTTCTAATGAAGGAGTTGAAATTCGCTCGTTGGAGTGCTACAATTATATAAACCGTTGAAGGGGAAGTAAAACCGCAAGACCAACCTCACAGAGAGTCGGGTAAGGTGGAAGCTCGGCAGGTAACGGAGCGGGTAAATGGGCCCCAGAGGGTGGAGCGAAAAGGCTTAGGTTTTAGTAGCTACCAACGCAAAGCCAGCGTTATTGGGCTAAGGGTGTGTTGGCACTCTGCAGGAAAGGATGCATTAAATTTGTGCATCAATTAAGGTGGTACAGCAGATTAACGTCTGTCCTTATCTAAGGGCAGACGTATTGTTTTTGTGCTACCACGATCCGTTCTATAAACATCATAACTGGGGATGAATGGAACGTGCAGAGAAAAAACCCCGCAAATTATTAAATTTGAGGGAGGCTATTATGATGAAAGATTTGAGATTAGCAGGACTTAATGCCGAACGAAGTACTATTGAGGTTAACGGGGTCATCATCGGAGGAAAAGAAATTATCTTAATGGGTGGACCCTGTGCAGTGGAATCGAGTCTCCAAATGAGTCAGTCAGCCGAAACCGTAAAAAAGGCAGGAGGTAAGATTCTGCGCGGCGGGGTTTTCAAACCACGCACCTCGCCCTATAGTTTCCAGGGTTTGGGTCTGGAAGGACTTAACTATTTAGTTCAAGCCGCTCAAGAACAGGACTTACTCTGTGTAACCGAAGTGATTGATGCCCAAAGTTTGGGTTTAGTAGTTGACAAGGTCGATATTATTCAAATAGGTGCCCGGAATATGCAAAATTTCGGACTGCTAAAATTGGTAGGTAAAATCAAAAAACCGGTTATTCTCAAAAGAGGATTGTCGGCTACTATAGAGGAGTGGTTGTTGGCTGCTGAATATATTTTAGCTGCCGGTAATCCCCAGGTTATCCTTTGTGAACGAGGAATTCGCACGTTTGAACCTAGCACAAGAAACACCTTGGATCTAAGTGCCGTCGGAGTGGCTAAAGCACTTTCTCACTTACCTGTCATTGTCGATCCAAGTCATGCAGCGGGCAGAAGAGATTTGATTTCGTCCTTGTCTAAGGCTGCTATCGCAGCAGGTGCGGACGGTCTATTGATCGAAATGCACCCGAATCCTGCCGAGGCGACAAGCGATGGACCACAGTCCTTGTACCCTGAACAGTTTGTCCAACTAGCTCGGGGACTTGGGACGGTCGCCGGATCGGTTGATAGAGTCTTTGTTTGTGGGGAACGCGAGGATGAGGATACTCTTGAATCCTTGCGCACTCAGATTGACACGATCGATCAAAGTATCATCAAACATCTAGTAGCCCGAATGCAAATTGTCGGCAAAGTAGGGGATCAAAAACGTCTGGATCGGGTGAAAGACACTAGTCGGGAAAAAGAAATAATTCAGCGCTTAGTTACCCTAGCCGAGGAGTTACAACTTCCCTCTGAGTTAGTGAAAAAGATTTATCCTTTGATTTTTGAGTTCGGAGTACAATCTCAGATCAAAAGTAAAGTAGCACTGGACAAAGAATTAGAGCTATCTTTCTATCCCCTAGGAAGTAAATAATTTAACAAATAGAAGAAACGTCATTTGTTTAATTAACCTACTTTCGTCAAGCCTGGGCAGAAATAGCCTAGGCTTTTCCCCGTTTACAAGGAGGTTTAAGATTATAATTGTCCAACAATATATAGAATTGACAGAGGTTTACTTTTTCAAGCTGGGACATGTTGGCGGGAGATATTTTTTAGCCTGCTATTAAAAGGTTTTTTAACATAATTCGCGAATCTACACTTAAACGATTCTATTGAGACATAAAATAAGGTAAAAAAGTCAACGGAAGAGGTGAACTTGTTGCGTTCGCTCAAACATCAAATCCTCATCTTGCTGCTTTGTTCGCTCGTCTTGCTGGCAGCTAGCTTCCTTGCGGTCATTGGCTGGTATATGAAAGATCGAGATGTAGCCGCAGCGATCATTAAAGCGCAAACAGATTTGGCAACATGTGGGGAAATCATTGATAAGACATATCCCGGCACATGGTCGGTGCAAGACGGGAACTTATATAAAGGCTCCAGCAAAATCAGTCTCAATAATGACTTAGTTGATCATTTATCTCTTTTAACCGGGGACACTGTGACCGTATTTTGTGGAGAGACGCGGGTTGCGACCACAGTGCGGGGGTCAAACGGCGACCGAGCGATTGGGACCAAGGTTGCCGCTAATGTAGCCCAGACAGTACTACAAAATGGTCAGACCTATTTAGGCGAGGCTACGGTAGTTGGGCAACGGTACCAAACCGGTTATGTTCCATTACGAACAGAAAGTGGAAACATAATTGGAATGTTTTATGTGGGAATTTCCCATGCCTATGAGCAGGAAATCATCACTCGATCTTTGATCACAATGGCCGAAATAGGACTTGTCTTAACTATTCTGGTGGCTCTGCTCACTTGGTTTTTTCTTCAGAAAGTTATTATTTACCCCTTGCACAATATCATGTTAGGAACTCGGGACGTCGCAACTGGACACCTAACTCAGAAAATCAAAGTTTCCGGCGCCAAAGAAATCGAAGAGTTGGAGGATGCCTTTAACCAAATGGTAGAGCAGATCCAGTCCCTAACTGGGGGAATTAACCGAGCGACCAGCAGAAATTTAGCTGATGATGACACAACTGGACTCGAACTCCATACGACTGCAGAAGCATCTGGCAGTAACAACTCAACGACTGAGTCGACTATGGAGAATACTGTGGCTATAGCGAAAAGGCCACTCTTGGGCCTAGATAATACCGAGTATATCGGCGAAGCGGGTTTGCCAAAAGGTTTGAATCAAGCCACGCTTGGTCAGATAGTACAATTTTTGCAAGCAACTCGCCGTCCCCTCTCTGCTGAGGACGTCGCGGAAGGAGTTAAGTTGACGAGAGTCACAGTACGGCGCTACCTCGAATATTTAGAGGATCGCGGAGTATTAAAATCCGAACAAAAATACGGCACAGTAGGCCGACCCGTTAAGTTATTTATCCCGTTGTAAAAAGGCTCCAGCATGGGCCTTTTTTTAATTACTTAATTCCTAATTCATTTACTAAATAATCTTAACATTTTATTAATTCACAAAATACTTTATTAATTTACCTAAACGCGACAGATCGTGCTCAGCAAGATAGACTAAATTATAAGCAATTGCTTTCATCATCTCGAATCGTGGCTGCAAGCCGTGGAAAGACACTTACAGAAACACTTTCTAAGAAAGGAGGGTAAGTTCCGAACTGTGTCAGAAGGGAATTTGTTCAGAAATGCTGAATATCGGGACTTCAGGGGGATTTGCTTACCTGAAGTAAAGAACCGGAGAACCACCCACCTATAGAAGTAGACATCTGGCCGATCGGATGAATTAAAGTAAGGAGTGATAAATATGGAACCGAAGAATTTTTCGACACCCTCTGAAATAACTTATATCTCTATACAGACCGGAATCAGAAAAGTGGGTATGAAATATTCGAATCAGTTCATATTGGCAATTTTAGCAGGAGCGTTTATAGCTTTCGCAGCCGAAGGATCAAACATGGCAGCCTTTAATTTATTTGCAAGGCCTGAAACCTATGGCCTTGGGAAAGTACTAGCAGGTGCTATCTTTGGAACAGGCTTGATGTTGGTTGTCTTAGCAGGGGGAGAATTGTTCACAGGAAATACCATGATTTTAGGCGGAGTCTTAGATGGGAAAATTAAGTTTAGTGGAATGCTAAAAAATTGGTTTTTTGTATACTTCGGTAATTTTGTAGGTTCCTTACTTCTTGCTTATATGATGGTTCATTCTGGGCTATTTAACAGTGGTGCTAATGTTTTGGGTGGGATAACTATCAAAATAGCATCCTATAAAGTGGGATTGCCCTTTATGTCTGCTTTCTATTTAGGAATTATGTGTAATATGTTAGTTTGCCTAGCAGTTTGGATGGCCTATGGTGCCAAGGATATGGTCGGTAAAATGTTTGCAATTTTCTTCCCAATCTGGTTATTTATCACCTCTGGTTTTGAGCATAGTATCGCCAATATGTATTACATTCCAGCGGGTATATGGGCAAAAACAAATCCAGCTTGGGTAGCTGAAGCTCATTTAACACCGGCCGCGCTGGCAAATTTAAATTGGGGAACTTTTATCGTAAATAATCTAATTCCGGTAACACTTGGCAACATTGTAGGAGGATCGATTTTTGTGGCGGGTGTCTATTGGTTTGTTTATATAAAGAATGATACAAATAAAGAATGTGTACCAGCAAATCAAGCTAAGTCAAATGCCGCTAAATAAAATAAAGCTAACTCTTTAGATAGAGTGGTACAGCCACTAAAAAACGTCTGTCCTTACAAATAAGGGCAGACGTTTTAGTGGCATACTATCATTTGCAAGTAGTAATGTCTAACAGAGCACTAATTGGGCAATAACGAATTGCCCCTGTAATAAGTGGAACAAAACCAATTATGCCCCACCAGTTCCTAAAATACAGACCTAAAAAAAGAATTATTGCGCCAACTACAAGCCTAATAAACTGCTCAGTTTTGCCAACGTTACATTTCATCTTAAATCACCTCGATTATAGTGTGTCCCTCCTTGGAATAATTACGCGGAGGAACTTTGAGCAAGACGCTACTCTGGCGATGCTTTCGCCGCTATTGTCGCTCTCCAAGCGGCTGCATATTCTTCAAACGTCTTCTGGACGGTTGCACCGATTTGTCGGTAAGCTCCGTCATTCAGGTTTGCCAGAGAGGTGCGAATGGACCACCTCGGACCGTCAAATCCGCCGCCATTAAGGAGCACGATGGACGATTCTTCCGCTAACCGAAAGAGAATGTCGATGGGTTCATAGTTTGCTTGTAAATACTCAACGAATTCGTCTCCATACTTTTTCTTAGCCCAGACTAATAAATCAATTTGACTGTAGTAAGCGGCGTCAAACGGATCGTTGCGTAACTTGAGGCCAAAGCCTTCGTACAATAATTTTTGTCGTTGGTGACAAATTTCTTGTGTCAACTGTTTGTATTGGTTCTCTTTGTCAAGCAGTGCGAAGAGCGCAAAGAGAACCATTTGAACTTGCTGAGGGGTTGATAAACCCGCCGTATGATTCAGAGCAACTTGACGACTGTCTGCCACGATCCGATCTATAAAATGAATTTGGTTAGGATCTAAAGTTATTGTTCCATAGCGCTTCGCCAAGGTTTCCACTTGCGCGGGAGGCAGTTCTTTCAGCAATTGATCAAAGATATTGTCCTGATGAACGGCGATGACTCCAAGACGCCAACCCGTGGCTCCAAAATATTTGGAAAACGAGTAAACCCCGATGGTATTATAGGGTAGATCAGCCATAAGAGAACGAAAGTTATCTACAAATGTGCCGTACACATCATCAGTAATCACCATTAATTTGGGATTGTGGTTTTTAACGACTTTTATTAAATGTTGCTGCGACGAGGTTTTTATAGCTACTGAGGGTGGATTGCTGGGGTTAACAACAAAAAGAGCTTTGATGCTGGGGTCTATTAATTTATCAAGCTCTGAGTTGGGATATTGCCAAGTATGGTCACCTTGTTCATCGACTTCTAGGGCATAAATTTCGATAACTTCAAACTGATAGCGCGATAAATGAGGAATTTCAAGATAAGGTGTAAAGGTTGGTACCATAAGTGCAATCTTATCCCCCACGGAAAGTAAATGATTGGCAATCAGAGAGTCGAAAATGTAACACATGGCTGCAGTGCCACCTTCAACAGCGAATAAGTCGTATTTGCCGGGTGGAGAAATTTCATTACACATCTCTTGAATCAGATACTTGTGCACAATCTGTTCAATATGCACGAGCATTCGATCTGGTACAGGGTAGTTATCTCCGACGATCCCATCAACGAGTTCATGCACCCAAGCATCTAGGTTAAACCCTAGATTGAGGGCTCCATAATTAAGGATGGCTTTGAGGAAGTCTACTCCGGGTGCGTTGGGGTGTTGTTCAGTATAGTCCTTCAGACGGGCTGAAATGCCTTCTTTTTTAGGCATACCTGCTAGGTCGTTATCATTCCAGACGCTGCGGGTTTCCTCCATGGCAAAGTGCCCTAAGGTGAAGAACGCTTCACGCGGTGTTGCTGCAATCCAGTTCGGGTTGCCTCTTCCGGCATTTAGCATTGACCAAATGTTTTTATTTCCACGGTCATCGGCGAGACTAATCAATTTATTCTTAAGTTCAAATGGGCTGAGTTTTTCGTAAGTGCGTTCCATTTTTCGGCGTTGGGCATTGTCGCTAGTAATGGTTATCATCCTCCTTGGGCATAATTAAAACTCTTAAGGGTACTCTTTGCTGTAGTTGCTACATTTATTCACTTGTTAAAAAAGTCAATCTGAAAGTTGAGCTTAGGTATGGCAGACCATGATTTCTCACAAGCTTTCGATAGGGTCTGCCATACCTAAACTTCAAGAAATCACTAAATCTTAAGAAGTTCGTCTAATATTCTTAACCGATTTCAAAGGGACGGAGTGTATACTATCTTTTGGAGAGGTGAAAGTTAGGGAGGACGGATTTATGATAAGAAGATCAATCTACTCAAGTACGGTCCTACATGTATTCTTGTGGGGATTAATGAGCGTGGTTTCGGTATGGGCCGCCTATCATGGCATATCAAATTGGTCAGATAGAGTACAAAGAGGATTTTGGGATCAGATGGGCATGGTCTCGCTCTTTGTAATTATTGGCTCGGTGTCTGTCTGGCTGCTCAAAGAGCAGATTATCAAGGTCAAATTGAAAAATCGTGAGGGATTTCTATGGGCCAACGGTTCAGTGATTAAAGGACTGCGAGAGGCCCATGTTGCCTTGGGCTGGTTGGCCTTTGATCTGGGGCTTGGGCACAGTGTCTATTTTATGGTAAATCTACCAACCAGAATGAACCGCGTCTACAGCGGGGTCATTGCCTTGGCGGCGATGACCGTCTTAATTATTACCGGTTTGCTGTATCGGCATAAGATCTTGAGTTTTAGAACTATCAAGAAGTGTCATTTGGTTATTTCTGGAGTATTCGGAATACTTTTAGTCGCTCATATTTAATAATTTTGGTTATTTCTTCGTAAATGGAAACTTCCTGCTTGAAAACAGCAGGTATTTATTGGACTTTACCGAATGATGAATATAAGATTACTAGTACAAAAAAAGTTAGGGTTATTAAATATAGGCAGGGTCTATTTGGTTAAACGAAACAAGTCCCTGTGAAACAAATATTTGAAAGGTGTGAGATATGAATGTCAGCTAAACCATTGCGTATCTATTCTGAACAGTGGACCCCAACGGAGGAACAGCTTAAGAGCATATTTCCCATTGATGATTTAATATCAGAAATAGGAAAGGATCCCGGCATTGAGGTCTTTACAGATGATGAAATACGGCTAAAGTTGCCCGCTCAATATAACATATCTATTCAGGCCAGAGCACATAATCAATCCCTTATTGAACTTCTACATGAATATTATGAGACTTATAAATATAAGCCTGAGCTTGCAGGGTTATTAGGGGTACAATTGCCACAAATCATGTGGGTTGATACGTTAGGTTTTGAAGATAACCTCATCAGTCTCCATATATCTAAGCTCAACAAACAAGAGATTTTTATTAATGATATTGTATTAGTCAAAAATGATAACTTCGACCCTTTAAGTGATGCCATCCATGACAAGGTATTTGCTAATTTACGCAAGTTTGCTAAGGACCAAGGGGCTAAATATCTGTCGGGTTATGCAGCTAATAAAAGTATGCTGAATTTATTCAAAGGTAAAGGGTTCAAAGAGGATAAGCGCGAGGGTATGGGTAATGATTATCTTTGGGGAATAGCTGTCGTGATGGGTGAGCAGTTACCCTACTATACGGAGTTGTGATTTCTTATGACAAATAAAATAACGATCTTCTCAGATTTCTTATGACCCTTTTGCATGATTGGGAAAGTCCCACTTGACCAGTTGGCCAAGGATAGAAATTTAATCATTGAATGGAAAGCCTTTGAGCTAAGGCCGGAAGGTTTGGAAATCCCGCCCAAATCAGCGGAATATATCGCCCGGGCGAAAGCGGGTATTGCAAATTTGAGTCGGAAATACGGACTGCACATGACCTTTAATGATCAGAGTAAACACTCTAGATTAGCTTTGGAAGGGGCTAAATTTGCGGAAGAACATAGACTTGGCAATGAATACCATGATGCAGTTTTTGCGGCTTTATTCCAAGAGCAAAAAAACATCAATGACCCGAAGGTTTTGACTGACCTAGCCCTACAGATCGGACTAGATCCAGAAGAATTTATGAAGGCACTCGTTAGTCGAAGCTATGAACAAGCTGTAGCTCAGGATATAGAAGAAGCCTACCGGCTAGACATTCACAGTGTGCCTTGTTTTATCGTTGAAGGTCGCAAGGCTTTTGGAGTTCAGAGCTACGAGGCTTTGGAGAAACTTTTTCAAGGGGGTGATCCTCACCTGATACAGCTCTAACAAATTAAACGACTATGGCCTGAGACAAGTCAGTTGGAATATTTGGACATTTTTACTACCATCTTTTAACATGATGGTATATTATTGATGTATAAACATATGGCTTTGGAGTATGAGTAGGGGAGGTATTTAGAGATGGATTTGACCGATGAACAAAAGAAATCATTACAAGGACAGGGCTATATAGCCAGTAGAGACGGTGTCCATTTTTCCTGCCGGATTTTGATACCAGCGGGCAGAATGAATGCTCAGGAAGCACGAAAACTCACAGAAGTATCTGAGAAATATGGAAAAGGCTATTTTACCCTTACCCAAAGACTGAACGTAGAACTTCCTTGGCTACAGTATCAGGATCTTGAAAATGTAGCCAAGGAGCTTAAGGAAGCGGGTTTATCGATTGGGGGTACGGGGTTAAGGGTAAGACCCGCCCATATCTGTAAAGGGAATGTCTGTAAAATGAGCATGTTTGACACCGAGGAGGTTGCCAAGCAAATCGATGAACGCTTCTATAAGGGGTATTATGATGTAAAACTGCCTAATAAATTTAGAATCTTAGTCAGTGGGTGTGGTAACGGTTGTACGAAGCCCCTCCTCGGATGTATCGGTATACGAGGTAGAAAACCAGACCAAGTTGCCATTTCTCTGGGAGGCAAGTTTGGCAAAGATTACGTCATAGGACGTGAATTACCCGGTCTCTATTCAATTAGTGAGGCGTTGGATATTAGCGAAAAGGCGATATCTTATTATCGAGTCAACGGTGTACCAGGTGAACGCTTTGCCAGGACTGTGGAAAGAATTGGTTTTGAAACCGTAGGGAGTGCCCTCACGGGTCTAGCTCTTTCAAAATTTAACAATATGTAACACGCAAATAAACCTATTCCATCGTCAATAAAACTAGGGGCTGAGATTCTTGTGGTTCAAGAGTTTTCGCACCTAGTTTTGTCTATGGCTGAACTAAATGATCCGAATTTTGAGAAAATATTACATAAGGGAGCGGGACGTTGGATTTAAAACAAAAACTAGAAAATTTACCTAATTTAGTTTCTAGCAGGCAGCAATCTGAAATGCGTATTCTTGTGATGACGGCTGTTTCGGCCGAAAGAGATGCCGTGTTGCGAGGACTAAACAACGATCCAAAATTTGACGTTTTGGTGGCAGGTGTCGGTTCGGTAGTTGCGGCAGTCAACACAACTAGGGCGTTAGCCGCTAAAGAATACGGTTTGGTGATTAGTGCAGGCATCGGCGGAGGTTTCCTTGGCAGAGCTGAGGTGGGT
>Ga0209415_10009141_pt1 | contig 17060 bp, 14 predicted proteins | sample PeaSoiSIISIP2007_FD_187696 | JGI IMG/M metagenome (GOLD analysis project Ga0209415, IMG submission 187696) | Peat soil microbial communities from Weissenstadt, Germany - SII-SIP-2007 (SPAdes) (version 2) | ecosystem: Environmental > Terrestrial > Soil > Wetlands > Peat | place: Germany... | reverse complement strand
CGCCAACCGCCCCCCCGGCTCCTCCGCCGTGCACGGCGCGATGATCTGGACCGTGACCTTGGAGACCCAGGGCACCGGAACGCTGCTCACCGTCCGCGATCACTTCGAGCATGCCGCCGACTGCCAGGCCCACGTGAAGATGGGCATGAACCAGGGCTGGACCGAAAGCTTCGACCGGCTGGATGAGATGCTGGCATAGCAGGTCCTGCTTCGCGCAAAACCCATCGTGCGCCCGGTCCAGACACGGCAAAAGGCCCGTCACTGTTGAGTTGTGGGCCTTCCGCAACCTGGACGCCACTGGAGCCGCTGTCCGGACTCGAACCGGAGACCTTCCGCTTACAAGGCGGGTGCTCTACCAACTGAGCTATAGCGGCGGGGATCCGGCCCCTGCCCGGCCGGAGTGTTCAGGCATTATGCCCCATGGCCGGGGCCGGTGCCAACCGGATGTGGGCGGCCGCGGGCGTTTGCGGGCTTCCGGAACCGGGGCGGGGGTGCGATGATCGGGGCTTTCCTGTCCGTGAGGTGAGCGTTGCCCGTGTCGTACCGGATCGCCGTGGTGGATACCGAGACCACTGGCCTGTATCCCTCCCGGGACCGCCTGGTGGAGATCGCCATCATGCTGCTGGAGGTGGAGGCCGCCACCGGGCGGCTGGTCCGGGTGCTGGAGACCTACGAGGCGCTCCAGGACCCGGGGCTGCCCATTCCGGCCGAGGCCACGGCCATCCACGGCATCACCGACGCCATGGTGCGCGGCCAGCGCATCGACGCGCTGCGGGTCGGCCGCATGCTGGGCGCGGCGGATCTGGTGGTGGCGCACAACAGCGGGTTCGACAAGGGCTTCGTCCGCCAGGTGATGCCCCAGGTGGACGCCCTGGTCTGGGGCTGTTCCTGCCGGGGCATTCCCTGGCGCAAGCTGTACGCCACGCTGGACGGCACCCGGCTGCAGTACCTGGCCGCCGAGCTGCGGGTGCGCGCCGGCACCGCCCACCGGGCCCTGGGCGACGTGGAGACCACCGTGAACCTGATCCTGCAGGAGGGGCCCGGCGGCGAACCCCACCTGCTGCACCTGCTTTCCCGCAAGCTGGTGCCGCGCCCGGCAGGAAGCCTATAGTGTCCTCGCCGCCGTCCGGACCGGTTCCGGGCGCGCGGCTGGGGAGGACGCCATGCGCTTGCCATGCCAGGGTCCGGGGCCGGGTCTGCTGCTGGTGCTGCTGCTGGCCGGAGCAGCGGTATCGGCCCGGGCGGCGGCCGAACCGGTCGCGGCCCGGCCGCAGCCACGGGCCCAGGACCGCGATCCGCTGCTCCGGCTGAACGACCGGTTCCGGGCGGGCTACGTCCGGGCCAAGGCGGCGCGCCAGGCCGCCGGCGGCCCGGTGCTGCTGGTGCAGGGCGACCGCTGGCGCCTGTACCGGCACCAGGCGGTGGTGGCCGAGGCCAGTTTCCAGCCGGCGCTGTTCCACCGGCTCAAGGCCGTGGCCCATGTGCCCCTGGCGCTGCACCTGCTGGGGACCACCGGGGCCGGGCCGGCGCCGGCGGAACGGCGGGAGCTGGCCGAGCTGGTGCGGGCCGCCCGGGCCGAGCTTCTGCCGGACTTTCCGCCGGACGAACGGCCACGGCAGGCCCGGATCCTGGCGGCCTGCGCCCGCCTGCTGGAGACCCCCGGGCCCTGGCCCGCGGGGCGGCTGGCGGCGTTCGACGCGGAGCTGGGGCCGATGCTGCGGGCCAACGCCGAGGCGGCCGCGGGCCTGGAACTGGACCGGCTGCACCAGGGGGTGACCCGCCTGCGCGGCGGTCTGGGGCCCGGCGAGTGGGGCGCCCTGCGGGTGGTGATCTGCGGCTCGCACATGGCCCGGGACGGGGAAGTGACCCTGCAGTACTTCTGCCGGCTGCTGGGGGAAGCGCGGGAAGGGGGGCGGGTGGTCTACGCCGAAGGCCTGCGCGATCCGGCGGCGGCCCTGGATCTGCTGGCCACCCACCGGGTGGATGCGGAGGCCGGCGCGGCGTTCTTCGCCGATCCGGACCGCATGCACCGGGATGTGCTGGCGGATGGTGCCGGCCGCTGGCTGGCGGCGCATCCGGAGCTGGGTCCGGCCCCGGGCCGGGATGGCGAAAACGCCTCCGCTCGTGCGCCCGGTCCGAGTACACTCGTTCCAGGAAGCCCTGGGTCCACGGAGAACTGAGTGACGGGGTGGGAGGATGGCATGGCCTTGATCGAATGGGATGCGCGGCTGGCAACGGGGCACCCTGCCATCGACGAGCAGCACAAGTCCCTGGTGGAGATCTTCAACCGGCTGCATGGCGCCATGAAGCAGGGCAAGGGCAAGGGCGAGATCCAGGGCATCCTGGTCTTCCTCAACGATTACACCGTGAGCCACTTCGCCATGGAGGAGGGCCTCATGGCCCAGCACGGCTATTCCGGCACGGCCCGGCACCGGCAGATCCACGCCGACCTGGTGCGGCAGCTGGCGGAGCTGGTGGACAAGTTCCAGCAGGGCACCGCCATGCTCACCCTGCCGGTGATGAACTTCCTGGAGGAGTGGCTGGTGCACCACATCCAGGGCGAGGACCAGCTGTTCGCCGCGGAACTGCGGGAGAAGGGCGTCAGCTAGGCGCCCATTCCGGGAAACGGGTCTGCCGTTCGTAGGCCTCCAGTTCCTCCCACAGTGCGGTCCGCTCCGGCTGCCGGGCGCGGCAATCCGCCAGCAGCGCGCCGAAGGCGGCCCGGGACAGCAGGCTGTGGCCGGGGGGCGCCGCCAGCCGGGCCTGGCAGTGGGCGGCCCAGCGCGCCTGTTCGGGGGCGCTGAGGGTCTCCGGCCAGTTGCGGGCCCGGTAGCGGAAGAACAGTTCGTCCAGGCGCGGATCCTGGAAGGCCGGGCGCAGCCCGGCCAGCGCCTCCGGCCGGGCGCGGCCGATGCGGTCCATCCAGGTGCGGTCCTGGCTGGAAAAGAAGCCGCCGGAGTACAGGGACAGGTCCGGATCCGCCGCGGCCGCCGGGCCCGGGCCGGCCAAGGCCGCCAGCACCCGCGCCCGGAACGCCGGCTGGGCCGCCAGGGCCTCGGCCCGGGCCCGGGCCCCGGCCAGGTCCACCTGGTAGCGCTCCGCCACGGCCGGGGTCAGCATGCGCAGATCCCGCACCACCATGGGGCAGCGGTTCAGGTGCAGGGTCTTGGCGGGCAGCCGCGGCAGGCCCAGGCGGTCCAGCGCCTCGCTGCTCTGGAAGATCCGCTGGCGCAGCGCCTCCGGATCCAGGTCCAGGAACGGCTCGAAGGGGTGGCGCAGGTCCCATACGGGGATCTCGTTGGGCCGACCCGGCTGGTCGCCCAGCGGCAGGACCAGGGAGAAGGCGCCCTGCTGCGCCTTGAACATGCCGGACACATGGATGAGCGGCTGCGGATGTTCCGGGTCCACCTGGCTGCGCACCCAGTGCTTGTTCCGGGCCTTCAGGGCGAAGTCCCAGAGCCGGGGCTGGCTTTGCTTGAGCCGGCGCGCCAGGGCCACCGTGGCCTGCACGTCGGCCAGGGCGGTATGCGCCTGGGCGTGCGGGATGCCGTTGGCGGCGGTGAGGTGTTCCAGGCGGAAGCTGGGGGTGCCGTCCGGACCGTCCGGCCAGACCAGCCCCTCCGGCCGGAAGGCCCGGGCCAGGCGCAGCACGTCCAGCAGGTCCCAGCGGCTGTTGCCGTTCTGCCACTCCCGGGCGTAGGGGTCGATGAGGTTGCGGAACAGGGTGGCGCGGGTGAGTTCGTCGTCGAAGCGCAGGCTGTTGTAGCCGACCGTGCAGGTCCCGGGCCGGGCCAGCTCCTGGTGCACGGTGCGGATGAAGGCCTGTTCCGGGACCCCCAGGCGCGCCACGGTGCCCGGGCCGATGCCGGTGAGGGCGCAGGCCACCGGATCCGGCAGGTAGTCGGGGCTGAGCCGGCACCACAGTTCCAGCGGCGCCTCCACCGGCACCAGATCGGCGTCGGTGCGCAGGCCGGCGAACTGGGCCGGGCGGTCCGCCCGGGGGTCCACGCCGAAGGTCTCATAATCGTGCCAGTAGAACGAGCATGCCATGCCTGCGAGGATACCTCATGCCGATCCCGCCGTTGACCCTCCCTCTGCTGCGCGCCGCCGCGTGGTCCGAGACCGAGCTGCCGCCGGCCCCGGAGGACGGTTTCCTGGACCTGGCCTGGGGCGGGCCGGCCCTGGATCTGGGCTGCGTGGCGCCGCTCCAGCGCCGGCGCCTGAGCCGCCTGGCCCGGGCCTGCTTCCACTGCGCCGGGCGGGTGGCGCCGGACCCGGACACCCGGGTGGTGTTCGCCTCCCGGCACGGGGAGGCGGGACGGACCCTGGCCATCCTGCGCGACCTGGCCGCCGGGGCCGAGGTGTCGCCCACCCACTTCTCCATGTCGGTGCACAACGCCGTGCCCGGACTGTGGTCCATCCTGACCGGCGACCGGGCTTCCGTATGCGCCGTGACCGCCGGGCCGGAAAGCTTCGGCTGGGGGCTGCTGGAGGCCCTGGCCAGCTACCGGGAGGACCCGGCCCGGCCGGTGCTCTACCTGTTCGGGGACGATGTGCTGCCGGAGCCCTGGTCCGATCCGGCGCCCCCGGGGAACCTGCATGCCATGGCCCTGCTCGTGGGGGAGCCGGCCCGGCGGCGGCTGCGCCTGAGCCTGACCCCGCGGCCGGACGCCCCATGGAACCTGGAACCGCCCGGGCTCCAGTCGGAGCACTGCCTGCGGGCGCTGCGGACCGGGGCGACCGACCCCTGGTCCGGGCCCGGCGGGGACTGGAGCTGGCTGCCGGACGCCTGAACTGGGGAAATCCCGCTCCGACCGCTTCGGGGGTGGTTAGCCTGATCGCCCGGAGCGGAAAGCTAATATCATTGGTCATCCGAACAAATCCCGCCTGGCCTGAGGTCGGCAGGGGCGGACATTTGCCACCGGGGAGACAACGACGTATGAGCATGGTGATGACACCCTTGGAAATGAAAAAATTTATTATCGAAACCTTGGGATTGGAGGACCTGGCGCCCGAGGGGATCGGCGACGACGAGCCGCTGTTCGCCGGCGGCCTGGGCCTGGATTCCATCGATGCGCTGGAGCTGGGCATCGCCCTGCGCCGGAAGTTCCAGGTGCCCACGTCCGAGCAGGATCCGGACACGCCGGACCATTTCCGCACGGTGAACACCCTGGTGGCGTTCGTGGCCCGGAACGGACAGGGACTGATCGAAGCCGGGGCCTGAGGGCCATGGGCTGCCTGCCACTCACCCACCTGTTCCAGGGGGCCCGGAATCCGGACCGGCCGGTGGCCCTGGACGGGCCGGCCGGCAGCGCGCGCACCTGGGGCGCCTTCACCGCGGCCGCCGCCGGGGTGGCCGACCAGGCCCGCCGCCAGGGCGGACAGCGCTGGTTGCTCGCTTGCCCCGAGGCCTGGGACTTCGCCGCCGCAGCCTTCGGCCTGTTGCTGGCGGGCCGGACGGTGGTGGTGCCGCCCAACTTCCAGCCGGGGACGCTGCGGGCGCTGGCGCAGGAAACGGATGGCGCGGTGCGCCGGGCCGGGGCCGGGCCGGCCGGGCCGGCCCCGGACACCCGGGTGGATGGCCAGGTGGAGTTCTGGACCTCCGGCAGCTCCGGCGAGCCCAAGCGCGTCGTCAAGGCCCTGGCCCAACTGGACGCCGAGGTGGCCATGCTGGAGCGCACCTTCGGCACCCTGCTGGGCGCCGCGCCGGTGGTGGGCACGGTGCCCCACCACCACATCTACGGGTGCCTGTTCCGGATCCTGTGGCCCCTGGCGGCGGGCCGGCCGTTCCAGTGCGAACCCTGCGGCGATCCCGCCGGGTTCCGGCGCAGCCTGGGGCTGGTCCCGGCCCTGGTCGCCAGCCCGGCCCATCTGTCCCGTCTGCCGCGCCTGCTGGACCTGGACGGGCTGGCCCAGCGGCCGGTGGCGATCTTCTCCTCGGGCGGCCCCCTGGACCCCGGGGACGCCCGGATCTGGCGCCGGTGGGCGCCGGGCGGGGTGCAGGAGATCTACGGCAGCACCGAAACCGGCGGCATCGCCTGGCGCAGCCAGGACGACCGACCGGACAGCACCCTGTGGACCCCCTGCGACGATGTGGCGGTGGCCTTCGAGGACGGCGCCCTGGTGGTGACCTCGTTCCGCGCCGGCCCCGGCCCGCTGCGGCTGGAGGATGCGGCGGAGCCAACCCCGGACGGCCGGTTCCGCCTGCTGGGGCGGTTGGACCGGACCATCAAGCTGGAAGAAAAGCGCATCTCCCTGCCGGAGCTGGAGCGGACCCTGGAGGCCCTGCCCTGGGTGGCCCGGGCGGCGGTCGTGCTGCTGCCGGGCGTCCGGCCCAGGCCCGGGGGGGAGGAGGGGCTGACGCGGTCCTCCCGGCCCATGCTCGGGGCAGTGGTGGTGCTGCGGGCCGGCGCCGCCGGCGCCCCCGCCGAGCGGGCCGCCCGGGTGCGGGCCCTGCGCGTCCATCTGGCCCAGCGGTTCGAGGCCCCGGCGCTGCCCCGGCGCTGGCGCTTCCCCCAGGAACTGCCGTACGACGAGCGGGGCAAGCTCACGCCCCAGGCCCTGGCCGGACTGTTCCGGTCATGAGCTTCCGTCCCTGCCTGATCCTGCCGGTGTACGACCCCGGCCCCACGCTGGCCCGCACCGTGGCCGCCCTGGCCGGCCACGGCCTGCCCATGTACCTGGTGGACGACGGCAGCGGACCGGAAACCCGGCAGGAGCTGCAGCGGCTGGCGGCGGCCGAACCGCTGGTGCGGCTGCTGTCCATGGGCCGAAACCAGGGCAAGGGCGCCGCGGTGATGCTCGGCCTGCGCCGGGCCGCCCTGGACGGCTTCAGCCACGGGTTCCAGGTGGATTCCGACGGCCAGCACGACGCGTCCGCGGTGCCGGCCTTCCTGGCCCTGGCCCAGGCGCACCCGGAGGCGGTGATCGCCGGGACCCCCTGCTTCGATCACAGCGTGCCCAACGCCCGCCGCTACGGGCGCCTGTTCTCCCACCTGTGGGTGGGCATCAACACCCTGTCCATGACCATCCATGACTCCCTGTGCGGGTTCCGGGTGTATCCCCTGGAGGCCACGGTGGCGCTCATGGACCGGACGGCCATCGGCCGGCGCATGACCTTCGACACCGAGATCGTGGTGCGCCTGCACTGGGCCGGCGTGCCGGTGCTGAACGCGCCGGTGCAGGTCACCTACCCCGCGGACGGGGTTTCGCATTTCCAGCCCTGGGCCGATACGCTCCGGCTGGTATTGCTGCACGCCAGGCTGCTACCGGGCATGCTGCGCCACAGTCCCGGCCTGCTGCTGCGCAAGCTGGCCCCGGGCGCACCAGCAGGCCCCATCCCCTGGTACCGCATCGGCGAGCGGGGCACCCTGCTGGGTTTCCGGATCATGCTGGGGCTGCTGCGGCTGGTGGGGCCCCGGGCCGTGCGGGTGGTGGCGGACGGGGTGCTGGTGCCGTACTTCTTCGTCACCAGCCGCCGGGCCCGCAAGGCCTCCCGCGCCTACCTGACCCGGCTGCGGGCCCAGTCCGGCCCCCTGCCGGGCCTGCCCGGCGAGCCCGGTCCCGGGGCGGTGTTCCGGCATTTCCGCAGCTTCACCCGGTCCACCGTGGACAAGGTCCTGGCCTGGTCCGGCTGCCATTCGGGGATCGAACTGGATCCGGCCGATCTGGAAGCCTTCATGGCCCAGCGGGCCGGTGGCCAGGGCACCCTGTTCCTGGGCGCCCATCTGGGCAACCTGGAGATGCTCCGGGCCCTGGGCCGCGGCCAGGGCCTGACCGGCCTCAACGCCGTGATCTACGGCCGCAACGCCGCGCGCTTCCACGAGATCCTCGAGCTGGTCAACCCCGGCTTCGCCGCCGACCTGGTGCGGGTGGAGCAGGTGACCCCCGACACCGCCATCCGCATGCAGCAGAAGCTGGAGCAGGGCGAATGCCTGTTCATCATCGCCGACCGGCCCGCGCCCCGCACGCCTGACCAGGCGGAGGGTTCCAATCAGCGCACCGTGCAGGTGCCCTTCCTGGGGGCGCCCGCGGCGTTCCCGTGCGGGCCGTACTTCCTGGCCCACCTGCTCCGCTGCCCCGTGTACCTGGTGCATTGCGTGTACGACGGGACCCGCTACCGGGTGCGCCTGGAGCCTTTCGCCGAGCGCATCGAACTGCCCCGGGCCGGCCGCGAAGCGGCCATGGCCGAGTGGGCCGCGCGGTATGCTCGTTCCCTGGAGGCCCAGTGCCGTGCGACCCCATTCCAGTGGTTCAACTTCTTCGATTTCTGGGCCGAGCGCTGAGCCGCCGGAGCCGCAGGCCGGGCCGGTGACGGTGGCGGCCGGGCCGGTCCTCCTGGGCGTCGCGCCGTTGACCCTGGACCAGGTGGCGCAGGTGGCGCTGGGGGGCCGGGGCGTGGCCCTGGACCCGGATCCCGGGTTCCGCCGGCGGGTGGAGGCCAGCCGGGCCTTCCTGGCCGAACTGCTGGCGCGCGGGGAGCCGGTGTACGGCGTCAACACCGGCTACGGCGATTCCTGCACCGTGGCCGTGCCCCCGGAACTGCTGGCGGAACTCCCGGCCCAGCTGTGCCGGTACCACGGCTGCGGCCTGGGCGCCCACCTGGAACCGGTGGAGGTCCTGGCGGTGCTCCTGGCCCGGCTGACCTCCCTGGCCCAGGGCTATTCGGCGGTCCGCTTCGAATTGCTGGAGGCCCTGGCGGCGCTCATCAACCACCGCATCCTGCCGCGCATCCCGGCCGAGGGTTCGGTGGGCGCCAGCGGTGATCTCACCCCGCTGTCCTACGTGGCGGCGGTGCTCATGGGCGAGCGGGAGGTCCTGGCGGAGGGAGGGGACCGACCGGCCGAAGCCGGGGCGGTCCCGACGGCATCGGCCCTGCGCCCGGCCCGGGCGGCCCTGGAAGCGGCCGGCCTGCCTGTGCTGGTCCTGGCGCCCAAGGAGGCCCTGGCCCTCATGAACGGCACCGCGGTCATGACCGGTCTGGCCTGCCTGGCCTACCAGCGGGCGGAGCACCTGAGCCGGCTGGCCTGCCGGCTTACCGCCCTGTCCGTGGCCTGCCTGCAGGGGCACCGGGACCACTTCCATCCCCGCCTGTCGGCGCTCAAGCCGCACGTGGGCCAGGGCGAGGCGGCCGCCTGGATCTGGGCCGATCTGGCCGGGGAGGACCCGGGCCCGGGCACCCCGGGGATCGATCCCAGGCTCCAGGACCGCTATTCCCTGCGCTGCGCCCCGCACGTGATCGGCGTGCTGCGGGACGCGCTGCCCTGGATCCGGCGCGACCTGGAGCACGAGCTGAACAGCGCCAACGACAACCCCCTGTTCGACGGCGAGGCCCGGCTGATGCTGAACGGCGGCCACTTCTACGGCGGCCACGTGGCCTTCGCCATGGATGCCCTGAAGCTGGCCGTGGCCGGGCTGGCCGACCTCATGGACCGGCAGCTGGCCCTGCTGGTAGATCCCCGCTATAACGGCGGACTGCCGGCCAACCTGTCCGGGGCCGAACCCGGGCGGGCCGCCCTGAACCACGGGCTCAAGGCGGTGCAGATCGGCGCCAGCGCCTGGACCGCCGAGGCCCTGAAGCTGACCATGCCCGCCTCGGCCTTTTCCCGCTCCACCGAATGCCACAACCAGGACAAGGTCAGCCTGGGCACCATCGCCGCCCGGGACTGCCTGCGGGTGCTGGAACTCACCGAGCAGGTGGCCGCGGCCATGGTCCTGGCCACCCGCCAGGGCCTGGAGCTGCGCGCCCGCCAGGGCGACCAGGCCGTGCTGCGGCTGGCCGCTCCGGCCCGGGCCTGGGCCGCGGAGCGCCAGGCGGAGCTGCCCCTGGTGGCCGAGGACCGGTCCCTGGAAGCCGAACTGCGCGCCCTGGCCGGCGCCATCCACACCTGCCGCTGGAGCCTGTACCCATGAAACCGCTGTCGATCCTGCGGCCTGTGCTGCTGCCCGCGCTGTCGGCCCTGGCCCTGCACGGCCAGGCGGCGCTGCCCGAAAGCCTCACCCGGCAGCTCCAGGAGGCCGCCTGCGTGCACCTGGACTTCGTCCAGACCCGCACCCTCGCCGCCCTGTCCCGTCCCCTGAAGGCCTCCGGCAGCCTGGTGCTGGCCCGGGGCCAGGGGGTGATCTGGGCCGTGCAGCGCCCGGTGGCCATCACCTATGTCATGGGCCCGCAGGGGCTGCTGGTGGTCAACGGCGACGGCACCCGGGAGCGCAAAAGCGCCCAGGATTCGCCGGTGGTGGCGCAGATGGGCCGGATCGTCACCGCCATGACCCGGGGCGACTGGAAGACCCTGGACGGTCTGTTCACGGTGGCCGGGACCGGGCGGCCCGAGCACTGGGAGGTGACCCTGCAGCCCAAGGGGCCCACCGCGGCCTTCGTGAAGGGGATCCGGCTGGAGGGGGGCCGGTTCATCGACCGCATCCGCATGGAGGAGCCCGGCGGCGACCACACCGAGCTGCTGTTCCAGCACCAGCGGATGGACGCGCCGCTCAGCGAGGCGGAGCGGCGCCTGCTGGCGCCGGAACCCGGGAGCTGAAGCCACCTGGGGGGTGTTTCTCAGTGCCCGCTGAGCGTGGCCCGGTACTGGGCCAGGTAGCCGGCTTCGGCCGGGCTGGGCCGCTCGGACGCTGTTATGGCCCGGTGCCAGAAGGGGTAGAAGGGGGCCGGACGGGCCGCCGCTTCGATCCGGTCGTGCTGCTCCCGGGTCAGGGTGACGCCCTCGGCGGCCAGGTTCTCCCGCAGCTGCGCCTCGTTGCGCGCCCCCACCACCACCGGGCCGACCCCGGGGCGGTCCTTGACCCAGGCCAGGGCCACCTGGGCCACCGGCACGCCGCGTTCCCCGGCCACGGCCCGGAGCGCGTCCACCACCCGGTACAGACGTTCCTGGTCCAGCACCCAGGGCTCGTGCCAGGTGCCCGAGCCCTGCCGGGTCCCGGCCTGGGCCGGCCGGTCGCGGTCGAACTTGCCGGACAGCAGGCCCTGGCCCAGGGGGCTCCAGATCATGGCGCCCACGCCCAGGTCCTGGCCGGCCGGGAGCAGCTCGTACTCGGCCTCGCGCGCCTCGGCGGTGTAGTAGATCTGCTGGCTCACCGGCTGGATGGCGCCCATGGCCCGGGCGGCCATCACCGTTTTGGCCAGGGACCAGCCGCTGTAGTTGGAGACGCCCCAGTAGCGGATCTTGCCGGCCTGGACCAGGCTGGTCAGGGTCGCCACCGTTTCCTCCACGGGGGTGGTGCCGTCCCACCGGTGGATGAAGAACAGGTCCACGTAGTCGGTGCGCAGCCGGCGCAGGGACAGCTCCAGCTGGGCGGTGAGGTGGATCCGGGAGGCGCCGCCGTCGTTGCGGGATCCGCCCAGGTCCATGCCCGCCTTGGTGAAGACCAGGGCCTGGTCCCGGCGGCCGGCCAGGGCCTCGCCCAGCACCGTTTCGGCGGCGCCATGGGAGTAGACATTGGCGGTGTCGAAGGCGTTCACCCCGGCGTCCAGGGCGGTGTCCACCAGCCGGCGGGCCTCCGCGCCCACCAGGGAACCCACCGCCGCGAAGCCGCCGGTGCCCGCGAAGCTCATGGTGCCCAGCACGAACTTGGACACCCGCATGCCAGAATTGCCTAGATTCACGTATTCCATGGGGTTCTCCGCGCAGATCCGTCTGCCCAGGCCCGGTCGCTCCGGGCGCCTGCCCTGAATCTGCGCGCCTGGGCCGGGATTTTCCAGGGGAAAGGCGTCCCCGCCGCCCGGCTACCGCCCCGGGTGCCGCCGGGCATGGCCGTACAGGGCCGGCCAAAGCAGGGCCAGGGCCTCCTGCACCAGCACCGGCAGCACGGGCCGGCCCTGGCCGGCCAGCCACAGGCGTTCGGCGCCGCGGATGGCCGCCAGGGCCAGGCCGGCCTCCAGCTCGGCCAGCCGTTCGCCTTGCACGCCCGCGGCCTGCCAGCGGCGGAAATGCCGGGCGAACACCTCGTGGTAGTCCCGGTCCAGCTCCGCCTGGCGGGCGCGCAGGGCCGGCTCGGCCGCCACCCGGGCCAGCCGGCGCAGCCAGGATTCCCGGTCTTCTTCCATGTGCCGGGCCAGGGCCAGGCAGGCCTCGGGCAGGCCGGCACCCTGGCCGCTGCCATCGCCGTCCAGCACCTGGGCCAGGCCCTGCACCAGTTCGGCGTGGTCGTGGAAGAAGGGCTCCACCGACACCAGCGGCTGGTCCAGGCTCCGTTCCAGGGTCTCCCGCCACTTCTGCCGCTGCCGCGCCTGCCTGGGTCCATCCATCCGGCCATTCTACGGGGACCGGGCGAAAATTCCTCCACCTTCCCGGCCGGGGGACGGGAGAATGACCGGATGCATCGTCGCCCGCCCATGCCCTGCCTTCTGCTGATCCCGCTGCTGCTGGCGGGGTGCCGGCCGCCCGGCAACGCCCCGGTGTCCATCGCCCCGGGCGCCCAGCTGTGGCTGTGCCCGCCCCAGGACGCGCCGGACCTGTTCGCCACCCAGGAGGTGCGCTTCCTGCTGCCCGGCGGGCGCCGGGAAACGGTGCTGGTGGTGCTGGAAAACCGGGACGGCAACCTGAGCCTGGTGGCCAGCACGCCCATGGGCCAGACCCTGTTCGTGGTGCGGGTGCGCGATCTGGAACCGGGCGTGGGCGCCGGCGTGCAGGCCGCCGTGGACGTCCGGGTGCCCCTGCCGGCCGGGCTGGATCCCCGGACCCTGGCGGCCCTGGTGCAGTTCGCCCTGTGGCCCGACGCCGCCGTGGCCCGGAGCCTGGGCCCGGGGCTCAGCCTGCGCCGGGATGCCGCGGGGCGGTCCCTGCTGCGCGCCGGCCGGGTGCTCTGGAGCGTCACCTGGGACGGCGAGGCCCCCCCGTACCGGACCCTGGAACTGCGCAACCCGGCCATGGACCTGGACCTGAAGATCCGCACGGTGCCCGAGTGAGCCCCGCCGTCGAGCCGGTCTACCTGTCCGCCCTGGGCCTGGTGAACGCCCTGGGCCGGGGCAAGGCCGCCGTGGCCCGCGGCCTGTTCCGGGGCGAAGTCGGCGGCATGGTGCTGGAGGACGGCTGGATCCCCGGCCACACCGCCCGGGTGGGCCGGGTGGCCGGGCCCCTGCCGGAGTTGCCGGCCGCGGAGGCCGGCGCCGACAACCGGACCGCCCGGCTGCTGATGGCCGCCCTGGAGGAGATCCGCCCGGAACTGGAGGCCGAACGGGACCGGCTGGGGCCGGACCGCATCGGCGTGGTGCTGGGCACCAGCACCGCCGGAGCGCCGATGCTGGAGGCGGCCGTGGCCCATCTGGCGCGGGAGGGCCTCCTGCCGCCCGGGTTCCAGTACGCCGGCCAGGAGATGGGTGCACCCGCACGCTTCCTTGCTCGTCAGCTCGGCCTCACCGGCCCGGCCTACACCGTGTCCACCGCCTGCACCTCCAGCGGCAAGGCCCTGGTCTCGGCCCGCAACCTGCTGCGCATGGGCCTGTGCGACGCCGTCCTCACCGGCGGCGCCGACGCCCTGTGCCGGCTCACCCTCAACGGCTTCTCCTCCCTGGGCGCGGTCACCCCGGGGCCGGCCAACCCCATGAGCCTGAACCGGGCCGGCATCAATCTGGGCGAGGGGGCGGCGCTGTTCCTGCTGCGCCGCGAGCCCGCCGCCATCGCCCTGCTGGGCGCCGGCGCCTCCAGCGACGCCTATCACATCTCCTCCCCGGATCCGGAAGGGCAGGGGGCCGAGACCGCCATGCGCCTGGCCCTGGGCGAGGCCGGCCTGGCCGGCCCGGAGGTGGGCTACCTGAACCTGCACGCCACCGCCACCGAAAAGAACGACGAGATGGAAAGCCGGGCGGTGCAGCGGGTGTTCCCCGGGGGGGTGCCCTGCGGCGGCACCAAGCCGTTCACCGGCCATTTGCTGGGCACGGCGGCGGCCACCGAGCTGGCCTTCTGCTGGCTGGCCCTGACCCCCGAATGGAACCCCCGGAGCCTGCTGCCCCCCCACGGCTGGGACGGCCAGGCCGATCCGGCCCTGCCCGCCCTGGACCTGGTGCGCCCGGGGACCCGGGCCCCGGAATTGCGGTTCTGCCTGTCCAACGCCTTCGCCTTCGGCGGGAACAATCTGACCCTGGCGGTGGGCCGGTCATGAGGGCGGGCCCGCGTCCCGCCTGGGCCGCAGGGCCCCGGGGGCGTCGCCCGCTCGTCAGGCTATGACAATATGCATTGAAATTATATTATTTCTCACCATGATTAGTTCAGTTGCTCCAACCAAGAAACTTCGAGGGGGGGACGTGAACAAGGCTGGCCTCCCTTCCAAGTCAGGCCCCCGAAATTTCAGGGGGCTCTCGCTACAAGGACGCTGCCCATGTCGCTCCCACCTCGCCAAGGTCTCTACGATCCTTCCTTTGAGCACGACGCCTGCGGGCTGGGGTTTGTAGCCACCCTCAAGCGTGAAGCCACCCACGCCATCGTCTCCCAGGGCCTGAAGATCCTGGAGCATCTGACCCACCGCGGCGCCGCGGGCAGTGATCCGCTCACCGGCGACGGCGCGGGCATCCTGTTGCAGCTGCCGCACGACCTGTTCCGGGAGGAGATGGCCGCCGAAGGCGTCACCCTGCCGGCCCCCGGCGACTACGCCGTGGCCATGTGCTTCTTTTCCGCCAACCCGGCCCAGTGCCGGCACCACCAGGCGCTCCTGGAGGCGGCGGTCATGCACCACGGCCAGACCATCCTGGGCTGGCGCACCCCGCCCGTGGACGTGAACGCCCTGGGCCCCTCGGCCCGGGAATCCATGCCCTCGGTGCGCCAGCTGTTCATCGGCCGCCAGTGCGCGCCCGAAACCTTCGAACAGGTGCTGTGCACCATCCGCAAGCGCGCGGGCCAGAACGCCAACTTCGACGATTTCTACCTCTGTTCCTGCTCCTCCATGACCATCGTCTACAAGGGGCTCATGCTGGCCGAGCAGCTGGCGGCCTTCTACCCGGATCTCGCGGACGAGCGCACAACCAGCCGGCTGGCCATGGTGCATTCCCGGTTCTCCACCAACACCTTCCCCTCCTGGAAGCGGGCCCACCCGTACCGGCTGCTGGCCCACAACGGCGAGATCAACACCCTGCGCGGCAACATGGCCTGGATGTCGGCCCGGGAGTCCCTGCTCAAGAGCGACACCTTCAACCGGAACACCGTGGCCGACTTCCGGCCCATCGCCCGGCCGGACGCCTCCGATTCCCAGGCCCTGGATCAGGTGGTGGACTTCCTGCACCTGGCCAGCGGCCGCAGCCTGCCGCACGTGATGATGATGCTGGTGCCCGAGGCCTGGAGCCAGGACCCGGACATGACCCCGGAAAAGAAGGCCTTCTACGAGTTCCACGGCCACCTGCTGGAGCCCTGGGACGGGCCCGCCGCGCTGGCCTTCAGTGACGGCCGGCTGATCGGCGCTACCCTGGACCGCAACGGCCTGCGCCCGGCCAAGTGGGTGATCACCGCCGACGGACTGGTGATCCTGGCCAGCGAGTTTGGCGTGCTGGACCTGGATCCCGCCCAGGTGGTCCAGAAGGGCCGGCTGCAGCCCGGGAAGATGTTCCTGGTGGACGTGGAAGAAGGCCGGATCGTGTCCGACGAGGAGATCAAGCACACCGTCGCCAGCCGTCAGCCGTACGCCAAATGGTTGGCCGAGAACAAGATCGATCTGGCCTCCCTGCCCGAGGTGCCGGTGGCGCACGTGATCGAGCCCAGCGAACTGCCGGGCCTGCAGCACGCCTTCGGCTACACCGAGGAGGACCTGCGCCAGATCCTCGGCCCCATGGCCGTGGGCGGCGAGGAGCCGGTGGGCTCCATGGGCAACGACGTGCCCCTGGCGGTGCTGTCCGCCAAGCCGCAGCTGCTGTTCCGCTACTTCAAGCAGCAGTTCGCCCAGGTCACCAACCCGCCCATCGATCCCCTGCGGGAAGAGATCGTCATGTCCCTGGTGAGCTGCGTGGGCGGCGAAGGCAACCTGCTGGACGAGTCCCCGCGCCAGTGCCGCATGGTGGAACTGCCGCACCCGTTCCTCAGCAACGAGGACCTGGCCAAGCTGCGCAAGAACCACCTGCCGGACTTCCGCACCGCCACCCTGCCCATGCTGTTCCCGGTGGAAGGCGACCCCGAGCAGAACCTCTACCAGGCCCTGCGCACCCTGTGCCGGGCGGCCAGCCGTGCCATTTCCGACGGCTACGGCCTGCTGGTGCTCAGCGACCGGGCCATGGACAAGGGCTACGCCCCCATCCCCAGCCTGCTGGCCACCGCCGCGGTGCACCACCACCTGATCCGCGAAGGCGACCGGGTGCGCACCGGCCTGATCGTCGAGTCCGGCGAGCCGCGCGAGGTGGCCCACATGGCCCTGCTCATCGGCTACGGCGCCGGCGCGGTCAACCCGTACCTGGCCATCGAAAGCATCAAGGACCTCTGCGCCCGCAATTACCTGCCCGGCGAACCCAGCGCCGACGAGGCCGTGAAGCGCTACTTCAAGGGCCTCAAGAAGGGCATCCTGAAGACCATGGCCAAGATGGGCATCAGCACCCTGTCCAGCTACCAGGGCGCGCAGATCTTCGAGGCCATCGGCGTGGACCAGTTCGTCATCGACGAATACCTCACCGGCACCGCCTCCCGGGTGCGCGGCATCGGCCTGCGCGACATCGCCGAGGAGGCCCTGGCCCGGCACGCCCTGGCCTTCGGCCCCGAGCCGGCCGGCGATGTGCTGGTTCCGGGCGGCTACCTGGCCTTCCGCGCGGACGGCGAGCGGCACATCTGGAACCCCCTGACCATCGGCAGCCTGCAGAAGGCCGTGCGCCAGCAGGACGCCGCCAGTTACCAGGAGTTCGCCAGGTTCATCAACGAGCAGCAGGAGTACCCGGGCACCCTGCGCGGGCTGTGGGACCTGACCCAGGCCGGCCCCGCCGTGCCGCTCATGGAGGTGGAGCCCGCCGCCCAGATCGTCAAGCGCTTCGTCACCGGCGCCATGTCGTTCGGCAGCATCTCCAAGGAAGCCCACGAGAACATGGCCATCGCCATGAACCGCATCGGCGGCCGCTCCAACACCGGCGAGGGCGGCGAGGATCC
>Ga0209415_10009140_pt1 | contig 17060 bp, 10 predicted proteins | sample PeaSoiSIISIP2007_FD_187696 | JGI IMG/M metagenome (GOLD analysis project Ga0209415, IMG submission 187696) | Peat soil microbial communities from Weissenstadt, Germany - SII-SIP-2007 (SPAdes) (version 2) | ecosystem: Environmental > Terrestrial > Soil > Wetlands > Peat | place: Germany... | reverse complement strand
GCCCGGAGGATGAGCATTGATTTTTGACGACCTCAGAGCGATTCAGAGCCAGTACGGTTATCTGCCAGGCGAGCAACTGGCGGCACTGTCCGAGCGGACGAACACACCTCTGTTTCGCATTCACGGTGTCGCCGATTTCTATCCGCACTTCCATCTCACGCGGCCCCCCAAGGTGACCGCCGGCGTGTGCGCGGACATGTCGTGCCATTTGCGCGGCGCCGCTAATCTCCGCGGCGGTTTACACCAGCGCTTCCACGGAATGAGCGAGAAAGACGTTGCCATCCGCGACATCTCCTGTCTGGGCCAGTGCGATGGCGCTCCGGCGGTTTCGATCAACGATCATATTTATCGCGGCGCGACTCTGGCTCAAGCCGAGGCGCTGGTGCTGACGGCACTGGGGGGAAACCAGCTTCCCGACCTGCCCGCCGACGAGAAGGTGTCCGGCCTGGCATCGGATCCCTATCCGGGCGTCGCGCACTATGGCGCTTTGCGAATGGTGGCGGCTGCGCGCAACTGGGACGCGGTGATCGCGCAATTGAAGGCCAGCGGATTGAGTGGACTGGGCGGCGCGGGATTTCCCACCGGCATGAAGTGGGAAGCGGTGCGAAGAGCGCCGGGGCCCGAAAAATACGTGGTCTGCAACGCCGATGAGAGTGAGCCCGGCACCATCAAGGATCGCTTCATCATGCACAATCTCCCGAATCTGGTGATCGAGGGCATGATCATCGCCGGGCTGGTAACCGGAGCGCAAAAAGGCATCCTTTATATCCGGCATGAGTATCACGCGCAAGAAAAGATTCTGCACGACGAGATCGAGCGCTGTTACGCGGAGGGAATTCTCGGAAGCAACGTGGTGGGATCGGGCCTCACGTTCGACCTGGAGCTGTTCGTAAGCCCGGGTGGATACATTTGCGGCGAAGAGAGCGCGCTGATCGAGGCGATTGAAGGCAAGCGCGCGGAGCCCCGCAATAAACCGCCGTTTCCCGTTACGCAAGGGGTCTTCAACAAGCCGACCGCGCTGAATAATGTGGAGACGTTCGCGAACGTTCCGCAGATTCTGGTGAACGGCGTGGAGTGGTACAAGGCGCAGGGACAGGGCGGCGCGGCGGGCCTGAAGTTTGTGGGCATCAGCGGCGACGTGCGGCGTCCGGGGGTGTTCGAGATTCCGATGGGTCTGACGATGTCGGAAGTGATCTTCAACCTGGCGGGCGGCATCGTGGATGGGAAGCAGTTGAAGGCATTCGCGCCATCGGGTCCTTCGTCGGGATATTTGCCGGCGTCGAAGGCGGACGTGCGGCTGGATTTCAAATCACTGGCTGCGATCGGATCGATGCTGGGCTCGGGCGCAATTGTGATTTGCGCGGAGGGCCGCTGCATGCTCGATATGGCCTTGAACGCGGTGAAATTCTTCCGCAACGAATCCTGCGGTAAGTGCGTTCCGTGCCGCATGGGTTCGCAAAAGCTGGTGGACATTCTGACCGGTTGGACCCAGGGCAAGGGGTCGCCCGCGGACATGGCGTTGATCGAAGACCTGACCGATGCATTGAAGCTGACCTCCATTTGCGGCCTCGGCCAATTCGCGCACGCACCGCTCACTTCGGTTCTGGAACATTTTCGTGACGAAGTGGAGGCGCACATTCGCGCTCGCCGGTGTCCGGAAGGCGTGTGCCCGATGCGCGAGGTGCTGGCGTGAGCGACATTCAACTCACGATCGACGGATTGCAGGTTTCGGTTCCCGAAGGGACCAGCCTGTTCGACGCGGCGCGCATGAACGGCATCGCGATCCCCACACTGTGCCATCAGCAGAACGAGACGCCGGTGGGGGTGTGCCGTGTCTGCGTGGTGGACGTGGAGAAGGCTCGCGTACTAGCCGCTTCCTGCGTGCGGCCCGCTGAAAACAATATGGTGGTGCACACCAATTCCGACCGCGTGCAGCGTACGCGCCGGACGCTGGTGGAAATGCTGATGGCGGATCATCCCAGCCCATGCGCCCGCCAGCGCAACTCGAACGATTGCGAACTGGAGACTCTGGCGCGGCTGGAAGGCATCACCGAGCCGCGATTTCCGCGCCGCATCTCACCACGCGGCCAGGACAGCTCATCGCTGGTGATCGCGGTGGATCACGAGGCCTGTATCCTGTGCGATCGCTGCATCCGGGGCTGCGACGAGATTCGCCATAACGACGTGCTGGGGCGGCGCGGCAAGGGTTTTATGGCGGGCATTGCTTTCGACACCAACCTGCCGATGGGCAATTCCTCCTGCGTGTCGTGCGGCGAGTGCATGGTGTCGTGCCCCACCGGCGCGCTCACCAACAAAAGCGTGGTGCAAACCGTGCTGCCCGGCGAACCGGTGGACGTGGATGAACTACAGCAGCTCTCGTATTTCCAGAAGGTGTCGGGAACATTTCTCGAGCTGAACAAGAATGCGGTGGTTCGCCGGCATTTCCGCAAGGGCGAGATCGTTTGCCGCGAAGGCGAGTACGGTTCCACGGCCTTCTACATCCTCGAAGGGCAGGCCGAGGTTTCCCTTGCAACGCCCATGGCGCACGTGAATACCGAAAGCCACGGGACTGGATTCCTGGGCAAGATGACCAGCCGCCTGTTTGGACGCCAGCAGGAACGCCGCTCCGAAGAGGGCCGGCGCGCCACTATTCCGATCGACGCGCCGGTGGACTTGCCCTACGACCATCCGGTGGCCATGCTGGGGCCGGGCGATCTGTTTGGCGAGATGACTTGCATGAGCCTGTATCCGCGCTCCGCCACGGTGCGCGCGGCCACCGACTGTGTGATGTTCGAGATGCTGCGCAACGTGCTCGACATCATCCAGCGCAACAAGACCTTGAAGGCGCAACTGGAAGCCAATTATCGCAAGCGCGCCCTCGACGATCATCTGCGCAGCGTTCCCATGTTCGCGGCGCTGGATCAGGAGTTCATCGATATTCTGCGCGACAAAGTGGAACTGGTGCGCTACACCAAGGGCGACGTGATTTGCCAGCAGGGCGACATCGCCGACAGTTTCTACCTGATCCGGCTCGGTTTCGTGAAGGTTTCGGAACCCCATCCAGGCGGCGAGTTGGTGCTGGCCTATCTGGGGCGCGGCGGATACTTCGGCGAGATCGGATTGCTGGGCGGCGGAGTGCGCACGGCCACCTGCACGGCGCTGGATCACATAGAGCTGGTCCGTATCCACGCCGAGGAATTTCACCGCATGGTGGAGCGGTTCCCGGAAGTGCGCAGGAGCCTGGAGACCCTGGTACAGGAGCGGCAGCAGCAGAACCGGCAACGCCTGGCGACGGCCACCAGCATGCCGCTGGATTCGTTCCTGACCCAGGGCTTGATGGATGCGCAAAGCCTGCTGGTGATGGACCTGGAGCGCTGCACCCGTTGCGACGCGTGCGTGCGGGCTTGCGCGGATGCCCATGACGGCGTGACGCGGCTGATCCGAGAAGGCCAGCGCTTCGACAAATACTTAGTAGCCACGTCCTGCCGCCATTGCAGCGATCCGCTGTGCATGGTCGGTTGCCCGGTGGGTTCCATCCGGCGGCGCAATTCGCTCGAGGTGATCATCGAGAACTGGTGCATCGGATGCGGTCTATGCGCGAAGAACTGCCCGTACGGCAATATCAACATGCATCCGTTTACGGTGATGGAGAACGATCCGGTGAACCTGGGGCGTCAAATGGCCGTGGTGAAGCAGAAGGCGACCTCCTGCGATTTGTGCACCGATTTGGAGGAGCCCAGTTGCGTGTACGCGTGCCCGCATGACGCCGCGCACCGCGTGGAACCGAACGAGTTTTTCCGCTGGGTGGGCACTCCGCTGGCCCCTGGAAGCACAGAGAAAGCAGCGCGGAGAACCTAGCGAGCCACGATGCGGATCGACCAGACACACCGCCCCTGGGTGATTGCGACTGTCGCGCTGGCGATTGTGAGCACGGTGGCGTACGTGGTCTATGCGGTGGAGGCGCCCGCGGGTCCGCGCGGCGGAAGCGCGATGGGGCTCACATTTGGCATCGTGGGCTACGGGCTGATGCTGTACGCCGGCCTGCTGGGAGCGCGCAAACGAGTTCCCACCTGGCGCATCGGACGCGCGCAGACCTGGATGCGCGGGCACCTGTGGCTGGGCCTGCTCAGCCTGCTGCTGATCCTCTTTCATGGAGGCTTCGCGTTTCGCGGACCGCTGACGCTGGTGCTGATGTTGCTATTCTTCATCGTGATCGGGAGCGGCATTTTGGGCGCCGCGATCCAGCATTACGTGCCGAGCCTGATGACGTCGCGAGTGCCGCTGGAGACCATTTACGAGGAGATCCCGCATGTACGAGCGCAGCTCCGCGAGGAGGCCGATCAATTGGCGGCCGCCATCTGCGGCCCGCTGAATGGGTCAACCGAGGAACAAACTCAATCCGTATTGGTGGAGATTGAGCACGACGATCGAGAGCGTTTTCGCGAGGTTTATCTGCGCAAGGTGCGGCCGTATCTGGCGAACCCGGAGACGCAAGGCAATGAGCTGGGCGATCCGCTGCGCTCGGGAGAAACTTTTGAGGCTCTCCGCCGGCTGCTGGCGGAGCCCGTGCATGGAGTATTGGACGATCTGGAAAACATCTGCGAGGAAGAGCAGCAGTTGAGCCGGCAGATTCGAATATATCGGTGGCTGCACGCCTGGCTGCTGGTACACGTTCCACTTTCGATCGCGCTGTTGGTATTGGGCGCCATACACGCCGTGATGGCGCTGAGATATTAGAGCATGGCGGGACGCATACGCACCAACAAAAAGCTCGCGCAGCGAATTAATCTGAACTATTTCAAAACGCTGCGCGGCATCCCGCGCTGGCGGCGCATTCTGTCGGGCGTGTTCGTGGTGGCTGGGCTGGGCTGGCTGGGGTGGTATGCGCTGGCGGGAAGTCCGAAGCCCTACAATGCTGGACCGCTCGGCCACGCTCACGCGCTGCTGGGCCAGAAGTGCGGCGCCTGTCACATGTCGCAGGCGAGCTATCGGCAGAGCGCGACCGATCAGGCTTGTTTGGGGTGTCACGACGGGCCGGTTCACCAGGAAGATCAGCGCTTCACGCCGTCTTGCTCAAGCTGTCACGTGGAGCACGAGGGCGCGTTTCGCTTGGCGAGCACTAGCGATGCGACCTGCACGCAATGCCACGCGGATTTGAAGACCACGCACGGCGCATCGAAGTTCGTATCGAACATTCGTGGATTCGATAGCAGCCATCCTGAATTCGCCGCGCTGCGGCCGGGAGTCATGGATCCCGGAACGGTGAAGTTCAATCATCAGGTACATCTGAAGGACGAGTTGCGCGGCCCGAACGGTGGGGTGCAGTTGAAGTGCGCCGATTGCCATCGGCCGCCAGGGACGGACGAATCCTGGCCATTTGGAATATCCGGCGCCGCGTTAAAACCCGCGTCGTTCACTGCGTCGGATCGATTGCCCGACCGGTCCTACATGCAGCCGGTGGATTATGAGAAGCACTGCGCGACATGCCACACGCTGCAATTCGACCGGCGTTTTAGCGAGTCGACGCCGCACAAAGAACCGAAAGTCGTCTACGATTTCGTGTTCAATAAGCTGACCGAGTACATCGCGGGTCATCCCGCGGAGATTCCGTTAGTCGATGAGCCCGATAAGCGATTGCCGACGCGTCCTCCGCAGCCGCCCGCGCGCAATGCCGCGGAGTGGGTGCAGCAGCGCATGGCGGACGCGCAGTTGCTGCTGTGGCGAAAATCGTGCAAGGAATGCCACGCCTTGAGCTACTCGAACGGATACGATGCTCTGCCGGTGGTGGCGAAGTCGGCCATCACAACGCGCTGGCTGCCGCACGCGGAGTTTGACCATGAGGCGCATCAGATGGTGCAATGCGCGTCGTGCCACGCGAAGGTGAATACCAGCCGCGAGACGTCGGACGTGCTGATTCCAGGCATCCAAACGTGCCAGCAATGCCATCGCGCGGGCCAGGACGCGGCGGAAGCGCGCTGCTTCGAATGCCACGTTTACCATGATTGGAGCAAGGAAAAGCCGGTCGCTGGAAAGTATACCGTCAAGCAGTTACAGTAGTTTTTAGAGGGCGAACGTCATGAAGTTTGCGGCGATCTTTCCCGCTTTAACGCTCGTAGCCGGAATGCTGCCTGCGCAGAAGCCCGACGCCAAGCCGGGCAGCGTGGAAGGCATCGTCATCAACTCGGTTACCGGCGAGCCGATCAAGAAGGCCATCGTCTCGCTTGGAGGTAAGTACACCGCGACGACCGACGCGGCTGGCCATTTCCATTTCGACAACGTTGCTTCCGGTGCTTACGCCATAGGCGCGGAAAAGGATGGGTTCCAAGCGCCCAACCTCGGGCGGGGTCAGTCGGCAACCGTGGCCGAGGGGCAGCACGTTCAGGATGTGGCGCTGAAGCTGGTTCCATTCGGCAGCGCAAGCGGGCACGTTCTGGATGAGGACGGCGAACCGATCGCGCGAGCCCAAATTTCCGTTGTGCGATATTTCTACAGCCCGCGGGGAAGGCAACTCATTCCCGTTGCGGCAGTCCGCTCGAACGATCTGGGGGAATTTGAGGCGAGCACCCCGCCCGGCCGCTATTACTTTCAAGTGACGGCGGAGCCACCCCGAAGAATTCCGCCGCGCACTCACTGGACTCGTCCCGAGGAAGCTTATCCGGTTGTCTTCTATCCCAACGCCAGCGAAGCTGCTCAGGCTACGGTGGTCAATGTCGCAGCCGGAGCGCGCTTGAACAACATCGATTTCCGGCTGCACAAAATGCCCGCGCATCACATCCGCGGGAAGGTGAACGACAAGGCCGCAGGGTCACCGAGGAACGACGCCAGAGTGGACGTTACGAGGCCGGGGGCGTTCCTCGGAATGAGCCTCGCGGACTCAGCCATCCAGTCCGATGGCAGCTTCGACCCGCGAGGCCTGGTGAGCGATTCCTACACAGTTACATACGCACAATTCGGCTCGGGAAGGATCTTCAACACCACCCAGAAGGTTCGCGTGACAGATGCGGATGTGGACGGCGTCGATCTCACACCGAAGCCGGCGGTGACCGTCTCCGGGACAGTGACGGCCGAAGGCTCACAACCCAAAATCCTCAATATACGAGTTGCTCTTTCGCCTGTAGACGGGACGGAGCAAGGCGGGGAGGGTGTGACGAGCGCCAACGGGAACTTCGCGATCGCAGAGGTACCTCCGGAGACTTTCGACCTTCAAATCACCGATGTGCCGCGCGGCAAATATGTGAAGTCGATCCGGTTCGGCGGCCGCGACGCTAACAATGGCCTGATTGACCTGACCGCGGGTTCAAGCCTTCCTGTGAACATCGTGCTCGGCGAGGATGGCGCCGAAGTGGATGGCTCCGTGCAGAACGCAAGCGGCCAGCCCGTGGCGGCAACCGAGGTCACGCTAGCGCCGGCGGAGGAATACGATCGCCGCTGGGACCTGGCGAAGCGGGCCGTTACCGACCCATCCGGCAATTTCCGGATCAAGGACGTCGCGCCGGGCGAGTACAAAGTTTTTGCGTGGGAAAGCGACCCGGAGGGCAGCGCGCAATCGGCTGAATTCCGCAAAGCGTTTGAGAGCAGAAGCGCGGCGGTTAGCGTTGGCCCGAAAGACAAGGCATCGGTTCAAGTGATCGTCATCACCTCCGATGACGTGGCGAAGGAGATAAGCAAGCTGCCATGATCTCGACGCTCATCGCGGTCGCGCTTCTGGCACAGCAGGTTTCCACGCCCGTTGCGGTCAAAACTCGCGTCGAGGGCCGGGTGATTAATTCCTTGAATGGAGAAGCCGTACGGAAAGCCACGGTGGTCTTGCGCGCGCGCGATGAAGAGCATGGGCTGAGCTACGCCGATGAGACCGATGGCAACGGCCATTTTTCGATCGGTGATGTCGAGCCTGGTGAATACGCCATCTTCGGTGAGCGACCGGGGTTCAGTCTTCAATCCACGGGCGCCACCGGTGCTCCGCCGCCCAACATCAAAGTGGAAGCCGGTCAGCAGATCAAGGACGCCGTGATCCGGCTGACGCCGCTGGGGGTAATCACCGGACGAGTGTTGGATGAGGATGGAGATCCGGTTCGCGGAGCGAGCGTGAGTGCCCTCCGTTATGCGTATTCCGCCGGGAAGAAGGAGCTGAGGAATGTCGAAAATGTTCAGGCCGGCGAGAATGGGGACTTTCGCATATTTGGACTTGGCGCGGGAACATTTTATTTGAAAGCCACGCACTATGGGAGCGGCTCGGAGTGGCCACCGCAGCCTGCTTCATCGTATTACCCGGGAACGTCCGATGAGAGCCATGCCGCACCCGTTGAGTTGCGGGCTGGCGCTCAACTGCGCGGCTTCGATATCCGGCTTCAATCCGCGGGTTCCTATTCAGTGCGCTTCGAGTTCCCGGAAGGGCATCCGCCGGAGAGCGGATATGGTGCGTACCTGGTCAGCGAGCAAGGGGCCGTCGTGGGCAATACGGCGATCTTTCCCCAGACCGGCCTGGTTTTTTCGGGGATCCCACCTGGCTCGTATGAAGCGGTGGTTAGCGTGTCCAATGGCGAGAAGCAAGCATACGCGATTCCGCGTGTCGATGTAAGGAACGCGGACGTGGACGGGGGCACGCTCACGTTCCTGCCCACCGTCGACGTCGCGGGCTCGGTGCGCGTGGAAGGCGGTGCGTTCCAGGAGTTTGACAAGCTGCGCATCAACCTTCAGCCGCCATACCGACCCCCGTACATCGGCAACTTGAGCACCGAGGTAAAAGCGGATGGATCTTTCTTGCTGAAGGATCCCGCCCCGATGGTGTACGCGGTCGCGATCAATCGAGTGACTGGAGTGTATCTAAAATCCGTGCGCATGGGCGACAAGCAACTGGCTGACCGGCGGATTGATTTGGCATCGAAGTTGCAGCCGTTGACGATCGTGCTGGGAGCGGATATGGGCCAGGTGGAAGGCTCCGTCAAAAACACTAAGAGCGAGGCTGTGGTCCGCGCGCGCGTTACGGTGATCGCCTATGGAGATCACTCCGGCCGCATCGATCTCTCCCGAACCGGCTTCACCGATGAGAAGGGCGAGTTCAAGATCAAGGATGTCGCGCCGGGCGAATACAAAGTCTTTGCGTGGGAGGACGTGCCGGTGGGTGCGCCGCAAGATCCGGAGTTCCGCAAGCCATTCGAGAAGCAGGCCCTGATCATACGGATGCAACCGAATGGGCACGAGAAGGTGTCGGTGACGGCTATCGCGAAGGCCCCGGCGGATCGTTCGTCACCGTGAATAGCTGCCCGTTCTTCAAATACAAACGCTGGGCTTCTTCCCGATTGAAGGGGCGGGAGCCGCGGCGATTGAAGACCGCGAGCTGGTTGCCATCTTCATCAACGGCGCGGTCGCGATCGATGCCCTTCGAAACAGCCAGCGCCGGGCCTTTGGTGCGATAGGTCGCGATCAGCTTGGGCGTGGGCTTGGGGCTGAACCCGAGATAGTTGGGTGTGTCGTTGGGAGCGAATAGCTGCACGATGCGCATGCCGTTGATGCCGTCGGCGATGTAGGCGAAGGCGCTGGCGGCGGTCATGCCGAGCTTTACATCGCGCGTGTCGTTGATAGCGCCCTGCGCGGTGAATACCTGTTCGATGCTCGGGCGTTCAGGACGTTCCACGTCCACGATCACCAAGCCCTGCTTGCCGCCGGCGACGTAGGCATACGTTCGGGCGACATAGATATTGCGGGCGTCTTCGAGCGGGACTCCGGCGCCCTGAACCACGCGGGGGTGCGCCAGCGACGTGACATCCAGAACCTTTAGTCCCTGGCGATCCACGACAAAGGCGTAGCGGAACTGGACGGCGACACCTTGCGGATCGACAAGATCGGGCGCGCCGATTTCCGATTCAACTTTCGGCTCCAGTGGGTTCGCGATGTTGACGACGACCAAGCCGCGATCACACAGGATGTAGGCGTAGGATCCCACGATGGTGATGCGGCGCGCGCCCTTTAAAACATTATTGGGGTTAAATGTTGTGGCGCGCTTAAGGAAGTTATTCGCGGGATTGCCGTCCAGCAGCGTGAGCACGCCCGGAGCTTTGCTCTTCAGATTGGGATCGCCAATTACGACCAGCCCCTCTTCGGCATCAGTCACGTAGAGGAAGCCGTACATCAGCGCGATGGCCTGCTCCTCGTTGGCAGGAATGCGCGTTCGCAATGGATCAACGGCCAGCGTGGATGGCGAACCGACCGCGGTGGCGTTCCTGGTTTTCACATAGAAGCGCTGGCCCAAGGGCGACACCGGCGCGGTGACCATCTTCTCGGAGAAATCCTTATTGTCGATATTCGCGACGTCGTACACGCGGAAGCCCCCTTTGCCCAGCGCCGCGTAGAGGTATTCGCCGCGCAACTGGACGTCCAGGACGTTGCCTGGGTGATGGTCGGCCTCGTGCAGTTCGCCGTGATGGCGTTCCACTTCCTCGTAGTTTTTCGAGTAGACGATCTTCTGCAAATCGCTTCCGAAGACAGCGGGCGGATCGTCATGCTCAGCCACGGGGACGGCGTCGAAGCCTTTGGATCCCTCGGCCACGTAGACGTAGCGGCCCATGAAATTGACCAGGTTGGTCCCTTGCATCAGGAGCTGGGCCATCCATGCGTTGTTGTCGCCCTCGCGCGAAACGTGACAATCGGTACACGTTTTGGTTTCGGTCGCTCGAACCGTGTGCGGATAGTAAGGGCTGAATCCGAAACCGCTGAAGCCCTCGGCCGAAACGGTCTGCTGCATGTAATAGATCCAATCGCGATTGGCATTCTGCGAGCTGACGACCACGGCGCAGGTGGATCGCGTGGGCGCGATGCGATGTTTGGTGACGGTGCCGTCCACACCCAACATGTAAATGTCGTCGCGCAGCACTTCGAAATTGTAGGCGGTGTAGTTGCGCGTGGTCAGGCCTTCGTTGTGCAGCATGGGCAGCTTGCGATTCGCCACCATCGGCAGGTGGCAGCCGAAGCAACTGGTGGTCCAGGAGGTGTGGCAGGCGTAGCACGTCATGCGTTCGTTGGAATGCGCCAGCGTGGATTCGTCGCCAGGCACGCTACCCCAGGTGGTCCCGTCTTTCAGAATCGTCTTCGCCAGGCGCGACTTCTCGTTGTAGTGCGGATTGCCGGGAGTGATGGAATCCATCACCTGCACCACTTCCCACGGCTCGCGAACCTGGTCCACCATGGAGCGCTGATACAGCTTGCCCTCTTTCCAATAGAAGCGGCGCTGACGCCAGGGAGTGCGGAGCAACGAAATGTCGGTACCACCCGCGGGCGCAGCGGCAGCCGAAGTTTTCAACGTCGCTTTGTGCGAGATGGAGCCGTGACAATCCACGCAATCGATCTCGACCGCGTTGCGCGTCTCGCCGTAGAGATTGCCGTCGCCATGGTTGTCCTGTCCAAAGTGGCAATCGGTGCAATGCATGCCTTTTTCAAGATGGATATCGCGGAGCTGGACCGATTTTTGAAACTTGTCCTTGTCGTCGGACGGAACCACGTGGCTTTCGGGATCCAGCAGGTTGCCCTTGCGATCGCGCTTGTACACGGCGCGGAACACCCAGCCGTGGCCGTGGAAATCGGCGAATTGCGTGTGCTTGAGCTGCTGGTTGAACTCGGGACTGCCGACTTTCTCCAGGAACGAAAGATCCTTCCACAGCCCGCGCGCCGCGGCGCTCTCCGGATTTGCGAGCCAGGATTGAAAGCGCTGTTCATCTGATGGATCGTGCTGCTCCTTGGGATACATGTGCTCAGCGTCGGTTTCGTTGTCCCACCAGATGTAGCCGAGATAGGACGCCACCATGTTGGTCCCCGGATGAATGTGGCACACGATGCACTGGCTGGTGGGAATGGAGCGCGTGAATTCGTGCTTGATGGGATGGCCGGATTCGTTGCGCGGAATGGTGGGGTCGATCTGGGCGCTGTGGGCCTGGTTGCCATACATCGCATACGGGCCGGAGTGAATCGGCGAACGGTCGTTGGCATAAATGACGTGGCAAGCGGTGCAGCCGCTGTTGCGGTAGTCGCCCGGATGATCGTTGGTGCCGGGCAGCGACAGGATCGGATCGAGCAGGCGCGTTTTTTGCAGCCCGAGAAAAACGGGATCGGTCCGCAGTTCGGTACCCAAACCGCGATCGCTGAGCTTGACGTCCGGACGTCCGGGATCCTCTTCGGGATTGGGGTTGCCGATCTCGGAGCGCTCTCCGCCGCCCCGCTCGAACACGCGCAGGATATTGCCGGGCTGGGACACTTCCCATCGGCCCAGCGGATCCAAGTGTGGAAGCACGCCTTTGGTGCGAGTGAGATCCTGCGACGGCGGAGGATAGGTGTTGACGCGTTGCGCCACGCCATCCGGCGAATAGCTCTCGCCGAAACGCGCGTCCTTGTAGGGGAAACCGCCGTTATTGTAGAGCGCCGCTTGCCACAGCATGGCGCCGGTGGTCATCATGCTGGTGCGGACGGCGAACACTTCCTTGGCGTGGCAACCGGCCGAGCCGCAGGTCTGTTCGGCCACGCGCAAGTCGCCCGGATTGACGAATTGGATGTACTCTTTGGTTTCCTTGAGCCACTGCGTGTAGGGACGAACCGGGTTGGCAGAGCTGCGCCACAGCTCAGGCTGGCTGGGCTTGGGATGGGCCTTCTTTTTGGCTTCGTCGTAGCCGGCCGAACCTTTTTGCGCGCCTGCGGGAGGCATCACATCGGCATGGCCGCCGTGACAATCGGCGCAACCCAGGCGAACGGTTCCGGTGGTGTGCATCGACGCGGAATCGGTTTGGCCGTGGCATGCGATGCAACCGGCGCTGTTGCGGTCGGCTTCTTCTTGCGGCTCACCGAGGCGTGATTGGTTGGATTGTTGCCCGAGCAGGAGCGCGCAAAGAAGCGCACAAGCGCTGCTTACACCCAGAGCAACTGTCACGCTGCGAGTGGTCATCGAGCCTTAGGCCGCTTCATCTGGATATTTTGACAGACTTTGGAGACGTGCAAGCCGAAGGTGTTACGGGCCGGCCTTTATGTCTCACAACCTGACCCTTTTCGAGACCGCATTTGTTCCCAGAGAAGTCAGCGGGATCTAGCTGTGGCTGGGAGTTGGCGGGAGTCGCTGGAACCGAGCTTATTCCTTGAACGGCACTTCTACTTCTACGTAGCTGCCGGGCTGGGCCGCATTCACGGCTGCCGTGATCTTTTCAGCAACGAGCTTCACCATGGGCCATTGTGAATGCTCAAGCACCACGAGCGCGATTGTGCGAGCCTTGAAGTTCTGCTGATGCCGGATGTTTTTGTCCGTGGTCACCATGACTTCGAAACCGGCTTGTTCGGCCGCGTCGATCAGCTCTCCGTTTGCCAATTCTTCCCAACCGCGCGCCCGCGCCTCCTCCACAGAATGGCCGGTTAGGAAACGGGCCAGACCTCGTGGTGTTCCGTTATCGAAAAGAACGAACATCCGGCGTCGTTTCTAGCCGTAACTCGGGGCTTTGTCGAGAGAACGCGCCACAAACGCCATGAGGCTGTCCATCTGCTCACGGGTCACTGGAAACTGTTCGATCACTTCCTCAATGCTCATACCAGCTTCGAGGTTCTCAAACAAAACCTTTACCGGCGTTCGAGTTCCGCGCAGCACCCACGCGCCGCTGACCTTGCCGGGGATGCTCTCTACCGCAGGGCATTGTGACCAATCGAGAGTTGCCATGTTCGTACCCTCCTTTTATCGTAGCCTTTTAGCAGCGTTAAGCTGGGTCGGATAGATAGTGAGAACGATCTGCGCGGCTACTTCTGACACGGCTTTGACAGTCTTCGGCTGAATTGTAAAATCGCAAGGGTTTGGCCGCGTCCCGGCTTGAATGCCGATGCTGAAGCTGCGAATGGACGCATTATTCCACAAGCGCCGCTTCGATTCGGGAAGGCGTTCAATGAGCCGACAGAATGCCCGTATGGTGGAATCCACAGTCTTAGTGAGCGCGGCAATTTCGAGGTGGGCCGAATATTGTTCGCGCTCCCGTCCGGCGTAGAGGACATCCACTTTCGCGCCGAGGGCTTTTACTAGGGGCTGAAGATCGTGCCTTGAATAGATGTCAAGATCGACGTTCAGAAAGTGCGTCGTTGACGAACGGCCTCTAGAATCGGAATCGGACATTGGCGAAGACCGCGAGCAGGGTTCGATTGGTAGAGATATCGCGCAGACCTTGAAATGGCGCCAGCGCATCCACGCCGCCGGTGAGGACGATATTTTCTGAAAGCGGCGGACGATAAGAAAGGCCGATCCCGGAATCGGCTCCGATACCGGTGTGGATCGGCGACTGGAACAGCAGCAGCGCCAGAGGATCGGTACGCGCGAAGAACAGCAGATTCTCATTCAAGAACAGGCGGAGCTTGGGCGTGACGTCGATGTCCACTCCCGCGTTGTATAGGAACAAGCCCGGATTGACGAAATTGGCTTGCCCCTCGGTCTTGCTGGTGCGCAGATCGGGAACCAGGCTGCCGCCATTCACCAGCGCGACGCCGGTTCCAGTGAGTCGAATACCCTCGCGATCGAAGAGGCTGAAGAAGCCGCCCGCGAAGTTTGGATTGTCGAAGATGGTGTCAAAACCGCGCGCGGATCCGTCACGCGGATTTTTGTCGCCGGACGCGTAGAAGAACGAGAGCCGGTAACGCAGCCAATCCCGATCGAGCGACAATTCCACGGCCGCCATCTGCGCATTGATATCCACGCGGCGTCCGGCGATTTCGTTGAAATTGTCGTGACCAAGAACCTGATAGAACGCGTGCGTGAGATTGAGCTTCCCGAAATGGCCGTCGCCCGTGAGCCCGTAGTAGTAAGCGCGCAGGGAGTGCGGCTGCACATTGCCGATGGGGGCCGGGCGAACCAGGAAATTGTTGGTGTCGTACTGGAGCGAAGGGTCGTCCTTGTTGTAGTGGAAACTGGCCTGGATGGTGTAGCCGTGCTTGATGAAATCCTGGCGATAGACATTGGCGATCATGACCTGCTGGTGGCGGAAAGCCATGGAGTTCAGGCCGCTGTTGGAGTCCTTTTCCAGCATGGCGAAATAGGCCAGGTTGAATTGATAGCGGTTGGAGTCGAAGTTGCCGAACAGGCGCACGCCGGGCTCCTGATCCGAGAAGATGAAGCCGCGGAAATCGCTGGTGAAGGACTGCACGCCCACGCGCAGCGAGATGAAGTCGAACTGGTTGCTCAGATCCTTCAGCTTCACTTCGGCGAAGCCCTCCTGCAAGCCGAGGTGCGAGTCCAGGCGCGTGGTTCCTTTGCGTACATCGAAGTTGACGACGCCATTTTCCTGCGCGGCCAGGTAATTGACGTTCACCTCGGGCGTGATCTGGATGCGCCAGTCGGCCGGACGGAACGAGGTATCGCCGTGGAACAGGTCGAAGGAGAACGCCATATTCTCGCTGATGAGGAATTGGCCGAAGCGTCCAAAGAATTGCGCGCTATTCGGGTTGGCAGCGCTCACGCCGCTGGGAACGGGCAGGCGGCGGCCATCGGTGAAGGTGTCGCTGGTGAAGGTGAAATCGAAGAAAGTTTGATTTCCGATGATGGGATAGTCGCCTTTGAGCTTGTTGCGATTGAACGGATCGTACCAGTGGCCTTGGGTGTAGGGCACTTCGCCGGTCGGATAGCGATGGTAATCGGTTGGAAACGGATAGCTCCAGCGATTCGGGACGGCGTTGAAAACCTGATCGTCCGTCGGCAGTGGCGACAGCGGCTTGGCCTCGGTGGCGCTCAAGGGTGGAGGCATCGACGGCAAGTTGCGATAGGTGGCTGCGGCTGGCTCTGGCGGAAGTGGCGGAGGCTTGGGGCCGAGATCGGGCAGACGCGGGATTTCGCGGACGCCTTCTGAGCCCGATGGAACCGCCTTCATAGCGAACTGGAGCGGGAACACGTCACCGGCGGCCAGATTGATGTCGCCCAGCGCGAAGGGCAGGAAGCCATCGCGCGACGCTTTCAGTTGATAGCGGCCGGGCGCGAGATTCACGAAGCGGAATGAGCCGTCGCCCGCGCTGGTCTTGGGCGGCAGGCTGCGGCCGTTGGTCAGGTTTTGGAGGACAATCGCGACGCCGCCGAGTCCCAGGCCTTGTTCGGTGCTGACGATTCCTTGCACAGCGGCGGTGCCCGGGAATGTTTGACGGGGGATGCGCTGGACCTGGCCGGCCTGGGCGACAATGAGCTGTGTGACCGCGACTATCCACAAACACGCCGCCGTCCTCCGCTTCAGCAAATATCGCGCACGACGCAGCGGGCCGCAGTTATTGATTTCCACGTGCGAGCGCGTCCCGCTCTGTGCGCTCCGATGAATACGCGCCGCGATTGGCACAAATACCTTTGTACAAGAATCCCGTTATGGGGTGTGGTGCGTCAAGCGGGATCGCGAGGGAAGAGCGTCAAGGGGCGATGAAGTTCTTGGATGGACTTCACTTTGCCTTTGCGCTCGGCGATGTAAATCGTGAGCAAGCCGCAGGACAGGCAGATGGTGACCACCGGTAATACTTCAAGCTGCCAGTGATGCGGCCTCCGGATCGCGAAGACCGCAGAAGCGATCAACAAGCCGATTGCGTTGCCGGGCAGTCCGTACTTCCAGCGTCTCCCCATAACCAGGATCTTACTACGGCTGCAGCCCCGGCGCGACGTAGGTATAAAACAACGCGATCAGGCCGATGATGCTCGTTTACCGCAAGCCGGTCTCGTATGTGACCCGGGCCCCCTGTCCCAGCCTCAACTGATTGCCGTCCTCAGTGCTGATAACCCACGAATCGCCTTCCTGCGACCTTGCTGGAAAGCAGTTCAGCGTTAAATCGTTCTCAAAGACGAACGCGGTATCGCCGCCAGGGGGCCGGACCTCGACTTTCACCAGCCGCCTGCCAACCATCTTGGGGAACTGATCCAGCAGCTTGGCAACGGAATCGCTGCTGCCGACGAGAATCTTGCCCCCTTGTTCCAGACGAGGCCCAGAATCGCTGCTTATCCAGAGGGAGCCAACCTTTCGATGTTTCCTGATCCTTTCAGGAACAGGAAGAGGTTGGTGAAAATCGAGACACAATTCGTCCAGGTCCTTGCG
>Ga0209415_10009139_pt1 | contig 17061 bp, 14 predicted proteins | sample PeaSoiSIISIP2007_FD_187696 | JGI IMG/M metagenome (GOLD analysis project Ga0209415, IMG submission 187696) | Peat soil microbial communities from Weissenstadt, Germany - SII-SIP-2007 (SPAdes) (version 2) | ecosystem: Environmental > Terrestrial > Soil > Wetlands > Peat | place: Germany... | reverse complement strand
ACAACTCGTACTTACTTGAGAACCAAAACGGCGGAGCTGGAAGTAAAAGAGGAGTGAATCTGGCCCAACCAACCAACGAAATCTAGCGGGGTTCTGGGGATTCTCTCACACTCGGTTTGGCGGCCCAGATGAGAAAACCCCCATGGCAGCGGCACATGGCTTCGAGGCCCGTGCGCTGAACCCCAGCGGGTGCATTCTAGGCGATTCGCGGGGAAACACAAGAAGTTTTTTCGCGCAGGTCGCGAGCCGGGCCGCCCCAACCGCTTCCCGACGTATTTTCGGGAAAGAAAAAGGAGCAGTCATGAAGTTCGCGACCGTTTCAAAAACTCTGGTATTGGGTTTAGCTCTGATGCTCGCTTCTAGCGCCTTCGCTTCCGACAAAGGCAAGCTGCAACTCGTAAATCCCGTGACCGTCAACGGCACCACTCTCAAAGCCGGCGAATACAAACTGGAGTGGACTGGCACCGGCAACGTGGAACTCAACATTATGAAAGGCAAAAATGTGCTGGCCAAAGTACCGGCTCACGTAGTTGACCTGAACGCTCCCTCGCCAAACGACGCCGCCATCACCACCAAGAGCGACAACGGCACCAAAACCCTGGCCGGCGTCCGCTTCGAAGGCAAGAAATACGCCCTCGAACTAGGAGACCAGAGCGACAGCATGCAAGCGGGTTCCAGCAAGTAACGATCAACTACGACAGCAAAAGGGAGCACGCAAGCGTGCTCCCTTTTTGGTTTCACTAGCAACTAGCAACTAACCACTGCCCTTAATACTTCGGCACCTTCGGGTCCACGCGCTCGGCCCAGGCTTTGATTCCTCCGGCGAGGTTATGCACTTTCTTGAATCCCGCCTGCTGCAGGAACGCGACTGCCTTGGCACTGCGTCCGCCCATCTTGCAGTGGACCACGATCTCGCGGCTGGAATCGAGTTCGCTGACGCGCTTGGGCAAATCATTCAGCGGAATCAGATGCCCGCCGATGTTGCAGATCTGGTATTCGTGCGGCTCGCGCACATCGAGCACGAACAGATCATCCTTCGCGTCCAGACGCCGCTTCAACTCTTCTACTTGAATTTCAGGAACTCCACTGGCCACAGGTTTTTCCTCCCCGCGAATGCCGCAAAACTCGTTGTAGTCTATCAGTTTCGTAACGGTGGGATGGGTGCCGCACACCGGGCAGTCAGGATTCTTACGCAGCTTCAACTCGCGAAATTTCATCCCCAGCGCATCAATCAGCAGCAGCCGCCCCACGAGCGGTTCGCCCACGCCCAGGATCAGCTTGATCACTTCGGTGGCCTGCATCACGCCGACCAGCCCCGGCAGAATGCCGAGCACGCCGCCCTCCGCGCACGAAGGAACCAGCCCTGGCGGTGGCGGCTCAGGATAGAGGCAGCGATAGCACGGCCCATCTTCAGTGGCAAACACGCTGGCCTGCCCCTCGAAGCGGAAGATCGAGCCATACACATTCGGCTTGCCGGTGAGCACACAGGCGTCGTTCACCAGGTACCGCGTTGGGAAGTTGTCGGTGCCGTCGGCGATGATGTCGAACTCGCGAAACAGCTCCAGCGCATTTTCGCTGCTCAACCGCATGTCGAACGTGCGCAGATTCAGGAACGGATTGATTCCCTTCAGCTTGTCCGCGGCGGAATCGAGTTTCTTTCGTCCCACATCGGCGGTCGAGTGGATAATCTGCCGCTGCAGGTTCGTGTAATCGACCACATCAAAATCCACCAGCCCCAGCGTGCCCACGCCCGCCGCTGCCAGGTACAGCGCCAGCGGCGACCCCAGCCCTCCCGTGCCGATACACAGTACGCGCGCAGCCTTGAGCTTCTGCTGCCCCTCCATGCCCACCTCGGGCATGATTAGGTGGCGCGAGTAGCGCAGGATTTCGTCCTTGCTGAGAGTCACGGGAATTTGAGTGGCGATGCTGGCCATAAGTCCTCAATCTGTGGATTGCGAGATTCCGGGTCCGGGAGATCAGAACGCGGGACAACAGGAAAAGCGCGCATTTGCGGCGCCTCCCGCGATGGAAGGTACGATCGAGATGTTATCACCTTCATTCACGGCAGTCGCTTCCTTCTGCAGGTAGCGGATGTCCTCGTCGTTGACATACAAATTTACGAAAGCCCGCAGCTTGCCCTCGTCGGTATAAAGATGCCGCCGGACTTCGGGATGCTTCGCCACCAGCGCATCCATGGCTTCCGCAACCGTGCCCGCCGATACTTCCACCGTGGCCTGTTTCCCCACGTACTGCCGCAAAGGAGTAGGAATGTGAATCTTGCTCATAATCTAGTCAAGTGTAAAGGATGCGCCACGGATACGCGAAGATTCAGACAATCCGATGAGCGGACATTGAGCCGATGATCTGAAAAATTCGGGAATGCCAAATCGCCGCTCCAGGCCTTCGTTTTGCAAACAGCCGTCAAATACGCCAATGGCCAGCCTGCCGTAGAATGAATCGAACACAAGGGAGAAACTACGATGACGATTTTCGATCCAGCTCGAGGCAGAGTAATTGACGGCGGCGGCGGTGGCGGAGGCATGCTTTTGCGGCTAATCGGTCTTGGCTTTGCCGCATTGTTATTGCTGATTTTACTATTGAGTTCCGTGGCCAAGGTCGGCACCGGCCACGTCGGCGTCCTCACCCTGTTCGGAAGAGTCACGGGCGAGACCCTGAGTGAAGGCATCCATCTCATCAACCCGCTGAAGACCAACAACGAAATGTCGATCCAGACACAGACCCTGAAGGAATCTGCCAGTGTGCCTTCCAGCGAAGGCCTAATGATCAGTCTGGATACCTCGCTCATTTATCATCTCAATCCGAACCGAGCCGCCGAAGTTTTCCAGAAGACTGGCGCCGATTACGAAAACGTGGTGGTCGAGCCCACGCTCCGCTCCGAGATCCGCGACGCAACCGCCTCCCATACCGCCAACGCTCTTTACACCGGCGAGCGCGAAATGGTGGCCAAGCAGATCTACGACCAGGTCAGCGCTCAACTCACGCAGCGCGGTCTGATCGTAGAGAAAGTTCTCTTGCGCGACATCCAACTCCCGGCCACTCTGAAGGCCGCCATTGAAGCCAAGCAGCAGGCCGAGCAGGAATCTCTGGCCATGAACTTCCGCCTGCAAAAAGAAACCCAGGAAGCCCAGCGCAAGCGCATCGAAGCCGCCGGTGTCCGCGACTTCCAACAGATCGTAGCGCAGGGCATCAGTGCGCAACTGCTGGAGTGGAAAGGCATCGAAGCCACCGAAAATCTCGCCAAGAGCCCCAACACAAAAGTCGTAGTAATCGGCAACAGCAAGAATGGCCTGCCCTTGATCCTGGGACAGTAACTGCTTGTGGGAAGACCCGTGTTGGGCGGCGGCTCGTGCACCAGGATTTGTGTGGGGACGGGCACTCTTGTGAGCTTGCCCTGAGCGAAGCCGAAGGGTCCGTCGCCCGCAGGGCGACTCTTGCTCTTTCCGCTGCTAACATGAACCCGTGCCCCCTCTGCTCGAAGTCCGAAACCTGAACATTGAATTCTCCGCCAAAACCCTGGCCCTGCGGGCCAGTGGGCGGGCAGGAGTGCCCGTCCCCACACAATCCTCCACCGCGGTTCGCGACCTCACTTTCTCCCTCGCGCCCGGCGAAGTCCTCGGCCTGGTCGGCGAATCCGGTTCCGGCAAATCGATCACTTCGCTCGCCATCATGCGCCTGCTGCCGCCACAGGCCCGCATCTCTGGTGAGATTTTATTTGCCGATGGCCGCAACGGCTCTACCCCGCGCGACCTTTCCGCGCTGCCTGACGACGCCATGCGCCAGCTGCGTGGCTCCCGCATCGCCATGATCTTTCAGGAACCGATGACCGCGCTCAACCCCGTGATGCGCGTAGGCGAACAAATCGCTGAAGCTGTGCGCGCACACAGCACCATTCCGAAAAATGACGCCTGGCAGCGCGCCATCGCTGCCATGAACGATGTAGCCATCCCCGAACCCGACCGCCGCGCCCGTGACTATCCTCACCAGCTTTCCGGCGGCATGCGCCAGCGTGTGATGATCGCCATGGCCATCGTCAACCGTCCGCAGTTGTTGATTGCCGACGAGCCCACCACCGCCCTCGACGTCACGATCCAGGCACAGATTCTCGAATTGCTTTCGCAACTCCGCGCCAAGTTCGGGCTGGCCATGCTCTTCATCTCGCACGATCTCGCTGTCATCTCCCAGGTTGCCGACCGTGTTGCCGTGATGTATGCCGGCAACCTGGTCGAACTCGGATCGAAGCGCGACATCTTTCAAGCGCCCGCCCACCCCTACACACGCGGCCTGCTTCACGCCGTGCCCGATCTCAAGACCGACCGTGCCCGCCCGCTCTCCACCATTGAAGGCACGGTGCCCCCACTGCGGGCCATGCCGCCGGGCTGCGCCTTCGAGCCGCGCTGCGAATTTCGTGTGGCGGATTGCGCACGCCTGCTGCCGCCTCTGGTGGAAGTCACCCCCGGCCACTGGGCTCGCTGCCCGGTGCTGAATTCCTAAGAGATGCGAGCAGGGATTTTAGCGCAGGGCATCCTTCCGACACGCGCGGAGGCCTGGCTGGTCTATAATCGCCATTTTGTCCGGTGATTCTTGCGCATACTGCTGCTCAGCGACATTCATGCCAATCTCGAAGCGCTGCAGGGCTGTTTGGCCACAGCTCCCTCCTTCGACGTCGTCGCCAATCTTGGCGACATCGTCGGATACGGCGCCAGTCCCAACGAAGTGACCGAACGCTCGCGCAACCTGGGAACCATTTTCGTTCGCGGCAACCACGACAAGGCTGCCACCGGCCTGATCTCGATCGACGACTTCAATCCTCTGGCCGGCGCCGCTGCCATGTGGACGCGCGACCAGCTCACTTCCGACAATCTCGATTGGCTCCGTGCTCTGCCTCAGGGTCCGGTACAAGTGCAGGAGGTTCCTCAGGTGCAACTGGTGCATGGGTCGCCTAACGATGAGGATGAATACCTGGTTTCGATCGGCGACGCTCTTGCTCCTCTGATTGCGTTATCCGCGCCGCTTACATTCTTCGGGCACACGCACCTGCAGGGAGGATTTTTTGCCAACGGCTCCGGAGCCGACGGCTTCCGTCCCGAGTACCGCACCGTGGGGCAGGCGGAGTCCGTTTCCATGCAGTTGAAACCGGAAACGCGTTACATGATCAATCCCGGTTCCGTCGGACAGCCCCGCGACGGCGATTGGCGCGCCGCCTTCGCATTGTTTGACACCGAGGCACAGATCGTTCATTTCCACCGCGCCCCCTATAACCTGAAAACAGCCCAGGACCGCATCTTCGCCGCCAACCTTCCCGCCCGCCTAGCCACCCGCCTGGCCGCCGGCCGCTGACCGTCGCCGGATTCAATCAGCTGTTGTGTCTTCTGAGCGTCCAAAAAACCGTTTTGTCATCCTGAACGAAGTGAAGGACCCCTGCAACGCTTGTGTTACGACCGGCCTGGCAGGGAATTTCCATCACTGCTTCTGCCCTAGGCTGCCATGGGAGATCACCCCCGCTTTCCCACGATTCCGGTAGGGTTGTAAACTCGACCGCATGCCCTCTTACTCCCGCGGCTCCACCACGAACGCTCTTTTCCCGCAAAGCGAAGACTCCCGCTCCCACCCTCCCGATCATTACCTGATCGCCCACAGCGACGGCGGCGCCCGCGGCAATCCCGGCCCCGCCGGATACGGCGTGGTCATCAAGGATGAATCCGGCAACCAAGTCGCGGCGCTCAGCGATTACCTCGGCCACCAGACCAACAACTTCGCCGAATATCAGGGACTGATCGCCGCTCTCGAATACGCGCTGCAGCACGGCCCCAAGGCGCTCAAGCTCATCAGCGATTCCGAACTGCTGGTCCGCCAGATCAAAGGTATCTACAAAGTGAAAAACCCTACGCTGCGGGATCTGCACGCCCGCGCCCAAGAATTGATCAAGCAACTGGATTGGTTTTCCATCGGACACGCCCTTCGCGAACACAATAAGGAAGCCGACCGCCTCGCAAACGAGGCCATGGACAAAGGCATGGGGCGAGGATCAGCAAGGGCAGGAGCTGGCACAGCCCATGTGGCCGCGGCCGCCCCGGCCGCGAGGTTTTCGTCCCAGACTCCGCAAGAATTCGAAGGCACCGTCCGCAACGGTGTTGTGGAGCTAGCAAGCGGCAAACTCCCAGAAGGCACGCAAGTGCAAGTGCGCGTGAAAAAAGGGCTGTAGCCGTCAGCCGCTAGCGCGCCGGTCCAGCGAGTTTCGCGTACTCCGCCTTGGCTTCCTTCAGGATGGGGATGCCCGGATCGGCGTCTTTCCAGAGCGTGAGGAAATCTTTATAGGCGGCAAAGGCACGTACGCGGGCCGCATCGCCATCCGCCGTACTTTGCCCAACACGAACGTGCGAGGCGCCCGTCCCCTGACTTGCATATCCCGCCTCGAGAGCGTTGGCACGAGCTACTCCCAGATGTGCCAACGCGCCCGTCCAGCAGTTCCAGACGATGCCGCTGTGGTCGAGAATTTTCTGAAACTCAGCGGCGGCGGCAGCGCCCTGTCCCGCGGCCAGATTAGCCTCCCCGCGTACATACACGGGATAGAGGCAGGAAAGATTGTTGACGAACTGAATGCTGCCCAACTCGATGGGCAACGCAGGCTGCAGAGCATGGAGGGCGCCAGTTGGGTCCTTTTTGTCCAGCGCTAATTGCGCCTGGATCGCTGGCAGCCAAAGCGACTGCATCTGGGTATCGAGTGGAAAGCGCTTCCCCAAGTCCTGGGCCAGGGACTCGGCTCGAGCCGCGTCACCTGCCATGGCAAACGCAAGCGCGGCTTCCACTTCGGCCCCCGGACTGGTGTTGGAAAGCTTTAAAGCCTCTGCCGCTGTCTGCGCGGCCTCTGCGGAATTGTGGTAAGCGGCTTGTTGCAAAGCGGCATTCGCCAGCCAGATGGCGCCATTTTCCTTGCTGTCAGCGCGCACGGCGGAGTCCACAGCCCGCTTGGTCAGTTCCCGTGCTTTGGCAACGTGACCGGCATAGGCCTCGGTATCGGAGGCCAGTGCGAGTCCGAAGTTCGCATATTCGGGCTTACTTGCAAACCACTGTTTCTGTTCCGCCATGGCGGCGGAGTCCGCCCCGAGAAACGCCAGCGCGTAGAGATCGTGGTGCACAAAGGAATCATCCAGTTTTCGCGCTTGTGCCCCGTGTAGGATCTGCCGCGCCTCGTCGAAACGCTGCTGGGCCATGGCGCCGAGGGCAAGAACTTCATACAAGTACACTTGATCCGGGCCCACACGCACACCTTGCTTCGCGATTTCCGAGGATTTCTCGTACTGCCCCTGGGCAGCGAACACCATTCCCAAATTGCTGTAGGCGCTTCCTTCCCGCGGATAGGTCTCAATCCGCTCCTGAGACGTCTGGGCCGCTTTATCCAACTCTCCGGTCACGCGATAGTAGGCGGCGGCGATGCTTAGTTTTTCCCGCTCGCTGGCATGTTCTCGCAGCTGAAAGGCTTTGCTGACGTACTCGCTGGCCCGCCCCACCTCGTTGAGATTGTTGTAGTCGGTGCCCACCAACAGATAGCCCATGGCAAAATTCGGGTCGAGGTCGATGGCGCGTTGAAAATAAGGCAGGGCAGCGGCGGAACCCTTTTCTCCGCCCGCCTTGATTCCCAGGCTGTAGGCCTTCAGCGCTTCCAGGGAAGGCGTGGTGGCCTGGGCCAGCGGAACGTCAAACTTCTGCACGGTGGCCAGCGATTCGCCTAGCTCACCGCGTAGCCTCGAGGCCGCCTCACCGAGCGCGTCCAGCACCTTCTCCTTGGACGCCGCCGTCACCTGCGCCTCGGTCAGAGCGTCTCCGCTCTGGCAATTCACGGCTTTCAAGGCCAGAACGTATTCCCGGCCCAGACTGTTGATCGAGCCGGCGATGTAGGCTTTGCTGCCGGTTCGCAGGCAAAGCTCCCGCGCCACTTCGGGTGTGAGCTTCGTGGCCGCCGGCCGGGTCATCAGTTGCAATGTCTTCTCGACATCGCCGTCCGAGAGCGCATTCAGAAATGGCGACTGCCGCAACGAAATGCTGAGCGCCGTTTTCAGGGTGCCGTCAAAAACCTGGTCGCCGGTCCGGTTGTCGAAGTCGGCGAGCACGATGGTGTCTTTTTCTGTGAGCTTCTGTGCCCGATGAGATCGCCAGTACCAAGCGGCTCCGAGGGCGACCGGCACCGTCAATATGGCCGCGACGAGGATTGCGACCAGTCCCCCTGCCGCCCGATTTCGGGGGGCTGGGAGGCTCGGCAGATCCTTCTCTTCCGTAATCACGCTGGTCCGGATCGTCTGCTGCCGAAAAATCACCCCGCTGGGTCCGTGACTGGCGGTGGTCACGCCACTGGGAATGACTTCCAGGCCCGCTGGCGTGACAATCTGTACCGCAGAGACGAACTGGTATCCACGCCCGGGCAGGGTGACGATATAGCTGTTATCGCCCGGCTTCTCCTCCAGTGCACGCCGCAGGGCGGAGATGCTTTGAGCCAGGCTGTTCTCGTCCACAAACGTGTCTGGCCAGGCATTTTTGAGCAGTTCGTCCCGGGTCAGAACCCTTCCCGGGTTCTGCACTAGATAGAGCAGCACATCGAAAGCCCGGCGGCTGAGTGTGACAACCTCGTCGTCCCGACGCAGGGTGCGTGCCAGAGGGTTGACCTGAAAGACTCCGAATTGAAATAGCCCTTCTGGTTTCATGGCCTTAGCGCGGATTCAGAACTTGTCAGGGCTTGTCAAAAGGCGTCACTGGCATTTACTGCGCCAGTGCGGCAACATCCACGGCGTTAGACGGCTAAATCGCATGAACCGACTCTACCAATGGCTGTCGGACCGGGCAAGTTTTTTCCGTTCCGAAGGGACCAGTCGCGGCGTCAGTCGCACGGTTCGGACCGAAGTGACGGTTGAACGCGATGCCGTAGCGGTGCTGGTAGGGGGTGGGGCAGCGAACCTGGATACCTGCCCACTCTGCGGAAGCCAACTGGCCCCGGCGGCAGAAAGGGAGCAGCCGAGAGGCCGTCTTCTGGAGGGTTCGATTTCGGAGGAGCCTTCTCCCAGGGGTGGTTCGACTCCATGAGTTTGAATGAGGATTGATCTCAGAAGTGCGGTTGCTGCCGTTGCGTTCCCTTGGGGGGGAGAGACGTACGGTCGGCATTCTGAGGAGGAAGGGGATCTGCTGGGGGGCGGATCCCCTTTAATTTGCGAAACTGAAGTCCTGGGGAAAAACCGATGGAGCGCGCTATGAAAAACTTGAAGACGCAGTGGGTGGTGTCGTTGTTCTTCGCAGTATTTGCATTAAGCAATGCCTACGGGCAGCTCACGCCCAGCGCTGACGCCTACACCAACACCGCTGATCCCAGCACCAACTACGGCGCCGCGACCCTGCTCTATCTCAAGGGCGCCACGGAGACGGCTTACATCCAGTTCAATCTGGGATCGATTCCGGCGAACTATACCGGCGCCGACGTCGCCCAGGCCACGCTGAAGGTCTATGTTGGTGCTGTCACTACGGCGGGTAGCTTCAACGTGGTCTATGTCAACGGTAGCTGGGCGGAGAGCTCCATCACCTCCAGCCTGGCTCCGGCGTTGGGAACCACGATCGCCTCCAGCGTCCCGCTGGTGACCGCGGACAAGAACCAGTTCATTCTCATCGACGTGACCCCGGCGATGCAGGCGTGGTTGAGCGGCACCGCCAATGACGGGATTGCGCTGGTCGGCAACGGCACGGTCGCTGCCACGTTCGACAGCAAAGAAAACACCACGACCAGCCATGCGCCCGAGTTGGACATCCAATTCACCGGCGGCGGCACGCTCACTGGAGTGACCACAGCGAGCGGCAGCGGCCTGACCGGCGGCGGCACCAGCGGCACGCTGAATTTGGGTCTGCTGACCACCTGCGCGGCCGGCCAGGTGCTGGAGTGGAACGGCAGTGCCTGGGCCTGCGCCAGTCTCAGCGGCGGTGGAACCATCACGGGCGTAACTGCAGGCACAGATCTCACCGGCGGCGGCACCACCGGCACAGTTACACTGAACCTCAACACTTCAACTACCGACGGCCGCTACGCTCGCCTAGGGGCGAACAACACCTTCACCGGTAAACAGACCATCAACAGTACTGCCGACATCGAAGCGGCGAGTACCGCGCAGACGCTGAACGTGGTGCAGACGGGCACCGGGGCTACCGGAGACGGGATCCACGGAATCACCAGTTCCCCCGGCGGCACCGGCGTATTTGGCGAAGGGGCAATCGGTCTGCAAGGTTTGGCGACCAGCAGCACAGGGCTTTCCGGATTGTTCCGTGGCACAGTGCAGGTCACCGGAAATGGGAACAATTTGTTGGTCGGCGATCCCGGCTGCGGCTCCGGTTACGCGGGCCTGGGAGCTCCCGCCAGCGGCAGTCTTTCGGGATGCGTCAACTACGCATTAGCGGCCGGCCCGAACGGCGGCACTTACATCAACGCCAGTGGGACCGCTACTATCCATTTCCGCAGCAACAACAACGAACTCGCCACTATCGACAACTCGGGCAACGTCGACGTGATCGGGCAAAACGGCGGCGGGAATATGTCGGTAGCAGGGAACCTGACAGTGTCGGGGAATCAGACCACCGCCTTGGGTCCGGGCGGCGGGTTTACTGGCTTCTCGGCACAGGCAGGCTCCAGCCTAAACGGCCGTGACGGAGTCAACGGCGCGGGGGGCAATGGCGACCCAAATGACGAATTCTCCAACGGGGGCATCGGCGTCAAAGGTGTCGGGGGCACAGGGGGATATGCGGGCGGGACAGGAGGCTACTTCGTGGGTGGCGCCCAGGGAGGCCTCGCGGGCAGCGGGAGTGGCGATGGTGTGGACGCCTACGCCGGCAGCGGCGCCAACTACGGTTTCGCGGGGTATTTCGCGGGTGACATCGACGTCACCGGCAAAATCTATGCCGGCACAAAGGATTTCCAAATCGACCATCCCCTCGATCCTGCGAACAAGTATCTCGTTCACGCCTCCGTCGAATCCTCCGAGATGATGAACATTTATACCGGCAACGTCACCACCGACAGCCAGGGCATTGCCACAGTACAACTCCCCGATTGGTTTGAAGCTCTCAACACCGACTTCCGGTACCAGTTGACTGTGATCGGCCAATTCGCCCAGGCCATCGTCGCATCAGAAATCAGCCACAACCAGTTCAGCATTCGTACCGACAAAGCGAACGTGAAAGTTTCGTGGCAGGTGACCGGCGTTCGTCAAGACGCCTTCGCCAAAGCGAACCCGCTGGTGGTCGAGCAGCAAAAAGACGCTCGGCTGCGCGGCTACTATATTCATCCTGAGTTCTACGGGGCACCCGAAGAGAAACAGATTGAATGGGCGCGGCACCCCGAGATGATGAAGGAGATCCGGGAAACCAGAGCCCGGAAGTCCGCCGCACAGAGGCAGTAACGGCAAGTGTGGCGGTTCGTGTGGGGGTGGACACAGCCTTCGACTCCGCTCGGGGCAGGCTTTGCCCGCGCGGTTTTGACTCTGGTTTATCTGGGCGGGGCTGTCACAGCGGCCATTCCAAGGTCATTCCGCCGCCGACGTGTGATCGTGCACAATCCTCCATCCGTCGGGAAACCTGCGGAACACCAGCGTGAATAGCCCGTGCGGAGTCTTCCCGTCAGACATGGTGAGGTGCCAGGACCCGCGCACGAACGCCGCGTCGGCGCCCAACATTTCGATGCGCAGCCCGGAGAACTCCAGTTGCCCCATTTCGTGCCCCGGACTCGTGTAGGCAGCGCGGTAACGGTCGAGCGTGGCTTGCCATCCGTTGCGCTCGGTGGCGCCCGAGAAAAACGTCAGCGCTGGCGAATTCCAGTAACCGGACATGAAGGCATCCAGATCGTGGTGGTTCCAGGCGTCTTGCTGCGTACGCAGCACCTCCTCGACGGCGGCCTCACCGGATAAGGCCGCGCTTCCTGCTTTCTGGACGGAAAGAGGAAGGCCAGTCGTGAGCAGCCGGGGAAAAAGCAGTTGGAAGAAAAGCAAAACAGTAACGAAACCGCTGCGCATCGCAACCTCCGCGAGCGGCTAGTGTCGCATGAGATCCAGATCCCTGGGCCTGGAACTTTTACGCCCGACCCTTTTTTGCGGCCACGGCAACTTGCTTGCCGGCCGTTTCCCAGGGACGCTTGGGGCGATCGACGGGCGCCTTGTCGCGATCCTGAATGCGGTCGTACTGGTACGATTCGCTCACCGTTCCCAGCGACTCGTTATACAGGCTGGGAATTCCGAGAGCGACCTTCAGTTCTTCCGCAAAAGAATGCAGCGCTTTAAGATGATCTGCCGTGGCAGGGATTTCATTCTTCGAAGTTTTCAGGAACTGCTGATATCCGCGGTTCACCAGCTTCGAGATCTCGCTGCCCACAAGGCAGCCGGGATAAGCGAAAATTTTGACGCCGTCTTCGGGGGTCTTCTGGATGGCCGCCGAGACGTTGTATTTTCTGAGAAACACGCGGCCATTCATTCCCGGCGCCTCGGTGAGGTCAAAACCGTGGTCGCGCAGCCAGGTTAGTGCTTCATCATATGTCTTAGCTTCGATGCTTTTCATGATTGCTATCTGCTTTAACCTTTCATCGTCTACTTAGATGCGGTGTAGCTTAAGAAAGCGTAACTTTACATCAGTTGCATCGCTGTGCAACCTTATTCATCTAAACACCATACTACATACCGTGTTTCGCGCTCAGTAGCACATTACGTTGGTCACCGGGATCTGGTTCCGCATGATGCAAAGTTCCACCAAACTCGCGCAGCGCTTCGACCCGCCCGCCGGCGAAGAGCCGGGAAACGGCGCTGCCAGCCCCGGCCAGAGCCTGCTCGAGAGCATCGGCAACACTCCCTTGTTACGGCTGGATGCGGTCACAGCTGACCTGCCGGGCGTAGCACTGTTGGGTAAGGCCGAATGGTATAACCCCGGCGGCTCCGTGAAAGATCGGGCTGCCGCCAATATCGTCATCCAGGGCCGGCGGAGCGGGCAGTTCCACGCGGGCAAGATTCTGCTCGACGCCACCAGCGGCAATACCGGAATCGCTTACGCCATGCTGGCAGCGGCCGAGGGATTCCCCGTCACCCTGTGCATGCCGGAAAACGTCTCCCTCGAGCGCAAGCAGATTTTGCATTCCTATGGCGCCAACGTGCTTTATACCGACCCCGCGGATGGATCCGACGGTGCGATTCGCATGGCGCGCGAACTGGCCGAAAAACATGCCGACAAATATTTCTACGCCGACCAGTATTCGAACGACGCCAACTGGCAGGCTCACTATCACGGAACTGCCAACGAAATTTGGCAGCAGACGCAGGGAAGGATTACGCATTTTGTTTCGATGCTGGGCACCAGCGGCACCTTCGTGGGCACCACGCGTCGGCTGAGGGAACTCAATCCGAAGATTCAGTGCATCTCGCTGCAGCCCGACTCCGCCTTTCATGGGATCGAGGGCGCCAAACATATGGCCACTGCTCTGGTGCCGAAGATTTATGACTCCACGTTGGCCGACCGCAGCCTGGAGATTGCCACTGAAGACGCATACGCCATGGCCCGCCGCTTGTCGCGCGGAGCCGGGCTGCTGGTTGGAGTTTCCGCAGCGGCGGCAGTAGTCGGCAGCCTGCAGATCGCGCAGCAACTCCAACTGCGGCGAAACCAGCAGGCGGTGATCGTGACGGTGCTTTGCGATTCCGGGGATAAATACCTGAGCGAAAGATTCTGGACCGAGGAGTAAGGCATCTTCACTACGGAGACACAGATGCACGGAGAAGATTCATGATCGAAACTGAACCCTCCCGGAGCCTAGATCGTTATCTACAAGCCACGGCGACAAAGCATCCTTACCTCCCTTGAATCACTCCGTGCCTCCGTGCCTCCGTGGTAGATTCTTGATTTCCATGCTGAAGCTCACACCCCCACACTACGAGGCCCTGCGTCGCCACGGCGAAGAAACCTATCCCCACGAGTGCTGCGGAGTGCTGCTGGGGCGCGTGGACGATGTCGGCGCCCGCATCGTCACTTCGACGGCGCGCTGCGGCAACACGCGAACCGATTCCCCCCAGAATCGCTACAACATCGACCCGCGGGAACTGGTGCGCATTCAGCGCGAGGGGCGCGAGCGCGGCGAAGACATCATCGGCTTCTACCACTCCCATCCCGATCATCCGGCGCGCTGGTCGCAAACCGATCTGGCCGAGGCCCACTGGTTCGGCTGTTCGTACGTCATCACCAGTGTGGAAAAGGGTAAAGCTGCCGCCACGAACTCGTTTGAGCTCTCAGGCTCGGACGAGGGGGACAAACAGTTGGTGGATGAAGAAGTAGAAGTTTCTTAGCCTGCCTTCGAATTTCTATGTGGGGACAGCCGCCCTCGGCTGTCCAGTCGAGCGCAGCTCGACTCGGTGTTTGGGCGGTAACGGCGGTGAAATTCTGATAGGTTTCGGCGATAGAGGGCAAGCGTGCCCGCTCCACACGAAGATCAAATCCCTTGTCCAGCGCGGATTTTGCCGGATTTTTCACAATCCTTAAACCATCCCGGGCAGATCCAGCATCGCGCCGATCCCTCCACAAATCAACGGAAACCCCCGTCCCGCGCGGCTTCTGCGCGGCGACTTGCGACCCCGCTGCACCAATTCCGGTCACCCGCCTGTGGACTGCCTGCACTCGATTGAAAACACGCAAGTTGCAAGCTGCGATTTTTGATTGACGAAAAAAATAGACGTGTTAAAAACATAATCGTTCTGAGACAGTTTCTTAAGTTTTTCCGGTTGGTGCGGCGTCCGGGGCTCAAGCGAAGTCACTCTCCACGCTGAAAAGCGAGGAGAGAGGGTCAGTAAGGGTCTATAGCCAAGCGCTGGTCGAGGAGAACGGGAAACCCAGTCGAAGGCAAGATAGAGTTCCGAGGCGTTGGGTAGGTTTTTCCGGTTGGCGGTGAGCCCGGAGCCCGAGTGAAGATCGCGCGCAGCGGCCCCGCAAGGGAAGCAGCGATAGCAGGTCAAGCAAGGGTCTAAACGCGAGCTACTGGCCGAGACGAACGGACCCAACACCACCTCGGAACTCTTATTCTTTTGGTATCTTCATCTCTCTTGGGTTCTAGCTCTGAGCCCTACCCGATCCCACACTTTTCCTGCAAAACTCTATCCGGCGCGTCTGGCGTTTGGTCCTACCTTGCAACTAGCAACTAATCACTTTCCCGCATTGCCCGGGCCTCCTACCGGATGCAGTTTGGGGATTCTCTCCTCCAGCTTAGGCAAGGTCGGAAATGCAGCGTGCGGTTCTGTTTGATACCAATAGGCCACTGAGTAGTAATTGTCGGAGCGGTGGTTGGCGTGGCCGTGCTCGATGGTGGCGCGCAGCGACTTGGTGAATGGGATCGGCGAGTCAAGGTGAAAGCGATAGAGCGACCAGCGGCCGCCGGCGCGCTCAGCTCCGACCACGGGTGCGCCGAATAATCCGTAGGCGAACGAGTGGCCGCCGAAATCCCACGCTCCCAGAAAATAATCTTCCGAGCCGGTGCCGTTGATCGAAGGCAGGGCTTCACCGTCGACGAAAAACATGTCGTCGCCCTCGCCCCACCAGCCATCCTGATTCTGCAGCACGGACATGGTCACGCCCACGAAGTGGCCGTGGCCCGCAGCTTCGAGCCAAACGTAGTTGCCCTCGCCTTTCAGATTCTTCTTGTCGTTGACGAGTGGATCGTCGTTAGAGCGCCACTGGTTCGTCCACCCAGGGGCGGGCGAGGCTTGACGATACTGCGCGTGGAAATAGAGTTGATCGGCGGGCAGAGGCTTGCCGTAAGCGCGATAGTCGAGGTTGAAATAAAACGAGTCAACTTTGAGTGCGCCCTCGTTAGTCACGGTCACGCGGGCGTGTTTCTGAAATGGCATCGGAAAGAAACAGTTCAGCCCCTTGTCGGATCCCACGGACAGAGGAACAGATTGATAAAGAAAATAATCGCCCAGGCCGAGGCCAAAAAAATCTCCGAGCGGAGTCTCCACGCTGGGAGTGGGCTCACCGTCCCAGTACATGCGCAGGACCAGAGCTTTCAGGTGATGGACATCGTCGCTGGAAATCGTCACCCAGAGGTGGGTGATCAATCCCGGTCCAGACTCGTCGAGCAGTGTGAGAGTTTCGCCGGGCGCAATGACGCGAGCGTCCGCATTGGCCCCGCTGCGATCGTAGCTGGAAGCACGGTGCTGGACGTAGTCTTTAGCTTGGGGGAGATCAGCGAGCCACGATCCTGGAAGCTGCGCTGAGGCTGGCAACGCAAAGAGCAACAGCAAAGGCACAACCGCTACGGATCTTCGCAGATAAACGCAGATTGACATTGACATCCTCCTAAAGCGGGATATTCCCATGCTTCTTCGGCGGATTCTTATCTCGCTTGTTTTCCAGCATCGCTAACGCCTGGATCAATTTCTTCCGCGTTTCTCTCGGTTGGATGACTGCGTCCACGAAGCCGCGGTCGGCGACCACGTAGGGGTTGGCGAAGCGGTCGCGGAATTCTTCGATTTTTTGTTGGCGCAGGTGTTGGCGCTCTTCGGGACGCGCGGCATCCAGTTCGCGTTTGTAGACGATGTCGACGGCGCCTTCCGGTCCCATGACGGCGATCTCGGCAGTGGGCCAGGCGTAGTTCACATCGGTGCGGATGTGCTTGGAGGCCATGACGCAATAGGCTCCGCCGTAGGCCTTGCGCGTAATTACCGTGACCTTCGGCACTGTGGCTTCGGCGAAGGCGTAGAGCAGCTTGGCCCCGTGCTTGATGATGCCGCCGTATTCCTGAGCGGTGCCGGGAAGGAATCCGGGCACGTCTTCAAACGTCACCAGCGGAATATTGAAGCAGTCGCAGAAGCGCACGAAACGCGCGCCCTTGATGGACGCATTGATATCGAGCGTGCCGGCGAGTACGGCGGGCTGGTTGGCCACGATGCCGACGGAGCGTCCGTCGAGGCGGGCGAAGCCGACAACAATGTTTTTCGCGTAGCGCTCCTGCACTTCGAAGAAATAGGCGTCGTCGACCACGGCGTGAATCACGTCTTT